>Ga0160467_100871_pt1 | contig 18928 bp, 11 predicted proteins | sample HID1972I_E11MG_FD_108221 | JGI IMG/M metagenome (GOLD analysis project Ga0160467, IMG submission 108221) | Enriched pill bug-associated microbial communities from UW Madison campus, WI, USA - HID1972I_E11 MG | ecosystem: Host-associated > Arthropoda: Insects > Digestive system > Unclassified ...
GGTAAACGTTTAATTGGTGATCATTTCGATTATTTTATAAGCGAAGACCTCACCTTAACTGGGACGGAGCTCCCTCATGTATGGTATACTGATGTTCTTGAATCGGACAAGGAACATCATGCTCATTCTATTGCCTTGTTTTTTGATCCGGACCGTTTAGTGGAAATCTTATCATCATTTCATGATACTGAGAAATTACAGGCATTTTTGCTTCTATCTAAAAGGGGGATACGCTATGAAGGAAAATGCAAAGAGCAGATCAAAAAATTATTGTACAAGCTTCTGGATGCTCAAGGATTGAAAAGAATAATTATATTTCTGCAAATCATCGAAAAACTACAAGATGCATCGGACAAAAATGTTTTATGTCACATTGACTACTCAAATATTCACTTTCCTAACAACGCTCTAAAAATTGATAAGATAGTTCAATATGTACTGACCAATTATTCGAGAGAAATCAGTTTAGAGGAAATCGCTCTAGCAATGAATTTAAGCAAAAATGCTTTCTGCCGTTATTTCAAAACTCAAACTCAAAAAACATTTGTGCAATTTGTCAATGAAGTACGCATCATGCAGGCATGCAAATTAATTGTAGAAAATCAACTTTCAATACATAGAGTTGCTTACGATTGTGGTTTCAATAGCTTATCAAATTTCAATAGAGTCTTTAAGACGATTAAAAACCAAACTCCCAGTGAGTTTAAAAATGCTCTTTATGGAGTAACTACGATTTCATGAACTCGTATTACAAACTGCTTCTTAAATTCCATCTCTTCTGCGTTTAAGAAAATAAACAGGGAATCATATAAACTCCCTGTTCTTTAAATTCTTTACAATGGTTCTGCCTGTATGCAAAACCATTGTAAAGAATGCTGATCGTATTAAGCATTTACAACTTCTTCCAAAAACACAACTCCCTCGTAACAAGCATTATAAATTGCCTTCAATTCTTCTAAAGAAGGAAGACGTGGATTGAATCCTGTACATGGATCTACCAGTGCATTTTGAGCAATAAAATCCAAATTTTTCTCCCAAAGTTCTTTTGAAATACCAAAATCTTTGATGGAAGCTTTGTTATTCACTTCAGAGCGTAAACGTTCAATAGCTTGTGCTAATCCTTCTGCTGTCTCTTCACCTACTATTTTCGCTAAATCTGGATAACGTGTAGTTTCTTGGGCATTATAACGGATTACATTGGGCAGAAAAATCGCATTGGAAGCTCCATGAGGTATTCCATATAATGCTCCTACCTGATGTGATAGAGAGTGTACAATTCCTAACCAAGCGTTATTGAAAGCCAAACCGGCCATAAATGAGGCATCATGCATATTTTGACGTGCTGTAATGTTATCCGGGTGAAGGACAACTTCGCTAAGATTGTCAAATACAAGTGCTAAACCGCCTTTTGATAATGCATTAGCATAATTGTTTTCAATGTTGGAAACATAGGCTTCAACACAGTGGGTCAACACATCAAGGCCTGTATTTGCTGTCACATGGGCAGGCATAGACGCGCAGATTTCTCCGTCTACAATAGCAATATCTGGTGTAAGTTCGTAAGAAACAACAGGATATTTGACACCTTTCTCACGATCTGTAATCACAGCAAGGCCTGTTGTTTCTGTTCCTGTACCGCTTGTTGAGGGAATCGCTATGAATTTGGCCTTATTTCTTAAAACCGGAACTGTAAAAGGTTTTATAATACTATCAAAATCAATATCAGGATATTCGTAAAAAACCCACATGATCTTAGCCGCATCAATAGCAGAACAGCCTCCCAATCCGATAATCCAGTCGGGTTTAAATGCTTGAATCTGCGCTGCTCCTTTTAAACAAGTTGTTGAAGAAGGATCTTCTTCAACGCCCTCGAAACCACTTACTTCTACCCCTGCTTCTGCAAGAAATGAAATGGCTCTATCCAAAGTACCACTTTTTTTCATCGAGCTGCCACCGGTTACGATTACAGCTTTTTGACCTTTGATATTTTTCAGCTCTTCAAGACTTCCAGCACCATGGAAAACCTCACCTGCAATAAATAATTTACTCATGTTTATATTTTTTTGTACTTGACAAAAGTACATGAGCAGGAATTACCACTGTTATACAAATGGGATTATCCGTTATACATTTGCGACAGTTCCTGCTGCAGCTGTGTAGGTGTTTCTTTTAATTTGGAGCGCACAAACTTGTTCAATGCTGATGGCGAATTAAACCCTAGATCAAAAGCTATCTCTTTGTGTGCTAGATCGGAAAACATCAATTGCCTTTTAATTTCCATTAAAATACGATGATGAATAGTTTGAATAGCTGTTTCACCGCAATGTTTTTTGGTGATGGCATTTAATTTTTTTGTCGTTATCATCAGTTCCGCCGCATAATACTGAACTGTACGATGTTGTTTGTAGTGTATATTCAACAATTTCTTGTACTTGATATAAATGGGCTTATCACTAGTTTCCTGATACATTATGGGATGTAAACCATGGACAGACTCAATCAATCCGAGTAATAAAATTTTAATATAAAATCTGGCTTGCTCCTTTTTAACTAGAGAGGGGTTCTGATAAACATCTTGAATAATATTGATCATCCCGAGACTCCGCTGAAAATCTGCTGCGGCAAGCATCGTGCAATTGAGCTGGGTGGAAAGGTTAACATTGTATGTACTCAATTCATTTTTCAAAATATCTGAACAGAATAATATTTCTTCAAATAGGATGATCTTACCCTTTAGATCTATACTTGGATGTGCGATTAAACTCACCTGCTCAGGAAATATCACGGCAATCTTACCTGCTTTTAGTTTATGGATTTTATCTTCTACGCTCATTTGCATGGTCCCATCTTCAATCACGTAGATGCAAAAATGATCCTTTTTATGCGCTATTGTATACTGATCCAAATTTTCCATGGTTAAATCAAACACTCTAAAAGACAGATCCTGGTCTTCCTTCTTTTGCTGATTATCTTTTATTTTTAACTTCTTCAAAATCCTTCACTTTCTTTCTGATACATCTGGTCGGTAAATCTAAAAAAACTAATGACACTTAAACGTAAAAAATCATAAACACCCTCGATTCAAAACATAGTAAGCTATAAAAGCTACTGATCTTTTGGTTTCAACTTTCTTGTATTTATCATTTTGCTTTTAAAACTTTTAAAACTACCGGCCCCATCAATCCAGACTTTCTGAGCGGTGAGTTTTTATCGGGTCCTGCTACAGTCCATGTTTTACGCTTATCTTCATCTTGTGCTGCATCGTAAACAAGGCGATTATACCATGTACTGGTTACTTCAACGACAAGTGTATTTTTACCTTCTTTGATCTTACCTGTGATATCGAGACGGTAAGGAGTAGCCCATAACTTAGCTATTTGTTCACCATTAAGAGCTACTGATGCAGCCATATCGACATCTCCCAGATTAAGAATATATTGGTTCTGAGGGTTGATGTTTTTGATGTCAAAAGTTGTCGTGTAGGTAGCCGTTCCTGAAAACGCTTTCGCCTCGTCCGAAATGTCAAGGTCTTTCCAAGGTTTTAAATCGGTCAATTGCAATGAAGCTGGTGCTCCCCAATCTTTAGGAAAGTTAAGTTTCCAATCTCCAGTAATTGGTATCGTTTCAACAACTGATGGTTCCTTAAATGCACTTAAATCATTTTTATGACCTTCATTTCTAAAAACGACGAAACATGATCCTGCTCGGGTCAAATCCAGTTTAACTGTGGTCCTACCTTTTTTACTCAAGCTCTCGACTGGCGATTCGATTCCGGTCACGGGATCCCATAACGTCACATGTCCCTTGCTACGAAAATCTAGTGTACCCTTAAAGCCACTTCCTTTAGGGGCAGTGACAAAGTACCAGTCCGCTCCCTCGATTTGTCTGTGGGACCATAATGCACCGCCTCCAATTACATCCGGTACTATTTCCAATTTTGAAAAGGCCTCCTTTAACGACATCCCTGAAAGCACGTAACCCTTTCCGATCTTCCTCATCTCTTTTCTGTTGCCATTCTTCCAAATACTTTGCACTGCTTTTGCAAATCGCTGTTTACCAGCTTCTCCTCCTTTAAGTGTCGCAAGACCTTGTGGAGGATTTCCTATTATGGTAGCACCTTCCCTTACCAAGACTTGTATTTTCTCTAATGTTTCTGGTAACATGTGGGGAGTATCAGGCAACCAAAGGACGCGATAGCTGATTCCTTCTGGTGTAACCAAAAGACCATTTTTTACTTGTAGACGATTTAGGAGCACATCAGGGTTACAATAATCATACTTAAAACCTGCCGGAAATGCGGCATGCTGATTGGGTTTATGGTTTATTTCATCTCCGAGGTACCATAATACATCCGAAACTGGTTTCCCACGCTCTAGAAGATAACTGCATCGCGCTAAATAATCCTGAAAATCTGGAACATATTCCCACCAGGTCTGTCCTCGCAAAAAAGGTGTTCCAATACCTGCACCAAATGATGATCCCGGAGGTAAAAACGGTGTTTGAGGATTATGCGTATAGGTATGAAATACAAAATGAGAAACTCCTTCTATGCTATTAATATTGGCTGCTTCTTTCAGATCTACCAAATGTTCGTCCCAGCTCAAATTCATATCGGTAAAAGACTCTGCAGCTACGCGTGGTTTTCCATACATCCGTGCCGCAGATGCTGTTGGCTTAATGGGTTTGAAATTTAACGACCCCACAAATCCATCAGACATCGGTAACCAAAATTCAGCCATTGGAACATCAGCAAATTTAAAATACTCTAAAATATCGGCAGGAAAAACATCTCCACCTGCTGTTTCGTATGTAACGTATAATCCTTTTTCGTGCGCAAGTTCACTCATGCGACCATAAAAATTATAGGTTACAAGATCGTTTACAGTCCTGCGCCAATCATACAAAAACCCTGCCGTAGTTTCGTGACTATCGATGACGTAACCGAACATTGCAGGAAGCCATTTCCGTAGTGCATAGTTTGATACACGGCTAAATTCATCTTCCATGCCATCTGTCCAAGTTTGAGTATGACACTCCCAACTGTCGATCAGCATTCCATTCAACAATCCATCTGCAAGCGGTCCTTTTTGGTCAACAAGTCTTCCAATATATCCTGCAAAATGCGCATCTGGCCCTGATTTGGAAAATTTATTAGCTTCCCATCCTGTCGCTTCAGCTGGTGCAGGACCATTCCGAGCTCCGATATTAATATGACCGATACGCAATATGGTCCAATTTCCATTGGGAGCTGACCAATTTAGCTTCCCATTTATATCCATTTTATCGGAAATATCCAGTACCTGTCCCGATCTAATGAACGCTTCTGAAGATTGGTTAGGGGACTGTCCAGAACGTTCAAGACTTCGCAGTGTCCAACCTGCTTCCGACTCCCAGCTATTCTTGCGGGCGGCAGAAAAAAGGCGAAGTGAAGAAAGTTCCATATCATATTTATTGACAATTGAAATACGGTATTTACTGACACCTGCTATCTCGGAACATGCTAATGTAATCGGTTTATCGTCCTGCCAATTGGACTGTGGCATATCGGCACGTAAGATATCTTTTAATTTTCCATTGGGTAGTATGGCTTGTATGGAAACAGTCACACCTGGCTCATAACACTGTCCATGATTAAAACTGTTAATGCTAGGAAACTCAACTGAACGAAGCATTACAGGATCCACAAATGTGACCTCGACCCAATGAGGTGCTTCAGCGGTGGTGGGTAGTAACTGAATTGAACGCTCGGCATTCCCTGCCAAATATGATTCAAATGCCGTATCCAGATTACTTTTTATAGACGCGGGTATAAGGGGTAATCCTGTATCATCAAGCGGGGTGGGAAAAGCAAGTACTGCTACTTCTTTGTAATCACGCCAAGATTCTCTGCTAAGACCTGGTCTCTGTAAAAGTTGATTAATGACACCACCTTTTACATCTGTACGGCTAAATGTGAGATTACGCATAGCATTAGCGGGCTCGATCCAAGGACCGCCAGAAGTTGCCCATCCTGGCGTATTATTCATTGTAAAACGTAATCCTAAACGTTCACACTCCTTAGCGGTATGTTGTACCGCATCATCCCATTTTGAGCTTAAGCTTGTAATCTGAGGTTGAACTCCTGGCCATGGACCTCCGAATTGTCCATGAAAAAGATGTATGCCCGAATATCCTGTTTTGGCTATGGCTTCTAGATCTTTCGTAATCCCTTCCTTAGAAACGTTTCCTCCTATATAATGAAACCAAGTTTCAGGACGATTCAGTTTTGGTGGTTTCAAAAACAAACTTTTATCATGCCCTCCAAATGGTGTATTAATATCTTTGTACGCAGGAACAAAAGGAGCTTTTAAAACTTGAGCCAACAGAGAAGGTACAAATACAACAGAAATAAGTATACCCATAGAAAGAGATAGCAGTAATTTTAAATGTTTCATCTTTTTAATTTATAAAAATTTATAATCAATTTCTTACTACAGAAATTGATGTAATTCGAGGCACAGAATGTTCAACAATCTGCAAAAGGTTTATTTAATAGAGTTTGTTATAATCATTTACTTCATTACATTTTGGTTGCTGCTGATATCCAAAATAGTTATCCTTTCAACTTTTATTTCTGTCGTTATTGTTGAAAACACGCTAATTTCTTCGTTCTTGAAAATGCTACCGAGAATAATACTTTGTTTTTATAATGGTTTTTACATAAATACTAAAATAGTATTCTCTTAAATATGAACATATTAATTGAGAAAAAAAAAGTAATTGTAACCAAAATTTGTTTTCTTACTTTATACCTAAGTACATAAAAACTAACTGTAAACAGTCGAAGAAATATCAAGTCCCGTAAAAAGTAATAGTTACGGATCACAAATTGACATCAAGAATACTGAACACAACGATATCCCCAAATGAATAACGTATAAACAATTGCCAAAAAAAACATAAAATTTAAAGAAGTTATTTATCTTTGATTTACAAATTAATAACATGATAAATAAATTCCCCATTTTAGCACTATCTTTATTTCTACTTGCTTCATGAAATAAAACACCAGAAGATAATGTAATCAACCCCGAAGAAAAAACTAACCCCTATTTTACAGGTGTAGATCTATCCAATACTGCTCATATAAATTGGAGAACTAAGGATCATACAGATGAGTATTACATGCTCGGCTACGGGTACGACATTACAGGTAAATATGCACATCCTGCATCCACTAGAAACAAAGTAATCGATTTCGACGCTTTTAGCAAAGATGGTGGAACTATTTTTCGCAGTTTCAGTTCAAGCGGTGGTCCTGCACTAAATTTAAGTGGAACAAAAGAAACATGTATCCAAATGATGGGACAAAGAGCTGGACTTAGTAATGAGGAACTTGCTAAATATAAAAATATTTTTAAAGAGACTTTTGAATTACCATTTAAGAATGATACAACATTTAGATCATTAGATTATCAATATGAAGGAATTTCTCAAGTAATAGTGTATGCTACTTTCGGATTATTTGATCTAGATTTTAATAAATTTCAATCTAACTATCTAACAACACAGTTTAAAAAAGATGTAGAGACAAAAACTGCTAAGGAAATAATATCCCTCTATGGCACTCATGTATTAAAAAAAATCCAAATTGGACAGCGTATGGATTATCTCTATCGTCACAATCAAAAATATAATGGCGGAAGATGGTTAACGCCAACAATTCGTAAATATTTTGCACCAGGCCCTTCTTTTTGGACAGAAACACCTCCAGAAACCGCACCATTAAAACACAATTTAGCAGTTGAATTGGTCGGAGGAAATACACTAGCTACCAATTTTTGGATGATCGATGTAACGAATTATACTGGTGAAAAAATTGTTTCTCAGGAATGGAATAATATTTCGAAGACAGCTCCTACCCTGGTTGATTTTTTTAAAAAAGATGGTGTAATTCCAATCTATAAGTTTGTAAAAGACGAAACAAAAAAGCAAGCACTTATCGAAGCTTACAATGCATATCTAGGGCTGTAAGTAAATATAAACTCGGCTTATGTGCGCTTGATTTTTTTGATAACAACCATTGAGCATGAAACTGAAAAATATAGTTCGCGCTAAATCTCCTGAATTAAAGGTGATATTCTTTACCAAATCCAGGTTACTTTGCGGGTAAAGTTTAAATTAAACACGAGGCTACAACTTGTTTTTCAATGGAGGATTGTATAGGTTTGTGTTCGCTAAACATTCAATATAAAAAAGTATATGCAAATGGGCTATGTGATCTTCAACGGAAAATTAATTCCTGAAAACGAAGCTAAATTATCAATTACGGATCTTGCTCTTGTGCGCGGCTACGGTATTTTTGATTTTTTCAAAACAGTAAACGGTATTCCTGTATTCCTAGAAAATAATCTAGATCGATTTTATCAATCTGCTGAGCTGATGGATCTACCTGTAAATTACTCCAGAGATGAACTGAAAGCTCAAATAAAAAGTTTGATGGAAGCAAATATGATTCCGGATTCTTGTATTAAAATTTTATTGACCGGCGGATATAGTAATGATGGGTATAGTATTGGTGAGCCCAATTTAATTATCAGTCAACAAGTTTTAAAAAGAAATTTAGTGTTGGAAAGTAAGGGTCTGAAACTACTTCCTTTTCTCTATCACCGTCCATTTAGTCTCGTCAAATCTATCGATTATGTGATGGGTATACAGGCGCTTAAGGCAGCTAAATCGCAGGGGGCTGACGATGTGGTTTACATACAAAACGGCTTGATATCGGAATGCCCGCGTGCTAACTTCTTTTTAATAAGTCAAGATGGCAAATTGTTAACTGCTGGTGAAGATGTTTTACAAGGTATTACCCGTAAAAAAATTATCGAATTGGCAAAAACTATCATGGTGGTTGAAGTCCGCAATATTAGCATTGAGGACATTGCATCGGCAAGTGAGGCATTTATTAGTTCTACTACTAAAAATATTACTCCTGTAACTGCTTTATTGGGTTATAAAGAGTTTAGCCCAGTAGCAGGACCTTTAACAAAGCGCCTTCAGGAATTGCTACAAGAATTGGTTTACGGTCATTAATAATTCATCATTTATCCGGTAAGCAGACGACGCTGTTATTTATAAAATTCTATGCTATACGACAATAACTGACACAGTTCTAAAAAAATAAGATCATACTGTTCAAAATTTCTTAACTTCAAGAAAGCTAAATTATGTTGACATGGAACAGTATGCAACAATTATCATTGGAAGTGGATTATCAGGACTCGTTACTGCATATGAAGCGACGAAAGCCGGTAAAAAGGTGCTTATTTTAGATCAGGAAACTGAAACGAATATGGGTGGCCAAGCATATTGGTCATTTGGAGGTCTTTTCTTCGTAAACTCTCCACAACAACGAATTTTGGGGATTAAAGATTCTTTTCAACTTGCTCATCAGGATTGGGAAGGTACGGCTTCGTTTGATCGTCCTGAAGATTTCTGGCCTCGTAAATGGGCTTCTGAATATGTTAAATTTGCAACAGAAGAAAAATATAACTATGTTTCGGAATTAGGAATGAAGTTTTTTCCGATCGTCGGCTGGGCTGAACGTGGTGCTGGTTCGGCTTCGGAACATGGCAATTCTGTACCCAGATTCCACATTACATGGGGCACAGGAACTGGCGTGGTCAAGCCTTTTGTTGACAAAGCATATGAAGCTCAAGAAAAAGGTTTGCTTACGTTCAAATTTCGACACCGTGTGTCGCGGTTATTGATCGAAAATGGAGTTATTGTCGGTGTCGAAGGTGATATTCTTCAAGCTGATGATAAAAAACGGGGTGAGAAAACGAATAGAAATTGTATCGGTGAGTTCTGTTTTCGTGGAGCACACATTGTCATCGCTTCGGGTGGAATTGGAGCCAATCTGGAACTTGTGAAAAAAAACTGGCCGATTCGACTCGGCTCTCCTCCTCAACATATGGTATGTGGAGTTCCAGATTATGTGGATGGCAAGATGATTGAAATCGCGGAACAGACTGGCGCACACGTCATCAACAAAGACAGGATGTGGCATTATACTGAAGGTCTAAAAAACTGGAATCCCATCTGGTCGAACCACGGAATTCGTATTTTACCGGGGCCATCTTCAATTTGGCTCGATGCAACGGGCAATCGGCTCCCCGCTCCTTTCTTTCCTGGCTTTGATACGCTCGGTACGTTGAAATTTATACAAGCTACGGGATACGATTATTCGTGGTTTATTCTCACTCAAAAAATTATTAAAAAAGAATTTGCACTCTCTGGTTCTGAGCAAAATCCAGACCTGACCAATAAAGATTATCGACTCATTCTGAGCAGACTTTTTGGGAAAGCTGCTACAGCGCCTGTGGAAGCTTTTAAAACTCATGGCGATGATTTTATTGTCGCAACAGATCTGGAGGAATTGGTGACAAAAATGAATCAGAAAGCAGGAAACGAACTGCTCGACTATAATACGATAAAAAAACAGATTCAGGACCGGGACCGTCAACTTGACAATAAATTTAGCAAGGACATACAGATCAACTACATCCAGCATACGCGAAAATATCTCGGCGATAAAATTGCCAGAACTGCAAAACCACATAAAATACTAGATCCTAAAAATGTTCCATTGATCGCTGTACGTCTGAATATTCTGACTCGAAAAACGTTAGGTGGCATTGAAACCAATCTAAATGGTCAAGTGCTTGACGCAGAAGGCCGTGTCCTGCCCGGATTATTTGCTGTTGGAGAAGCTTCTGGATTTGGAGGTGGTGGAATGCACGGTTACAGGGCTCTGGAAGGAACTTTTCTAGGGGGATGTATTTTTACCGGAATGAAAACTGGTCAATATATAGCAAAACAATAAAGAGATAGCCTAGGCCGAACAAATCTGATTTTTAATCTAAATGCAACTAAAAATCAAATCATTAAAGCAGACCATATAAAGTCTTACCACCGGAAGAATACCGAATAAGAAGTGTTTAAAAAGCATTCTTCACGATCGTACCCAGCCGTTTCAGATCGGTATGGATTCGTTCGTTCCACTCTAAAGCAAAATTTAACCGCATACAGTTATGATAACGGTCCTGAAGTGTGAACATTCTACCTGGCGCAAAGCTTATATTCTGGCGGATAGCTGTATCAAACAAGGAAGCTGTATCAATTCTTTTGTCCAATTCGAGCCAAAGCACGAATCCGCCCTGAGGGTCGGATATTTTAGTATTGTCCGGAAAATATTCTTCGATAGCCCGTTGGTACTGAAAACAGTTTGAATACAGCTTATTTCTAAAATTTTGAAGGTGGTGGTCATAACGGCCATGTTCCATAAAATCTGCAATAACCTCCTGATATAAAACAGGTGTTGAGATGGTCTGCAGCAGTTTTTGCCGAATGATCTTCTTCTTGAATTTTCCTGGCGCTACCCACCCTACACGATACCCCGGTGCCAGTGTCTTTGAAAAGGAACCGCACCACATGACTATTCCAGCTTCATCAAAGGCTTTACAGGGCTTAGGTCTATTGGTGCCAAAGTAAAGGTTACCATACAGGTCATCTTCAATCAACGGTATATTTCGTTCTGTAAGCATCTTCACCAGTTCGATTTTGTTTTCTTCTGGCATAAGACTGCCTAATGGATTACTGAAATTTGCGGTGAAGCAACATACATCTATTTTAGAAATAACTTTCTTTAATGCGTCCATATCGATCCCACAAATCGGATGGGAAGGTATTTCGATCACATGAAGTCCAAGTGACTTAGCTATTTGAATTGTCCCGAAGTATACAGGTGTTTCCATTGCGATCGTATCGCCTGGCTTTGTCACGGCTAACAAACAATTAAAAATGGCATTCATGGCTCCGGAAGTGGTCACCAGATCATCTTCAGTTAGTTGTCCTTCAAACTCCATGCTCCATTTGGCTATGCTTCTTCTTAAATTAATACTTCCCTGCGCAGGTTCGTAACTGGTCCCGCCGTCGTCAAGTTTTCGTATCACATTCACAATTCCTTTATTTAGTTTTGCTATAGGAAGCATGCTTTGTGCAGGAACGCCTAAAGAGAACTGTGTCAGATTTTCTTTTTTTAGCGAGTTATAAACTTTATCAATCAGATCTTCCTGGTCGTGCTCATTATCCGAGGCCTGTAATCGACCAACTGAGGGAAGTGATAAACGTCGTTGCGCTATTTTACTCACAAAATAACCAGATCGAGGTCTAGATTCAATCAGAGACCTGCTTTCTAACTCTAGAAAGGCCTGTTTAACCGTATTGATACTCACATGATACATCTTCTGAACCACACGCAGCGAAGGGAGTTTATCACCTAATTGCATTGTTCCGGAAACAATCTGTTCTTCAATAATATGAGCAATCTTGAGGTATAAGGATTCTTTCTTCATGGATTTTACGCTATTTAATTATTTTCCTTTTTTTTTAATCTTATTATTCACTGCCTTCAAATTGTTGGATATAGAACACGCTGCAATTTACATATTTTAGGATATCATATGTATCCAACAGCACCTATGCTATATGTTTTAAATATTCACCTTTTCATTCAGTTTAAAGGTTGAGCCAATCAATAAGTCGTTCAATCGCCAATTTAAGTTTAGAGATGCTATGATCATCATCTCCGAATGTCTGGATATAATTTCTTTTTGCTTTGACTTCTAATGCTTCCTTAAGTTCGACTTGATGAAATTCTGATAAAAAGTAACAAGTCATTTCCACCTTGTTTGAATGATTAATAATTGCAGATGCATAGCCAATAACTTCTTTAGCCTGCATGAGCACAGCTAAAGGGAGTCCAAATTCGGCCGTCAAAATATTTATCCTTGCGTCCTTTCCCTCAAAATCGGATTTCTCCTTGTGTTTTTTATATAAAGAAACCACAGGGCTGAGTTCGGACAAATAAAAATTTACAATCTTAAATCCATTAATTTCATTAGTCTTCATCTTCTTGTTGTATTGGTGATAAGCAAATTTAAAGACTCTATTTCTTTGGGTACAGATACAGAAATACTAATTTTCATAGGTACAACTAGTATTTTTTATACGAGTCCTAACCATTAATTTTACACATTTTAAAACGACATCTAGAAAAAGAATATAATCAGTAATAAAACTCATTGAGAACGCAATACCTTTCCTTATTTTGATTATATTCATAAAAAATTGCATCCCTTAACTATAAACTAAAGTAGAAAAGCCAATGGAGTTTCTGATCATATTTTTTCTAATTTCATTTCCACTACTAGGATTTTGGGTTTATAAACAGTTGCGAAAGAAAGCTAACACCTCTACTAAAATTACGGAGTACCTTATTATTGTTGCTTTTTGTATTTCGACTGTACTATTTGGTTGCGGACTTATGCTTTATGGTTCACATTATACGGAAGCAATCGATATTGTCGACGGCGGTTACTCGGCATTTGCTTTAGAACATAGCTTGACATTAGTTACTTTTTTCGCACTTGCCATGTTTGGAATTATAAAGCTATGGTTAAAAGGAAGATCAGCACCTCCACTTCTATTTGTACTGTCACTGATCTTTGTCATTATCGGAATAATTATAAGCGTTGCTGTCTTAATACAGATCTCATCGAATACGCAATTCTACGATTCTTGGTTATTCTTTTTCCTGCCCGTCACCTATATCGTGACTGCGTTTACTTTAATTTTTAGATGTATCGGAGAAGAAGCTATATACGCAACAAATAAACATTACTCGAATAAATTTCTTAACTACCTGAACACCAAAATGGCGAATGTGAGCCATCAACCCGTTTACGTTCTCGTCTTTCTTATTCCTGTTCTTATGATTATTGTTGCAATATTGGTTTTATTTGGACAGGAAGTAAATTCCATAACAAAAGTATTTACGGAAACGACTACATGGAATTTTTCTAGCAAAACTCACCCACCTTTTTTAGATCATAGGGGACATTATTTATGTACTGTAGCTGTTTGTGGAGATCCAACGGTTGTAAAACCACTTCGTTTAGGGAAAAGGCATGGAAATGACGTTGTTGTCAACAGGCAACTACTCGTTGCCAATGCTTTCGAAGAACTAATTTCAGATCATTTTCCATCTGTACATCAAGTCATCAGAAGATTTTATGATCGTTTTGGTTATCCTTTATCAAAAAAGATTAATACGCCTCAAAAATCTAATTTGGTATACAGATTGATGAAACCTCTGGAGTACTTTTTTATCTTTTGTCTGTATTTATTCACTGAAAAACCTGAAGAGAAGATCGCTAAACAATATGCTTTATAAACACTAACAGCGCTTTAAGTCAACTATAGATCGCCGTTATCATGTTTGTTTTTACTGTTAAAATGTAAAACATGTATAATTGTGATCAAATTTTATTATTCCATTTAATGATTTGGTTCAGCATGGATTTCATAGCCAAATCCATCGTCCTTCCAGGACTCTTTCTTTAAAAGAGCCAGATTTGAAGTTTTACCGAGCCAGATCTTGATCACCTGCTCCGCTCTTACACCTTTCCTAAAAAGCTTTTTGAACTTGGCATGGATACCTTTAGTGGTTTCATCATATTTAGGTTCTCCATATAGGGAGGATATATATGTTGTAAAAACTTCCAGTTCTCGTTTTCCTATTTCAGGATTAAACTTCCTATAATCCAAATGCTCAAATCGCACATTTAATTTCGAGAAAATTTCTTTACCGATTTTATTGCTGTAGACTTGAAATTCATAATCTTGTGTTCCATTGTTGGTGTAGCCAATATTTTCATTCGGATCACCACTCAGCTCACTCCATTTAACGTGCAAAAAGTCTCCATCGCCAGAAATACGGATTGTTGCAGAATCTTTTACAACTAAGTCCTTTCCTCTATACCCCTTTAAGTAGGTTTTATAATTTCCTGGTAAATAAAAATAATGCCCCCAAGCTGTAGTAAACCGATATCCTCCGGATTGTTTAACGACAAGATTCAGTTTCTTGGGACTTCCTTCAACTTCCCATGTGAGCGAATCTAAATTTTGATATTTTAAGGGAATTAGCATTGATCCGTTTGGTCCATTATAAGTACTATCTTTTAGTTCAAACATCACCATCTCGTAGAAATTTTGATTGCTCTTATCTGCAACTATTCTGATCGGTACTTTTTCTTCTTCGCCAGTAGGATGTTCGACATCAATTTCGTCGACAAGTGAACCAAGTTCTTTGTCAGAACATGAAATTAGTAAACAGCTTGTTAAAAGTAATAAGCAGATTTTTCTAACCATAATTTAAGTCTTACTTGGGAGTCTACTCAAAAATAAGAATTAAAGCTTTATATTACAAGTTGATCGTGAATATTTTAACCGTTTTTTCATAAAAAAACCTTTGAAGTATGTAGTAAAAATAATATTATTTGTCCTTTCCAATTATTTATACGCTTATTACACCGATTTTATTCTGAAAGCATTTCACAATTTTCTTAGATTGATTATTATATTTGCATTGAACCGAAACACTATACCTTGAAAAAAAGACATTTATTAACCCTTATGATCGCGGGTATTTTTATTCCGCTTAGTATAATTGCACAAAATAAAAAGAGCAAACCAAATGTTATCTTTATTTACGTAGATGATTTGGGATATGGTGATTTAAGCTGTTATGGTGCAAAGGCTATTTCGACACCAAATACAGATAAATTGGCCACAAATGGACTGCGATTTACGCGTGGACATGCAACCTCTGCAACCTGTACTCCTTCCAGATTCGGTTTAATGACCGGTCAGTATCCCTGGAGAAAACCGGGAAGAAATATTCTTCCCGGAGATGCAGCTTTGATTATACCAACAGATCAGATTACCTTGCCTAAGGTATTTAAAAATGAAGGTTATACCACTGCTATCATTGGTAAATGGCACTTAGGATTAGGTGACCAAATTAATAAGGATTGGAATGCGGATATTAAACCAGGGCCAAATGAGGTCGGGTTTGATTATTCATATATATTTCCTGCAACAGCTGACAGAGTTCCGACCGTCTTTATGGAGAACCATCGGATAATAGGCCTGGATCCTAAAGATCCTATTACCGTGAATTATAAAAATAAAATAGGAAATGATCCTACTGGAAAGGAACATCCTGAATTGTTAAAGTTACAATCTTCTGTTGGTCATAACCATACGATCGTAAACGGTATAGGAAGAATTGGCTATATGTCCGGTGGAAAACAAACAAGATGGACAGACGAAGAATTGGGAACTACGTTTTTAGCTAAAGCTCAGGATTTCATAGCGCAAAATCATAAGAAACCATTTTTCCTGTATTTTGCACTGCATGATATTCATGTGCCGCGAATGCCTGCCACCATGTTTAAGGGTAAAAGCAACTTAGGTTATCGGGGTGATGCTATTTTGGAAATGGATTGGATCGTTGGTCAAATAACAAAGCAACTTCATGAACTTGGTATTGAACAGAATACGATGATCGTTTTCAGCAGTGACAATGGCCCTGTACTGGATGATGGATATGCTGATAAAGCAGAAGAACTAAACGGAATTCACAGTCCCGCAGGTCCACTACGGGGATGGAAAACGGACCTATATGAAGGTGGAACCCGTGTCCCTTTTATTATCAGCTGGCCCGCACACATTAAACCTGGTGTAAGTCAAGAATTGGTTTGTCAGATTGATTTCGTTGCCAGTTTTGCCAGTTATTTCAATCAAAAACTTCCAGATGGACAAGCATCTGATAGTCAAAATTTATGGGATACCTTTGTTGGCAACGCGAAACAAGGAAGAATGACATTGATACAAGAAGGATATAGCAACCTTGCTATTGTATCTGGAGACTGGAAGTATATACCTCCATTTGGAAAAAATGGTCCTCAACTCTACAATCTTAAAGAAGATCTTGCGGAAGAAATAAATGTATTCGATCAATTTCAGGAACAAGCCGCCATACTAGAGGCATTATTTAAGCAAGAGAAAAATTAAATTAGGATATACACTCATCACTAAATTTAATCATATTATGCTTTAATTATTTATAAAAAACAGCTTCAATTGATAATTGAAGCTGTTTTCACAGCGTGAGAATTTACAAGACTTTTTTAATCTAAAACTCTTATTTTATTTTGAGATAATCTCCTTTTTCATCAATATATTTCCAGACTGCTTCCTGATAAACCAGCAACGGGAAGATGTTTTGCTTTGTATCTAAAGGTGAATCGAAGAAGGTGGGTGCATCAAATAAGATTTCTTCAAATTCAATAGGCACGATTACATTTCCTTTAGCATCCGATATGCCAAATTTGTTATTTTTTTGAAGCAGAAAATAAGTTCCATTCTGAAGGGCCCGAATCTGTGTGTATTCAACCGGTAACACCTCTTTTCCTGTGGTAAGATCTCCCAATCCATACAGATATTCATTACCGTTTACTTTTGGTAAAAAGACTGAATTATTAATAAACACAGATTCTTCGTGGTTTAGCCTAGAATTTGTGAGATCATATGTCAGGGGAAAGATCAATGCTCCCTTTTTATTGATAAAACCCATTTTAAAAACCAGTGCACGGCTGTCTGAGTTTTCAGATCGACATACCATAGCGGCATCGCCCCGGAAATCAAATGCCCAAACATATTTCGGTGAGACGATTACCTCACCCGTATTGTTGATATAGCCATATCCTTTTTCGTTGTACAGCAAAGCCATGTCACCTTTAAAGGGCAAGATCACCGTTTCCTTACCGGGATCCTTTGGCAGATAACCTTCTTTTACATAGGTTACACTAAATGCTCCTTTGAATTCTTTTTTTGCCTTAATATCATAAAGAACCCCGGTTTTGTCATTTTTCGACACTAATAGAAGATTGGGATTATTGATCGGATAAACAGATTGATAATCAAACGCCTGCAGCTCCATGTCATCCATATTGAGTAAAAGGTATTTTCCTTTTATATCTTTTATTAAACAGTATTTAACTCCTATGGTGTCTATTCGTTGAATAGCTGTCTCCAATATCTTTTTTCCTGCAAGATCATACAGATCACTACTCTGATTATCCATATCATCTGCATCTTTTTTCCGGACATTGTTTGCTTTTATAAGGTTTCTATTCCCGAATTTCCCCATAATAAAGCTATCGTAAACGGGTGGAATGATTTCCTTTCTGGTATCTAAATCGTAAATGCCCATTTGTCCATTTTTGATGAATGTCATCAGATTTTTCGGCGCATCATAGAGTTCGGAAATCCCTTCAAAATCGCTTAACATCAGGTGTCCATCTTGATCAAATAGGCTGGAGATTTTATTTTTCTCGGTAATGATATATTGCTCTTTTGGTTCGTTGTTCTTAAACTTAAAAAGATCAATCTTATAATATTGTGGCTCAATATAGATGTTTGTATTGGCAAAATACAAACCATAATATGCGCCTTTTTTAATCTTAAAAGTAGCTAGGTTATTACTGCCGGATGAGTAAAAGTAATCATTGACATGTGTTATTTCTCCATTCTCGATTTCGAAAAGCACCTTCCGCGTCTTATCCATCAGATAAGACTTTTGCTGTTTTTTAACAACAAAATAATCGTCGTATACTTTTATATCATCATATTCATTTGGTATAATAACTGACCCTGTTAGGTCTGAAATTCCTTTTTTATGCTGTTTTGTGGTCAACAGATATTCTCCATAATAACCTAAATATGAATTATCGTTAGGCAGTTCGATATTATCGAAATCAAATGGTATTTTCAGATCACCGTCCTGCCCGTATACACCATACTTGTTATTTTCTTTTACAAGTAAAACACCTGTTAATATTTTGGCATCAACAAACTCTCTTTTTGATGGTATATGTATGATAAGCGGTTGTCCATTTTTTGAAAAGGAAGCCACCCAGTTATCACTCCGCATATTCCAATGTGCATGCTCGTATTTAAATGGAACGAGCACTTTTTCACTCCA
>Ga0160467_100874_pt1 | contig 18814 bp, 16 predicted proteins | sample HID1972I_E11MG_FD_108221 | JGI IMG/M metagenome (GOLD analysis project Ga0160467, IMG submission 108221) | Enriched pill bug-associated microbial communities from UW Madison campus, WI, USA - HID1972I_E11 MG | ecosystem: Host-associated > Arthropoda: Insects > Digestive system > Unclassified ...
CAAGGACGATTATCCACTGGCGCCGGAAGCCGACCAGGCATTCGACACGGCGCGCCGGGTGGTATTCGAACTGTCCGCACAGGACATGGAATCGCCGGAGCTCGCTGGCAAGATGGTGCAGGCTGCGGTGCGCAACGATGGCAGCGAACTGCGCCATGACCTGGGCGATGCCACCTGGACGCGGTTGCAGGCCTATGCGGCGAAGAATCCGTTGCCGCTGGCACAGATGCAGGGCCTGAAGCCGTGGTTCGTGGGCCTGAGCATCAGCATCGCGCAGATGCAGAAACTGGGGCTTGATCCCGCACTGGGACTGGACAGGCATTTCATGGACCGTGCCGCGAAGGCCGGAAAGCCGATAGTGGGCCTGGAGAACATCGATACCCAGATCGCCGTGCTGGCTGGCATGAGCGTGGCCGAGCAGCGGCAGATGGTGGAAGAGGCGCTGGAACAGTCCGAGAAGGGCGATGCGGAAATACATGCCCTGCACGACGCATGGCGCCGTGGTGACGACACCCTGATGTGGAACCGCATGGCGGTGGACATGAAGGCGCAGTATCCGCAGCTTTACCAGCGCATCAACAGCGACCGCAATGATGCGTGGCTGCCGAAGCTGGAGCCCTGGCTGAAGGCCGGTCAGGGCGGCACGCTGGTGGTGGTGGGCACCCTGCATCTGCTGGGCAGCGATGGCGTGGTGGAGAAGCTGCGCGCCAGGGGCTACACGGTTGAACGGGTGCGCCAGCGCGCTGCCGGCGCGAAATGACCTGGCGCCGGGCAGGGCTGAGCGTCACGGTCAGGTAGAGCCGACCCATGGTCGGCTGTGGGTGCGGCGCGCGCGGTGAGGTGCAGCCGACCATGGGTCGGCTCTACCACAATGGGTTCGCCTCAGCGGCTGCGGCCCTTGCCCGTGGGCTCGCCGGGCTTGTGCGGGGCTGCGCCGGGGCGCGTACCGGCACCCGCTGCCGGTCCTGGGGCCGCGCCCGGCGCGGTGCCGGAAGGACGGCCGCCGAAGCCTGCGCCCATGCTGCGCTGGAATTCCTGCCACAACTCCAGGTTGCGCTCGGTGAGCTGATTCATCATCGCCCACGGCGTCTGCCCGAGCAGGTTGCCCATCTGCTGGCGGAACTGCTGCTGCTGGTCCAGGAAGACCTGCATGCTGCGTTCCAGGTAGTTGCCCATGAAGCCCTGCAGCGAATCGCCGTAGAAGCGGATCAGCTGGCTGAGCAGCTGGGTGGAGAGCATCGGTTCGCCATCCTGTTCCTGGTCGGCGATGATCTGCAGCAGCACCGAACGGGTCAGATCGTCACCGCTCTTGGCATCGCGTACCTCGAAATCCTCGCCGTCCAGGATCAGCTGGCGGACGTCTTCGATGGTGATGTAGCTGGAAATCTCGGTGTCATACAGACGGCGATTGGGATACTTCTTGATGATGCGTGTAGCAGCCATGAAGCAAGCACTCGTCACAATAGACGCGCAGCATGGCGCAGCGCAGCAGGACTTGCAACGGTTCGCGGCCCGGCCGAAGGGCCCTTTCGCACCGTTTCATGTTGCGCAGCAAGGATTTCCATGCTGCGCAACATGATCGTGACCGGTTCAGGCTTCCCGGAGCGGGCAGCCGGGGGTTACCAGCCCATGTGATGGCCGCCGTTGATGTCCAGGTTGCTGCCGGTGATCCAGGCCGCTTCGTCGGCCACCAGGAAGGCGACGCCGTAGGCGATCTCTTCCGGCTTGCCCAGGCGGCCGGTGGGGATGTCGGCGATGATCTTCGCACGCACTTCTTCGGGCACTGCCATCACCATGTCGGTAGCGACGTAGCCCGGCGAAATGGTGTTCACGGTGATCCCGAAGCCGGCGTTCTCGCGTGCCAGGGAGATGGTGAAGCCGTGCATGCCGGCCTTGGCCGCAGCGTAGTTGGCCTGGCCATACTGGCCCTTCAGCCCGTTGATGGAGCTGATCTGGATCACCCGGCCCCAGCCGCGGCGGCGCATGCCTTCGATGACCGGACGGGTGACGTTGAACACCGAATTGAGGTTGGTGTTGATGACCTCGTGCCACTGTTCGGCGCGCATGCGGTGGAAGGTGGTGTCGCGGGTGATGCCGGCGTTGTTGACCAGGATCTCCACCGGGCCGAGTGCGGCTTCGACGGCGTGCACCATGGCTTCGGCACTTTCCGGGGTGGATACATCGCCGGGAAAGAGGGCGATATCCAGGCCGCGCGCGGCCATGGCCTGCTGCCACGCCAGTGCCTTGGCCTGGTCGCGGTAGTTGGTGGCGACGCGATGTCCCAGGCTGGCCAGGCGCTGGCAGATGGCGGTGCCGATGCCGCCGGTGCCGCCGGTGACCAGTGCGACGCGTGAAGTCATGCTGCGTTTCCGAGTTCAGGTGGGGAAAGGGGATTCTGCAACATCGGCGCGCTGCGTGCGCCTCATGGCAGGGAAATGTCATGGCGCGGCACGCGTGCCGGGTCGAACGCGGCTACCGCCAGGTCGAGGATCCGTGCGTGGCCGGCGCTGCCTTCCAGCGCGCCGGGGGCCTGCCCGAGCAGCTGCCAGAGCTGCCGCAGCGTGGCCGCAGGATCGCCGGCATCGGCCGGCAGCGCCGCCAGCGATTTGGACAGCTTGTGGCCGCTGGCGTCCAGCAGCAGCGGCAGGTGTGCGTGGCGGGGCGTGGGCAGGCCGAGCGCGCGTTGCAGGAGGATCTGTCGCGGCGTGGAATCCAGCAGGTCGGCACCGCGCACCACATCGGTCACCTGCTGCGCGCCATCATCCACCACGGCGGCAAGCTGGTAGGCCCAGCACCCGTCCGCACGCCGCAGCACGAAATCGCCGACCTCCGCATGTACGTCCTGGCGTTGCGGCCCCCTGATCCCATCCTCGAAGCCGACCACGCTGCCAGGCGCGACGCGCAGGCGGATGGCCGGATCCGGGCGTGTGCGGCGCGCCACGCAGTGATGGTGGACGCCGCCGTTGGCGGCCAGGTCGCTGCGGCTGCAATGGCAGACGAAGGCGCGGCCGTCGGCAAGCAGCTGGTCCAGTGCCTCCTGGTAGGCCGCATCGCGCGTGTTCTGCCACATCACCGGCGCGTCGCCGCGCAGGCCCAGCGCATCCAGCATCTGCAGCTGCGAAGCCGCCGCCCCCGGCACCGTGCGTGGCGGGTCGACATCTTCCACGCGCACCAGCCAGCGCCCCCCGCGCTGGCGTGCGAACAGCCAGCTGCCGAAGGCGGCCAGCAACGATCCGGCATGCAGCGGGCCGGTGGGCGAGGGCGCGAAACGGCCGCAGGGAACGAGGGAATTCATGCTGGCTGAATCGTCGGTCAGGTTGGCGCTTGAATTCAAGCTGAAGTCGCCGCAGATTGAGCATCAATGTCTTTCCAGAGCCTACTTTTCCCATGTTCAGTCGCATTGCCCTGTTCCTGATGACGAACCTCGCGGTGCTTGTCCTTGCCGGCATCGTGATGTCCGTGCTGGGCGTCAACCCGAACCAGATGAGCGGCCTGCTGGTGATGGCCGCGATCTTCGGTTTTGGTGGTTCGTTCGTGTCGCTGCTGCTGTCCAAATGGATGGCCAAGCGCTCCACCGGTGCGGTGGTGATCACCCAGCCGCGCAACGACACCGAACGCTGGCTGCTGCAGACCGTCGAGCGCCAGGCGCGCGCGGCCGGCATCGGCATGCCGGAGGTGGCGGTGTACGACGGCCCGGAAGTGAACGCGTTCGCCACCGGCGCCAACCGCAACAATGCGCTGGTGGCGGTGTCCACCGGGCTGCTGCACCACATGAGCGAAGAAGAGGCCGAAGCGGTGCTGGGCCATGAGATCGCCCACGTGGCCAACGGCGACATGGTCACCATGGCGCTGCTGCAGGGCGTGCTGAACACGTTCGTGATCGTGCTGGCGCGCGTGGTCGGCGGGGTGATCGACAGTGCGATGTCGGGCAACCGCGAAGGTGGTGGCCGCGGTTTCGCTTACTACATCATCGTGTTCGTGCTGGAGATGGTGTTCGGCATCTTCGCCACGATGATCGCGATGTGGTTCTCGCGCCATCGCGAGTTCCGTGCCGATGCCGGTGGCGCGCAACTGGCCGGGCGCCAGAAGATGATCGCGGCGCTGGAGCGCCTGAAGGTCAACCATGGCCAGAGCACGTTGCCGACGCAGATCGCCGCGTTCGGTATCGCGGGCGCGACGGCGAAGAAGCTGTTCATGAGCCATCCGCCGCTGGATGAGCGCATCGCCGCGCTGCGGGCATCCACCGTGGTGTGACCGCGGCGACGTCAGCCGGTGGGGCGGCCGGTTCTGGTGGTGTGATCGGGGCGCCGCCGGTGGGTCGGCCCGACGGTGCAGTGGTAGAGCCGACCCATGGTCGGCTGCCCTTCCTTCAGTCCACGTGTCATTCAAGCGCAGCCGACCATGGGTCGGCTCTACCCAAAGCAGAACGGCGCCCGCAGGCGCCGTCCGGTCGCTTCCCATGCAACGGGAGATCAGTCAGAACTTCGCGTCGAATTCAGCCGCGTAGCCGGTATTGACCAGCACCTTCTGCAGCGACTCGGCCACCTTGATGTTGCCGGCCACCACCTGGTGGTTCTCCGGGCCGCGGCTGTCCATGCGGCCCAGCGTCGCGCCCTTGAAATCGCAGACCTTGCCGCCGGCTTCGCGTACCAGCAGGATGCCCGCGGCGATGTCCCACGACTTCACGCCCGCCTCGAAGTACGCATCGGCCCGGCCACAGGCCACGTAGGCCAGGTCCAGCGCCGCCGAACCGGCGCGACGCACGTCCTCGGCCTGCACCAGCAGGGTGTCAACCGCCTTCAGCTGTGCGCCGGCACGGGCACGCTCGCGCGGCGCGAAACCGGTATGGATCATCGTGCCTTCCAGGTCCTTGCGGTCGGCCACGCGGATGCGACGGTCGTTGAGCACCGCGCCGGCGCCGCGGCTGGCGGTGAACAGTTCATTGCGCAGCGGATCGAAGATCACCGCGTCGGTCGGCTCGCCGTTCTCCACCAGCGCGATGGACACGCAGTAATGCGGGAAGCCACGGAGATAGTTGCTGGTGCCGTCCAGCGGGTCGATCACCCACATGTGGCGGTTGGCGCCCTGCACGCCGCCTTCCTCGCCGATCACCCCATATTCCGGGTAGGCGCGCTTGAGTTCCTTGACGATGACCTTTTCCGCATCCGCATCCACTTCGCTGGCGTAGTCCATGCGGCCCTTCTGCACCACGTTGAGCGCCTCGAGCTTGTTGATGTTTCGCAACAGCACATTGCCGGCGAGGCGGGCGGCCTTGACCATGACGGTGACGGCGGGTTTCTGCATGGCGTGAGCTCCCGTAAGGGCAGAAGGGGGATTGGCGGGGAAAAGAGCAGGTCCGGCGCAATGGCCGGCCGCACAGTTTACCATTGCAGGCCGCCCAGCTCGACTACCGCGTTCATGTCCGATCCATCGCCCGCTTCCCCCGCTGCCGCCCGGCATATCTGTTTCGTGCTGGTCGGCACCCAGCACCCCGGCAACATGGGGGCCGCCGCCCGCGCGCTGAAGACCATGGGCCTGGCCCGGCTGGTACTGGTCGCCCCGGAACGACCGCTGGACGAGGAGGCGTTCCGCCGCTCGGCCGGTGCCGAGGACGTACTTGGCGATGCGCCGGTGGTGGCCACCCTGGCCGAGGCGGTGGCCGACTGCCGCCTGGTGCTGGGCTGTACCGCCCGTGCCCGGCGCGTGCAGCTGGAAGAACTGCTGCCGGTCGATGCCGCCGCCCGGGTGGCCGGCAAGGCGGGCGAGGGGGCCGAGGTTGCGGTGGTGTTCGGGCGCGAGCGTACCGGCCTGACCAACGAGGAACTGCAGCTGTGCCATGCCGCCGTGCATATCCCCTCCGATCCGGCCTTCAGTTCGCTGAACCTGGCTGCGGCCGTGCAGGTGCTGGCTTACGAAGTACGGATGCGCCTGCTTGGCGATGCCGCGCCGACTGCCGGCGAACCGGGCCTGCGTGAACAGCCGGCCAGCCACGAGCAGATGGAGAGTTTCTTCGCGCAGCTCGGCCAGACCCTGGACGAGATCGATTTCCACAAGGGGCGTGCGCCCGAATCGGCGATGCGCAAGCTGCGTCGCCTGTTCCTGCGCGCCGAACCCAGCGAACAGGAAGTGCGACTGCTGCGTGGCATCCTCGCCGACACACAGCGCATGGCGCGGCTCGCGGGCGACAGAGCGAAATAGCCTGACGCAGTTCTCATTTTTTCGGTTAGTCTTCACCTCATTACCAAGGGGGAAGATGTGACTGGTTGGCTGGGGCGCATGCAGTGGGGACTGCTGGGTCTGGCGTGCCTGCTGATGGCGGGCACGACGGTGGCCGCGCCCGTGCCTGCTTCGGACAGCGCGCTCGACAAGCGCTCGGTGCTGGTGCTGGGGCGGATCAGTGATGATCCGAAAGCCCACCATGCACAGCTTCAGCCCCTGCTGGACTACGTGGTGGCACGCATGGGCGACGTCGGTATCCGCGAAGGGCGCGTGCTGATGGCGCGCGACGTGCGGCAGATGGCCAGTTACCTGCGCCGTGATCGTGTCGACTGGGTCACAGAAACAGCGGGTACCGCCGTGGCCCTCGGCCAGCGCGCCGGCGCCCGTCCGCTGCTGCTCACCGAACGCAGCGGCGTGCGTGATTACCACACCGTGTTCTTCGTACGCCAGGACAGCCCGGTGCGGCAGCTGCAGGACCTGCGCGGGCGCAGGCTGGCCCTGCAGACGGTGGCCTCCACCAGCGCTTACCTGGTGCCGGTGATGACCCTGCTGGAACGCGGCGTCACCCCGGTGATCCTGCAGGACGCCGAGGATGCGCCTTCGCCGGACACGGTGGGCTATGTCTTCGCGCGCAGCGAGTTCAACATCGCCGCCTTCGTCAGCAAGGGTATTGTCGATGCGGGCGCGGTGAGCAGCGTGGACTGGGATGATCCCCAGGCCATGCCGCTGGCCTTCAGGCGCGACCTGCGGGTGGTGCTGCGCACCGATCCCTACCCGCGGGCGGTGGAGCTGGTACGCAGCGATCTGGATGCGCGCGTGCGCGATCGGTTGCAGCAGGTGCTGCTGGAAGCGGCGGCTGATCCACAGGCCAGCCATGCGCTGGAACAGTTCTTCGGTACATCCGGCTTCCACCGCGTGGATGCGCGGATGCAGCGGCGCCTGGATGATTTGAAACGTGGCTTGGGACGGGTACGGATGGAAGTGGAATGAGACGCCTGGGATCGGGAATGCAGGCGCGCTTCGTGCTTGCCATGGGCGGTGCGATGCTGGTGGTGCTGGCCCTGCTGGCGGTGCTGCTTGGCCGCCAGGCGGTGGCCCAGCGCGAGGTGGTGCGGCTCAGCGGCACGGTGATCCACGAACTGTTCGACAACAGCATGCACAATCGCGCCGAAACGATCGCGCGCGACCTGTCCGAATCGCTGGCCAATCCGCTGTACTACAACGACCTGGAGCAGGTCGGGGCGCTGGTGCGCAATGCCGCCCGGCAGCGCGCCGTGGCGTATGTGCTGGTGTTCGATGCGCACGGCAACCTGCTGCACGATGGTTCCGTGGCGGTGGCCGGCTACGGGCGGCCGATGGAAGACCCGCTCGCCGCCGGAGCGGTGGCTGCCAGCAGCGCGCATGTGCAGGAATCGGCGAAGGTGCTGGAGAACAGCATGCCGATCCTGGTCGGCAGGCAGCGGCTGGGCGGCGTGCGCGTGGGGATGTCGTTGCAGGACGTGCAGGCGCTGGAAACGCGAGCGAGCGAGGACCTGGCGCAGCGGCTGGACCAGGTGGGCAGCCGCCACCTCGGCTGGCTGATGCTGATGCTGGGCTTGCTGGTGGCCATCGGCGTGGCCGTGATCGTCTACGTACAGCGCACGCTGGTGGCGCCGATCCGCGACCTGGCCGGTGCGGCACGGCGGATCGAGGCGGGCGATTACCAGGCGCCGCTGCGTGAAAGCCGGCGCGACGACGAAGTGGGCGACCTGGTGCGGGCATTCGCACGCATGCGCGATGCGATCGCCCGGCACGACCGTGATGTGCGCCACATGGCTTATACCGATGCGCTGACGGGGTTGACCAACCGGCTTGCGTTCCGCGAGGCGCTGGATCATCGCCTGATGGCCGCGCGTGCATCCGGCCAGCGACTGGCGCTGCTGTTTGCCGACATGGACGATTTCAAGCGGGTCAACGATACCCTCGGTCATGAGGCCGGCGACGAGGCCCTGCTGCAGTTCGCGCAGCGCATCGGCAGCGCGGTGAAACAGGCGGGCGGCGACGACGCCCTGCTGGCACGGTTCGGCGGCGATGAATTCGTGATCCTGCTCGGCGAAGGCGATGTCGCCGCGCGGGCCCGCACCCTTGCCGAACAGCTGGTGTGCGATCTGCGCGAGCCGCTGATCGTGCAGGGCAAGCAGCTGTTCCTGGGGGCGTCCATCGGCGTGACCCTGTACCCCGACGATGCCGCTGATGCGACCGTGCTGCTGAAGAATGGCGACATCGCGATGTACCAGGCGAAGATGGCCGGCAAGAACTGCCACCGTTACTACAGCCGGGCGATGGACCATGCCGTGGAGCGGCGCGTGCACATGGAGCAGGAGCTGCGCGGAGCCTGGGAACGGGGCGAACTGCGACTGGTGTACCAGCCGATCTACCGGACCTGCGACCGGCGCCTGGTGGGCGTGGAAACCCTGCTGCGCTGGCAGCATCCGAGCCTGGGGGCGATTCCGCCGTCGGTGTTCATCGAGGTGGCCGAACAGAGCGGGCTGATCGAGCAGATCGGCCCGAAGGTGCTGCGCGCGGCCTGCATGGAAGCCGCGCAGTGGCCGCATCCGCGCGACAGGGAAGGCCTGTTCGTATCGGTGAACGTATCGCCGCGGCAGCTGCGTGGCGGCGAGCTGCCGGAGCTGGTGGCGCGCTGCCTGCAGGAATCCGGGCTGCCTGCCTCGCGCCTGCATCTGGAATTGACCGAAACTGCGGTGATCGGCGATGAGATGCTGGCCGCGCAGCTGCTGGACAAGCTGCACCGCACCGGCGTGAAGGTGTGGCTGGACGACTTCGGCACCGGCTTCTCCGGGCTGAGCCACCTGCGCCAGGTGCCGGTGGACGGGGTGAAGATCGACAAGAGCTTTGTCGCCGACATGCAGCGCGATCCGGACGACCTGGCGCTGACCACGGCCATCATCGCCATGGCGCACGCGCTGGGGATCACGGTAGTGGCCGAAGGCATCGAGCAGGAGATCCAGTTCGACCTGCTGAGCCAGCGCGGCTGCGACCTGGCCCAGGGCTACTGGCTGAGCCATCCCATCAGCGCTACCGATGTCGTGCGCCTGATCCAGAAAGGGGACGGAGGCGGTTAACTGGAATTAACCACCTCCGTCCCCCTTTTTTCTAGAGGGGGCGCTTGCTGGGGTCGCCGGGCAGTTCGCGGACCAGCTTGGGCACCAGGTAGCCGGACAGGCGCGCGGTCAGGGCGAGGATCAGGGCCCTGGCGCGGACGTCGTCCACTTCGAAGTGCGCCACGCCTTCCACCCGGTCCAGCTGGTGCAGGTAGTAGGGCAGCACGCCGGCGGCGAAGCTGCGTTCGCTCAGGGCCTGCAGGGCGTCCACGCTGTCGTTGACGCCGCGCAGCAACACCGCCTGGTTCAGCAGCTGCGCGCCGGTCGCGCGCAACCGCGCCATCGCCGCGTCCACGCTGCCGTCGAATTCGTTGGCATGGTTGGCATGCACCACCACCGCCAACGGCCATGGCAGGCTGTCCAGCCAGCCGGTCAGTTCATCATCCACGCGCTCGGGCAGCACAACCGGAAGGCGGGTATGGATGCGCAGGCGGCGCAGGTGCGCGATGCCACGCAGGGCATCGGTCAGTTCGGCCAGCTTGTGGGTGGCCAGCGACAGCGGATCGCCACCGGACAGGATGACCTCGTCGATGCCTGGATCGTCCGCGATCGCCTGTACCGCCCCGGTCCAGCCGCTGCGGGCGGCATTTTCCGCACCGTAATCGAAATGCCGCCGGAAGCAGTACCGGCAGTTGATGGCGCAGCTGCCAGTCGTTACCAGCAGGGCGCGTCCGCGGTATTTCTGGATGACGCCGGTGGCCTTTTTCGCGGCGCCATCGCCTACCGCATCGAAGCCGAAGCCTTCCACGCGACGCATTTCCTCGTCGATCGGCAGCACCTGGCGCAGCAGCGGATCGGACGGGTCGCCGTGGCGCATGCGGGCGACGAAACCTTCCGGTACGCGCAGGGCGAACTGCCGCAGGGCGGCTTCGGAAACGCCCAGCGCAGCCGGCTCCAGGCCCAGCCGCGCCAGCAGCTCGCCTGGATCGCGGATCGCCTGTCGCCACAGCTGCTGCCAGCGCGAGGCGACGGGCCGTATGGAAACAGGCCGGGAAGAGGCGGAGAGCTGCATGGACAGGGGGCCTGCGGTTATCATGAGGGCAGAAAAACAGTCGCCCACCGGCTACCGGCGGGCTTTCCATTCTATCCGGCTCGCCGCATCCGCGGCGTTTTGCCATCTGAGGAGTTTGCGCATGGCCACTGCGGGCATGAACGATGTCAAGAACGGGATGAAAATCCTGGTCAACAATGAACCTGCGGTCATCTCCGAGACCGAGTTCATCAAGCCGGGCAAGGGCCAGGCCTTCACGCGCGTGCGCTACCGCTTCATCAAGTCCGGCCGCACGGTGGAAATGACCATGAAGGCCACCGATGACGTGGAAGTGGCCGATGTCGTCGACACCAACATGAATTACATGTACAGCGACGGTGAGTACTGGCACTTCATGGATCCGGAGACCTTCGAGCAGGTGCAGGCCGACAAGGCCGGCATGGGCGGCGCCGAGAAGTGGCTGAAGGGCGAAGAGTCCTGCATCGTCACGCTGTGGAACGGTGCTCCGATCTGGGTGCAGCCGCCGAACTTCGTCGAACTGAAGATCACCGAGACCGACCCGGGCGTACGCGGCGACACCTCTGGCGGCGGCGGCAAGCCGGCCACCCTGGAAACCGGTGCCGTGGTGCGCGTGCCGCTGTTCGTCAACCAGGACGAGATCATCAAGGTCGATACCCGTTCGGGCGAATATTCCGCGCGCGTCAAGTAATCCCGCGCAGCCGGATCATGGTAGAGCCGAGCCATGCTCGGCTTTCCGGCCAAGCCGTTCCCCAGCCAGTGAGTCCGCATGACCGAAACCACGCACCTCCCCGAAGCCTGCGACCTGCTGATCGAAGCCGGCCACGTGGTGCCGATCGAACCCCATGCGGTGGTGCTGGAAGACCATGCGGTGGCGGTACGCGACGGGGTGATCGTCGGCGTCCTGCCACGGGGCGAGGCGCGCGAACGTTTTGCCGCTGCCCAGGTGGTGAGCCGCCCGGACGCGGCGCTGATTCCGGGCCTGGTGAACGCACACACGCACAACCCGATGACGCTGCTGCGCGGCGTCGCCGACGACCTGCCGCTGATGACCTGGCTGCAGCAGCACATCTGGCCGGTGGAAGCGGCGGTGATCGGTCCGGAATTCGTTGCCGATGGCACCACCCTCGCCATTGCCGAGATGCTGCGCGGCGGTACCACCTGCGCCAACGAGAACTATTTCTTCGCCGATGTGCAGGCCGCGGTGTACAAGCAGCATGGCTTCCGCGCGCTGGTCGGCGCGGTGATCATCGACTTCCCCACGGCCTGGGCGAAGAGCGATGACGAATATTTCGCCAAGGCCGGCGAGCTGCACGACCAGTGGCGCAATGATCCACTGGTTGGCACGGCCTTCGCGCCCCACGCGCCCTACACGGTGAACGACGCCAACTTCGAGCGCGTGCGCATGCTGTCCGACCAGCTGGACATGCAGGTGCATCTGCACACGCATGAAACCGCGCAGGAAATTGCCGACTCGATCAAGCTGCACGGCCAGCGTCCGCTGGCGCGGCTGGATCGGCTGGGCCTGGTCAACGATCGCCTGATCGCGGTGCACATGACCCAGCTGACCGAGGCGGAAATCCACCTGTGCGCCGAGCGTGGCGTCAGCGTGGTGCACTGCCCGGAATCCAATCTCAAGCTGGCCTCCGGCTTCTGCCCGGCCTGCGCGCTGCAGCGTGCGGGCGTGAACCTGGCCATCGGCACCGATGGCTGCGCCAGCAACAACGACCTGGACATGTTCAGCGAGAACCGTACCGCGGCGATCCTGGCCAAGGCGGTGGCCGACGACGCCACCGCGCTGGATGCCGCCACCACGCTGCGTGCGGCCACGCTGGGTGGTGCGCGTGCGCTGGGTTTTGGCGAGCGTATCGGTTCGATCGAGGTCGGCAAGCAGGCCGACCTGGCCTGCGTCGACCTGTCGGCGCTGGAAACACAGCCGCTGCACAATGTGCTTTCGCAGCTGGTCTATGCCACCGGCCGCCAGCAGGTGACCGATGTGTGGATCGCCGGCAGGCCGAAACTGGTGCAGCGTGAACTGGTCGGCATGGACCTGCCCGGCATCGTCGCCAATGCGCGGCAGTGGCGCGAGCGCATCCGCCACGCTCGTGCCTGACCGCCCTGAACTTCGCCGCGTGCGCCTGGCGCCGCAAGGAACCCTGACATGAATGCCCCCCACGCATCGTCCAATTTCGACCAGTCCGAGCTGGATAAATTCGCCGCACTGGCCAGCCGCTGGTGGGACGCCGATGGCCCGCAGAAGCCGCTGCATGCCCTGAACCCCGTGCGCCTGCAGTACGTCGCCGACCGCGCGTCACTGCGTGGTGCACGGGTGCTGGACATCGGCTGCGGTGGCGGGCTGCTCAGCGAGGCGCTGGCCCGCGCAGGCGCGGAGGTGACCGCCATCGACCTGGCGCCGGAGCTGGTCAAGGTGGCGCGGCTGCATGCGCTGGAAAGCGGCGTGCAGGTGGATTACCGCGTGCAGGCGGCGGAGGAACTGGCGGCCGCGCAGCCGGGCAGCTTCGACGTGGTGACCTGCATGGAGATGCTCGAACATGTGCCGGATCCGGGCGCGATCATCGAGGCATGCAGACGTCTGCTGAAGCCCGGCGGCCATCTGTTCCTGTCCACCATCAACCGCACCGCGGCGGCGTTTGCAGTGGCCATCGTCGGCGCCGAGTATGTGGCGCGGCTGCTGCCCAGAGGCACGCATCACTACCAGGAATTCATCAAGCCGGCCGAGCTGTCGCGCTGGCTGCGTGACGCTGGCCTGCAGTTGCAGGATGTCAGCGGCATGGCCTACGAACCGTGGCGCAACCGCGCGCGGCTGGGTCGCCGCACCGACATCAACTACCTGGCACACGCCACCCTGCCGCTGCAGGACACGCCGGCATGAGCCGGGCGGCGTGAGCATGGCGCGCTTCCCGCGTGCGGTGCTGTTCGATCTGGACGGCACGCTGCTGGACAGCGCGCCGGACTTCGTGGCCACCAGCAATGCGATGCTGGCCGCGCGCGGGCGTGCGCCGGTAACGCTGGCGCAGCTGCGGCCGGTGGTGTCCAAGGGCGCGCGGGCGATGCTTTCGGCGACCTTCCCGGGCCTGGCTGACAGCGAACGCGATGCGCTGGTGCCTGAGTTCCTGCAGCGTTATGAGGCGCTGATCGGCCAGCAGGCGGTGCTGTTCGACGGCGTGGCCGGCATGTTGCGGGCGCTGGAAGCCGACGGCACGTGCTGGGGCATCGTCACCAACAAGCCGGAATACCTGGCGCGGCTGATCCTGCCGCAGCAGCAATGGCAACAGCGGTGCGCGGTGCTGGTGGGCGGCGATACGCTGGCCGAGCGCAAGCCGCACCCGCTGCCGCTGCTGCATGCAGCGCAGGCGCTGGGCGTGGAAGCAGCGCAGTGCGTGTATGTCGGCGATGACGAACGCGACATACAGGCCGCGCGTGCCGCGGGCATGCCGGCGGTGGCCGCGCTGTGGGGATATCGACTGGACGATGACGATCCGATGAGCTGGAAAGCCGATGCGATGGTCGCCGATCCGGCGCAGCTGCAGCAGGCCGGTCGCTGGCCGACTCCGCCGGCGTTGCCGGTTTCGTTTTGACGTTTGAAGGACATGCCGTGAACAGCAGTGCGTTGGACAGTTTCCTGGACAAGTGGCGTGCGCGCTGGCCGGAATGGTCGGTGGCCGAACCCTTTGTCGCGCCCGGCCAGCGTGCACGCGCGGTGGCATGGTTCGCGCTGCTGCAGGAATTCGACGACATGCTCAATGCCAGCGGCGATACGTTGCCGGCGGATGCCAAGCTGGCCTGGTGGGGCGAGGAGCTGCGCAGTTGGGCAGCGCGGCGTTCCCGCCATCCGCTGGGACGTGTGCTGGAGCCGGTGGCGGCGCCGTGGGCACAGCTTGCCGATGCCTTGCCGGGGCTGGTCGAGGCGCGCGCGGTGGCGGTGGACGCGGCGGCAGCCGAACGCGTACTGGAGGACTATGCGGCAGCCGTGGCAGCCGTGGAAACGGTGATGTTCGAAGACCGGCAACGCGCTGGTGCGCCACGCGCCGTGCTGCTGCAGACGCTGGCCCAGCGCCTGCAGGATTCAGGCATCGCCGGCGTGCCGCGTGCCGCACTGGAAGCGCAGGGCGACGACCCCGTGCGGCGCTGGGCGGGCCAGTTGCTGGCAGGCTGGGGCGTGCGCGTGGCTGGCCCGCGGGCGCGACGGATCTGGTCGGTGCTCGCACGGAGCCGGCTGGCCGCCCTTGCGGCCGGGAAGCCGGTCGAAGCCACGCCGGTACGCACGCTGCTGCGTGTCTGGTGGGCCGCACGCGGTTGATGCGGCACGGCTGGGGATAGAGCCGGGCGCTGCCCGGCTGCGGGTCGAAGCACAGCCGGGTAGTGCCGGGTCCTACCTGGCTTTTTCGAGTACCAGCAGCGGGTCGATGCGGGTGTCGAACCAGTTCATGCCCCAGTGCAGGTGCGGACCGGTCGCACGTCCGGTGGCGCCCACCGCAGCGATCACCTGGCCCTGTTCGACACGGTCGCCCACCTTCACGTCGATGCGTGACAGGTGCAGGAAATTCGAACTCACGCCGAAGCCGTGGTCGATCAGCAGCGTGCCGCCGGTGAGGTACAGGTCCGGCGCCGCAAAGGTCACCACGCCGGCCGCCGGTGCCTTCACCGGCGTGCCGGTGGGCACTGCGATATCCATCCCGGAATGGCCCGAGCCCGGCTGCCCGTTGTACACGCGGGCATTGCCGAAGCGACCACTGATGCGGCCCTGCACCGGCCAGATGAAGGCCTGTGCGAAATCGGCGCGATCATCGTCGCGCGTGCGCGCGGCGGTCACCTGTGCCTGCTCGCGCTTGATCCGTTCGGCAATGGCCGGCGGCGGATTGACGGTCTTCGGCGGCACACCATTGACGCGCTCGGTCGGCCAGTCGCGCGGGGTCACCGCGATGCTGGCGGTTTCGCTGCTGCCATCCGGTCGCTGCACCTGGACCTGCAACGGTCCCTTTTCGTCGCGGCCGATGCCGAATACCACGCTGCCGTAACCGCTCACGCGCAGCTCGCGGCCGGCATACCGCACGTGGCTGCCAGCCGGAACCTTGCCGATCACCATCGCGCCCTGCGAGGCGCTGGCCGGGAACACGACGCGGGCATCGGCCGCCTGTGCGGCCACCGGCGTTGCCGCCAGCGCCAGCAACGCGGGCAGGGCGCCGGCCAGGGCCAGCGCGATCGCTGCTGCGCGCATCAGCGGTTGAATGCCAGGCGCTGGCCGTTCGGCGCGCCGACGATCTGCGAACCGTCCCAGGCCAGCTGGCCGTTGATCCACGTGGATGCCACGCGCGAATGGAACGTGGTGCCTTCGAACGGCGACCAGCCGCACTTGGACAGCACGTCTTCGCGCTGCACGGTGAACGGCCTGTCTTCCACCAGCACCAGGTCGGCGAAGTAGCCTTCGCGCAGGAAGCCGCGTTCGGCCACGTCGAACAGCTGGGCCGGTGCGTGCGCGAACTTCTGCACGACGCGGGCGATGTCCATCTTCTTCTCGTGCACCAGTTCCAGCGCGGCGACCAGCGCGTACTGCACCAGCGGCAGGCCCGACGGCGCCTGTGCATAGGGCTTCTGCTTCTCTTCCCACGTATGCGGAGCATGGTCCGTGGCCAGCACGTCGATGATGTCCTCCACCAGCGCGGCGGTCAGCGCTTCACGGTCGGCAACATCCTTGATCGCTGGGTTGCACTTGATCAGGTTGCCCAGCCGCGCATAGTCGCTGCGGTCGAAGCGCAGGAAATGAATACAGGTTTCGGCGGTGATCTGCTTGCGGCTGCCATCGGCGCGGATCAGCGGGCCACGCTCGAACAGGGACAGCTCATCGGCGGTGGAGATGTGCAGCACATGCAGGCGCGTGCCGTGCTTCTTCGCCAGCGAGGTCGCCAGCTGCGAGGACTTCAGGCAGGCCTCGCGCGAGCGGATGTCCGGATGCTGTTCGGCGCTCAGGCTGTCGCCGTACTGCGCCTGGTACTGCTTCATCAGCGCGTCGATCATCGGCGTGTCTTCGCAGTGGGTGATGATCGGCGTCGGCGCGTCGCGGAAGATGGCATCCAGCGTGTCCGGATTGTCCACCAGCATGTTGCCGGTGGAGGCGCCCATGAATACCTTGATGCCCGGCGCGGTCTTCGGATCCAGGCGCTGGATGTGTTCCAGGTTGTCGTTGCTCGCGCCCATGTAGAAGCCGTAGTTGGCGCGGGCGCGCCCGGCGGCGGCATCGTACTTTGCCTGCAGCGCGTCGGCGTTGAGCGTCGGCGGGTTGGTGTTGGGCATGTCCATGAAGGTGGTCAGGCCGCCGGCCACGGCCGCTGCCGATTCGCTGGCGATGTCGCCCTTGTGGGTCAGGCCCGGCTCGCGGAAATGGACCTGGTCGTCGATCATCCCCGGCAGCAGCCAGCGGCCGGCGGCATCCACCACCTGTTCGCCGTCACGTGCTGACAGGCCGCTTTCGATACGGGCGATGCGGCCATCTTCGATACGCAGGTCGGCGTCGAATACGCGGCCTTCGTTGACCAGGCGGGCATTGGTGATCAGGGTGGAGGGCATGTCAGTGGTTTCCTTTGCAGCGGCAGGCAGGACCGGGGACGCGCTCTGGCACCGGATCGATTCCGCCGGGATGGAAGGGATGGCAGCGTCCGAGCCTGCGTACGGCCAGCCAGCTGCCACGCAATGCGCCATGTCCGGCGATGGCCTGCATGGCATATTCGGAGCAACTGGGAACGAAACGGCAGCGCGGCCCGAGCAGCGGGCTCACGAAGCGCTTGTAGAAGCGCAGCAGGGCGATGAGCAGGTCTGGAATCACTCGTGCATGGTAAGACGTGCGCCGTGCTTTGGGGTGAACCGCCGCAGCCCCCAGGCACCCCGGACGCGGCCCGCGTGCGCATTCATCGGCGGCCCGGTGCAGGGCATGGTTGGCAGCGGCGTGCATTTGTCGCAGGATGGGCCGTTGGCTGCCGCGATCTTCCCGTGTGGCAGCCATGCCGGCGGCACGATTCCGCTGGCCAGGTTCCGTGCCGCGCCGTGGCGGTGCGTGTCCGGTGCACCGTCCGGCCCGATGTCCAGGGCGGCGTGGGCGTCCTGTCACGTGGTTGCTGCTGCCGGTCGGGTAGGCTATAAAGGCCCGCTTCCCGGGCCCCGGTGAATCCAAGGAAGAGCGTTTCGTGGCTGCTAAAAAAACTGCAAAGAAGGCCGTCAAGGCCGCCAAGAAAACCGCCAGGCCTGTTGCGAAGAAGACGGCGGCCAGATCTGTTGCCAAGCCGGCCAGGCCGGCGGCGAAGAAGGCGCCGCTGAAGAAGGCCGTGGCCAAGAAGGCAGCCGCGAAGAAAGCCCCGGCGAAGAAGGCCGCAGTGGCGAAGAAGGCGGCGGGCAAGAAGGTTGCGGTAGCGAAGAAGGTCGCGCCGAAGAAAGCACCGGTCAGGAAGGTGGCCGCGAAGAAGGCTCCTGTGAAGAAAGTGGCCGCGAAGAAGGTCGTCGCCAGGAAGGCGCCGGCCACGCCCGTGACCGCGAAGAAGGCTGCACCTGCGCCTGCCCCGAAGAAGAAGATTTCCACGGTCGCCAAGCCCGTCCAGGGCAAGGCGGCCACCAGCAAGCCGCAGGCCAGTCCGGCGGTCAAGAAGTCCGTCCCGGCTACGCCGGCGACCGGTAAAGCGGCCAGCAGCACGGCCAGCAAGCCGGCGACGGCATCCCCTGTGAAGTCCGTACCGAAGCCGGCGTCGCCGGTTCCGGCCAAGTCTGTCCCGGCCAGCAACGTGGCTGTCCCGGTTGCCCAGAAGGCAACCGGAACGGCACCGAAGCCGGCCCCGCAAATCAAGAATCCCGTGTCTGCTCCGAAATCCTCCGCGAAAAATCCAGTAAAGACCGAATCCGCTCCGAAGACCGTGACCCGCCCGACGGGCAAGGTCGCCGTGGCGGTCACCGCACGTTCCACCGCGCCGGCACCGCGCAGCAAGTACAAGGTGGTGGAATACAAGACCGATGAAGCCACCGGTCGCCCGATCCTGCCGGAAGGCTACAAGCCCAGCGCGGATGAGGAGTACATGAGCCCGCTGCAGCAGGAATACTTCCGCAAGAGCCTGCAGGACTGGCGCGCCGACCTGGTGGAGGAATCCAAGCAGACCATCGAGAACCTGCGCGAGGAAGTGCGCGACATCGGTGATGAAGCCGAGCGCGCGACCCGCGAGACGGAGAATTCGCTGGAACTGCGTACCCGCGACCGTTACCGCAAGCTGATCGGCAAGATCGACAGCACCCTGAAGCGCCTGGAAGCCGGCGACTACGGTTATTGCGTCGATACCGGCGAAGAAATCGGCCTGGAACGCCTGGAAGCGCGCCTGACCGCCGAGCGCACCATCGATGCGCAGGAACGCTGGGAGCACCTGCAGAAGCA
>Ga0160467_100876_pt1 | contig 18812 bp, 8 predicted proteins | sample HID1972I_E11MG_FD_108221 | JGI IMG/M metagenome (GOLD analysis project Ga0160467, IMG submission 108221) | Enriched pill bug-associated microbial communities from UW Madison campus, WI, USA - HID1972I_E11 MG | ecosystem: Host-associated > Arthropoda: Insects > Digestive system > Unclassified ...
AAAAAGTACTAATAGGTCTTTCCATATTTGAACTTGGCACTTTTTGTGAAACTAAAATTCTGAAATCTGATTCAGACGGATTATTGACGATGATTCCCATTCCTCCAAAATCATCAATCAATCCAATCGTATTAGCTAACGATATAATCGGGGGCGTTGTCGGCTTGACCTCGATAACTGTGGGTAAAGAACTATTTTCACCTTTATCAAAAGCCGTCAATTCAACTTTATACGTCTTTTCCTCTCCAAATCCATCTACCACTAACGAATCATTATTTTTCGAAGATTTAGTCTCTCTAAAGACTCCGGGTCGGATCTCATACCTCGCTTTCACATAGGACAAATCCACATCAGTCGGGACTTTATAATGTAACACAGCACGTCCGGGACCATTTTCTATGTTAACGTTATTGACAGTTCCTGGACCTTTTCCATCCGATGACAGCGGTTCTGTTGTACCTAGATCTTCTTTACATGCATTGGTCCAAAACATCGAACCGAGCAAGATCAACCTTAATATTTTAATTTTCATAATATATCTTTTAATTACCATCCAAGATTTTGAACCAAATTTTTATTGACCAGTATATTGTTATCCTTAATAGGCCAGAAATAATCCTTTATTTCAAATTGAGGAGTAAACAACACCCTTTCTCTATAAAATCCTTCCACACTTTCCTGATTGATATCCCAGCCTTTAATCGTTTGGCTCATTACTTCAGGTGCAGTTTTCCATCTTCTTAAATCCCAGAATCGGCTACCTTCAAAAGCCATCTCAATTAACCGCTCTTGTCTGATAATATCCCGAAGACCTTCTTTCGTCGCAGGCTTATTTGGATTAGATGAATAATTTGTCCAAGACTCCTTTACTCCTTTCAAGCCAGCGCGTGTCCGGACCTTATCCAGATATACAAGCGCATCATCACTAGGACCATTCGATTCATTAGCAGCCTCCGCAAACATCAGATATAAATCTGCCAAACGTACATTCGGCCATGTATAACGCTGGATACTGTAATCACTCCCCTCATACATGGTATTCAGGTAATTAACCAATTTTTTAGGCCAATAACCTGTTGCAGAAAAATTACGGATATTCGTCTTCCCAGCAGTTTCTTTAAATCTAGCTTTAACGTAATTTGTATTAACTGTTCCATCCTCATATTTTCCGAGCCCATACCAGATTCCGCGATCAAATCCCATATCCGCATAAAATCGAGGTTCGCGATCAAAGTGCAGTTGTACTGTAGACTGCCCTTCTTTTACATAGTATTTATGGTCAACCTCTCCCACGCGATAGACAAATCGATCAGCGAAAGGATAAGTTTTATCTTCCTTTATCGGCACCCCATTTTTTGAATAAAACAGCTCTGTCATTTTCATAGTAGGTGAAATACACGATAAAATGCTATAATTCCCAACTACACGAGCCATAGAGGCATCTTGCAAAGTGGATGTATTGCTGTTTGTCAATCCCCAGATAATTTCAGGATTCCATTTTTCAGTTATTGCCCCCTGTATTGACAATAAAGTACGTGTTTCAGTTGAAAGCGTTCCTGTTCCTGCTGTAGGTAAAAAATCATACAGTTTGGAACCACTGGCTTCTGCCGAAGCAATCGCTTCTTTCGCCGCATCCATCGCAATCGTCCATTTTTCTTTCTTTTCTACCTGATTGAATAACTGCTTTCCAGTATTATCCATCAATGAAGCCATTTCTGTATTCCCATTAAATAATGGACTCGCGGCGAGTAATAATACACGAGCCTTAATGGCCAGTGCAATTGGTTTTGTAATTCTTCCCAGGTCATTAATGGGGCTTTCTACTTTATCCGGAAGATTTGGAATAGCCTTATCTAAAGTTTCCACAATATAATCCACTGTTTCATCAACTGTGGCCCGATACACTCTTACTTCTTCAGGTGTTGATGAAATAGGTAGATTCTCCTTTACCAAAACAATAGGACCATACATCCTAAATAAATAAAAGTGATAGTATGCCTTCAAAAAGTTGACTTCCGCGATCCACTGATCACGTTCAAAAGAATTAAGATCACGTGGAATAGTTATGTTTTCTAGAAAAATATTACAATCCCGAATTCCCTGATAAAGATCTTTACCTCCATATTCCCCATCCCAGTAATTCAGTACCGGATCGGTGATTCCCATCTCTCCACGACCAATAAGCCATGCTCTGTAATCAATAATAGGATTTTGATCGATCCCTTCATACAGCCATATTTCATCGCCACCAAGAAATGCAGGGTTTGTCGTTGGATCACCATCAACGGGTAAATAAGAATAACAGGTATACAAATATCGTTCAGCCATTGCTTTACTTACGAAAGCATCCTGTATCGTCGCAATATTATCTGGCACCACATCCAGAAACTTTTTACAAGAGCTGACCATTATAACAATTGTTATCAAAATACCTGATAGTATATTTTTTGTTTTCATAAGTTTAAAAAGTTAGATTGATACCAAAATTGTAAACACGCTGAATCGGATAATTAAACGCATTTCCACCCAACTCAACATCCCATAGCTTGAACTTGCTAAACGTCAGCAAATTATTTCCAAGAGCATATACCCGTAATTTTGATATTTTAAGTTTAGAAAGCCAATGTTCAGGAAGTGTATATCCCAACTCCACCTGTTTCAATCTCAGGAACGAACCATCCCGCATAAACCAGGTACTTTGTTGTGCATTGTTATTATTAACAGCAGAACTTAATCTTGGCCAAAGGGCATACAAATTTTTATTCTCTTCAGACCAATGATCGTCAGCATATGCCTTCAGGAATGCCCGTTGGTCGCCGATAAATGGACTAGTAGCCCCATAGTTTATCCAAAAAGACCTTCTCCCTAATCCAGAGAAAAAGGATGAAAAGTCGAGACCTTTATATCCCATGGAAAAACCGAAACCCACAGTTACCTCCGGAGAAGTTGGGAAACCTAACGGAACACGATCTGCATCTGTTATCCGGCCATCTCTATTGATATCCCGAAATTTTATATCGCCAGGCATATATTCACCATAGGTTTGCAAAGGCGAATTACGGATATCCTCTTCATCGATAAACAGACGTTCGGCAATTAAGCCATAGCCTTGACTAAGTGGATTACCGACAACACTTCGGTATTCTTCTCCTTTGGGATACTCGGACTCCTCGTAGACCAGGTATCGATTAGTTGCATACGTAAAATTCGCACGCAATCCCAACCAGTAACCTGAAGCGAAACCTTTATTATAATCTACCGAAGCTTCAAAAGCCTCAGATTTAGCTTTTCCAACATTCGCCCTAACTGCAGCGGCTAAACCCATCGTACTAGGAATAAACGCACGGCTCATCAATATATTCGTACGTAAATCGGTCGAATAATCGGCAACAATCGAAAAGTCTTTAATATTCAAATCTATACCAAGATTCAAGCGTCTAGATTTCTCCCAAGTAATGAAAATATTATCATATCGATTGATCGACACACCTGGACGGCTTCGAGTAAAATTTTCCCCAAATGTATAACTCATTGCTGTATTATTCAGTTGAACGTCTGATAAATAAAAAAACCGGTCTTCAGGACCACCAATAGCATCATTACCGATAAAACCATAGGTAGCGCGCAGTTTAAATTGTTTGACGATATCCGACATGGGTTTCCAAAAACTTTCATTTGCAATATTCCATGCTACCCCAGCAGAGGGGAAAAAACCGTAACGGCTATCTTTATGGAAACGTTCAGAACCATTTAGCCCAAAATTGACCTCAATCATATAACGGCTGTCATAACCATAACTCGCTCTTCCTGAAACGCCTAGATTTCGGTAAGGTAAAGAAGTCTGCAATGAAGTTGTCTTTGCAGAAGACTCAATACTATTTCTTAAAATCCCAACCAACAAAGCACTTACGGAATGTTTGTCTGCAAATACTTGATCATAATTTAGTGCTAACTCTCCATATGAAGAAGTTGCGACTTCTTTAGGAGACTGTGTATAGTCAAGCGTATTACTACCTGTTAGTTCATTCAGTTGAATGAGATTATAAACACCGTTCATCAAGCTCCCTTCATCCAGCATATAGTAGTACGGATTGTATTTTCTATTAATAGAAAAATACGAACGTCGCTGTGTGCTCGCCATAAACCTAAGCTTCAATCCTTGCAGCAAAATCTCAGACAAATCTTGTTTTAACTCCAATTGTGAAAGCATCAAGGACCTTGAATAATCCTGGTACCCTCTCACCATTTCTGCATACGGATTGTTGTAAAAACCAGCACCTTCACTTGATTGATAGTTTCCAAACAAAATATGCTCGGTAAATTCATTTGCCTCATCTGGCTTATAGTATGCCGGAAAACGAACTGGATTGGTGTTCACAATACTGGAATAAACAGCACTTCCCCCATTCAAGGGACCGTTATAATCGTCAAAATTGCCGTACATCCTGACAGCCAAGTCTGTCGAAGATGTTAATTTCATATCCACATTTGATCGTAGGGAGTACGAATTCAATTTGATATTATTATTAAAATTATTACGCTTATCAACATTTAAAATACCGTTGTCCGTATTCATTGATCCCGTCACAAAATACGAAGCCACCTTTCCGCCCCCTCTTATACTCATATTGGCTTTGGTATTGGTTGTACTTTTCTTGAGCAACATACCCATCCAGTCATTGGCCGGATAGAGATTAGGATCCATTCCCGCAATTGTTGCATCGATCTTACTTTGAAAGTAAGGCGTTACAGCCTCAGGACTACGGTTTATCGCCGCCTCATTGGCCTTAATCATATACGTAATAGGATCGGCTAATTCTAAATTTCTGGTAGGTGCAGATGTATTACGATCGAGTTGAAAGTTTAAGATTGCCTTTCCTTCTCGACCTCTCTTCGTCGTTACTAATATCACTCCATTAGCACCTCGAGCACCATACACTGCGGCAGACGTAGCATCTTTCAAAATCGAAAAACTTTCAATATCATTTGGCTGTAAGCGCGCTAAATCGGTAGAATTCAGCTCTAGACCATCAATCAGTATTAATGGTTCTGTCTTATATCCAAAACTTGCTGCACCACGGATAAAAAACTGCGCATTATCCTGCCCTGGTTCACCCGATGTTTGATAAGCAATCATGCCTGCTACCCGCCCCTGCAAAGCTGTCGTCAGATTACTCGATGAAGTCTTTAGTTCTTTAGGGCTGATCGTCGTCACAGCTCCCACCAAACTCTCCTTTTTTTGAGTTCCAAATCCAACGACCACAACTTCTTCGATCCCTTGATTCTCAGAAACTAAAACTACATTAAGAATTGTATTGACCACATTCGGCACCTCTTGTGGCGTGTACCCCACAGAACGAAAAATAAGTGTTTCTCCCTTATTAATATCTAGAATATAGCGTCCATTTTGATCCGTGGTTGTCCCCGTTCCAGACCTACCTTTTACCGTGACAGATACACTTGATATAGAAGTTCCCAAAGAATCCTTCACCGTCCCAGACACCGCTATTTTCTCTTGCTGACTTAGAGGTGCTGCAATTTGTATAGGAGTATAATTTACTTTGGTCACAGCACTCATCCTTCGGACTTCTTCTTTTTTCTCGATGATGATAATGGCTTTTTTCTCCATAATATATTGAAGATCCAGCGGAAATAACACTTGTTGTAAAGCCTCTTCTAAAGGAGTATTTACTAATTTTACATTTTTGAGCACTTTCCCCTTTAACAGGTTTCCTTTCGCGATTATATTATAATTGGTTTTTGATTTAACGACTTTTAAAAAGTCTGTTAAGGAAACATTTGATTTGGAATATGAAATGGTCTGACTAAATGCATTTGCATTTACATGTAACACCATTAGGAATACGAACGTAAAAACAAGCTTCAGTTTTTTCCACTTGCTTACACCCGGATACTTTTCAAAGCACCGATAGCAGTTCTCTACATTATTCATTATCTTTGGTTAGATTTAAAAATTAACTAGTACGTTTTAATTGGTTATTTTTATCAGTTAGCTAGAGAGTTGCCCCTCTCTAGCTTCATAATAAGTAAATCATTTTATCACCATCACCCTCCTTCCTTTAATTTCAAATTTTGCACTCTGTGTCTTTTGCAGCGCAAGCAGATTTTCTTCCAATTTTTCAGACTTAGACAATGTTCCCCAGATTTCTACTGACCGCAATTCAGCATCAGCAAATTCAAATTCAACATCATACCATCTGGCAAGGGCTTCCGTAACTTCCTCAAGACGAGCTTGATTAAACATGAATTCTCCATTTTTCCAGGCAAGAACTTCATTAACATCAAAATCTTGCACTCGGACATTATTTCCAGATCTTACTGACTGTTGACCAGGAGCTAATACAATACCTCTTTCCTCACGACGTACTGGCGCAACCTGTACACTTCCCTCAGTAAGCGAAGTAATTGATTTTTGCCCCGACCGGTAAGCATAGACATTGAATTTAGTTCCGAGTACTTTAATTTTTTCGTTGGGTGTTTCTACAATAAAAGGTTTATTGTGGAGGTGTTTTACTTCAAAGTAAGCTTCACCTTGCAGTTTTACGTAACGCTCATGTTTGGAAAAAGCAACATTAAATTCCAATTTTGAATCGGCATTCATCCACACCATAGTTCCATCAGGGAGATGGATTTTATATTCACCGCCTTTTGGTGTAATGACTGTCGACACTTCATTATTGGATTGATTCGTATTGCCTTCCAAAAAGACGATAGAACCATCTTTCTCTTTGGTGTAAACAAGATCACCTACTTGGCGCTGTTCACCTACCTGTAAATCATCAAAAGTGTGTTCATTTCCTTTAGCATCTTTTATAACTGCCTGTTTGTTTTCTACATGCGCATGTTCGTTTCCGTTATTAAAAGAGAAATATGCCCAATAACCAATCAGTAGCATTGCCAGAACAGCGGCACAACTTGAGATAATTCGAATAAAATTGATTTGTTTAGGTGGATTATTCTTTTCCTTTATGATGGTATACAGCTTGCGCCCGAGATCCTGCAATTCCTGTTCTGATAATTCAGTTACTTCATTATCATTATAGGAAGAATACCACTGGTCGAGTTCGATCAGTTCTTCTTCAGAAATAGTTTTATCAAGAACTTTTTTTGAAAGTTCTTGAATTCGGTTTAAGGATAATTGGTCCTTCATATGATTTGGTACTTAGGCTTATTATACTACCTACCAATCGTAAAGACCTTATCCCCTACTCCAAAATATTATTTTTTAAAAAAATCTAATACATTTAAGAATTTACGAGAGTTTGCAAACATAAATTTTGCACTCTGGATCTAAAAATAACTTTAAATATTTAAGAATATCAATAGTGCTTTCAATGCACCGCTTGTACCTAAAACGGTACGAATTCGCTTTCGTGCTTTCAATAATTGCGTTTCTACTGTTTTCTCAGAAATTTCCAGCTCCGTCGCTATTTCTTTTTGCGTATACCCACTTTCTACCCGTAGCCGGAAAATAAGCTGACATTTTTCAGGTAACACACATACTGTTCTTTCAATGATTTCACTTAGAAATTTAGCGTCAAGTTCTTCCTCAATCGTAAAATCCAATTGGTTCCTATATTTTGAAAGCCAATCTAAATAGTTCTCCCGATGTTTACTCCGTGCATAATAATTTATAATTTCATACTTTACAGCTTTTGCCAAATAGGGCTGAAATGAGTCTAAGATCTGAACACTAGTTCTTCTTCGCCATAGATTAAAAAAAATAGTCTGAACGATCTCTTCTGCAATTTCATTGTCACGCGTACGATTTTTTGCAACTAAATAAATACTAGCCCAATATCTATTATAGACTTCAGTATATGCCTTTTCAGAGCCTTCATTAATCAATTGGCAAAGCGAATAGTCACTAATATCTTTCATTGGAATAAATTTTAAAGCAGTAAGTTGTCAACCTACTTAGGCAGATTTCATATTAAGTCAAATTGGACTATCAAATTATAAAAAAAACCAATAAATATCAAGCGTATAATTGATATTTATTGGTTTTTCAAACATAGACATTAAATGTAAATCGGTTATTCAATAAAATCCAGTTCAGCTACAGTAAGCAGTTTTCCTCCTCCAGTTATTTCTGTCGATTCAACCGTGATATATCGTGCTTGGATATTTTTAGAAAATCGATGTGTCCGCTTTGTCGGATCATTAACTAGATTACCAAATTCAAATCGTTCAGCATCACTCCAATTCTTTCCGTCATTACTAATTTTTATCACACCTTTAGCCATCATGCCTTTTCCGTGCTCTTTTTGTGGTGTATAACTAAATGCCGCTAAATTATACTGCTGTCCAAGATCTATCGAAATATGTTGTGCAGCGCCATTATCATTAGATTGCCAATACGTTTTTGGATCGGCATCGAAAGCCATCTTTGCATCATGTTTATCAACCTCACTGCTATTATCGATAATTTGCCACTGCTTTTTAGCAATGCCAATTGTTTCTTCTGCCACCGCACCGACCAATTTATCAGCACTGATTGCTACAGCTTTTATCTGACCACCTTTTACAGCGATCGGCTGCGTATACACAAGCGACTGTGCTGTAGGCTGACTGCCATCTAACGTGTAGTGTATTTTAAAATTGGTGTTTAGATTTTTAAGAATATCCTCACCATGGGGTTTCCATCCAAATTCACTCTTCAAAGGAACAATAGCAACCATACCATCTACACTGCGATTAAAGACCAATTGCGTAGGTCTTCCCGGAGCATAATGTGCGGCAACGTTACTGACAATCGGAGTTGCCCGACTCTCCAATACTCGTATACGAAACTTATCCGATGTCACTTCAGGGAAACGAAGAATACGTTTGTATCCCACATTAGTCGCATGCGCAATCTCTTTCCACTGACCATCAATCCAAGCATCTAAAGCATGCTTTTCGATACGTTCACCATTTGTGCTTACTGCTTCCTGAATAACAAAACGATTTATTTTAACAGGTTTTACTGTTGTATAGATCAGTTCCGGATTTTTATCCGACAACAGGGTAAAAGATTCCATATTGTCATCCAATGTTTCTTTGCTTCCTTTTGCTCCCCGCAAAAGATTCTGACCATAAGTTTCTTTAATACGGCTTCCTACTTCATGTAGCACCTTAACGTCTTCAGGTGAAAATTTTCCATCTCTATTCGGCGGAATATTCAGAAGAAACGTAGAATTACCGCCGACCGATCGTTCATAAATATCAAAAACGTCATCTGTGCTTCTCACTTTCTGATGCGTATCGTCTCTATAAAACCATCCTTCTCGAATCGAAGTATTTGTTTCGGCCTGTTGGTAATGTAGGTATTTAGCTTTTAATACCTTCGCCCGACTTCCCAAATCTTCATCAGTAAGATCAAGAAAATTCTGAAGTCCTGCAGGATCCTCATTATAAGGAATTACATTCCACTCCGTACTTCTTGTGTTTCCAGATTCATTCCCACACCATCTGATATCTTCTTTTCCAAAAATTACTGCCTCCGGAGCCAACTTTTTAATCAGTTCACGCCACGCATCGTAATTGTATTTTTGACCACCCTTTGTTTTTGGATGTGCACCATCAAACCAAACCTCGTGTACCGGACCGTATTCCGTCAGTAATTCAAACAGTTGGTTTAAGAAATATTCGTTATAATCGTCTACCTTAAAATTGAACTTTGTTTTATTTTTAAATGGTCTTCCAGCTACTTCACGAGGAATCGTACGTTGTGTATATTCGCTTAAATTACCATAAAGCCCATCAGCACTTTCAATTTGAAAAAGATCTGCTGGAGATAAATAGACCCCCAGTTTTAATCCATACTTCTTACAGGAAGCTGTTAAATCTTTCAAGATATCACCTTTTCCTTCTCTGAATCCAGTAGACATAATACCATGTTTTGTATACCTACTTTGCCAAAGCACAAAACCATCGTGATGCTTTACTGTAATGATAACTTTCTTCATACCGGCAGCCTTCATTGCCTCGCACCATTGATCGGTATCCAGATTTTTGAGATCAAAGATCTTCGGGTCCTCCATACCATTCCCCCATTCCATTTTAGTAAATGTATTGGGACCAACATGGATAAAAGCAATAAATTCATTTTTTAAAGCCTGGTATTGATTTGCTGTAGGCACAACATGAACGGCTTTCCTTAATATATCTTCAGGACTATCGGTACTCTTAATTTCGTACGTATTCTTAACAGGTATTTTCTTACTATTCACTTGCGCATGACCATATATAGAGGCAAACCCTAACATAGATGTCAATAGGATAGATTTATTCATAATTCTAATAATTTGATTAACATAGTTATTTAGATTTTGAATAATAGTACTGAGCATTATTCAATGTGCAATTTACTTTGTACTACTGGAAAAGATGAATACTAAATTAACGTATACTAAGCCTATATTACCATTTTAAAGTTTCAAAAAGGTATTAAATTCTACTTTTCCTTGAAGTAACTAATTTAAACATGCTCTGATATCTAATACAACTTCCTTAAAATACGATAAATAATAAATTTCGGTCTTCATAGCACTTCGTTATTAATTTGATCAAGCGTAAGAGAATTACTGTTGCAGCACAGATTAACGTCTATGTATGTACAATAAAAAAATATCCACCATCTCTTACTTACTATCAACTCGATATTAATACATCTTTTTGCGTGTTTTATACATTTTTTACCCAACACCATGTATATACATTTGTTACAAAACTAACTATATCACTATCTTATGTATAATTACCAATTCAAATTTTCGATTGGGATCATGAAACCATTTCGAATACTTTTCAAGAAGAACAGACTTTTGTTCTCAATCGTGTCATTCTTATTATCATTAAATGTATTGTATGCACAGACAGCGATTAAAATCAATGGTACTGTTTTCAATGAAAAAGGTATTGCCTTAGAAGGAGTAACAGTAGCGATTAAAACAACCACTGCTGGTACCCAAACAGATGCTCAAGGAAAGTTCTCACTTACAGCGCCTAATGAGCAATCCATCTTATCCATTTCCTACTTGAACATGGTCAAGCAAGAAGTAAAAGTTGGCAGTACACGAAACTTCAATATCACCTTACAATCAACAGAACAAGCAATTGATGAAGTTGTCGTTGTTGGATATGGTACCCAAAAGAAAACATCGCTAACTGCAGCTGTCTCTACCTTAAGTGGTTCAGAGATTACACGTGTACCTGTCGCAAACTTAAGCAATGCTATTGGAGGTCGCGTACCAGGAGTAATCTTTAAACAGAATAGTGGCGAGCCTGGTCAAGATGGTTCTAGCCTGCTGATACGGGGTACCGGCACGACTGGTAATGCATCGCCACTGGTCATCGTAGATGGAGTACCCAGAAGTTTCAATCAACTTGATCCCAATAGTGTGGAAAGCTTTACATTTTTAAAAGATGCTGCAGCAGTCGCACCATACGGTGTTGCTGGAGCAAATGGCGTTATACTCGTAACCACTAAAAAAGGAAAAGCGGGACGTACTACCCTATCATACAATGGATATTATGGCTTACAAAATCCAACCATGCTTCCGAAGATGGTCAATTCATTTGAATATGGAACTATGCGAAATGCAGCAAATGCTAACGTAGGTGCGGCGCCAGTATATACCGAAGAACAACTGAATAAATATAGAGATGGTTCAGATCCTGACGTATTTCCAAATCACGATGTCTTGAATGAACTTATCAATAAAAACTCACCGATCATGGGTCATAATCTGTCCATTTCTGGAGGTAGTGAAAAGATTCGCTATTTTGGAGCTTTAGGATACATGAGCCAAGATGGTATGTGGGGACCAACGGGTTTCAAAAGGTACAATATGACCTCTAACATTGAACTTCAAGCCACCAGTACAACCAAATTTGCCCTTAATCTAAGCGGTCGTATAGAAGAAAAAAAATACCCAGGAAAAGGTGCTTCATCTATTTTTGATCAATTATATAGAACACCACCGACTGCACCACTTTTATTTAGCAACGGATTACCAGGTTCATACATTGGTCGATCTGCCTATGGAAACATATTCCAAAGTGGTTCTTCAGAAAGTCAAAAGCAGGTACTTTTATCACAGATTACTATCGACCAACAATTACCATTTTTAAAAGGTCTGAGCGCAAAAGCAGTTTTCAGTTATGATCTAAACGATGTAAATGGAGCTGGATTATCAAAAACATGGCTTACTCCTATTCCCTATTATACAGTAGATACCAAGACGAATCCTTACACTTACCCACAAGCCGGTACAGATGGTCCTGCAAAACCTTCTTATGACATGAGCTATGCGCAAAATCAAGCGCTTACTTATCAAGCTTTCCTAAATTATTTACAGACATTTGGTAAGCATGATGTGAGTGCAACAGCTGTATACGAGTACAGAAATGGAAAATTTTTAAATCTAGCTGCCGGCCGTCGCAATTATAATGTAAACATTCCGGAAATTAATAATGGTAGCCCAGTTGCTACCGATCTAAGTAATAGCGGATCATCAAGTGAATCAAAGCAAAATGGTTTTATATTCCGAGGAAATTATGCATATGACAGCCGATATCTTTTCGAAGTATCAGGTAGAATGGACGGTCATTATGCCTTTGCTCCAGATAAAAGATATCATTTCTTTCCTGCTGCATCATTAGGTTGGCGTATATCAAATGAGAAGTTTATGCAAGGTCAAACAGCATGGTTAGACAATCTTAAATTACGTGCTTCCTATGGTATAAGCGGTGCTTTACCTTATATTGATGGCAACCTCGCTCTTTTTCAATACTTATCGTCATATGCTGCTTATACCCCTAGTGCAGTCCTGGAAGGTGTAACCACACAGGGTCTTTATGAAACAGTAGAAGCAAATCCTGATATCACCTGGGAAACTGCTAAAAAAACTAATATCGGTTTTGAGTTATCGATCTATAAAGGTTTATTCAGTATAGAAGCCGATTATTTCACTGAAGACCGAAACGACATGCTAACTGCACCGCAGGTACTTCTTCCATCCGAGTACGGAATTGGAGTTGCGCAACGCAATGCCGGTCGTATGAAAAACCGTGGTTTTGATTTCAGTGCAATCAGCAGATTCACGATTGCTGATGATATCAAAATACAATTGGCAGGAAATTTCACTTTTGCGAAGAACAAACTTGTTGAAGTTTTTGAAAATGAAGTGACTAAAATCAATCCAAATAGAAGCCGTACCGGAAGACCTCTAGGCACACAGTTTGGTTACCGCTCATTAGGATTATTTCAGGCAAGTGATGATTTAGATGGCGATGGTATCATCCAATCTTCTGAATATGGTGTTGCGCAATTCGGAACATTGAGACCTGGTGATATCAAGTATGAAGATGTCAATGGCGATAATAAGATTACACCTGATGATGAGGTTGAAATCGGCAAACCAACAACTCCAATTGTTATTTATGGATTTTCACCTTCTATTTCATACAAAAATATAGATCTTAACATGCTGTTTCAAGGAGCAACAGGAAGAAATTTCTACATCAATGGACAGGCGGCCTATCCATTTTTCAACTCAGGTTCGGCATTAAAATCTACAATGGATTATTGGACACCTGAAAACACAGACGCTCAGTATCCACGACTTACTCCCACGCCAACTGATAATAATAGTAGGACATCAAGTTTTTGGATGAGAAGCGGAAGCTATCTGCGTCTCAAATCTATCGAACTAGGCTATACACTACCGTCAACTTGGATTAAAAACATTCAATCTGTACGTGTATATGCTTCTGGCCAAAACCTACTGACATGGAGTAAAGAAATCAAAGATTTTGATCCCGAAATCAGTGAGTCCAATGGTAACTATTATCCACAACAGTCCGTTGTATCATTTGGTCTAAATGTCAATTTTTAAATCTCCATCAACATGAATAAATTAAAAACATTAAAATATGCGTTGGCTTTTAGCCTTCTTTCTACATATAGCTTTCAATCTTGTCAAAAACCAGACACACTGCTTGAAGTTGAACCACGTGATCGGTTTTCTGATGGCAACGTCTGGACAGATAAGGGTGCTGCCGACTTATTCTTAAATGATATTTACGCAAATCTACCTTCTGGAAATACCTGGACAGAGACTTTTGACAACTGGTCCGACAATTCCGTATGTGGCTTTGGCTGGGTGAGCTCCCGTAAGCAGGAAGTTTTACAAGGGATGTACACCCCAAATAATTTATCTTTCGGCGAAATAGGTGACATGTACAATTGGGGCAATTACAACATCATCCGAAAATGTAATATATTCATTAAAAATATCGAAACCTCCCCACTGCCGGAAGAGTACAAAAAACTACGTGTTGCTGAAGTAAGAGTGCTACGTGCTTATTTTTACCATTTGCTGTGGATGGCTTATGGTGGTGTACCAATCATAACAGATGTATTGAACAGTGCACAACAGGGTGATGATATCTTTAGAGCAAGAAATACTTTTGATGAAACATTAGCTTTCATAACCAAAGAGTGTGCAGAAGCTTATGCTGATCTTCCGGCAACACCTGCCTCTGGACGAATGTCAAAAGGTAGTGCCATGGTCATTAAAGGCTGGTGTGAATTGTTTGCTAATAAATGGGCTGATGCTGCCGCCAGCAATAAAAAAATAATAGACGAACTTCCTTATGATTTGCATCCTCAATATGGCGCATTCTTCCTAACAAAAGGTAGTGAGAGTAAAGAATCCATTATGTATAAGGAATACATACCGGGATCAAGTGCTACCGGTGGTAACATAGAAGGTATCTTCGGCCCTACTTTCACAGCATCCGGAGCAGAAACGAGTTGGGGAGCTGTCAATCCGACTCAAGAATTAGTCGATGATTATGCTATGGAGAATGGAAAACCAATTACAGACCCTACTTCAGGATATAATCCTCAAGACCCTTACAAAAACAGAGAAAAGCGTTTTTACGAATCCATTGTTTATGATGGGTCATTCTGGTATAATGATAATATCTTTACGCGTCAAGGTATTGGCAGTAAAAATGAGATCGATCTAGCGGATAAAGATGATGCGACACAGACAGGTTATTATTTAAGAAAACGCTTGAGTGATAAAATCACCTTAGGCGCTCCAAGCTGGGATGGCTATACCAGTCCACAAAACTATAGTTTCTTCCGATTTGGAGAGGTATTATTAAATTATGCAGAAGCTCAAAATGAAGCAGTTGGTCCAGACGGGTCTGTATATGCTGCGATCAATAGAATCAGAAAGCGCGCAGACATACCAGATCTTCAAGCAGGACTATCAAAAGATGCCATGCGCGAGATCATTCGCCGTGAACGCAGGGTAGAACTAGCATTCGAAGACAAACGTTGGTGGGATCTTATCAGATGGCGCATTGCGGAAGTCAATCTGAATAAACCGATGCATGGTATTGCGATCAAAGAAGAAAATGGAGTACTAAAATATAACAAAATCGAAGTATTTGGACTTCCAAGAAAATTTGACGCAAGTAAAAACTACCTATTCCCGATACCGCAATCGGTTATCGATCAAAACAAAAATCTAAAAGGTCATCAAAACCCTAATTATTAGATCTAATAAAAAAAGAGGTGCTATTCTATTAAGAATAGCACCTCTTTTATGTATATAACTACTTTTTTTAATAAATACTCTTGGGATCTGTTTTCAATTGTTCTTTATTTGTTTTAATCATCAATGCTTTAATCTGCTCCGGATTTTGAATGGCTGTTGGATTAAATTGATTGCTATTCATATAATCCAGCGTAGAGATCAACAATTGCTTTGCCACAAAACGTTCATCCAATTTTTGAGATAGATCTATCGACACCAACATCAGTTTACCAGTCCCTACCTTCGCTTCATAAGCTAGAGCCAATTTGCGGTTGTTGGCAAAATTATCCACCATCTGAATTACTGATTGACCACCTGACAATGAATCAACGATCATAGTTGTGGAATTGATATTCAGATCCCACCATTGCCAATTGGTATGCAGGTCTGTTGGAAATTTTTTAAACATCGCATGATTAGGATCAACCAACATACCCATTGTTCCCGCCTGTTTAGGAAAGTGAACCGGACTCCAGAATACAGGTACAAATTTTCCTTCCAGTCCTTTTATCTTTTTCCAATCCGGATTCAATAAGACCTTCTTACCCTGATTCAGCAATGTAAATGCTTCATTCACATCTCTTGTGTAATGCACATCGCCATAAATAACTTTTTGTGAAGCTGGATATACCCAGATATCCCATTTATTGGTATATGTAGTACCTTTTAGATCAACTTCCACAGACAATTTTGATGCCGTCGGTACTTCTCCCAAATCAAACTGCAACTGTCCAATGCCCGCATTGTATCCATTGGAAAGATTACCAACAACTGTTCCGCTTTTTAAAACTTTTTCTCCGTCTTTGATGCGCCATACGATTTCCTGGTTTTTAAGTATTTTGCCACCATAATTCGATACCGCAATCTGTGCTTCAAATCGCTCCGAGTTCATATACGTTGCCTTTGGAAAATGAAGTAAAGGAACAATCGGCGCATTAAACTGGCTGAAAGTCTTCGCATCAATCACACCCTTACTATCCCAGAAAGCATCTAGCAATCCAACCAAAGCCGTTCCTTGGCCAGGAAAATCATGCAGATCCAACAATTGAAAACCACTGATTCCACCTGTTTTAAGCGCTCTTTCTATTTCTTCTTTATATAAAATTGCTGCTAGTTTTCCTGAAGCAGACGTAAAAGAATCGGCTTGCCCCAACATCCCTTTCTTTTCCAGATCCTTTTTTACCGCCTTAAAATTGATTGGTTCCAATACACCCGTATATTTATCAATCTCTTTCAGATTAGGGTATACTGCGTATTGACCGATTTCATGGGTTACAATTGGAACTTGAAAATTCGCAACCGCTTTTTCATAATTTGTATTAAATGCCGGTGATTTCGAATTAAATACACCCTGTCCCCTTACCCAACCATCTTTCGTATATTGGGTAATCAGAAAATCGTCATTATATTCAGGTCGATCTCCATGCCCACTTTCAAACGTGTAAGATGTATTAGCATACAGATGCCTTTTATCAACCGATTTCAATGAATCGACCAACTTATTTAAGGTTTTCATATCACCCTGTAACTCATTACCCATACTCCACATCATAAAAGAAGGATGATTACCATATTCACGAATCATACGGCTTGCTTCCTGGTATAAAAATGAAGTCATTCCAGCATCTTGTCCGATCGTTAAAGACCATACCGGAAGCTCTACCTGCAAGTACATCCCGATTTCATCCGCAACATCAAATGCAGCCTTTGGCGGACACCAAGAATGAAATCTGATGTGGTTCAAACCCCATTCCTTTGCCGTCATAAAAACTTTCTCCCATCCCGCTTTATCCATCGGAGGATGTCCGGTTAAAGGAAAAATATTACATTCTAAAGTACCGCGCAGGAAAACAGGCATGCCATTCAATTCAAAAGCATTGCCCCTTGATGCAAATTCGCGCATACCAAAACGAACATTTTCCTTAGATTGATGTTTTTTGGTTTTCAAGAATACCTCGCAAGTATACAGATCAGGAGTAAACTCACTCCACGTCTTCACATCACCTTCAATCGGATATTCGTATTCCAGTTCTGTTACACCGGGATTCAAAACAAGTTTCTTGTTCGGGTATATTTCATTTTTAGCTTGCTGTCCAATCTGCACATTAAGGGTCCCCTTAATTGCCTTACTATCAAAATTATGTGCCTTAACCTTTACGCGAACTATTTTTCGAACTAAATCAGGAAAAACCTGTAAATCGGAAAGGTTAACCTGATCTAATGCCTGCAGACTAATTTCACCGATAACACCATTCCAAATAATCTGTGTATGATCGGTATAAGCATGTCCCATATTATCAGTACTGATATCAAAAAGCTTACGGTTGTCCACTTTGATTGTAATCTGTTGCTCTTTTCCCGCCTTTAAATAAGGTGTTATATCATAAAAATGAGGAGCAATTAGACTATTTTCCTCCAATTCTACCTTTTGACCATCTACCCAGACATTTGTTTTCCAGATTGTTCTTTCCAGTTTTAAGATCACCCTCTTCTTGTCCCAAGCCTTGGGTATAGCGATAGCTTTACTATACCAGGCAGAACCTAGATACGCATGTTTACGTGTCAAGTGTGACACTTGTGGTTTTTGAAGAGCGGGCTTTAGCGTATTTGCAGTTCCCAAACCAGCATCATCAGTCGTACCCGGTAAAAGCATGGACTGCTTAAAATATTGTGTCGGCCACCCCTGCTTCTCGCCAATATCCAAAGAATCCAATGCAACCGACCATTTGCCGGAAAGATCCAGTTTCTCCTGCGCATAACCAACAGCACCAAGGGTCAAGCCATTTAAAAGCAGACCATAGCGAAGAAAATTTTTAATTGTTATCATAGTTTTTGCTTATTCCTTATTCAACATCGTGTATTTAACACAATCACAAATTTAGCTAGCAGACAGCGGTATAGACAATAGACAAAATGCTCAAAAACATGTAAAAAAAAAGGAAAGTTCATCTATCCGGTAGATGAACTTTCCTTTTGTTGATCATTTACAATCCTTCCTAAAAAATCATAAGGAAGTATAATAATGAATTTCACATTCTGCAATAAACACGTTACCAGATCAATTTAACTACATCAACCATTCTAGTCCGATCGTGCGACTCAATATTCATTTTCAATTTCCCACTTTCAACGACAAACGGAACAGATTTACCTGTCCGAAGCAATACAGCCTTTTTAGGAGACTGGTTTACA
>Ga0160467_100879_pt1 | contig 18705 bp, 12 predicted proteins | sample HID1972I_E11MG_FD_108221 | JGI IMG/M metagenome (GOLD analysis project Ga0160467, IMG submission 108221) | Enriched pill bug-associated microbial communities from UW Madison campus, WI, USA - HID1972I_E11 MG | ecosystem: Host-associated > Arthropoda: Insects > Digestive system > Unclassified ...
GCGCTTCGCAATGCCACCCCGTGGAGGGTTCGTCCGTGGCGGCAGCCCATCCGACTTCGTGACCCGGAATTTCCCTGTCGCGGGTGGTATTCCGTTATTTTTCAGATTCGATTATTCAAAGGTTTTCCCGCACCAAACCCCGATTTAGCGCAGGTATTCAGGCTTTTTTTTTGAGCCCCGACAGATAGGCTGATCCTTCTTAAAACGATCAAGGATGATTGCCATGTCTGACGCCCCCTCGCCTGCCCAAACCCACCACAAAGGCCGGCACTACACATTCATCAAGAACACCCTCAGTGCCCCTTTCAAAACCGCCACCGTCGGCAGAGCCAAGGCACTGAGTGCCACAGCCCTGAACATCGAGCCGTGGTACAGCACGGTACCCAGCGCTCTTCACGACTCGCTGAAAGCCGCCAACCTCAAAGCCTGGAGTTCTCAGAACCAGGTCGACAAACTGTTCGAACAACTGCAGGACGTTCATTCCTTTGCTGCGCCCCTGCTACAGGCAAAACTCAAGGAAAAATACGGCATCGCCGATGACGTCAAAACGACGTATTTGCGCCTGTACCTTCCCAGGGATCTGCCGTGGTACACGATCAATCTCTCGAACGGGGTCACCACGCGAACCGTTTCCCTGCTGGACGCCGCGCTGCACAACTTTGCCAAAAACGAAACGGTCGATACGGGCTCGGAGTTCATCAGCAAACCCGACCACCGCGGACACTTCGATGTCCTGCCGATAAGACACAAAATGACCGTCGGCCAGTTTCAGGCGCTGTGCCGGGAACTGGACATCGGCGCGCAGTACAAAGCGCACCTCGAAAGCGTTCTGCTGTCCGGTGCACCCGTCGCTGAAGCCGTGACGAAACTCAAGGTCACCAACAGCCAGAAAGACGCCCTCGCCGTCGCCGCGCAACTGGCGTTGACCACTGGGGATATCCAGTACGACGCCTACAAACTGGTGCTGGACCTGACAAAGGAGGCCCCTCAACTCCTGCTCAATGGTCGACAGATGCTGTGCTGCGACCTGTCGATGATGGAGACCCGCCTGACCGGCGTTGCCCTGTTGATTCCTGCCATCAAGGACAGTCGAGGCATTCGGCGGCTCATCGCCTATGTACCCCATGACCCGGATCACCCGCTCAAGGAATATGAATCAACAGACGCCTTCATGACCGAGCTGACGCGCCAACTGCGAGACAACAAGGTCGGCGCCTCATCGAAGCAGACCTATCGTCAATTCTTCAGCCAGTTCGTTGATCAACAGCAGCGCGGGCACTTTTTTGCAGACCTTGACCAACGCCTGTCCAGCGTCAAATGGCATCAAAAAGAGGACGCAACGGATCAGCGACCAACGTGGCGTGAGGAACCGGTGACGCGTCCCCGTCTGCAATTTCAGCACCTGCCGCTTCCCCGGGATTTCTGGACACACACCTACCAGCAAAAACTCAATAAAGTCCTCAACGACGCACGGGAAATCGCCGTATCCACCGCCGACACCGACAGCAAAGCACGCTGGGCCTGGTGGGATAATTTCAAGAAAATCGTATCGGACATCTTCAATGTCGCCCTGTTGATCGCCACGCCGTTCGTGCCGGGAGTCGGCGAAATGATGATGGCCTACACCGTTTACCAGCTGACCACTGACGTCGTCGAAGGGCTCGTCGATCTGGCGGAAGGCCTTGGGCTCGAAGCAGCCGAACATGTGATCAGTGTGGTAACGGATGTCATTCAGTTGGCAGCGTTTGCAGCGGGCGCTGAAATAGGCAGTGCGCTCCAGTTGAAACTGTCGCCGCTGGTCGATGGCATGAAACCGGTCAGGCTGCCTGATGGTAAACAATCCCTGTGGCACCCCGATCTAGCGCCTTACGAACAAAAAAACCTCACCCTGACGCCCGGTTCGAAACCGGACGAATTCGGCCTGCATCGCCGTGCCAACCAGACCATTTTGCCGCTGGAGGACAAGCTCTACTTCATCGAGAAAGTCTCGAACGAGGCGACTTCCAACACACACCGCGTCAAGCACCCGACTCGCCCGAATGCCTACTCGCCCACACTGGAACACAACGGCCATGGCGCCTGGATATACGAGGGAGAAAAGCCGGGCGATTGGGATGGTGAAACCTTGATGCGCCGGCTTGGCCACCGCGTGGATCGCTTCTCGCCTACGGAGCTTGAGCAGATCCGCGTCAGCAGCGGCACGTCAACCAATGCGCTGCGCCAACTGCATGTCGATAGCGCCCCCCCTCCGCCGATTCTGGCTGACACGATCAAGCGCTTCATTGCGTATGACGAGGTCAAAGCCGTCGACGGCCGTGCAGCTGAAACATCAAAACGTCTGTACCAGGCCGCAGAGGCATCAAGCAAGGCAGAGGTCCTGTTGCTGAGGCAATCCTTCCCGGACATCCCGCTCACCGTCGCTGAAACCGTGCTGGCGGACACCACGGGCGCCGAGCGCACGATTATGGCCGAGGAAAATCGCCTGCCATTGCGCGTGAAAACCCAGGCACGGGAAATGAACTTCGAAGCCGGAACCGCGAGAGCCTACGACGGTTTTTATCGCCCGGAACAGACGATACCTGACACCGAACGGCTTGCACTCAACACCCTCAGACTCAACACCGATACGTTCAGCGACCTGCGCATCGAAGTCAGGGAAGGTACCGATGACGGCACACTGCGCTGTAGCGTCGGCCCGGACGACGCCGCAACGGTTCGCCGGCTGATCAGGGATGATCAGGGCCAATACACGGTGCTCGACGGGGACAATCAGCCATTGCACAAAGCCGGCGATTTCTACGAATCGATCCTGCGCGCCTTGCCTGACGACAGACGCGCAGCCCTGGGTTACCCGCGAGGTCACGGTCATTCGCTCAAAGTCTGGATCATGGAAAAGTCTGCGCCGGCTGCCGAGCGCCGGACATTGCTGGCAGAGCCCCCCATTCGTCCCGTGGCCGCCATTGAAACCGTCAACCTGGTGCGCGGGCCTTCGCTCTTCAGAAAGCCGGCAACGCCGCAAGAAAGAGTCATGAATCTGTATTCCGGGATGAGCGAAGAGCAAGCGCACGCGTTCGTGGAGGCCTTACGGGCCAAGGGTGATCCCGATCAGGCGATTGACCGGCTCAGGGATGAACTTGGCGAGCTGAAAAACACGCTGGCAGAATGGGAGAACAAAGTCCTCGGCTACGTTTCTGCCGACACAGGACCTGGAAAGGATTACTCCGATTTCAGGGCTAACGGCGGACGGCATATTCGCGACCGTGTACTTGAATGTTTCGAACGCAAAAGCCAGGCATTCGGTCAACCCAGCATCCATCCAGAAGGCGGCTACACGCTGGACTTGTCGTCCGATCTGATGGGCCCTTTGCTTGATCGTTGGTGGGCAGACCTGCAAAAACAGCCAAACATTAGAAAATACCTGGACCAGGTGACGACGCTCAACCTCGACAACGCGCGTTTTTCCACCGACGCCAGAGGCCTGCTGAGCGACCTCCCCCAAGTCCGTCACTTGAGCGCCCGGTACAGCGATCTGACCGCCCTGCCACCCGCTATCGGCAGGATGCATCTGCTCGAAACCTTGCGTTTGTCCAATAACAGAATCCGCCTGACGCCTGACTCCGCCAGACAATTGGGAGGTCTTACTCGCCTGAAGACGTTGAGACTGGATGGCAACCCATTGATGCATCCGCTGGATGTCGGGCGCATGCCTGGATTGCGGATGCTGAGCCTGAGGACCACAGGGCTCGACACCTGGCCGGAACGCCTGTTCATGGACGGCGTGTTCAGAAAGTCCCGCCCACGGGGGTTTTCTCTCGATCTGCGTAGCAGCCCGATCACCACCGTCCCTGACGTGGTGCCTGGCTCGGACCATGCCCTCATCGTGGCACGTGCACGCCTCGACACGAGAAAGCTTTCCGATGTCGACCGACTTCGTCTGGAGACGTACCGAGAGTCCGTCGGCATGGCCGCTCGCCAGGTTTATGAGCAAGCGGCGACCGATGAAATCAGGAACTGGAGAATGATCTCCGACGACGCAACGCCTTATAGCACCTCGACGGGCGTCGGCACTTTCCGGGATGAATCGTGGCACGATCTGGCGTCTGAACCTGGCGCTGCCGATTTTTTCAGAGTCATCAGGAAGCAAAGAGAAAGCAAAGATTATCGGAACAGTGAATCGCGCCAACAATTGACGAAGCGCGTGTGGCAGATGGTGGATGCCGCCGCTCTGGATTCCGACCTGCGCGTGGAACTGTTCGAGCAGGCCAGACAACCCGATACCTGCGGTGACGCCGGGTCACAGCTGTTCAACAGCATGGGACTAAAAGTGCTGGTGTCCGCGGCGCGCACCGAGTCGACATCGGCACTGGAACTCGAAAACCGTCTGGTCAGACTGGCCAAAAGCGCTGCGCGTCTGGAAAAGGTTGGCGACATAGCCAGAAAGGAGATTCTCGCTCAGCGCGACATGAGCCAACGTGTTCCGCCCGTACCGGATTACCACGCACCCGATGAAGTGGAAGTTCACCTGGCATTCGAAACAGGGCTGGCCAAGCGGCTGGATTTACCTTGGCAATCTGACCGCATGTTGTACCGGGATACCTCGCGGGTAACCCCGGACATGATTGATGCGGCCTACAGGAAAATCATCGCCGATGAAGCAGGCGATGGACTGGTCAACGCAATGATTGACTCCTTCGAAAATCCGTTCTGGGAGAACTATCTGAAAAGCACTCACCCTGCCGAAATCGAGGCAAACAAACGTTCTTTCGATTTACGACTGGGTCAGGTCGAAGACTTGCGTGAAGCGCAAAACGCCTGGGTGAATGAAACGGACCCGGCGCAATTGGCCATGCGTCAAAAAAACCTGGAGGACTTGGCCAATCAACTGAATGTCGCGCACAACGAAGTTTTCACCGAAGAGGAAATGACCGACGATTTCTATAACCAGTTGGTATTGCCATTGACCAACGAACGAAACCAGCTGGCCAGAACACTGACCCGCGAAGCGTTGGCCAGAGCCGGGCTCTGACCTCGGCTGGCACAGCGCAAGATCAGCCAGCCCTGACAAGGGCTGGCTGACCGGTATCACACCTACCCGATTACAGCCCTAAGCGATCACACTTCCGAATCCCATATCACGGTGATATCGCCTTTATAGTGCTGCTGTTTGGCAATGATCAACCAATCGGTGAAACTCTCGTCAATCTCGAAATGCAGCGTCCCCGGCTTGCGATCCACATAGACGCCGGGCTGGAACACCGGGCTGACAGAGCGACTCAATGGCATCCGCCTGACCGGCTGCCCGCTGTCGCTGGTCAATCCATCCGGCAGACTGACGCTGACATTCACAATCGCGCCATAGAGGCTATTTGAGCTTCTTATCCCGCAACCCTGCTCATAATCGACTCCACATTCGAGCTTCATCGTGAACCTGGACGAAGCAGAGATATTGAATGTTTGATCGCGATAAAGACGCACAGGCTTGCGCCCATGGCCAAGCCAGGTCTGCCATCCACCTTGCGGTTCCAGGATGACTTTGCTGCCTCCGGGGGGAATATCGACTTTCATTGTGTGCTGGACATTCAAAGTGAAGTCGATGGAGATCAAATCGTCGTCAGGCACCATGACATCGCCCATGTCGAAATCCCGGCCTGGACCTACGCTGTAATTCATTACACCGCGGTAAGTACCCGATGACATTTTGAGGGGATTGGGCGTGATGAGCTGATAAGAGAACCCCATGTCTCGGTAAGCAAAATCATAGGATTGATCAATCGTTTTTTGTGCCTGTTTAGAGCAAGTGCCCGCATCGAGCGGCACTCGCCAGAAGAAGGCAAAGTAAGTTTGATTACCAAAGCCCACACCACCATACCGACAGGGGGCCGGAGCGTAGACCCAGGCGAGCTGCCAGACTCCCTCAGGAAGCGGGACCTTGTTGGTATAGGCAGCACCAATACCGTTCACCCGCATCCTTACCGTCTCTTCTTCGCCGGTTTCGTCATGAATGACCCTGACATCCCTCCAGGAAGAGGGCACTCGAAACATCGGGCCCTGGCGTTCGTCATGCAGCGCCTCAATGGGCGCGACGGATCTGAAACGAAGCGGCAAGTCGATACTGAAGACACCGTCCTCGCAATACTCCGGATGACCACCACAGTAACCACCCTGGGGGGTTTTATTGACAAATTCATTGTGACTCGGGTTAGCGGGATCCGGCTGGAACAATGCCGTGATCTCTAAACTCGCGGCACCGGCCGATGTCATAAAGCCTGTCAGTATCAGTGCGCACAGGCCCTTTACTTTTTTTGCCAGATTCATGGTTCATACGCTCTCTGTTTTTTATCGCTGTCACCTATGCAGCTCGACATTAATGCCTGTTTTGACTATTCCCCCGGCGCCCTGGCACTGAACAGCATCAACACGTTGCCGCTGTAGTCCCCCGGTTTGTAACCCCCAACAGGTTTCACCGGATCGATCTGCAGCAACACCCGCGAACCTGTCATCGCGTCGGCCGCCGACACCACTTGCCGTGGAGTTACGTCCGGGCTCAACTCCACCCCGTTGAAACTGACCCGCAGCGCAATATCGTCATCGGGCCTGCCGTTCGACAGAAACGGGGCGGCTTCCAGGCGCGCCTCGATCGCGCCACTGTCATGGCGCACATCGAAGTTCTTGCGCACGCTGCTCAACTTCGAGGTCGGATGGTCCCAATTCAATCGCTGCTGGCGATGGATCCAGTCCGGTTCGGCCGGGATCACGTAAAACGCGAGTGTCGGGATAGTCACTGACACCTCGAAGGTGTGCTCCTCCCTGGCAGCCCATGTCGAGGGGCTCATCAGTACGGTCATTGCCGTCAGCGTGACGGCGGCAAATTGCTTGATCATGTTCGATACCCGTAGCGTCGATGAAACGCCGGCCTAGCGGCTGACGATCTTCAGGGATTTCTTTTTGTCGCCTTCGATCAGGTTGAAACGGTATTCACGTCCCTTTTCCTTGTCGAAGGCATAGGTCTTGCCCGCCATGACGTGGTGTTTTGTGGTCGCGCCACACTCACTTTCATTGCTCAATGAGCAGCTTTTGAATTCGTCGATGATGACCACCGTGTTGCCGTTGTTGCGCAGTTCGTAGCGACTGTCGGTTTCATTGACAGCACTGTCGAATCGAGCGTCTTTGGGCCGAACGAAGAAGACGGTGCCGAACCCGGTCATCACGTTCACCCCCGCCGACAGGTTGTTCTTGTAGTCCTCGCGCTCTTCGCTGGAGATCGCAAATTCGTCTTCCTTTTCCGGCACCACCGGCACGAACCGCACACGAAAGTAGCGTTCACGATCACGCTCGCCCATGTACAACAGGCGCGTACCCTGCATCCCCTGCGCCGGCACGATCAGCCGAGCCGGGCTGGCCATCACGCCGTTGCGCGAAGCACCGTCGGTGGCGTTCTCGACCGGCACTTCTTTCGGCGTGCCGTCGGCGTCGTAGACGATTTCCAGCACGTTGACCTTGACGAAAGCGGTGCTGTCGCCACTGTTGAATACCCGTTTCAAATACGTACTTTTATCGCCATCCAGATAGTCATACACCGTGCCCACATTGATCTGCGGCCCGGCATTTGCCGCCATGCAAAACACACTGAGCATGCCCAGCAAATACACTCGGTTCATGGTCTTCACTCCTTTGGAAAATGTGAAAGAGCTGGCCACAACGGTCATACGTCCGAGTCCCAGATAATGGTGATATTGCCGCTGAGCGTGTCGGCGAGACCGGGGCGCAACAGAAAGTCGACGGCAAAGGGGGTCATCTCGAACCGTAGCGAGCCGGCCTGGCGATCCACATAAAGCCCGGGCTGAAAGGGGCCGACCCACGTGTTGTATAACAACGGCACCAGCGTGACCGGCGCACGACTGCTGTTGGTAATGCCATCGGGTAGCGTGAGGAATGTTTCAACTTCGGTCGTATTACCTTTAGGACTGCCCAGCTTGCAGGCCCTGCCGCCGTTGGAGGTGCACAGCATCATGACTTTGAAGCGCGACGACGCGGACAGGTAGAACGGCTGATCGCGGAAGATCCTGGTGGGTTTGCGACCGCCATTGATCCAGCTCTGCCACCCGCCCTCGGGCTCCAGCGCGACCTTGTTGCCGCCCGGTGGCAGATCGACCTTGAGGGTGTGCTGTACGTCCAGCACGAAATCCAGGGTCAGGCTGCCGTCGTCCGGTTGAAACAGTGGCCCCAGATCAAAATCGCCGCCTGGCCCGATGGTGTAGGTCAACGAACCGGTATAAAGCCCGGATGACATACCCAAGGGGTTGGGGGTTCGAAGTTCATAGGCAACGTCGATGTTGCTGAAGGACATGGACGGGATATTCCAAGCCGCGAATTTGGTGCAGGCTTCCTCCAACGAAGTTTTCCAGAAAAACTGATACGTCTTGGGGAGGACAAAGCCGACACCGCTGTACCGACAAGGGGGTGGTGCGTAAACCCAGGTGTTCGCTGTCCACAGTGCGCGATGCGCGTCGGTAGGATTTGCTATTCCCGTCAGCTCAGTGGCCGGAGGGCTCAGAACATAGGTAGAACCGATTCCTGTGATGCGTACTTCGACCGTTTCCGATTCCTGGGTCTGCGGATTCCTGACCGTCAATTCCCGCCAGTTGGCAGGCGCCTTCACTGGAATACCGTCACCGGGTTTCAGTGAACCACGGGACTCAAAATTGACCGGCAGTTGAATACTGAAAACATTGTTATCAGCACACTCACTCGGATAGCTCCCGCAGTAACCACTGTTCGGCGTTTTATTGACGAAAACATTTTTACTAGGCTGCGAAGGATCCGGCTGGAATAACGCCCTGATCTCCCGACTCGCCGCCTCGGCCTCAGGCACGCTCAGTGCCAGGAAAACCCCCAGGCAATACGCAGACTTTTTCATAGGTTCAACCTGCCGTCCGCTCGGTGTTCGAGACATCCGCCAGGGTGTCCGGCGTGCAACGCAGGTCGCCGATCATCAACACATTGTTTTCACTGCGATGACGGCTCGCATCAAGCCGGAACTGACACAGCAACTGACTGCCCTGACGCACTTCCAGCGTTGGGGAGCCGGCATTCATTTCCATCGAGAAGAAACCATCGACCTCGGTCACACCGCGACTGGCGTGGTTGATCACGTGATGGCCCTTGAGCGGCTGCCCTTTGGCATCGATCAGCCGACCGAGCACGGTCAGGGTTTTCATCACACGCACCTTGCGATACTCCACCCCGCCCTTGTTCAGGTGATAGCGGGTACGCGCCGGCTCGATGGTGGCCGCCGGGACATGGTTACCCTCAAAATCGAAACTCACCGAACTGTTCCGGTACGCCGTGATCGGGATGAAGTTGCGCCCGGGCTTCAATGCCGCGCCGCCGCCGCTGTAGTCGTCGGCGCGCAGGGTAATGTCATCGATATCCGATTCCACATCGACGATCAGTCCTGCGCCGCGCATCTCGTGCTGACTGGTCAGCATCATTTTCTGTGCGCCAATGGCCAGGGTGCTGTCCAGGTTCAGGCCACCGGTGTAGTTGCCGTTGTAGGACGAACGCTGAACGAAAGCATCGCCATTGACTTGATCGGTGCGAAAGTTCGCCAGGCTGGACATGCCCAGACCATAGGTGTCGGTCAGCGCGGTCACGGAGACGCTTTGCAGCACGTGATCTTTCAGGTCCTTGCGCCAGCCGATCGAGCCGTTGTTGTCGCGGCCGCCATCGCGCGCCGTACGTGAACCGATGCTGCCGGTGATCTGCTGGCCGGGCGCGCCCAACGCCAGGTTGACGCTCAGGTCGACGCCGCGATTGCGCGCGCTGCCGCTGCTGTAGCTGCCCGGCCGGTCGAACAGCGACAGTCGCCAGTTGCCATCGCTCCCGAACAGCGTGGTGCGCTGGTTCCAGCCCAGGTCCAGGCCGACGCCTTCAACGTTGCCCTCGCTGTGTGAAACCCGGGCATTGATCGAGCTTTTGCTGCTGAGCCGATGGTTGAGCGCCAGCGACGAGTTGCTGGTCTTGCCGATGAACACATTGCGTTGGCGGATCCGGGTGCCGTCCGGCAGGGTTTCGTAAAGATTGGTGGTGTCCAGCCAGCTGCGGTTATGACTCAAAACCAGGCTCCCGGAGCCGTAGTTGTAGAGACTTTGCAGATCAAGGCCGGTGCCGTGGTCCTGCGTCTGGTAGACGTTGGCGAACAGGCTGATGTGATTGGCCAGGGTCCAGTCGATGGAGGTGCCGTATTGCAGTTTTTCGCGAATCTGGCGCGCCGACACGCCGAGAATCACCCGCGGGTGCATCAGGTAATTGACCGATGCCCCTACCGTGGGGCTACCACTGGACTGTTGATCCCAGTTGCTCAGCAATTTTTGTTCTTCACCGGCGAACAGGTTGTAGCGCCAGCGCTCATCAAGGTTGCGCCAGTTATTGGGCTTGTACACCAGCTCCTGGGTGGTGGAGGTAATCTGGCCGTCTTCGATCAGGCGTACTTCCACCTCATAGATCCCGCCCGGTAATGGACGGGTGTCGAGGGTCTGCAAACCGGCGGGCACCGCCTGGGTGTTGATCAACAGGCCGTCGCGATAGATCTCCACCGAGCCCTGGCGATTGGCCGTGACATAGATCGGGTAGACGCTGGGCATCGGACTGTTAATTGCCAGGCTGTCGGAGCTGCCGTACATGACGCCGACAGCAGTGTCGGGGCTGGTGCCAAACGTGCGTGGTTGGCGGGTCAGCCCTTCGGAATTGGGGGTGAAATAGCCCAGGCGCAGGAAGCTGCCTTGCAGTTCGCGCTGGGTGTAAAGCTCATGGATCGCGTGATAAAGCTTGTCATCGGGACCGCCGAGGCGGGCCAGTTGCATGTTGAACGTCTGGCTCCAGTTGCCCAGGCTCGCGCTGGCTTCAAGGCCATAACGCCCGCCGAGGTCCTGATCCTGGCCGCCATTGAGGTTGAGTTGGTTACGCACCATCAAACCGCTGCTGCCACCTGGAGGCTGATCGAAGTAACGTTTGGCTTCAACATCGCGCTCAGCGTTTTCGGTGAGGATCGAGACCAACGAGTTTTCCAGGTTGTAGTGCACGGCCAGCACCTGATCCGGGCATGAACCGGTGCAGTTGCCCAGAGGCACGCCTGGCTTGAGGTAGCTCGCCCATTTTTCCCGTTCAGCGGGGCTGAAACGGTTTTCGCTGGTGTCGGTGAATTCGAGCAGGGTGATGCGATCGTCGCGAGACAGCACCACCATTGCCTCTCCCAAGGGCTGTTGATCAAGCTCTACCCGAACAGCCAGGGGCACATCAAAGAAATGCTCCTCGAAATCCGACGGCAGTCCTTTGGCCTGCGCCAACAAACTTCGCGGTGTCGTTCCGGCAGGAGAAACAGGCGCAGCTATCGCACTGGCACAAAACAACAGCGCAAGCGCAGCCGCGATGGGTGTCATCGGGAACATGAACTCTTACTCTGATTACGGACAAGTTGAAGTCCGAGTGGACAAACAATGCTGTTTGCCCCCTCGGGTAACGCGAACTTGAACAGTCAGCGTTTGTTGATCGATGACTCGATCAAGGAGTGACGACCGGAGGAACGGCGTCGAAGGTCATGGCTACAACACCGGTGTAATCGCCAGGAGCAGGGATGGTGCTGTCTTTGAGCGCAATGTTCAGCGCCGCACGGAAGTTGACATCGGACTCAGCCTCGCCCACAACCGGTTTCGGTGTGGTCGTCAGTTCGACGTTGTTGAGGGTGACTTTCAGATCAGCGGAGTTGGCGCCGGAGATCAGTTTCGGCGTGCTGTTCAGGCTGGCATGAACCGAACCATTGTTATTGCGGATGTCGAAGAAGCCATTAACTTCGCCCATTTTCCCGGCGCTCGGCTGATAGCTCATGTCCTGATCCTTGTTCACCAGATCAGGGTTGGTCGGCACCACGTAGAAGCCATTGGTCGGCACGTGGGCAATGATGCTGATCGAGTGAGCCGCTTCACCGGCAGCGAATGCACCGGTCGAACCCAGTGCCAGAAGAGCCAAAGGAGCAGCGATTGCGAATTTCTTGAACATTGTTAAGTACCTGTTTTCTTAATGGAATCGATTCATTGAAAGTTAAAACTGCGCGGTCCTTTTGGGGCTGCTTTGTTTCAACTTGCAACGCCGATGCATCTTCGACTTTCCCATCCAGAAAGTAAGCAGGCAACTTCCGACAAGCACGTAGTTCAACAACCCCACGACTGGAAGGAAAAAGATACAAAAAACCAAAATACTAAACAGTGACTGTAAGTTGCAGCCTACATACAGTTTTACAGTAAAAACCATACAGCAATTTAGACTATATAACCCGGTAACTTGCGGAGTTTTAGAATACTAACTCTAAACTTATTAGAGTAATAGCTTTAAGTTTCAGCCCGGTTTCGTTCGTGTGAAAGGTCCTGCTGGCCCTTTGCTAATTTCCATCGCGATGTGCACCACAACGCCAATGCCGCTCGTCAGGGGAGCTCGAGGTAGCAAAAAAATGCCTTTCGCTCATTTAAGATATATCTTACGCTCTATCTAAACATGACAGAGAGAGCGAAAAAATGAGAGACCCTCATTCCCCACACCGTGAACACGGTGACGGCCGCGACGGCTTTGAGAAACGCCCCGGGCGGGAACGGGGCGGACGCGGTCCACGCGTATTCGCCCCCGGTGACCTGAAATTGCTGTTGCTGGCGTTGATTGCCGAGCAGCCTTGCCACGGCTATGACCTGATCCGCCAGATCGAAGGCATGTTCGACGGCGCCTACAGCCCCAGCCCCGGCGTGATTTACCCGACCCTGACGTTTCTGGAAGAAAGCGAAATGATTCTGGGCGATGCCGAAGCGGGCAAAAAACGCTATGCGGTGACTGACGCGGGTCGCCAGTCCCTGACGGATCAAGCGATTGCGCTGGAAGGTGTGCGGATGCGCATCGACGTCAGTAAACGTTCATTGCGTGGCCATGATCGTCCCGCCGAGATCCATGAGGCTGTGCATAACCTGCGGCATGCGCTGCAACTGCATCACGGACGCTGGAGTCCGCAGGAAATCCTGCGCGTCAGCACGCTGCTCAACGACACCGCCAAAGCCATCGTCGACGGCCCTGCCGTTCAAGCCACCCAGGAGAAAGCCGAATGACTGCTGTAGAAGCCCAAACCATCCACCGCGTCATGCATGAGATCAAACGTCGTCGACTGGAAGTATTGCGTGTGGTCGACCTGACCCCGCGGATGCGCCGCATCACCTTGGGTGGCCCTGAACTGGCAGGTTTTATCAGTCTCGGAACCGACGACCACGTCAAGCTGCTGTTCCCGCAAAACGCGGCGGAACAGGCGGCGCTGGAAACCCTGGTGCTCGGTGCGGGCAAGGACGACGGCCCCAAACCTGCCATGCGCGACTACACGCCGCGTCGCTACGACCTGAACACACTGGAGATGGACATCGATTTCGTCCTGCACGGCGATGGTCCTGCGTCCACGTGGGCCGAACAGGCCAAACCCGGCCAGTTCCTGCACATCGGCGGGCCACGGGGTTCGATGATCGTGCCGGACATCTTCGACAGTTACCTGCTGATCGGCGACGAGACCGCCCTGCCCGCCATCGCGCGTCGGCTGGAGGGGCTGGCGGCCAACCGTCGGGCACTGGTGATTATTGAAGTGGAGAACGGCGCCGAGCAGCAAAGGCTCGAAAGCGCGGCGCAGGTCGATGTGATCTGGGTATTGCGCGAGGGTGGTCAAGACCACTTGCTGACGACTGTGAAGCAGTTGAAGGTGCCTGGCGGGAATCTGTATGCGTGGGTCGCGACCGAGAGCAAAGTGTCGCGGCAGATTCGCCGGGTTCTGCTGGATGAGCATGGGCTGGACGATCAGTTCGTCAAGGCGGCCGGCTATTGGCGGCTGGATGACAGCGACGACGAATAACAGCTTTTGTCTTGCCAGTTTCCTGTGGCTAAAAGTGTTCTGTGGCGAGGGGATTTATCCCCGTTGGGCTGCGAAGCAGACCCAAAATTTCGGCAGCTGTCGAATATTTTGGGAGCGCTTCGCACTCCAACGGGGATAAATCCCCTCGCCACAAGAGCCCGCTCGCCACAGTGGAGGTTCAGCTTCGCTTCGCGCGCCACCGATCCAATCCGATCACCAGCAACGCAATCACCACAAACCCCGCCAACAACCCGCCCGCATTCACAAACACCTGTGGATAACCCAGCTTGTCCACATCAATGAAGGGGTACGGGTAAACCGCCAGTGCATGCCCGCGAAACAGCGAATAGGCGAAGTACATCAGCGGGTAAATCACCCACAGGCCGATATGCCGCAAGCGCAAAGAGCCTTTCGGCACGCAGCACCACCAATAGACCAGGAACAGCAGCGGCATGATGTCGTGCATCAACTCGTCGGCCAGGAACTGCCAGCCTTCGGGGTGCCACAAATGACGCAGCAACACGCTGTACGCCAGCCCGACCACGGCAATACTCACCGCCACTCCGCTGCTCACCCACGGCTGCAAAAACCAGCGGCGTGCTGCCGACTCGCGGGACGTCAGTTCACAGGTCAGGACGGTGGCTACCAGCGTGTTACTCAACACCGTGAAATAGCTGAAGAAGCTGATCAGCCCCCCAAGCAGACTGGCTTCCAGCGTCCAGCGCGAGTAGAGAATCAGGTACAGCTGAATGCTCAACCCTGCCCAGCCTAGGATGGCAGCCACGGCCACAAAACGTCGTCGCGCGGCAGAGTGGTTGACCATGCTCAGACCGGTCGCTTGGTGCGCATCAACTTGATGTACAGACGCTCTACTTTCTCCCGCGCCCACGGGGTTTTGCGCAGGAAGGTCAGGCTCGACTTGATGCTGGGATCGCTCTTGAAACAGCGAATATCAATGCGCTCGGCCAGCCCCGACCATTCGTAATGCTCAACCAGGGCATTGAGGATTTGCTCCAGCGTCACGCCGTGCAGCGGGTTGTTGTTCTGTTCGGTCATGCCGGGCCTTCGAGCGATGTGGGGATTGGAAGCCGCGCACCTTAGCCGAGGGCTTCGTTTGGGGGAAGCGATCTGTGTACGGTGAGTTAAATGTAGGTGACGCGCGAAAGATCGCAGCCTCGTTTCACTCGACAGCTCCTACATTGAAATGCATTCACCTGCAGGAACCATCGACAGCGGCCAAATTGGAATGCGATCACCTGTAGGAGCTGTCGAGTGAAACGAGGCTGCGATCTTTTCCCGGTACTGTTACCAAATCCGAAACGCTGCATGTCAGTAAAAGCCCTTTCTCTATTTGTAACAGAACATTATCCTTACGCCCGCACCCGCTGAAACGCTTCTGCTGCCTGCTTCACGCCTGCTGATTTCAGTTCATCCCCCAGAAAAAGATCAAGAATTCCCCCCCATGCCCGATTTCCACACTTTGCGAGACAGCGCTGTCTGCTTGTCTGTTGCCAGTCGAAAAGCCCTCAACCTGATTGGCGGCTTCACCGCATTAGGCCTTGCCACCTGCACCCAGGCCGCTCCGGCCTTCGATAGCGAATCACCGTGGATGCTCGGTGACTGGAATGGCAGTCGCACCGAGCTTTCGGAAAAAGGCTACGACTTCAAAGTCGATTACACCGGTGAAGTGGGCAGCAACCTGCACGGCGGTTACGACCACGATCGCACGGCGCGCTACAGCGACCAGTTCGGCTTCGGTACGCACCTGGACCTGCAGAAAATCCTGGGCTGGGACGACGCCGAGTTTCAGCTGACGATCACCGAACGCAGCGGCAACAACATCAGCAATGACCGCATCAATGATCCCCGCGTCGGCGGGTTCACCTCGGCCCAGGAAGTCTGGGGACGCGGGCAGACCTGGCGTCTGACGCAGATGTGGTATCAGCAAAAATTCTTCGACCAGAAGCTCGACATCAAAGCTGGCCGCTTCGGCGAAGGCGAAGACTTCAACAGCTTCCCGTGCGACTTCCAGAACCTGGCGTTCTGCGGTTCCCAGGTCGGTAACTGGGTCGGCGGCATCTGGTACAACTGGCCAGTCAGCCAGTGGGCCATGCGGGTCAAATATCACCTGACACCCGAGCTGTACGCGCAGGTCGGTGCCTATGAGCAAAACCCGTCCAATCTGGATCGCGATAATGGCTTCAAACTCAGCGGCAGCGGCACACAGGGTGCGATCCTGCCGGTTGAACTGGTGTGGTCGCCCAAGCTCAACGGCCTGCCAGGCGAGTACCGCGCCGGTTACTACTACAGCAACGCCAAAGCCACCGACGCCTACAAGGACAGCAACGGTCAGCCGGCAGCCCTGAGTGGCGAGGCTTACCGCAGTGCTTCCAGCAAGCACGGTGTGTGGCTGGGTGTGCAGCAACAATTGACCAGCCGCGCCAGCGACAACTCTCGCGGTTTGAGCGTGTTCGCCAACGGCACGATGCACGACAAAAAAACCAATGCCATCGACAACTACGTCCAGGCCGGCGTCGTCTACAAAGGCCTGTTCGATGCACGCGCCAAGGACGATATCGGTTTCGCCATGGCCCGCGTCCACGTCAACCCGGCCTATCGCAAGAACGCCGAGGCGACCAATCAGGCTCGCGCCGTCTACGACTTTGATGATCCGTCTTATCTGCCGCCGCAGGACACCGAATACAGCGCCGAACTCTATTACGGCGTGCACGTCACGAACTGGCTGACCGTGCGCCCCAACCTGCAATACATCCGCCACCCCGGTGGCGTGGACCAGGTCGATGACGCGCTGATTGGCGGGATCAAGATCACCTCATCTTTCTAACCCGCGCCCTAAAACCTGTGGGAGCTGGCTTGCCTGCGATAGCGGCGTGTCAGCCAACGTTGACGCCGACTGACACACCGCCATCGCTGGCAAGCCAGCTCCCACAATGACCGCGCCAACAGTTTCACTTTTTCATATGAACCATGCCCGCACAGGATCGTCATCTACAGTGAACTTGCGCGGACTTACTTAAAACGTCACGGAGAACCACACTATGAGCACTGATGGTGCTTTGAGTCGAAGCCGTCTATTGCCGACGCTGCTCGGCATTCTGCTTCTGCTAATGGGCCTGGCCATGCTGGCCGGGGGGATCAAGCTGAGCATGCTGGGCGGCTCGCTGTACTACCTGCTGGCCGGTATCGGCATGGCGCTGACTGGCGCGCTGCTGATTGCTGCCCGTCGCGCAGCACTGGGCCTCTACGCACTGGTGCTATTCGCCAGCACCGTCTGGGCATTGTGGGAAGTCGGCCTCGACTGGTGGCAACTGGTGCCGCGTCTGGCACTGTTGTTCGCCCTCGGCATCGTCATGTTGCTGCCGTGGTTCCGTCGTCCACTGCTACGTACCGGCGCCGCCCCCATGGGCACCGGCGCACTGAGCGTGGCCGTTGTGCTGGCGGGCGTGACTGCACTGGCCAGCCAATTCACCAACCCGGGTGAAATCAAGGGCCAGCTGGATCGCGACAGCGTTGACGGCATGACCAACACCGCCCCGGCCATGGCCGATGGTGACTGGAATTCCTACGGCCGCAGCGCTCATGGCGACCGTTACTCGCCACTGGCGCAGATCACCCCGGAAAATGCTCACAAGCTGGTTCCAGCCTGGACCTACCGCACCGGTGACATTCCTGGCCCTAACGATCCGGGCGAAACCACCGCTGAAAACACCCCGCTGAAAGTCAACGGCATGCTCTACGTGTGCACGCCGCACAGCCAGGTGATCGCGCTGGACCCGGACACCGGCAAGGAAATCTGGCGTTTCGATCCGAAGCTCTCCACGCAAAACGCGGCGAACTTCAAGGGTTGGGCGCACATGACCTGCCGTGGCGTGTCGTATCACGATGACGCCGTTTACGCTTCCGAGCAGAGCCCGACCGGCACCGCCAGCCCTGCGCCCGTCAGCGCTGTTTGTCCGCGTCGCATCTTCCTGCCGACCGCCGATACCCGTCTGATCGCCCTGGATGCCGACACCGGCAAAATGTGCGAAGACTTCGGCGATAAAGGTCAGATCGACCTGAGCGCCAACATCGGCGGCTTCAATGCCGGCGGTTACTACTCCACCTCGCCACCGGCCGTGACCAAAGACCTGGTAGTGATTGGCGGCCACGTGACCGACAACGTTTCCACCGACGAGCCAAGCGGCGTGATCCGCGCGTTCGACGTGCACACCGGCAAACTGGTGTGGAACTGGGACAGCGGCAATCCGGACGACACCACGCCGATTGCCGGTGACAAGGTCTACACCCGCAACTCGCCGAACATGTGGTCCATGTTCGCCGTCGATGAAAAACTCGGCATGCTCTACCTGCCAATGGGCAACCAGACCCCGGACCAGTTCGGTGGTGATCGCACTCCTGAGTCGGAACTGCACGCCGCCGGCCTGACCGCGCTGGACATCGCCACTGGCCAGGTACGCTGGCACATGCAGTTCACCCACCATGACCTGTGGGACATGGACGTCGGTGGCCAGCCAACCCTGATGGACCTGAAAACCGCTGACGGCGTGAAGCCAGCGGTACTCGCGTCGACCAAGCAAGGCAGCATCTACGTGCTGGACCGCAGCACCGGCAAGCCGATTGTGCCGATCAATGAAGTGCCGGTTCCGCAAGGTGCTGTCGCTGGTGATCACACTTCGCCGACCCAGCCGAAATCCGACCTCAACCTCATGCCACCGCCGCTGCAAGAGCGCGACATGTGGGGTGTAACGCCGTTCGATCAA
>Ga0160467_100880_pt1 | contig 18700 bp, 17 predicted proteins | sample HID1972I_E11MG_FD_108221 | JGI IMG/M metagenome (GOLD analysis project Ga0160467, IMG submission 108221) | Enriched pill bug-associated microbial communities from UW Madison campus, WI, USA - HID1972I_E11 MG | ecosystem: Host-associated > Arthropoda: Insects > Digestive system > Unclassified ...
AGGCCGGTCATCATCCACTCTTCGAATACTGCAGGATCCATCGAACATCTCCAGCGCGGGCGGGGCTAAAAGGGCGGGGCGAGTATACGCCAGGCAGGGGTCGCGCAGTATTGACCTGCGTCGGTGTGCCACAGTCATTTGTCGGCTGTGCCGGCCTCATCGCGAGCAAGCTTTGCTCCCACAGAGATTTTTCGGTGTTCAGGAGATCCAATGTGGGAGCAAAGCTTGCTCGCGATAGCGACCTCAGCTGCGCAGGTGGGTCAAAGGCAACTCAGTACTGTTCAACACCTGATTCAACACAAAACTCGACCGCACGCTCGTCACCCCTTCAATTCGTGTCAAATGCCCCAGCAGCAATTTCTGATAGTGGTCCATGTCTGGCACGACGACCTTCAGCTGATAGTCGGCATCCATCCCGGTCACCAGGCTGCATTCAAGCACCTGGGGCAAGGTGCGAATCGCGGCTTCAAAGTTCTCGAACCGCTCAGGCGTGTGGCGATCCATGCCGATCAGCACGTAGGCGGTCAGGCTCAAGCCCAGCATCTTGCGATCCAGTAACGCGACCTGACGCGAGATGTAGCCGTCGTCTTCCAGTTGCTTGACCCGACGGGAACAGGGCGAAGGCGACAGGCCGATACGTTCGGCCAGCTCCTGATTGGAGATGCGCGCGTCACGCTGCAATTCCGCCAAAATGCTCAAGTCGTATCTGTCGAGTTTGCTCATCAGTCAGGCCTTTGTCATAACTATTGCGGCGGATTATCTATCCAGGGTTAAAAATTGCGCAAGTGATGTTTAATTCAGCAATCTTCGCAATCCTCTGCCGGCGTCGCGAGCCTATTCTTATCACCAGAATCACTGCTCGGACAAACAGTCCAGTGCGGCTCGCCCAATCAGGCCAGCTGCGGTCGCCACCCCCACAGGGGATGTGCCGGCCCCCGAGCTACACACTGTCCAGAAGGCGGCGTGAGGTGAGCCGACGTCAAAAGCGTCGAGCACGGACGAAGTTCTCAAAGGGAGGCCGACGGGTCTCCCTTTTCTTTTGCCCGCTATTTATCGCCAGCCCCCTCAATAAATAAGTTACGTGACTGATAACCTGTCGCAGAACCGGCCTGTGCTTTCCCAGTCTTATGTACAAGCCCTAACCCGCAGTGAGGAAAAGCATGAAGTCGCGCATCTGGCATTTGGCCGGTGTTGGTTTGCTGTGTATCAGTGTCACTGCGCAATCGCTGGCCGACGACCCGCCAAACCACGGCCCCGATGGCGGGCAGCGCGGGGGTGATGGCCGTCAGGGCAACAATCAGGGGCATGGTGGCAACAATAACCAGCAGCGCCCGCAGAACAATCCTCAACAGAATAATCAGCCGCATGGGCAAAACGCTCAGCAGCAGAATCAACCGCGCCCGCAAAACAACGAGATCATTCGTGGTGACAACAGCCGTCAGTTCGAACAGAACGGCCAGCATCAGAACGGACAGAGCCGTGCACAACCCGACTACAACAGCCGGGTTCGATCGCCACCTCCGCCGCCGCAGCTGCCAGCCAATGATCTGCCGATACAGGGCCGGCCCGACAGCGTGCGCCAGACTCAGCAGCCGCAGCGTGGTTACTACCAGGATGTTCCACAGCGCAACAATAACAACCCGCACTGGCAAGTGGGCGGTCCGGGATCACGTCCCGATGACCATCGCTGGCCGGGTCGTCCGGATGGCCACGGCAACGGTTGGGGCCCTGGCCCACAGTATCGTCCCGGTCATGTGATCGACCGCTTCCCGGACCGTGATTATCGAGTGCCTTACGGTGGTCGGGATTACTTCTATTCCGGCGGCTACTGGTATCGCCCGCAGGGGCCGCGTTATGTGGTGGTACAGCCACCGCGTGGCATTCGCGTCAGTTACTTGCCCGATTACGCACGGGAAGTGTGGATTGGCGGTTCGCTGCTGTTTCTGGCAGCAGGCTCGTACTACGCCTATCAGGAGAACACTCAGGATTACGTCGTGGTCGAGCCTGCGGGCCAGCCGCTGCCGCAATCGGCCAGCAACAGTTACGACGTGGAAGCGTATCCGGCCAATGGGCAGCCACCCGAAGTGGTCAATCAGGATGGCTACGAGTGTTATCGATTCGCCGTCGAGCAGAGCGGCTTTGATCCCCGGGCCGACACCTATCAGCCAGACCCGTTGGCCGTGCAAGCGTACCGACAGGCCCAGGGCAACTGCCTGAGCAGTCGCGGTTACCGGGTTACGTTCTGAGCCCGGGCAGCCTGCACCACTTCCTGCGGGTCGGCGTGCACCAGCACTTCGGCTTTCGGGTAGACGGCATGAATGGCATCGGCGGCCTGGTCGCTGATGCCGTGGGCGACTGACAGGGTCAGGTCCCCCGGCAACTCCAGGTGCAGTTGCACAAACCACTGGTTGCCGGAGACCCGCGTGCGCAAGTCATGCGCACCCAGAACGCCTGGCACGTTGCAGGCCAGTTCGAGCATATGTTGGCTGACATCCGGCGGCAGCTCTTCGTCCATTAGCACGGTAAAACTTTCCCGAGCGATGTGAATCGCGCTCCAGAGTATGTAGGCGGCGATGCCCAAGCCAAACCACGCATCCACCTGATGCCAGCCAAATCCTGCCAGTATCAGTGCCACCAGAATGCTGCCGTTGAGCAGCATGTCCGAGCGGTAATGCAGCGAGTCGGCGCGCACGGCATTGGAGCCGGTCGCCTTGACGACCCGATGTTGAAGAATCAACAGCGCCAGTGTCAGCCCCAGAGAGAAGATAATCACCCCGATGCTGATCCAGGGCGCCCCCACTGGCTCTGGATTTTTTAACCGCTCAAACGCCTGCAGGGCGATCAGCACCGCACTGCCGCCAATGAACAGCGCCTGAGCCATGCCCGCCAGGGATTCAGCCTTGCCATGCCCGTAACGGTGATCGTCATCCGCCGGGCGCAGGGCGTAATGCACCGCCAGCAGATTGAGCAACGACGTCACACCGTCGAGTGCCGAGTCGGTCAGGCCGGCGAGCATGCTCACCGAACCACTCAACCACCAGGCAATCGCTTTGGCGACGATCAGCGTGCACGCCACCGCCACCGAGGCTCGGGTCGCCAGCCGCAACAGGCGGGCGTGTTCTGCGCTGGAGATCATGAGTCCGGCGATTCCTTTCAATACAGGTTTTCAGGCGGCAGGTTGCAGACCGAACATGGCCAGTTGCTGGGTGCTGCCCTTGTGCTGGATCAGGCGTGGATCGTCCAGCGGGAAGCTGCGGCCCAGTTCGGTTTCCAGAATAGTCTGCAATTTGCTGTTATCGACCTTGCCGTCAGCGCCGATGGCTTCCTTGAGTTTTTCCGGAGCCACCTGGGCAGTCTTGCCGGGTTCGAAGTAAATCGCGCCGGTGGCGAAGTCGACGGCGAAGGCGATCAGCCCGGGAATGACATAGAACAGCAAACCGACGGCATCGAGCACAGCAATGGCCGGGTCGATCTTGCCGTCGATCTGCCCACGGCGATCGGGGTAGAAGATCGATCCGCACGCAGTGACTTGTGTCAGCAGAGTCGCCACCAAAACACCGCCAATCAGGCGAAAGGGAACACGCATGGGAAACCTCCTTGGGTCATCTGGAAACGAAGCGTCGTCGGTATAAATTAGGACCGTGATAAACGCCTGGCAGTTCGCCGTTATACTCGCCGCTCTGTTTTGGAGCCAGCATGATCTCTCTACCAATCGATGATGTTTTACCCGCCCTGCGTGAAGCCCTGGCTACACGCCACGAAGCCGTGCTCGAAGCACCGCCCGGCGCAGGTAAGACGACTCGCGTTCCCTTGGCCTTGCTCAACGAGCCATGGCTGGCCGGGCAGACCATTCTGATGCTTGAACCGCGTCGTCTGGCGGCGCGGGCAGCGGCGGAGCGTCTGGCCAGCGAGCTGGGCGAGAAGGTCGGCGAAACCGTGGGTTATCGGATTCGGCTGGACAGCAAGGTCGGCCCCAACACCCGCATCGAGGTGGTCACCGAAGGCATCCTGACCCGGCGTTTGCAGGACGATCCTGCGCTGGAAGGCGTGGGCCTGCTGATTTTCGACGAATTCCACGAACGCAGCCTCGACGCCGACCTGGCACTGGCCCTGAGCCTGAACGGTCGGGAGCTGTTCCGTGATGATCAACCACTGAAAATCCTCTTGATGTCGGCAACACTGGAAGGCGAACGTCTGGCCACATTGCTCGATGACGCACCGATCCTGCGCAGCGAAGGCCGCATGTACCCGGTGGCGATGCGTTGGGGGCGGCCGTTCCAGCTCGGTGAATTCATCGAGCCGCGGGTGGTGCAGACCATTCTTGAAGCATTGAACGATGAAACCGGCAGTGTGCTGGTGTTCTTGCCGGGGCAGGCGGAAATCCGTCGGGTGCATCAGCAGTTGGCCGACGCGCTGGGTGATCACACGCAGGTTCTGTTGTGCCCGTTGCACGGTGAGCTGGACCTGACTGCGCAACGTGCTGCCATTGATCCCGCGCCTGCGGGCAAACGCAAAGTGGTCCTGGCAACCAACATCGCCGAAACCAGCCTGACCATCGATGGCGTGCGTGTGGTGATCGATGCCGGACTGGCAAGGGTGCCGCGCTTCGATCCCGGCAGCGGCATGACTCGCCTCGATACTCAACGCATCTCCCGCGCCAGTGCCACTCAACGCGCGGGCCGGGCAGGGCGGCTGGAACCGGGTGTGTGTTATCGCCTGTGGTCCCAGGATCAGCACGAACAGCTGGCGGCATACGCCAGCGCGGAAATTCTTTCGGCGGACCTGGCCGGATTGGCGTTGCAACTCGGGCGCTGGGGGGTGGTACCGACGCAACTGGTTTGGCTCGACGTACCGCCCGCCGCAGCCTATGCGCAGGCGCAGGACCTGCTCGACCGTCTGGGTGCTCTAGAGGGTGAGGCGTTGACCCGTCACGGCCAGGCCATGGCCGAGCTGCCGGCGCATCCGCGTATCGCACATTTGTTATTGCGTGGCCAGGCGCTGGGCTTGGCGGACATGGCTTGCAATGTTGCGGCATTGCTCGGTGAGCGGGACATCCTGCGCGGCGCCGGGGCGGATCTGCACAGTCGGCTGGTGCTGTTGTCCGGCGAAGAACGCGCCGCTCGTGGTGCTCAGGGCGGCGTGCAGCGTGCCCGGCAACTGGCGCGGCAGTATCGCGGTTATCTGCGGGGCAAAGCGTCGGAACCGGTCAGCAACCCGGATCACCCGCGCTGGCTGGGCGCCTTGCTGGCGCTGGCCTATCCCGACCGCGTCGCCCAACAGCGGCGTGCCGGGGGCGCCGAGTATCGTCTGGCCAACGGTCGCGCCGCGTTGTTTGCCGAGGCCGATAGTTTGATGAAGCAAACCTGGCTGGTGATCGCCGACCTCGGCAGTCGTCAGGGCCAGCGTGAGGAGCGGATTTATCTGGCGGCGGATTTCGATCCGGCGCTGTTCGATTCCGTGCTGGCCGAACAAGTGCGGGTGGTCGATCAGCTGGATTGGGATGAGCGCGAAGGCGTGCTGCGCGCCGAGCGGCAACGCAAGGTCGGGGAGTTGATCCTCAGCCGTGAGCCGTTGACCGGGCTGGATGAAACCGCGCGCAGTCAGGCGCTGGTGAATCTGGTACGACGCAAGGGGCTGGAGCTGTTGCCCTGGACCCCGGAGCTGCGTCAGTGGCAGGCGCGTGTGGCGTTACTGCGCCAACTGGATCTGGGCAGCAAAGGCGAGAGTGAATGGCCGGATGTCAGCGACACGGCGTTGAATAAAAACCTCGAACACTGGCTGATGCCGTATCTGGGGAAGGTTTCGCGCCTCAGTCACTTTGCCAATCTGGACCTGTCGAGCATCGTCCATAACCTGCTGCCCTGGCCACTTCCGCAACGGCTGGACGAACTGGCGCCCCATCATTTGTCCGTGCCGTCGGGCTCGTCGATTCGTCTGGATTACAGCGAGCACCCGCCGATTCTGGCGGTGCGGTTGCAGGAGCTGTTTGGCCTGTCCGACACCCCGCGTATCGCCGGTGGCCGACAGGTGGTGAAGTTGCATTTATTGTCTCCGGCGCGGCGACCGGTGCAAGTGACCCAGGACCTGGCGAACTTCTGGCGCAGCACGTATGCCGAGGTGAAGAAGGATCTGAAGGGGCGGTATCCGAAGCATTATTGGCCGGATGATCCATTGGTGGCCGAGGCTACTGCGCGGATCAAGCCTCGTAAAACCTGAAGATCAAAAGATCGCAGCCTCGTTTCACTCGACAGCTCCTACAAGGGATACGCAATACATGCAGAGCTGTGTAGGAGCTGTCGAGTGAAACGAGGCTGCGATCTTTTGACGTTGATGTTAAAAACGCGCCTGCGATTTTTTGACGTTGACGTTCAAGACCCGGCCTTGGCCGTCAACTGCTCCCGACAATAATCAGCAAACATCTGCGCCGGTTTGGTCAGTTGCCCGCGCTTGAGCCACGCCGCTACCAATCCCGACCCCGTGACGTCTTCAACGATGTCCACGCACACCACTTTCTTGCCGTCATACGTGCATTCCGAGTGCGGTCGCGTGACCAGAATGGAGAAGCCAAACCCTTGGCCGACCATGCCCCGGACCATCTCGATCGACGGTGAGCTGAACGCGATGTGCGGGGTCAGGCCCAACTCTTCAAACAGGCTGACGAAGTAGGTCCGGCTCGGTTGCACGTCTAGCAGAATCATTGGCTCCAGGCACAAATCCCGCAGCGACACTTGCTTGAGCTGGGCAAAGCGATGGTCCGCCGGCAGTAACGCGTAGGGCCGTTGCGCCGGCATCAATGGTTCGGTTTCGATGGTGGCGTCCAGATCGTGTTCATACAGGATGGCCAGGTCGAAGGCGCCCGATGTCAGGCCTTGCACCAGCTCTTGTTGCTCACCGTCGCGGATGCGGATCTTCACTCCGGGGTACAGTGCCGAAAACCCGGCGATCAGCTGCGGCAAGTACAACGGCGCGACCGTTTCAAAGCAGCCGATATCGATCTGTCCGGACACCACATCGTTGTCGGCCAGGGCGTTCTGCTCGAACTCCTTGGCCATGCGCAGCAGTTCCTGCGCCTTGCGATAAAAGCGCGCGCCGCTGGGCGTCAGCGACACACCTTGAGCGTGGTGCCGGATCAGCAGTTGCACACCAAAGCTGTCCTCCAGGCCTTTGATTGCCGTGGAGATCGCCGGCTGGGCGATGTACAGCTTGCGCGAAGCCTCGGCGACGCTGCCGCACTCGACGGTGGTGATGAAGTATTTCAGTTGACGCAGGTTGTAGGCAGCCACGGCAAACCTCGGGGTGGATGATGTCGACATCCAAGCAAATTGCGAGCCGCCCGCATCCGTTCTGACGACGGTGTTTTTGTTGCTTGAACAATAACCACAAGCAACCCGGCTGGGGAGAATGACTACCCCGTTTTTTTATCGTCTGCGAAGACATTTTTACTATTTTTGCTGGACTCGTACCTGAGCCAACATCCAGGGCACAAGAAAGCCTTTGGAGCGTCTGAACGTGTTCGAGCTTGCATATTGGCAAAATAAAGCCGCTGCCCTGCGGTTTCCCGATCAGGCCGTCATCGACGGTAAACACTGTACGGCGCAGACAGGGCAGACCTTCGCGGCAATCAATCCAGCCACCGGCCAGTGCCTGGCGAACGTGACCGCGTGCGGCGAAGCAGAGGTAGGCGCGGCGGTGCGCAACGCACGGCAGGTGTTCGAGGCCGGCACGTGGTCGGGCCGATCACCGTCTGAGCGCAAGCAAGTGCTGCTGCGTCTGGCCGACCTGCTCATGACCCATCGTGAAGAACTGGCACTGCTGGATTCGCTGAACATGGGCAAGCCGGTAATGGATGCCTACAACATCGACGTCCCCGGCGCCGCCGGAGTGTTTCGCTGGTACGCCGAGAGCCTCGACAAACTCTACGATCAGATCGCCCCCAGCGCGCAAAATGTCCTCGCCACGATAACCCGTGAAGCGTTGGGCGTGGTCGCGGCCGTCGTGCCGTGGAACTTCCCGCTGGACATGGCAGCATGGAAACTCGCGCCGGCACTGGCGGCGGGCAATTCGGTGATCCTCAAACCCGCTGAACAATCACCCTTTTCTGCCCTGCGTCTGGCCGAACTGGCGCTGGAAGCCGGCTTGCCAGCAGGCGTGCTCAACGTGTTGCCCGGGCTTGGCGAGCAGACCGGTAAAGCCCTCGGCTTGCACCCGGACGTCGATTGCCTGGTGTTCACCGGCTCCACGGAAGTCGGCAAATACTTCATGCAGTATTCCGCGCAATCGAACCTGAAACAGGTGTGGCTGGAGTGCGGTGGCAAGAGCGCTAACCTGGTGTTCGCCGATTGCCAGGACCTGGATCTGGCCGCCGAGAAAGCCGCGTTCGGGATCTTCTTCAATCAGGGCGAAGTGTGCTCAGCCAACTCGCGGTTGTTAGTCGAGCGCTCGATTCACGACGCCTTTGTCGAGCGCCTCAAAGCCCAGGCGGAACGATGGCTGCCGGGAGATCCACTGGACCCGTCGAGCAGCGCCGGAGCGATCGTCGACAGCCGCCAGACCGCGCGAATCATGAAGTTTATTGAACAGGCCGAACGCCAGGGCGCGACGAAGGTGTGTGGCGGTCGCCAGTCGATCTTCAACGGCTCCGACAACTTTATTCAACCGACAATCTTCACCGGTGTGCGCCCGGACATGTCGCTGTTTCGCGATGAAGTGTTCGGCCCGGTGCTGGCCGTTACGGCGTTCGATGACGAGGTACAGGCCTTGCAGCTGGCCAACGACAGCGTCTACGGTCTGGCGGCTTCGCTGTGGACCGACGACCTCAATCGCGCCCACCGTGTGGCGCGACAATTGCGAGCGGGCACGGTGTCGGTCAACAGCGTTGATGCGCTGGACGTGACGGTGCCTTTTGGCGGCGGCAAACAGTCGGGATTCGGCCGCGACCTGTCGCTGCACTCATTCGATAAATACACCCAGCTGAAGACCACCTGGTTTCAGCTGCGCTGATAACAGCCGCTCACAACAAAACGGAGAACTGGCGATGACCACACCACGTGAAACCCGCGACTATCAGGCCGCCGACGCTGCGCACCACATCCACGCCTTTGTCGATCAAAAAGCCCTGAACGACGAAGGACCACGCGTGATGGTCCGCGGTGAGCGTCTGCATCTGTGGGACAACGACGGTCGGCGTTACCTGGATGGCATGTCCGGTTTGTGGTGCACCAATCTCGGTTACGGGCGCAAGGATCTGGCCGCGGCGGCGACCCGGCAACTTGAGCAGTTGCCGTACTACAACATGTTTTTCCACACCACTCACCCGCAGGTGATCGAGCTTTCGGAACTGTTGTTCAGCCTGTTGCCGGGGCACTACAGCCACGCGATCTACACCAACTCCGGGTCTGAGGCCAACGAGGTGCTGATCCGCACCGTGCGCCGTTACTGGCAGGTGCTCGGCAAGCCCGAGAAGAAAATCATGATCGGTCGCTGGAACGGCTACCACGGTTCCACCCTGGCCGCGACGGCGCTCGGCGGGATGAAATTCATGCATGAAATGGGCGGCATGATCCCGGACATCGAACACATCGATGAACCGTATTTTTTCGCCAACGAGGGCAATCTGACGCCGGCGGAATTCGGCCTGCGGGCGGCGCAGCAACTGGAAGCGAAGATTCTCGAACTGGGTGCGGACAAGGTCGCGGGCTTCATCGCCGAACCGTTCCAGGGCGCGGGCGGCATGATCTTTCCACCGGAAAGCTACTGGCCGGAAATCCAGCGCATCTGCCGCCAGTACGACGTGCTGTTGTGTGCCGACGAAGTGATCGGTGGCTTCGGTCGTACAGGCGAATGGTTCGCCCATGAGTACTTCGGTTTCGAACCGGACACCTTGTCCATCGCCAAGGGTTTGACCTCCGGCTACATCCCCATGGGCGGGCTGATCCTGTCGAAGAAAATGGCCCAGGTGCTGGTGGAGCAGGGCGGGGTGTTTGCCCACGGACTGACCTATTCCGGACACCCGGTGGCGGCGGCGGTGGCGATTGCCAATCTCAAGGCATTGCGCGATGAAGGCGTGGTCACGCGCGTCAAGGATGACATCGGCCCGTACCTGCAACAGTGCTTGCGCGAGGTGTTCGGCAATCATCCGTTGGTGGGCGATATTCAGGGCGTGGGCATGGTCGCGGCACTGCAACTGGCCGACGACAAGACCAGCCGCAAGCGCTTCGCCAACGAGAACGACATTGCGTGGCGTTGCCGCACGATTGGCTTTGAAGAAGGGGTGATTATTCGCTCGACGTTGGGGCGGATGATCATGGCGCCGGCGTTGATTGCCAGTCGTGAAGAGATCGATGAATTGGTTGGCAAGACCTTGAAAGCGCTGGATCGTACGGCGCAGGAATACGGCCGCCTCTGACACCAACCGATCGTTCCCACGCTCTGCGTGGGAATGCAGCCCGGGACGCTCCGCGTCCCAAAGCGGACGCAGAGCGTCCATTGAGGCATTCCCACGCAGAGCGTGGGAACGATCATCCACGGCCGGATCTGACATCGCAGGAAGGTCCTGCGGACCTTGTCGCGAGCAGGCTCACTCCCACAGGGGATTTGTGTTGATCACTATTTTTGTGGCCGATACAGCCCTCATGTGGGAGTGAGCCTGCTCGCGATTGCGATAGCCGATCCAACACATTTCATGTTTTGCCCCCATCCCGTGCACCCCCTCCAACACCGCCCTTTTACCGGGCACGCTACCCAGTTTTTTCATCACTCCCAGCGACATATTTCCTAATTTTCCTTCTCCCCGCACTGGGCCAACATCGACTTCGCCAGTCAGCCCGATGCTGCCCACCGCAAGGTCCATCAGAGACCCGAGGTGACAGCTGATCTCCAGAGCCGCTGGCCGTACTGCCCATCAAAACTAAATCAACAGCTTTGGGAGTGCTCCATGATCAAGTCCTTGCTTACCCGTCTCGCCCATCCACTGGCGCTCACCGCCATCGCCGCCACGGTCGCCACCAGCGCCCAGGCCGGCACCCTGTCTATCGGTCATACCACCTGGGTGGGCTACGGCACGCTCTACCTGGCCCAGGACCTCGGTTACTTCAAGGAAAACGGCCTGACCGTCGAATTGCCCGTCGTCGAAGAAGCCTCCATGTACATGGCCGCGCAGGCTTCCGGCGAGTTGTCGGGCTCGGCGTCGACCATCGACGAAGTGCTGAAATACCGTCCGCAATTCTGCTTCAAGGCCGTGGCCGCACTGGACGACAGCCATGGTGGCGACGGCGTGCTGGTGGGCAAGGACGTCAAGAGTCTGCAGGAGCTCAAAGGCAAAGCGGTGGCAGTGAACGAAGGGTCGACGTCGCAGTTCTGGTTGTCTTATCTGCTGAAAAAACACGGCATGACCATGAGCGACATCACCGTGCAGAACATGACGGCTGACGATGCCGCCACCGCGTTCATCGCCGGGCGCGTGCCGGCTGCCGTGACGTGGGAACCGCATCTGTCGATGGTGCGCAGCAAACAGCAAGGCAAGGTGCTGATCGACAGCAGCAGCACTCCGGGTGTGATCGTCGACGTGGTGGCGCTCAACTGTTCGGTCATCGAGAAGCAGCCGGAAGACGTCAAGGCGCTGGTCGCCGGTTTGTACAAGGCCGTCCAGTACACCAAGGATCATCCGGAAGAAGCCTACAAAATCATGGCCAAGGGCGTCGGTGGTTACCTGGCCGATCCGAAGGAACTGGCCGCCGCCGCGAAAGGCGTGCGGTTCTACGATCAGGCGATGAGCGAGAAACTCCTGGGCGCGCCGGGTACGCCTGGGGACAGCGAAGCGTTGATCAAACTGGCCAACGAAACCGCCAGTGAATTGCAGGGCAAACCCTACAACGTCAGCAATGACGATCTGATCGACAACCGCTTCGTCACCCCGCTGTAGGAGGTTCGCATGTTCAAGCGCAATTCATGGCTGAGCCGCTGCATCACGCCCAAGACCGGTCTGCCGGTGCAGGTGATCTGGAGCGCCAGTGGGCTGGCCTGGGTGTTGTTGGTTGGCTTGTGGGCCGGCTTGTCTTACGGCGGTGTGGTGCCGGGGATGTTCCTGCCGACACCGGGTGCGGTGGTTGAAGCCGCCGTGCGCCTGAGCCGCGACGGCACGCTCGGTCTGCATGTGTGGGCCAGTCTCGAAGTGGTGATGGTCGGTTTTATTATTTCGTCGCTGGTGGCCGTGCCGCTGGGGTTGCTGATGGGCAGCTTCCGCATCGTTCAGGCGTTCCTCGAACCGATGGTCAACTTCATTCGCTACTTGCCGGTGACGTCGTTCGTGCCGCTGTTCATTCTGTGGATCGGCATCGGCCTGGAGCAACGGGTTTCGGTGATCATCTTCGGCGTGTTCTTCCAGCAACTGGTGATGATCGCCGACGTGTCAAAAGGCATCTCCAAAGACCTGATCAACGCCTCCTACACCCTCGGCTCAAATCGTCGCGATGCGGTGCTGCACGTGATCGCGCCAGCGTCGTTGCCCGGTGTGCTCGATACCCTGCGCGTGACCATGGGCTGGGCCTGGACTTACCTGGTGGTGGCCGAGCTGGTGGCGGCGTCCAGTGGCCTGGGTTACCTGAGCCTCAAAGCCATGCGCGGGTTTCAGGTTGACGTGATCTTCCTGGCTATCGCGATCATCGGCCTGCTGGGCCTGTTCACTGATCAACTGTTCCGCTTCCTACGTCTGAGGATTGCCGCATGGGCTCAGTAACCGCAGTCAACACCCGTTTCGTCACGTCCCAGTCGGCTCCGGTACAGGCCGCGCCACGGTTGCAAGTGGACAAGGTCAGCCTGCGCTACCAGAAGCCTGGCGGCGGGATGTTTACCGCACTGGAGAAGGTGTCGTTCGAGGTGCCCGATCAACAATTCGCGGTGCTGGTCGGGCCGTCAGGCTGCGGCAAGTCGAGCCTGTTGTACCTCACCGCCGGGCTCAACGAACCCACTGAAGGCGAGATCTATGTGGGCGGCCAGCAAGTGCAGGGGCCGGGTGCGGATCGCGGCATGGTGTTTCAGAGTTACACCCTGTTCCCGTGGCTGACCGTGCGCCAGAACGTCGAATTCGGTCTCAAACGGCGGGGTATGGCGGCCGCGCAGCGCAAGGAAATCGTCGACTACTACGTCAATGAAGTGGGCCTGACCGGCTTTGCCGACAACTACGCCAAGCAGCTGTCCGGCGGCATGATGCAACGTGTGGCGATTGCTCGCGCGCTGGCCAACGACCCGCAGATTCTGCTGATGGACGAGCCCTTCGGTGCCCTCGATAGCCAGACTCGTCTGCAAATGCAGCAGTTGTTATTGCGGGTCTGGGGCAACAGCAAAAAAACCGTGCTGTTCGTGACCCACGATATCGACGAGGCGATTCTGTTGGGGGATCGGGTCTACGTGATGGGCGCGCGGCCAGGGCGGATCAAGCAGATTCTGGATGTGCCGATCGAACGCCCACGCCACCTGGACATGGTCATGGAGCGCTCGTTTATCGAGATGAAACGCGAGATTTTCGGGTTGCTGCATGATGAGCTGGAAGAGGGGCATTGAACCGACTCGGTTGTGCACAATTCCCCCTGTAGGAGTGAGCCTGCTCGCGATGGCTTTTTTCCAGGCGATGTATAGGGTGCCTGATCCACCGCTATCGCGAGCAGGCTCACTCCTACAGGTTTTGTGTTTAGCCAGAGCTTACGGTGCTGCCGGCAAAAGAAACCGCGCGATAACCGGCAAGTGATCGGAAATGCGCAACGTATCGTCCTGCCTGACCATGGCCTCGACCCGTTTGATTCGCGGGCTGTAGAACAGGTAATCGACCGTGCGGTCCGGGCCGTTCAAGCCCGGGTCATTCGGGTAATGCGTCAGCCACAGCGCCCGGTCGGCACCGCTGGCCTCGTTGTTGGTGGGGATCATCGGGTATTTGTCCCACAGCAGATGCAGCGCGCTGTCGGCGGAGTAGGGCGTGCGTTGTTCGTTGGGCAGGCGCTGGAATTGACCCAACGGCAACAGATTGAAATCACCGCCAATCAGCCAGGGCGTGCCTCGGCTTTCGTATCGGTCGAGCACCTTGCCCACGGCGCTCACCTGGTCTTGCAGCGTTTCATCCGGTTGGGTGGCGCGGTCCAGATGCGTATTGAGCGCGGCGATCTGGCCGCCATCGCTCAGCGGCAGATAGGTGACCAGCAGAGCGTTTTTCGGTTTGAACTGACGGTTGATGAAGTTGACGGGCTCAAGGGGCAATTGCAGGCGTTCGGCGTGTTCGATCTGGTAGCGGCTGAGGGTGGCGAGTTGCCGGCCGACGGCGCCAAAGATGTGGGGCTCGGGAACGAATTCGGCCTTCCAGTCGAACGCGTGGGCGCTGCAGGGGTAGAGGTCGGCGAGCCGTTCCTGAAGCAGTTTGAGCTGGTTCTGGTAGTCGCTGGCTTTGGCGCCGTCATCCAGCTCCTGCAACAGCACGATGTCCGGCTGCTCGTCACGGATCACCCGCGCCACTTCATCGAGGCTGAATGCCATGTCTTCCGGCGTGGGATTTTCGTCATTGCCTTGGGCCAGGTCGTTCCAGAACACATAGCGCTTGCCTGCCAGGTACTGGACGTTCCAGGTCATTATCTTCAGCGCTTGGCCAGGCACCAGCGTGGGGGCCTGTGCGTTGCAACTGACGGGCAACATTTCCTTGGCCCCGGGACGCCAGGTCAGGTTGTAGATCAGCAGGGCGACCAGGGCGAGCGCGATCAGCAGGCCCAGCAAGGTGTAGCGCAGTAGACGGGTCATGGCTCGGCTTTTATCGCGTTACAAAAGATGAGCCCGAGCATAACCGAGCGTCGGGCGTAATCCCAAGGATGTTAGCGTGATCACCCGCCCCTTGTAGCAGCTGGCGAAGCCTGCGTTCTGTGGGAGCAAGGCTTGCCCGCGATTCGGACGACTTTATTTCCAGGTCGTACCGAATGCCGCTTTCGCGAGCAAGCTTTGCTCCCACAGCTGCGCAAGCTGCTACCGGTGGCGCGGTGTCAATCAGCGTCGAGGCCGAGGCGTCAGTTACAGCGGGCCATCGGTTTTGGCCGGTTGTTCGCTGATCAACATGAACAAACGGAACAGCACTACGCTGGTGAACAGTTGCAGGAAGCTGTGGGCGCTGTCGATCAGCAGTGAAATGACCGGGTTCTGCGGGTCGGGGTAGATCGCCAGCGTCGCGCCCTTGAGCACCCACAACGGGCCCATCACACACAGAATGCACACCAGGATTCTCAGGAAATGCCCTCGGGTCAGGCGCAGGCTTTCCTTCATGGCAGCAAGCGGGGCCAATCCACGCAGCACCAGCAGGTATTCGCCGAAGGCCAGGGTCACCATCAGCCAGATGCCTGGCAGGAAATACAGCGACAGGCCGAGCAGGATCAGCAGCGTGTTGAGGGCCGTCAGCAGGGCGAAGCGCGGCCACAGGGTCGCGGACATCGCCAGCAGGTCACGGGTACGCGGCGATTCGCCACGACTGCGGGCGTCGAGAAACAGGATCAGTGCGGCGGTGTAGAGCGGGTAGATCAACAAACCGACGATCACGCTGATGCCGGGGAAGCTGTCCGGCTCAGTGGAGTAGTCGACCACTTGTTGCAACAGCGCCTCGAAGATCACCAGCGGCAGGCACAGCCGTACGATCTGGCCCAGATTGCGTTTGAAGAAATACAGAGAGTCACGCAGTACATCGAAGGAATTCATCAGTCGGTATCGCAGGTTGAAAGCAGTGGCTCACTTTAACCGATGATGCGCTTTGGGGCGCAAACGTAAACGTTCGGTAAAGGTCATTGAAACATCCTGTATCAGCCTCCATTACCAGTTAGCAGCTTATCCACAGCGGATGAGAAGACGAAATTCCCGGCAATCTACGAGGTCGCCATGAACAGCGAAGAACAAACCCTGATCGATGGACTGTTTTCCCGGCTGCAGCAGGCCGAAACGGATTCAGCCCCGCGTGACGCCCAGGCCGAGGCGCGGATCAAGGAACACCTGACTCGCCAGCCCGCGGCAGGCTATTTCATGACCCAGGCGATTCTGGTGCAAGAGGCAGCCCTCAAGAGCCTCGACCAGCAGAACAAGCAACTCACCCAGCAAGTCCAGCAGTTGCAGGCCGAACTGCAACAAGCCAAGGCACAGCCGTCGGCACCGGCGAGTGGTGGCTTCCTGTCGAGCATCTTCGGCGGTGGTGGTTCCCGTGATCCACAGCCCGCGCCCACTCAATCGGCACCGGTTTCGAGCGGTGGAGGCTGGCGTGAGCCGGCGCGTCCTTCGTTCAATTCGCAGCCCGCTCAGCAGAACTTCGGTGCTGCACCCCCTCAGCAGAATTACGCCGCACAACAGCCAGCGGGCGGCAGTTTTCTCGGGGGCGCCCTGAAAACAGCTGCCGGCGTGGCGGGTGGCGTGATGCTGGCACAAGGCATCAGCAGCCTGTTCAATCACAATCAGCAGCCCGAAGTGGTTGAAGTGATCAAGGAAGAACCGGCTCAGGTCAACGATCAGAGCGGCAGCGACAATGGCTGGGGCGATGACCAGCGCGTCGCAGACAACAGCGCCAGTGATCAGGGCGGTTATGCCGATGCTGATTACAGTGACGACAGTTCGTCATTCTTTGGCGCAGATGACGACTCCTTCGTCTGATTCCGTTGCGGCGAGGGAGCAACCTCCCTCGCCGCATGGCTGATTATTCGCGGAACATTCCTTCGTGCTGGCATACTGGGCTCCCTTTCGGGCCTGGTGCCTGATCCAGCCTGCGCGTCTGCGCGCGAACGAGGATGAACGGTGAAAAAAATCGCAGTGTTCGCCGATGTCCAGAACCTCTATTACACCGTGCGTCAGGCTTATGGTTGCCACTTCAACTACGCCGCGCTGTGGGCTGATATCAGCAAGCAGGGCGAGATAGTCGAGGCCTATGCCTATGCGATCGATCGTGGCGACAGCAAACAGCAGCAGTTCCAGCAGATCCTGCGCAACCTCGGCTTCGTCGTGAAGCTCAAACCCTACATCCAGCGCAGCGACGGCTCGGCCAAGGGTGATTGGGACGTGGGCATTACCCTCGATATCATGGACGCCGCCGATCATGTCGACGAAGTCGTTCTGGCTTCCGGCGACGGTGATTTCGACATGCTGCTCGAGCGCATCATCAGCAAGCACGGCGTACAAGCCGTGGCTTACGGCGTACCTGGCCTGACAGCGAACTCGCTGATCCGCGCCGCCAGCCGCTACGTGCCGATCGAAGGCGCGTTGCTGCTCAAGAATTGATTTTTACGGAGTTGAAACAGGTTTGGAACGCATAGCAGTCATCGACTTTGAAACCACCGGGATCTCGCCGAGCAGCAGTTGCCGGGCCACGGAAATCGCCGTGGTGATCCTTGAACAGGGGCGCATCGTCGAGCGTTACCAGAGCCTGATGAACGCGGGCGTGCGCGTGCCGGGATTCATCGAGCAACTCACCGGCATCAGCAACGCCATGCTGCGCACCGCACCGTCGGCGGAGAAAGTGATGAACGAGGTCAACGAGTTCGTTGGCATCACGCCTCTGCTGGCGCACAACGCGGCGTTCGACCAGAAGTTCTGGGATTTCGAGATGGGGCGCATCAAGCGCACCCGCTTGCAGAACTTTGCCTGTTCACTGCTGCTCGCCCGTCGTCTGATGCCCGCGGCGCCGAACCATAAACTCGGCACCCTCACCACCTTCGCGCAACTGCCCCACACGGGCCAGGCTCACCGGGCCATGGCCGATGCGGAGATGGCGGCCAACCTGACGGCGCACCTGGCCCAGGAATTACGGCAGAAGCATGGGCTGCGCGAGTTGTCTCACGATCTGCTGGTCAGTCTGCAGAAAGTGCCGGCGGCGAAGATCAATGAGCATTTGAAGCGGCATCGCGGGTTCTGACGGGAACACGTTAAATCTGCTGAACGCTTGATCCCTCGAACTCCTGACCCCCTGACCCCCTGACCCCCTGACCCCTGTAGGAGCTGTCGAGTGAAACGAGGCTGCGATCTTTTGATCTTGATTTTTAAAGGCAAAATCAAAAGATCGCAGCCTCGTTTCACTCGACAGCTCCTACACAGCTCCTACATAGTTTTTGCAGGCCGGACAGAGACCATGTTTTCAAAGTGTACCGGTGCGAAAAACCGGTTTTGTAACTTATTTTTACCCGTTGGCCTTTCTAGAATAACCGTTCTTTTGTCTTGCCTTCGAGCTGCCCCATGCCTGGCTTACGTCGCTTCCCCTTACCGTTGATCGCCGCCTTTTTCGCGCTGTACGTGATTTGGGGTTCGACCTACCTGGTGATTCGCATCGGCGTGGAATACTGGCCGCCGTTGCTGCTCGCCGGTATTCGCTTCGTGATTGCGGGCACGCTGATGTACGCGTTCCTGCGCTGGCGCGGGGCACCAGCACCGACCTGGGCACAGTGGAAAGCGGCGGGCATCATCGGAATATTGCTGCTGAGCTGTGGTAACGGTGCGGTCAGTATTGCCGAACATACAGGCGTTGCTTCGGGTGTTGCCGCGTTGGCAGTGGCGACGGTGCCCTTGTTTACCTTGCTCTGCGGATACTTCTGGGGCGCGCGAAATACCCGTCTCGAATGGGCCGGGATTGTGCTCGGGTTGATCGGCATTGGCATGTTGAACCTCGGCTCCAACCTGCAATCGAGCCCGACGGGTGCAGCCTTGCTGGTCTTCG
>Ga0160467_100884_pt1 | contig 18536 bp, 16 predicted proteins | sample HID1972I_E11MG_FD_108221 | JGI IMG/M metagenome (GOLD analysis project Ga0160467, IMG submission 108221) | Enriched pill bug-associated microbial communities from UW Madison campus, WI, USA - HID1972I_E11 MG | ecosystem: Host-associated > Arthropoda: Insects > Digestive system > Unclassified ...
GCTGGCCTTGTCCGCCGTGGCACTGCGACGAGGGTCGACCACGATCAGTTTGGCGCCTGCCTTGACCCGATCCATCATGCGCAGGAATAAAATCGGGTGACAGTCAGCCATGTTCGCGCCGATGACGAAGAACAGATCGGCGTGATCGAAATCCTCATAGGAACCGGGTGGTCCGTCTGACCCGAGCGAGAGCTTGTAACCGCTGCTGGCGCTGGCCATGCACAGGCGTGAGTTGGACTCGATGTTGTTCGTGCGTACAAAGCCCTTTGCCAATTTGTTAACCAGGTACTGCGCCTCCAGCGACATCTGCCCGGAGACATAAAACGACAGCGCGTCGGGGCCGTGCGCATCAAGGATCCCACGCAATCGTCTGGCCGTTTCACTGATCGCCGTGTCCATCGCGAGACGCACCGGGTCTCGATTGCGTTCGTGGCGCAGGTAGGCGTTTTCCATCCGGCCCGACTGTTCGATCGCCTGGCCACAGGTGTTACCCTTGGTGCAGAGTCGCCCGAAGTTGGTCGGGTGGGTCTTGTCGCCCACAACCTTGACCACCGAATTCGCTTCGACCTGCATGACGATGCCGCAGCCCACTCCGCAATAGGGACACACGCTGCGTACGGTTTTGCTACCCATCCTCGCCCCTCGACACTATGCCAACACCTGCCCGTCGGAAACAAAAAAGGCGCCATGTAGCCCCTCCGTCAAAACGGGGACCTACACGGCGCCTTTGTCGTATGTATGTGCAATCAGCGTTGACTGCGAGACAGGTGATTGCAAATGGCGAGCCAGAACGCTTCTGCCCCGGCTGTAAACACGTGATCCCCTGTAGGAGCTGTCGAGTGCAACGAGGCTGCGATCTTTTTGCGCACGGTGAGCGGGAATGGGGCGCTGGTTATGTGCACTTTTTTATAGCGGTTGACCGGGCTCGTGCACCACGGGGAAGCCCGGTTCTGTTTAAGTTATTTCGGCAGCCATCCAGGTAAGGAACTGCCGCAGCCGAGTCGAAAACTCATTCGATTCAGCGCAGGGACGTTTTGCCTGAGACAAAAAATACGAGATCTGAGTGCTCATCGATGGGTACTGCTGGAGAAACAGCTCAACATGGTCTTCCAGTGTTTGCGGCCACATCGGTTGTTGATCCGAGCGAAATATGTGAGTAGCCCTGACGAGTTTGCGGGACGCTTCCCGTTGCAGTCGTTGCAACTCCTTGAGAGTTGGCGCCTGCTCTACCTGCATGGCGTACCGGGTGAGTACGCTTTCAAAATCACCATTCACGGCAAGGGCGATATCACGAGACGGCTTGAACTTTTCAAAGCGCTCAGCCAGATCATTTCCCCACAAGCAACGGCAGTGATGCTTGAGCCAGTAGCCCCAGCTCAATCGATTTTCCATTGCGAGCACTTCAGAGCGACTGCCGATGTCAAAATCGATTTTCGTGACCTCCGTATGCCGCCTTTCCAGCGCACTTTTGTTGCGCTCCAGGGCTTCCCTATCGTGAAGTGTCGCAGGGGTACGAAGTACGAGGGTCAGGTCGAGGTCGGACGCGCCGGGCGTGGCATCACCTCTTGCGACGCTGCCGTAAAGATAAATTCCGTCCAGCAGTGGTGTCGACTGAGCGAGGGTTGCGCACACATCCGCGATCAGGCCCTCAAACTCCGGCTGAATGTCGACGTCGGATAAGGTCAGGATGTAGCCGCTTGCATCAATGCCACGAGGAGGGAGTCGCTCCATGAATCTGTCCGTGAGTGGGGTTCAGTGAGGCACTGTAACCGAAGCTCGACCAGTACATGCCAGTAGTACGTGTGACGAACCTGTGGCGAGGGAGTTTATCGAATCGTCGCACCGTCCCGCTGGACTGCGCAGCAGGCCCATTTTTTGGGGCCGCTACGCAGCCCAGCGGGAGTGAACTCCCTCGCCACAAGTATCTATTTCTATCTGACCTTAACGTTTGATCAAAGAAATCTTCGTCCCTTCGATACTGACCCCGGCCATTAACCCTTGCTGGTCAAAAATAAACGCATAGGCGTCATCTTTGAGCGTCGAGCTGGACAGGTTCTTCGCAGCCCCCTCGTCGACCACTACAACGGTTGGGCCGACACCAATTTCCCAGCCCTTGGTTTCGCTCACGTATTTCACCGCTTTGTCGGTCATCAGAAACACCGCATACCCATACGACTGGGCACCAGCCTGCAGCCCCCATGACCCGGTGACGGAGTTGTAGTAGTTCTCCACTTTCGTGCCCTTCATCAAGGTGCCTTCGCCATAGCTGCCGCCGAACACCAGGCCGGCCTTGATGATTTTCGGGAAGACGAGCACGGCTTTGGCTTTATGCGCGATGGTTTCGGCGAAGGGCGTGGCTTTGTAGAGCGTTTGCAACGCTTGTCGAGAATCGGCATTGAGGTCCTCGGCGGTGGCGGCCCCTGCTGTGTTGAGGAAACTCGCTGAGGCTAATGAGGCGGTCGCGAGGAAGATCGATAGGAAGAAGCGCATCGAATGAGTCATGTCCGTACTCCGATAAGGGAGCATGGGATGGCAGCAGTGGCATTCGACGTCTGCGTCAGGCAGGAGCGAGGCGACTGAAGGTTATCCGGTGCACCCTGAAGTGTGTGAATCGCAAGCGTCGCACTTGAATGAAACGGGCGTGAGGCCTTTGCTCAAGGGCGATGCCATCACAGGGTTTGACCACTGCGTAATCGCCGGGTTCGTTGTCTTGGGTGTTGTGTTGAAGCAGGAGCCGAGTGGTTCTCCAAGTCAGTGCTCGGCCACCCTCGCTTTATTCAAGGCAACCTTCAGGCGTCGCGGGCAGGCTATCGAGAAACGCGGCAATTTGCCCAGTGCCACGCAGGTGCAGCGTCGGAACATGCGGGCCAACGGCCAGGCGCACCGACTCAATACCTGGGCGGTAGCCTCGGTCGAAAGTCCACACGAATTTCAAAAAGGTCAGGAACGCCCGGTCGATCTTCTCGGTACAGCCGGCTGGAAGGTCTGGGCGAGGGCGGTTCATGACGCTGCGCAGGATCACCCGGGTCAAGCAGGTGAGGCGCGGCGTGTCGAGCCAGATGATCAGGTCGGTTCTAGGCAGGCGCAGTTCGAAGGTGCGACGCGCATAGTTGCCTTCACAAATCCACGCGTCCGGTTCAATGGCTTCGCGGACCCGTGCGCGGAATTGCTCGGCGTCGGGTTCGACCCAGCCGGGTTCCCAGAACAGCTTGTCCAGGTGCACCACGGGGATACCCAGGCGCTCGCCAAGTGCGCGGGCGAGGGTGGATTTGCCGCTACCGGCATTGCCCAGAATGACGACTCGTTGCATGGTGACTTCCTGTCGCGAAAAAAGCCGACAATTGTAGAGTGCTGTTCACTTGAGTGGTACGGATACATTTGTGGTGAGGGGATTCATCCCCGTTGGGCTGCGAAGCAGCCCCCAACCCTGCAACCTAGGTGTATCAGGTTCACCGATAGTGATGGTTTTGGGGCTGCTGCGCAGCCCAACGGGGATGAATCCCCTCGCCACAGGACTTTGCCCGTTTGAAGATCATCTAAGCGAGCAACGCCGCGCCCAACGCGACTAACACCGTGTTGAGACAGACCAGCGCAAAACCGAACCTGACCAGATCGCTTTCTTCTTGCGCCTGGGGTTTAGCCAGTCCCAGGATCAGCATGACAATCGACAGCGAACCCAGTGCGGCATGACCCGCAGCGCTGTTCTGCACGGCGGCCAGCAACAGGCGGGAGCCTTCGGGCAACAGGGCGATGGCCGGCATGAAGATCGCGTTGCCACCGACGTTCGACCCGGTCATGTAGCCTGACAGCGCGCCAAGCATCGCCACCAGTGACGTCGCGGCGGTCGGCGACAGGCCTGCGAGCAATTGCATCAATCCCGCCAGAAAGCCAGCCTTCACCATCATCTGCGACATCGCGAGAAAGAAGAAAATCGTCAACAGCGGCCGCTTTGCCCGAGCTACCAATGCAACCGGCAAACTGACGTCAGACCCCGGCTGGCGTTGGACATTGCGCGTGTGAAACCAGAGCCCGATCAGTACCAGAATCAACGCCACGCCGGGCGAGGCGAGTGGTTTCCAGCTGACCTGCGCGCCCTGTACGACCCAGTGATCCTGCCAGGCGGTGATCGCCCACAGGATCTTCAACGCAACAATCAGAACGATCAGCGCGAGATACGGCCATGCCTGACGCGGCCATTGCACCGCACCGCGCTCGCCATCACGGCGACGTAGCCCGGCGGACAGCACGGTGACCGCCGTCACCAGACCCGCAGCGACGCCGGCCACTTCCGGCCCCAGCCACCGACTGGCGCTGTACAGCACACCCACGAACAATAGCCAGAACCCCCCCAGCGACCGCCATTCCCGCGACTCGCGAACGCCGGCCAGATACAGCGCCATCGCACTGAGGGCCAGGAACACCGGTGCGCTGGTCAATGCCGAAGTCGACGCCAGGGCAGGGGCGTCCAGATGAGCCAGCGAGGCACCAATGACCGACGCCAGGCCCAGGGTGCCCCAGGGCATGATTGCCATGCCAGTCAGGGCAATTCGCAGCGCGACGCGACGTTCGAAAAGGCTGAGCAGCAGGGGCACGGTTGCGATCAATGACACACCAAACCCTGTCATCGCCTCCAGCAACGGTGCCAGCCCAAGGACGATGAACACCAGCTGATCGCCGCGCCCCAGACCCAACGAACGCACCCACTGACTGAACGCCTGGTTGACGCCCAGACGCTCGATAAAAATCACGAACGCCAGCCCCGGCACGATCACGAAGGCTGTACTTGCAAACAGCACGGCGGTGTCCTGAGCGGCAGCTATCAGACTGCCCAGGTGCCATGCATCGGCCGCACCGGCGAGCCAAAGCACCACGACCAATAGCGTGCCGGCAATGGCGGCGTGAACGGGTGGCCGACGCAGCACCACGAGCATGGCGGTCACCAACAGGACGGGGGAGAGATGGAACAGTGCGAGCATGCCAATAATATCCTGTGTAAGTTCCCGACCAACGCTGCACATGCAGGTTGTCGGCAAGATAATATTTCTCGCAGCTAGATAAAGGGTCGCAGTTTTCTGCTAGTTTTCGAGAAAATTTCTCGCGGAACGACCATGGCCAAAACCGACGCTGCATCCGAATCCCTGGATAAATTCGACCGTGCCATCCTGGACCTCGTCCAGCGTGACAACACCACGCCGCTGCGGCTGATGGCCGAACAGGTCAACCTCTCCACGGCCGCGGTCCAGCGCCGTATCAAGCGGATGGAAGAGCGGGGCGTCATCACGGGCAATGTCGCCATCGTCGACCCCACCGCCGTAGGACGGCCGATCACGATCATTGTCGAAGTCATGGCCGAGCGCACCAGTATCGAGGCGCTGGAAGCGATGAAGGCACACTTTGCCGTGCCCGAAGTTCAGCAGTGTTACTACGTCACGGGCGAAGTGGATTTCGTTCTGGTGCTGACCGTTGCCAGCATGCAGGAATACCAGGCATTGGCCCGGCGTTTGTTTGCCGAAAACGCCAACGTGACCTGGTTCAAGACTATCGTGGCACTGGACCGCGTGAAGGTCGGGCTTGAGGTGCCAAGCGTGCCTGGGTGAGCGCTGGCCAAGGGAAGTTCATCCTCAGCACCGGCTCAACGCCGGTGCCGAGGGTGTGCCTTAGAAACGATACTTCGCCGAAGCCGTGAAGCTGCGCGGTGCACCGTATGTCAGGGCGCCGTAGGCGTCGAAGATGTCGAAGTACTTTTCGTCGGTGATGTTGTCGGCATTCACCTGCGCCGAGAGGTTTTCGGTGATCTCGTAGCGCGCCATCAGGTTGACCAGTGCATAGGCATCCTGCTGGATTTTTTCGGAGTTGCCTGCCGGGTTGATGGCATAGGTGTAGATCGAGTCCTGCCAGTTGACCCCGCCGCCAATGGTCAGCTTGTTGAACGCACCGGGCAGACGGTAGGTGGTAAAGGTGCGCAGCAATTTGGTCGGGTACAGCGTGTTGACGTCGTCGCCGTTGGCATCGTCAGCCTTGAACTGGGTGTAACCCACCGAAGCATTCCAGTCGGTTGCCAGCTCGCCGGAAACTTCCAGCTCGAAACCCTTGCTGGTCGCGCCTTCGCTGGCCTCGTAGGCAAAGCCGCCGACGGGGTTCGCAGGGTCGATCAGCACGCCGGTGTTCTGGCCCAGATTGTCCTGCTTGATCTGGAAAATCGCCGCGGAGGCGTTCAGGCGGCCACCGAAGTATTCACCCTTGAGGCCCAGTTCAGTGCTTTCGCCCACGATCGGTTCCAGCGTCTGGCCATTGCTGTCACGTACCGACTGCGGCAGGAAGATTTCCGTGTAGCTGGCATAGGCCGAGAGGTTGTCGTTGAGGTCGTAGACGACGCCTGCATAAGGGGTCAGCTCATGATCGACATCGGTCTTGCTCACTTCCGAAAAGACGTCATCGCTGGTCTGCTCGTACCAGCTCTCACGCGCGCCAAGAATCACTTTGAAATCGTCGGTCACGTTCAGGCGGGTGGCAGCATAGAGCCCTTTCTGACGAGTTTCGCTGTAGCCGTAGTCTGTCCTCGGGCCCCACACCGGCTCGGGGAATTTACCGTTGTAGGCGTCAAAGTCCGCTACCCCGCCGAACCCCGTTTGCGCGTCGAGTGAATCGGCGTCGAACTTCTGTTTGCTGTCCACATAACCAAAGGCCAGTTCGTGCTCACGACCCAACAGCGAGAACGGGCCGTTGAAGCGGATGCCGTAGTCATCCTGGGTGGTCTCGGTCTTGTAGGTCGCCGGGAAAGAGGACATGCCAGAGCTGCCATTCTGCCCCGGATTGCCAGAGAGGTAGAGCAGGGACGAGTCGCCGGTTCGCTCGCCACGGTTGTAGCTGAGGTTGACTGTCCAGTCGTTGGCAAAGGTGTGATCAAGGTTGACGAAGTAGGTCTTGTAGGTAGTGTCCCACTTGCTCCAGTCGGCGGAAGTTGTCTTAGAGCGGCTCCAGTGGGTGCGGCTGCCGTCGGCGTACCAGACGGGCAGACCGCCCCACATCGGTGATTCTGCGTTGCTTTCCTGATGGCTCAAACCGAACCAGAGCGTGGTGTCGGGCGTCAGGTCGATGTCCATGGTGCCGTAGAGGGTCTGGCGTTTGTTCGAGTTCATATCGATCCACGTGTCGCCCTCGTTGGTCTCCCCGACCAGTCGCGCGCGGATCGTGCCTTCCGAGTTCAACGCAGTGGCCACATCGGCCTCGACGCCATAGGTGTCCCATGTTCCGCCGCTCAGTTCGACCGAACCTTTCAAGTCCGTACTGCTGGCGCGCTTGCGCACCATGTTGATGGACGCGGAAGGGTCGCCGGCGCCGGTCATCAAACCGTTGGCGCCACGTACTATTTCAACGCGGTCATACATGGCCAGGCTGCTGAAAATCTCACCCGAACTCCATGGCTGCTCATAGATGGTGGGCACGCCATCGATCATCAGCGAGTTGAGTTCAAAGCCGCGAGCGTTGAACTGTGCCCGGCTGGTCTCGTAGCGGTTGACCGACACACCGGTGGCGTTATTGACCACGTCGAGGATCGTTTTCAGGTCCTGGTCCTGTATGCGCTGTTGGGTCACGACGCTGACCGATTGCGGCGTTTCGCGCAGCGACATGCTCAGCGGCGTCGCGGTGCGTGCAGCCTCGGTCGTGTACGAATGGGTGTCTTCGGTCACAGCGCTGGGCTTGCGATTGTCAGTTTCCGTGATAGCGATCGGTGCCAACGTCACAGAGCTTCCCGTCTCTGTCTGCTCGGTTTGTTCCGCCGCCTGCACAGCGGGCGCCGCGAATGCGATGCCGGCCGCAAGCATGTGCACGGACAGGGCCAGAGGGCGCAGTGCCAAAGGCGCGCGCGGCGTAACGGTGTGTGGTGAACACAGGGCGATGGGAGAGGACATGCGAGCTCACGTATGATGTTGGTGTTATTGGGAATCAATATCATACGCAGTTACGAAATATTGCCAAAGACTTATTTGCGAATGTTTCTCATGACGGCGGAATAATCGCTTGGTAAGTGGGTCCCTCGTCGCAGCACCAGCGATTGCGCCCTTGTTGTTTTGCCAGGTAGAGCTGCGCGTCTGCCAGCTTCAGCAGGGCAGCCGGCGTCACGTCTTCGATGCCCGGCCGGCTTGCCGCTATCCCGGCGCTTGCGGTCACTTTGCCCAGCGCAGACTCGGTGTGTTCGATGTTCAGCGCGCGTATGGCGTTCAGGATGTCCTCGACAACCTGTTTGGCGCCTGCGGTGTCTGTGTTGGGAAGCAACACGGTAAATTCTTCACCGCCGTACCTGACGGCCAAATCACCTGGCCTTTTGACCGCCCGCTGAATCGCGCCGCCCACGGCGCTCAGGCAGTCATCGCCCGCCGCATGGCCATACCGGTCGTTGTAGCGTTTGAAGTAGTCGACATCGAGCATGACCACGGCGAGTGACGAGCCCTGCCGTCTGGCCAGGCGTATTTCATCGATCAGCGCCGTGTCCAGGCGTCGACGGTTGCCCAGCCCGGTCAGACTGTCTGTCAGCGCCATGTCCCGCATCGCCTGGTGCGCGCGACGCAATTGCCGTTCCATCACCATCCTTTGACGCAACTGACTCAAAACGATCAGACCGAAGACCGCGAGCACGGCGATCAAAAAGACCAGCACGAAGCCGGTTTTCAGCAGGTCCCGGCGCCAGGGTGCCGTGATGGATTCGCGCGAGAGACCGGCTTGCACGACGAGAGGGTAGGTCGTCAGAGCTCTGTAACCGTACAGGCGGTCGGTGTCGTCGATGACCGCTCGGACTTCGGCGACGCCTTCGTTGGCGTGTGGCAAGTAGCGCTGGAATATCTCGCTGTTGGCCAGGCTTTTACCGACGACGGATGCCATGAAAGGACGCCGAACCAGGATGGTTCCGTTGCGCAAGGCCAGAACCAGGGCGCCTTTGTCATCGATTTTGAAATCGCCGTAATAGTCCATGAAGTAACTGACCTTGAGGGTTCCCAGCAGTACACCGGCGAAGGAGCCATCCTTGTTGTTCAAACGGCGGGAGATGGGAATGATCAGATCATCGGTGGATCTGCTTTTGACGACGTCGCCGATACGCACGTTTCGATCTTCGTGAGTACGGTGGTATTTGAAATAATCGCGGTCGGCATTATTCGCGGTGTCGGGGGTTATTTCCTTGTCCGTGACAATCCAATGCCCGTCGGCGCCATAAATAAACAACCCATGCAGCTGGGGCATTATTTTGGATTGCTCTATCAGCAATTTATGAATGCGCGGCACGTCGATGTTCTCTAATCCGTCGCCTTCCACCCGTTCGCTGAGCGCAGTGGTCAGCACGTCGACTTGCCGGATGGCATCTTCCGCATGCTGAGCCGTTGCACGCGCCAGATTCGTCACCGAATCGTGGGCCGAGGCAAACGCGGCGCGATAGTCACGCCATTCCCGCCAGCCTTCAACCGCCATGAATGCGAAGACGACCAACAGCATAAAGCTCACGGTGAGTCGGAATATGGTTCGCGCACGCACCGCTTTTGCAGCGGCAGCCTCGGGGGCGCTTTCTACCTTCAATCCTGGCTCTTCACTGGGGAGCATTGCACGTCCTTACGACTGATCTGTGCATTCAACTATCAATGCAGGCAGGTTAGTCCATTGGTTTCATCTCTGAAAAACCATAGTGCGCCTTCGTGCGGTGTCCAGGCCCACGTCACCTCTGAGTGCTCGGAAGGGCGTTGGTCTGCTGCCCTGACAAGACCATGCGCCCGCTACTTGATTCAATCTATTAGGCAAATGAGTCACATAAAAACAATCTTTTCAGCGAACGCTTATTTTTGGTGTAACGTTATAAAACTAATCAGAACGAGGTTTCCATGTCCAAACTTGCAGAGTTCCGCCAACTTGAAAAACACCTTGCCGAGCAGCTCAAAGCGCTTGAAACCTTGAAGGGGGATGCAGGCCTCAAACAGGAAATTGAATTCGAAACCAAACTTCGCGCGTTGCTTGCCAAGTACGGCTATAGCCTGAAAGACATCGTCAACCTGCTCGATCCAAAAGCAGGTAGCCGCACGCCCGCAGCCCAGCCGAAGGCAGGCACTCGCAAAGCGCGCCAAGTGAAGGTTTATAAAAACCCGAAAACGGGCGAAGTCGTAGAAACCAAAGGCGGTAATCACAAAACGCTTAAAGAGTGGAAAGCCGAACATGGCTCCGACACCGTTGAGTCGTGGCGCAGCGCGTAATAATTTCAGTGCAAAAAAAGGCCCTTCACGGGCCTTTTGTTTGAATGAACTTCAATTACCTGTGGCGGTTGACTAAGCGGTGGCAGCTGGCGAACCTGTGGCGAGGGGATTTATCCCCGTTCGACTGCGCAGCAGTCGTAAAGATTTTGGGGCCGCTGCGCGACCCAACGGGGATAAATCCCCTCGCCACAGGTATAGCGTCGCGCTTAACGCAGGCTTCGCCAGCTGCTACAGAAAAGCGTGTTCGCCTGCGATCTTACTGGCGTTAGAAGTAGTACCCGATATTGATATTCGTCCGGTAATACCACTCATTACTCCCCACCGACTGGGTGTTGGTAAAGCCCGTTCCATTCTCCGCGCCGCCGTACGGGTTGGCGTTCCTTGCCCAGGTCAGGTCGAGCCACGCGATGATCGGCATGGCCAGGAATTGCGCGCCAACGGTATACATCTGGGAGTCGTCCCAACCGCTTTTGTCTTTCATCATGCGGCTGTAGTCGTTGTAGAGCTTGATCTTCTTCAATTGCCCGAGTTTCGGCGTGGGAATGTCGTAACCGACGTTCAGGGAAACCAGGGTGGCTTTTGAGGCAATCAAGTAGGCGGGCGTGAGGCCGTTGCCACCCATCAGCACGGAATCGTCGCTGACGCCGGCCGGGTTTTTCGGGTCGTATTCGTAGCGAATACCTTGAGTCGTAACGGTCCACGGGCCTTTGTTGATGATCGCGTGGATGCCACCGGCCCAGTAGTCGCCGTCATCCTTGGTGGTGTCGTTGTACAGCTGGGCGGCGGCGACCGATGCGCCGATTTCGGTTTTCCAGCCATCATTGGTAAAGGTCCGCGCGACGCGGGCGTTGATCTGGTTGTGTTTCTCGTTGTCCTGGCGTGACTGGGTGAAGGGGATCGCATTGTCTTTAAGATCAGCGTAGCGCCCGACTTCCGGCGAGTAGCGAATGTCCGACGGCAACATGCGCGGGAAGAAGCCCAGTTGCACATCCCACTCCTTATCCTTGTAACTGTACTTCAAACCCGTGCCGGCGCTGACGCCATAACCCATGAAGAAGGGCAGGTGATAACTCCAGCCGAACTGCGGATACGGTTCTAGGCCGAATGGCTTGAAAGGTGCGCCCAGTTGCAGGTTCGAGTTGCTGTTCAGGCGATAACCGACAAAACCGCGATCAATGGAGCGCTTTCCGTCATCCTGAAACCAATAGCCGACATCGCTGTAGAGGTTCTTGTAAGTTGCCTGCACGTCGATGCGGAAAGTGTCGAAGAGAAACCGGCCATTGTTTTCAGTGGTGTCCCAATGTTCATCGCGGTAGTTGGTGCGCAACGCGCCACCGATGTCCAGGCTGCTGTCGCCATCGTCGCTGCGCCAGGCGATATGCGGAAAAGGCTTCTTGCCGTTCGTTGATGCTTCGGGTGCCGCAGGGCCGGGCTCGCCCGCGAAACTGACGCAACTGCACAACATCAACCCCAGGCATAAAACGTTATTCTTCATGCTGACCTCCCCTGTAGTGTTAAGTGACTGGCAACACTTTTCCGCCGCCTTGAAAAAGGCAGGGATGAATAACCAGAAAGTGTTGCTCTTATCTGTTGCGTGTCGGTATTGAATGTTTCACAGGTAATACGGCGTCTGGCCTATGAACTTGATGTGAATAGAGCAGAAACTATGCCAACTCTGCCGGGTTGTATTTTGTCTATTAAAAACAATGGTTTATATGGGAAACGCATTTTCTTGTATTGCCCGTGAAACAGGGTGCTGACGGGGTAACGAAATTGCACGTTATCTGTGCGTCTTTACTTCACGCGCATAAAAAAAGGCCGACAACACTGTCGGCCTGTTTAACGGGTGAACTAACTAACAGCGTTATAGATCGAGTACCAAACGATGACTCTTGCACCCTGACACACACACCATCATGGATTTATTGGCCGCACGTTCGGCTTTGGTCAGCACGCCGTCACGGTGGTCGATATCACCCTCCAGCACCCGCGTCTCGCACGACCCGCACACCCCTTCGCGACAGCTGTAGTCGATGTCGCAACCCGCCTCCAGCAACACGTCGAGCAAACTCAAACCCGGCTCGATCGACAGGGTTTTGCCGGATTTCTTCAGTTCGACGCTGTAACTGCTTTGCGCATCTTCGGAGGGCGGCAGTTCAGCCGCGACGAAGCGCTCGATGTGCGCATGGGGATAGCCGAGGCCTTCGCAGGTGCTTTCGAAGGCATCGAGCATGGGCGTCGGGCCGCAGCAGTAGAAATGCGTGTCGGCGGGTTGATTCGCCAGGTAAGCGCCCAGGTCCGGCGGCACGCCTTTTTCGTCGTTGAAGTGGTAATGCACTTTCGCGCCCAGGCCGCTGAGTTCTTGCACCAGGGCCGCTTCCTGCCGCGAACGGGCGCAGTAGATCAGCTCGGCGGATTTTCCCAGTGCCAGCAGTTGGCGGAACATGCAGTAAATCGGCGTGATGCCGATACCGCCGGCCACTAAAACGCTGTGCCTGGCGCTAAGGTCGAGCTGGAAGTTATTGCGCGGCGACGAGATCGGCAGTTGCATGCCGACCCGCAGTTGTCCGTGCACATATTCCGAACCGCCACGGCTGTTGCGATCGCGCAGGATGCCGACCACATAGCGGCCTTGATCGCTCGGGGAGTTGAGCAGCGAGTAGCTACGCACCAGCCCGTTGGGCAAGTGCAGGTCGATGTGCGACCCGGCTTCGAACGGCGCGAATACCGTATCGCCATACGGCCGCAACTCGACACTGATGATGCCGTCGGCTTCGTAGCGCAGGGTATGCACGAGCGCGGTGAGGGGGGAGGAATGGGACATCAGTCACCTCTTTTCGACAGTTCGCAAATCGAGATCGAGACGCGCGCCGGCCTCGATCTCCACCCGCAGTTCGGGAAACACCAGCGCGCTCACTTCGACCAGCGTCGAGGTCGGGAACACCGCGTGACCTGCAAAGAAATCACGTCGCGCGCGACCCACGGCCTCTTTGTCGGCGATGTCGGTCACATACACCGTCAGCCGGTAGATGTTGCCGACATGGCCGCCTGCCGCTTCAACCAGCGTGCGGATTTTGTTCAGCACCACCCAGGTCTGTGCGTAGGCGTCCAGCGGCGCGCCAGCCTCGACGGCCTGGCGCGTGGCGGGATGCCCGGTCATGCCGGACATCACCACGTCGTTGCCGATCAGCAAGGCATTCGACCAGGTGCTGCCGGCCGGCTCGCTCAACGAACCGGCTTGAACACGCTGCACGGCTGCACTCATGACAACTGCTTCGCGTCGATCAGCTCCAGCTGGGCCTTGGCCGCGTTTTTCAGGTAGCGACGCAGACGCACCACACCGAGGTCATGCTGGTAGAGGTTTTCCCGCTGGTTGGCGTCCGGCTCCATGAACTCAAGCAACACCCGGTCCTGTTCCAGCACCGCCCAGTGCCGCGCTTCCAGTCGGTTCTTGTAGAGGAAGCGCCAGGTGTCGCGCTGCCAGCCGGTGAGTGGACGGCAACGCCAGTGGAACACCGCCGACAGCGAACGGCTGCTTGGGGTGTAGCTGCCGATGATGGTGAAGTTTCCGCCGGGGCCGCCGGTTTTCGGGTAGGGAATTTCCAGACGCAGCCAGTGGCAGCTGTTGTCCATGAATTCGGTCCAGTCGAAGTTCACGCCACGCTGGCCTTCCTTCTCGAAGAAGAACCCGGTGTCGGTGTCGCGGGTGACGAATTTGGCCGTGGCTTCGCCTTCGCTCATGGAGTGCGACATCTTGTGCAGGTAGGTGCCGTGCATCGGGTCCATGACGTTATCGATGACGTAGCGGTAGTCGCCTTTCCACTCGGCGTAGCAAATGAAGCTGCTCCACTCGGGGGAGGTCAGTTGCTCGGGCAGGACCAGTTCGGGCGGGGTGTCCACGTGCGGCTCGGCAGCGTTGTACAGAAAAATCGCGCCAGCGGCTTCACGGGTATGGAACATCCGCGTCGGGCGACTGCCTTCGAGTTTGCATCCGGGGCTGCCGGGGACTTTGGTGACGGTGCCGTCGCAGCGCACTTCAACGCCGTGATACGGGCATTGCAGACGGTCGCCGAGAATCGGTCCCTGGGACAACGGCGCACCGCGATGCGGGCAATGATCTTCGAGGGCGTGCACGTGGCCTTCATTGTCGCGCCACAAGGCGATCTTGTAGCCCAGGCGACGGATCGACACCGGTTTCTCGCCCAGTTGATCGGAAGGCAAGACCGGGAACCAGAGGTTCTTCAGGCCGTTTGCCAGGTGGTTTTCTACAGGATCGACGGTTGTATTCATGTTCATTTCTTATTTACCTCCGGCGGGTCATTCGCCCAGCCGAGCCATCAGGGTTGTGTAGGCGTCCGGGGTCCACTCTCCGGTGGTGAGCGGGCAGGGCGGCCCGGCCCGGTTAAGGTGCGCGAGCAGGTCTGGCAGCTCGGTCACGCCACTGCCGAACGCGCGCTCGATGGAGTCGCCAAGCAACTCTTCGAACTGCGTATTGGGCCGTTTGCGGGCCTGATGGGGCTCCAGGTAGGGTTCGGTATTGCTCATCTCATTGACCTCCATTGCGTACCCGTTCGCGGATCATTTCGCGCACGGGAATAAAGTCGTACGTCGGGAACACTTCAGTGCTGAACACCCCCCAGGCCGAGCGTTCGAGCTCGACGTTGAGGGTCGGCAGCAGGCTGGGTGGCAAGCGCAGGGTGACGATCTGGCCCAGGCCCATGGCCACGGTCCAGGACACCACCTCGACACCTTGCGGGGGAAACCGCTCCCACCAGTCCTGCTGCTTCATGTGCCGCTGAATGTCTTCCAGGTTCTTCGATTGGTCGTGCTTGAGCAGCACGGTCACCAGCAGCGATTCGCTCATGTTCAAGCCACGTTGGGCATGGGCACGGCCCAGGCGTCATAGCCGTAGACCCAGTCGGCGTTGCCGCCATCCTTGAGCCATTGATTGCCACGCGAGCCGATCTGGATCTGACTGGTGCGCTGCAACCGCGACTGCTCATAAGCCTGCAGGGCATTGGCGATCCCGGCAGTGCCGGTCAGGTCTTGCAGATGACGGGCGAGCACCACCGCGTCCTCGATGGCCTGGCCAGCGCCCTGCGCCATGAACGGCATCATCGGGTGGCAGGCGTCGCCCAACAGCGTCATGGCACCTTTGGACCAGAACGGCAGCGGGTCGCGTTCGTACAGCGCCGTCTTGAGCACTTCGCTGCAGGCATCGAGCAGTGCCCGGGCATCCCCGTGGAAATCCTGATAGTGACTGCGCAATTCATCGGCATCGCCAGCGCTGGTCCAGGATTCTTCATGCCAGCTGTCCTGGGCGGTGGTGGCGAAGATAAAGATGTCCCGGCCCTGATTCAGCGGGAAAGTGACGATCTGGCTTTGCGGCGTCGGGCCCCACCATTTGGTGAACGCCTGGATGTTCGGTACGTGCGCCACACTTTCGGCCGGCACCACCGCGCGGTAGGCGACCACGCCGGTGAAGCGTGGCTGCTCATCGCCGAACAGCGCGTTGCGCACCACCGAGTGGATGCCGTCGGCGCCGATCAGCAGATCGGTCACGTGGCGGCTGCCGTCCTTGAAGCGCAGTTCGATACCGTCGGCGGTTTGCGTCACCTGTTCCGCGCGTTTACCAAACTGCACCTGGGTTTGCGGGAACACGTCCGCCAGCGCCGCCAGCAGGTCGGCGCGGTGAATGGTCAGTTGCGGCGCGCCGTATTTCTGTTCGGCGGCATCGGACATTTCCAGGCGCGAGGTTTCCTCGCCGCTGTCCCACATCCGGCTGATGCGATGGGTAGGGCGAGCAGCGGGGATACGCACCGCAGCACCCACACCCAAACCGTCCAGGGCACGCACGGCGTTCGGGGTCAGGTTGATGTCGGCACCGACCCGCAGAAAGGCTTTCGACTGTTCGAACACGGTGACGTGATGGCCGGCACGGTGCAGGGCGATGGCGGCGGTCAGGCCACCGATGCCGGCGCCGGCAATGGCGATATTCAACGAAGACATGGACGACTCCTGCTCAGGGTTTTGGCTTGTCGGTGAGGAATTTGCCTTGGGGCGCTTCCACGTTGTGCTGGCGTCGCGTGTTGCCATCGATGCCGCCGGCAATCGCCCATTCGGCGAAAACCGTCGGGCCCGGTTCGAAGGTGCGTGGCTCCCATTCGCCGGTCAGTTGATCCTCGTCGGCGTAGTACTCGACCAGTGCGCCAGCCGGGTTTTTGAAGTACCAGAAGAACGCCGACGACACCGGGTGGCGTCCCGGGCCGATTTCCGTGGCCCAGCCGCTGCGCGAGATGTGCATGCCGCCACCGAACACTTCGTGCACATCGCGCACGGTGAACGCGACGTGGTTGAGGCCGGCGCGAGGGGCGGGCAGTTGCAGCATGAACAGGTCGTGGTGACCGCCTTCTTCGGCAGTGCGCAGAAACGCGCCACGGTCCGGATAACGGTCCGAGGCCTGGAAGCCGAAGCGCTCGTGATAGAAGGCTTCGCAGGCGTTGACGTCCTTGACGAAAAACACCACGTGACCGACTTCGATCGGTGTTGCGCGGTCATAGATCGGTGCCGCTTTGTTGATCCGGCCTTTGGTCTGCCAGGTGTTGTGGCCGCTGCACTCGATGTCCAGCTCACGCTTGCGGGTGACTTGCAGGCGGATCGCCAGGCCATTGGGGTCGGTGCAACCGATGCGCCCGTTGGCTTCGATAAAGCCCGGATCGTTGGCGATGCGCTCGCTGTACAGCTTCAGGTCAGCCTCGCTGGCCACGCCCCAGACCACTTCACGCACGGTCGAACCGGCTTCGATGGCGGGCGGCAAGCCGGCCTTGTTGATGTCCGCAAGCACCACGCGGCAGCCATTGAGGGTTTCGAAGATCACCTCGTCAGGTTGCTCGCTGACTTTGCTCAGGCCCCAGTCGCTGAAGAATCGTGCGCTGGTGTCGAGATCTTCGACGCCGTAGGTGACTTCATCAATACCTAAAACGCTCATAACCCTACCTCGCGTTGCACACCGGCCCAGGCCAGTGGCTGTTCATTCATGCCCCAATAAAGGCTCTTCTGTTCCATGTACTGCAGGATGCCGAGGCGACCTTTTTCCCGGCCCAGACCGCTGTCGCGCCAGCCACCGAACGGGGTGGAGATCGAGAACTGCTTGTAGGTGTTGATCCACACCGTCCCGGCCTGAATTTTTCGTCCCAGCGCCCAGGCGCGCTTGTAATCGCGGGTCCAGATGCCGGCGGCGAGGGCGTACAGGCTGTCGTTGGCCTGTTCGAGCAATTGCGCCTCGTCATCGAACGGCATGGCGACCAGCACCGGGCCGAAGATTTCTTCCTGGCAGACTTGTTGGCTGTTGTTCAAGCCTTCGAGGATGGTCGGCGGGTAGTAGTAACCCTGGTCGTAGATTCCGCCTTTCGGACGCTGGCCGCCGAGCAGCAACCGACCACCTTCCGCCAGTCCCAGCGCGACATAACGCTCGACCGATTCACGGTGACTGGCACTGATCAGCGGCCCCATTTGCGTGCGCTCATCCGCCGGATCACCAACGCGCAGTTCGGCCGCTGCCGCTACCAGACGTGCCATGAACGGCGCGTACAGAGCCCGTGCAATGAACAACCGCGAACCGGCGATACAGGCTTCGCCCGAGGAGCTGAAAATGCCATACAACACCCCGGCGACCGCATGATCAAGGTCGGCGTCCTCGAGAACGATGGTCGGTGATTTACCGCCCAGTTCCAGGGAGACCGGCATCATCTTGTCGGCAGCGATGTGGGCAATGTGCTTGCCGGTTCTGGTGCCGCCGGTGAACGACACACGCTTGATCAGCGGGTGACGCGTCAGAGCATCGCCGAGCAGCGAGCCTTTGCCCGGCAGCACGCTGAGCAGGCCTCTGGGCAACCCGGCGTCTTCGCAGATGCGCGCCAGTTGCAAGGCCATCAGCGGCGTGATTTCCGCCGGTTTGATCACCACGGCGTTGCCCGCTGCGAGTGCCGGAGCGACCTTCTGCGCTTCGCTGGCAATCGGTGAGTTCCACGGGGTGATCGCGGCGATCACGCCCATCGGCTCGTACACGCTCATGGTGACGAAATCACCACGAGACGGCGTGATGGTTTCTTCGAGGGTTTCGCACGCCGAGGCGAAGAACTGGAACGTGCCGGCAGCGCTGGCCACCAACGCCCGGGTTTCGTTGATCGGTTTGCCATTGTCCTGACGCTGCAGTTGCGCCAGCTCTTCGCTGCGCTCACGGATCAGCTCGGCAATGCGGTACAGCACGCTGGCCCGCTCATGGGGTTTGCGCTGCGCCCAGCC
>Ga0160467_100885_pt1 | contig 18488 bp, 21 predicted proteins | sample HID1972I_E11MG_FD_108221 | JGI IMG/M metagenome (GOLD analysis project Ga0160467, IMG submission 108221) | Enriched pill bug-associated microbial communities from UW Madison campus, WI, USA - HID1972I_E11 MG | ecosystem: Host-associated > Arthropoda: Insects > Digestive system > Unclassified ...
CAAGATGTTTAGAAATCAGTTCAGAGGGGTCAGGAATGTGGAATTCTTCCTCTACAGGCTCACTCAACTTTATGCTTAGAAGTGAAAATCAAGTACTCACCCCACAGCTTTTGGCATTGATCCATCTGTCAGATTAACAGTAATTTACGAATCAAAAAGCCGGATTAAGATCTAAAATTAGAACTCAATCCGGCTTAGTACTGAAGGCGGGAATCGAACCCGCACTCGCTTTAAGGCGAACAGGATTTTAAGTCCTGCGTGTCTACCAGTTCCACCACTTCAGCAGGTTATAAAACCTTTTTAAACTTAAATCCCTTCTCGGTAGGGAGAAGGGATTTGGAGCGAAAGACGAGATTCGAACTCGCGACCCCGACCTTGGCAAGGTCGTGCTCTACCAACTGAGCTACTTTCGCATTATTTGGTGTTTATCGCAACGTTGTTCCGTTTTGATGATGCAAATATAGAGAGAAAACCGTTCCTGTCAAGCCTAAAAGTTATTTTTTTTCAAACTTTATAGTAATTCACTGGATTTCAGCACATCAAAAATTAAATCATTTTCATAGCCTCTCATCAAACCATATTGAACCAGCTTATTTTTCCTCCTAAACGAATCCGCCTCATGAATCTGAGCCGCTTTTTTTGTCAGAATAGTACTTAAGGTGTTCATATAATCCTCATCATCGAGTTCCTTCAGCGCTTTGACAATAAGCTTGTCCGAAACTTTCTTTGCCTTTAAGCCCATTTTAATCTTGATCCTGCCCCATTGCTTCATCCTGAATTTACCAAGAGCATAAGTACGGGCAAACCGCTCCTCGTTTAAAAAGTTATTTTGGATAAGATCTGAAATGAGCTCCTCTACCTCATTACTTCTCAAACCGTAGTCATAAAGCTTATTGCGGACTTCCTGCTGTGACCTCTCCTGATAAGCGCAGTAATGCTCCGCCTTAGCTAACGCTGTCTTCTTATCAAGTATCTTTTTGACCGGTTTCTCGAAATCCATTTACCTAGTATATAATTCGTAAAATTATCATTCAAATCGTAAAAATTGCGGAAATTAGGTGCGAAATGTATCATTCCGAATATTCCGTACATCAAATCCAACAAATCATTCAAGCTAAGGGAATTATCCCTTCTCCTAATACCCTCATTCGAACACTTGCATTCGACAGCAGAAAGCTTGTAGACGAAAACTACACCTTATTCTTTGCCTTAAACGGACGAAGAAATGGAGAAGCCTATATAAAAGAGGCTTACAATAAGGGATTGCGAAACTTTGTCGTAAGACAGGATTTTGATGATGCAGATTCCTTTCCTGATACAAACTTCCTACTCGTCCGTAGCCCCCTGAAGGCCCTGCAAATGCTTGCAACTGCACACCGCAAGCATTTCGATTATCCTGTAATAGCTATTACAGGCAGCAATGGCAAGACGATAGTTAAAGAATGGCTTTATCAGCTCCTTGGGCACGACAAGCGTATTGTCCGAAGCCCCAAAAGCTACAATTCACAAATTGGTGTTCCTTTTTCCGTATGGAATTTAGGCGAAGATCACGAGCTCGCTATAATCGAAGCTGGCATCTCCCTTAAAGGAGAAATGGAATCCCTTGCCGGGATAATACAGCCCACAATCGGCGTTTTAACTAATATAGGCGACGCGCATACCGAAGGCTTCAGCAGCAAAGAAGAAAAACTAAAAGAAAAGCTTAAGCTTTTCGATGATGTCGATCTTTTCGTTTACTCGCCCAAATATACCCAGGGTGTACATTGCCCCGGCAGGAGACAATTCAGCTGGGCCTTCACCCAACCCGCCGACCTCTGCATCACCCGGCAGGATGATAACCAAGACTATGGCACTACCCTTACTGCTCTATTCAAGGAGCAAGAGATGACCTGCAGTCTTCCCTTCAAAGATGCAGCCTCTCTGGAAAACGCAGTTTGCTGCTGGGCAGTACTTCTTGCTCTTGATTACCATCATGATACAGTTGTCCAATGGCTGGAAAAGCTCCACACGGTCAACATGCGTATGGAACTAAAGAAAGGAATACACAGTTGCTCGGTCATTGACGACTCATACAGCCTTGATCTCTCATCCCTCAGCATAGCGCTCGACTTTCTAAATCAACAAAAACAACATCCAAAGAAGACATTAATTCTTTCTGACATTCCAGAAGCCGGCATCCCGCCCGAAGTCCTTTACAAACAGGTTGCGGAGCTATTACGGAGCAAGCAAGTAGACCGGCTTATAGGTGTTGGAGAAGATATATCGGCTTTTTCCGGCTTTTTCCCTCTGGAAAAACAGTTCTACAACAACACACAGGCGCTGATATCCAGCATATCAGATATCCGTTTAGACAACGAGGCCATACTTTTAAAAGGTGCCAGAAAATTCGAGTTTGAACACATCAGCAAAGCCCTGACTCAGAAAGTTCATGAAACGATCCTGGAGATCAACCTAAGTGCACTGGAAGCAAATCTCAACTATTATAAGGCAAAACTGAAGCCCGGCGTAAAGCTCATGGCGATGGTCAAAGCTTTCTCCTACGGAAGTGGCAGCTATGAAATTGCCAACATCCTGCAGTTCAACCGTGTGGATTATCTTGCTGTTGCTTATGCTGATGAAGGAGTGTCCCTTCGACAGGCCGGTATCACTTTGCCAATTATGGTAATGAACCCCGACGTAGACGGCTTCGGAACCATGATCGAAAATAACCTGGAGCCAGAAATCTACAGCTTAAGGGTCATGAGCAGTTTCCTCAATGCCCTGTCATCTGCAGATCGAACGTATTATCCTGTGCATATTAAGCTCGATACAGGAATGCATCGCCTGGGCTTCTCACCGGAAGAAATCGAAACTTTACTAGCGCTCATCGCTAAAGATACTCGTGTCACAGTCAAAAGTGTATTCTCTCATCTCACCAGCAGTGAAGATGATAAGTCCGATAACTTCACAAGGCAGCAAATAAATCTCTTCTCTGAAAGCACGAAGAAACTGGAATCCGCCCTCGGTTACTCTATTATAAAACATATCGCAAATACCTCAGCCATCAGCAGATTGCCCGAAGCCCAATTCGACATGGTCAGACTAGGCATTGGCCTGTACGGTATTGACAGCTCTCACTCACTGGATAAGTCGCCCCTCAATACCGTCGCCCGTCTGGTAACCTGTGTATCACAGATCAAGGAACTCCGCAAAGGCGAAACCGTAGGATACAACCGTCGCGGAGTAATGCTCCATGATGGAAGAGTTGCAACTGTGAAGATCGGATATGCCGACGGTTACGACAGAAAACTAGGGAATGGAACCGGGCAAATGCTAATCAATGGTCACCTCGTCCCCACCATAGGTAATATCTGCATGGATATGTGTATGCTGGACATCACAGGAGTGCCGGTTGAGGAAGGAGACGAAGTCATCGTTTTCGATGGCCACCACACAATTGGCCATATAGCCCGCCAACTTGAAACAATCCCTTATGAAGTTCTCACAGGCATCTCCCAACGGGTTAAAAGGGTCTACTACTACGAATAACCCATTAAATTTTATAACACTGTAATTTATGCATCGCCTTTTACGTCATACATGAAATGAATACAATCTTTAAAGCACTAATAAATTATTTTATAAAAGGAATCCTCGTAGTCGTGCCTATTGGTGTAGCGATTTTTCTGGTATTCTGGATAATCTCGACCCTCGATCAGCTGCTGAATCTGAGCGGTGCTATCTGGGTAGATGCCAAGACCGGAGAACCAATATATATCCCTGGCCTGGGTATCCTTACCGTAGTGGTGATCATTCTTCTATCAGGAATTATCGTTACCAATTTAATTACTGAACCTATAAAACTATGGTTCAGCCGCTGGTTCAACAGAGTTCCCCTGTTCAACATCCTGTACTCATCTGTAAAAGACCTTACAGAAGCCTTTGTTGGTGATGAAAAGAAGTTCCATGAACCGGTTATAGTTGAGATCAACAACCACGGCCTCAAGCAAATCGGATTCGTAACACGAAAAGACCTCTCCCGACTTAAGCTGGAAGGTAATGTAGCAGTGTACTTCCCGTTTTCTTATTCTTTTGCGGGACAGCTTGCCATCGTAAAAGCAGAAAACGTACAACCCTTGAATATGAGCGCCAGCGAGGCAATGAAATTTATCGTTTCCGGCGGAGTTAGCGGGGGCGACTAAGCTCTATCTGCTCCCCTATTTGCGCCAGGTAGTCTAAAGGTATCAAGTCTCCGGTGACCCATACAAGTCCGTCATCATCCTGATGAGGCATGATATCACCTAACTTTGACATCCCCTTATACACAATGTAGGTTTCGTCTTGTGGAATTACAGTCAGCATTTCGCCGTCAATATATATTTCAAATGGTTCTTTTTCTGTCATAAAATTTTTATTTCTCAGCTCCAATCATCTCTTCCCGTGCTACCGTCGTAAGATCTGTTGGTTATTATTCAGACACATTCGTGCTGTCAGGCCCCCCATTCATGAATGTTTGGTACTGGTTACAACCCCTCAAAAAGAAGAGTAATATGAACATGATAGCAAGCGCTACCAATATCCGGAGCCACCACCCTCCCCTTTTATGGGGTTGAACCTCTAAATCAACCATTTCTTCATATTAAAATATTAAAGTGCGCCCTTATTAAATGCATCAACGTCCACGTCTGGTCGATGTGCAGATCGTCGATCATCGCTTAGATTTTCCTGACGAAGCCTTAGCCTGTCTTCTACGGTTCCGTCGATGATACGGCTGCGAAGACGAGACTCATCTGAACCGCGAGCCCCTGCATCAGCATGTTCATCCACATCTGCTGCTCCATGATTATCCAAAATACGGGCCGCTACGTCTGCCTGCTCCCGACTCATAGCATGAACGGTAACAATTGTACCATTGCGACCGGCTTCTGTATACCGTGAGGCGTCACTTACGCCCGGGCCAAAGATATCGCTAAAGAAATCGCCAATAGGATCACTCACCTCCACATCAGCGCCTTCCGATGGCTCTAAACTGCCAGCTTGAGAGGTTCTTATATCTAAATTTTCACGATCGAATCCGTTCGCTGTTAAATATTCTACAGCGTCCTGCGCCTGGCTGGAACTGTTGAAAATCCCAATTACTGTATGCGACATAATATTATTTTTAGATGGATAAAGTTTTCTTACCAAAGCGGTTCAAAGTTCGTGCCGATATCTGCTTGACTGATCGTAACTACTTCCTTCCTGACCGTCTGCTCTACCGGAACGACAGTGTTGGTTTTATTCTTCGTGATATGCAATTCTTCGACGAGCATAAGACGCTTTTCAACTACCAGCACCTCCTTCACAACCGAGATAATAGTCACATCACCCTCCTGACGAACTGCGGGAGGAGCAACATCTACATACGCGTTAAACGCTTTTCTCTCCACAGAAGCTTCCTCTTGTGCAACGGACACATTCTTTCTGACCGTCTCTTCAAAAACCTTTTTGGAGACCCGGATACTGCCCGTTTCAATTCTTTCCTTTTCAATCCGGAGCCGCTCGTCTATTACAGGATCGACCAATGATTGGCCCTCTTCCAGATCAACATCCAAAATATCTTTCTCTTCAAGTAAATTATTCTTGTCTACCATACCATTTGTGTGTTAGTCTTCCTACTTAACAGTAAACGTTTGAAAATGTGTAGATATTCGAAAAATAATTGAAAATATAGTCCCTGACTTTTCAGCAATTTCCCTTGCAGAAACAAAAAAAACGTCGGAACTTTAATAGACTTCTAACCATCAAAACGTTATAAATCATGAAAAAGCAGAAATACGAGATTACTATCCATGCGCCGGCAGAGAAAGTGTGGAACGTACTATTAGGTCAGGATACCTACCCTATCTGGACTTCAGTATTTTCGGAAAGTTCACAAGTGGAAACTGACTGGCAGGAAGGAAGCAAAGCGCTGTTTCTAGACGGATCCGGACATGGGATGGTTTCCGAAATTGCAACTAACAGACCCTCTAAGTATCTATCCATCCGGCATCTCGGTACATATAAAGATGGCGTAGAATACACCGACGACGACAAAGCGAATGAATGGGCTGGCGCTATGGAAAACTATACCCTGCAAGAGTCTGATGGAAACACCCGATTATTGGTAGACCTGGACGTTACCGAACAATTTCAGAAACACATGGATGAAATGTGGCCTCTTGCTCTGCAAAAAGTTAAAGAACTCTCAGAGAAGTCCTCATCCTGAAGGCATACCAACTTTCAAAAGAAGCCTTATTTACCTATGTCTCTGTTACCACGATTTCTTTTTATGTAATAAAGCACTATTACGGCAATCAGGAATACAATGCCTACAACAATTGGAATATCATAATTAGTCTTTGATACGTGTCTAAATCAGGTTGCTTGGCCTTTGCGTTCCCAATGGTCCTTAATCACCTGTCCATTCTGATCGTACTTAAGTCGCCGTGCAAAGCGGTCTCCCCTGATATTCCCATTAGCATCTTTCTTGCCAATGAATAACAAAATGGGCTTACCCGCTTCATCCGTTTTGAATGCCAGATCATAACGCTTGAAAGCCTGCTCAACCATCGCTAAAGGCTCATAATCCTTTCTGAGAATTTTCATTATCGGCTCACCCAGTTCCATCACTAAGCATTTGAAGATCCATCACTTCCGCCTTCATCTCCGTTACGATGTGCATCTTCCGGACTACCGTCATCGACATGCTCTACTGGCGGACTCCCTGCTTCTTCATGGTTCTTCGCTTTATCAGGATGTAAGCGATCCAACTGATCCGTTTGATTCGCTCCGGAAAGAATATCTTCTCCGGAACTTTCTCTTCGTTTTAACTCTTCCTGAGGAACAGAACCTGGCTGTCCCTCATTCTGTATGCTTTCTGTTATTGCAGCCATATCTTTATCGTTTCATTAACTAACAAGCTTAACGAAAAGGAGTTCACCGGATAAACACGTGTTTTAAAGAGAAAAGTACGTAGCGCTTAAAAAACAAGGTATTTCTTAGTAAAGTAATTAAAGACAGAAGCCAACCCGACAGCTATAAATTTGCTCAGCTTGATATTCACATCTCCATGCTCCACCAGGAACCAAAGGAAAAACTGGTTAAGGCCCAAACCGAACAGTGTAAAAACCACAAAAAGAATAAAAGTCACACGGTCATTATAACGACCACCCTCAAAGACGAACATCTTCGTCAGGAAGTAGTTACACACAACCGATATGGCCATTGCCGGGAGATTGGCGTCAGTATATTTGATATGAAAGAAATCGACCAGAACAGTGAACACGCAAAACTCGATCAGGAAGGAAAAAACCCCCACAATAAGAAAACGTGATACCTGATGTCTGGAAATCTCTTTTACTGTAGTAATGATTAATCGGGTCATCAGAAATTAGTTCAACACATGATACACCTGATTAGTACTGGAATGACTGCTTCAAAAACCAGTTAAGCTGAGGTATGTCAATGTACAATAGAGCCATCAAAACAACAATAAACAGTACTACAAAACCCATGTATTTCTTTTCGTGATGAAGCTTCTCAGGCCCCTGAACAACAGAATCCTTTCTTAAACCAATGTGCAGATACCATGCGAATAAAACAGCAAAGAATGGAAAGCTTAACAATAGCTCAATACGGTGCTTAACCAGGAAAATTCCCAGGAAAAATGCAGATACCAGCGCATAAAAGAACATTGAGATCAACAGGCTATTCTCTGTATAATACTTGAAAGACCTCCGGTAAAGACCCGCCTGCTCGGGATTACCGATAAATCGATATTCCGCAAAACGCTTCGTCGCCATTAGAAAGGCGCCTCCCATCCAATATGCAAGGATGATACTCGAAGGAGGAATAATTATCCAACTAAAGTCAGATATATGTTCAGGAAGTAGGGCAGCAGGTACGAAGATAAACCAGCCGAGTGCCAGACGGATCGGATTGTTTATAGATTCAGAAATTACATCAAGATAAACCCGGTCTTTTGTACGGAAAGGCTTTACATTATACATCACTCCCATAAAAAGAAGAAACGCTTCGAGAAGCATAAAAGGAAGATTGATGTAAAGCGATAATAAAAGCCCCGAAGCAGCCAGCAGCAACCACTGTAAAAATACATAATAGGGGTTTAACACCGTCTGAACCCCACTTCTGAACTTTTTAACGGGGTGAAAACGATCAAACTGGACATCGAGGTACTCATTGATAACATAGTTCGCTGATGCGATAAGGCAGGTACAGGCTATTCCGCTCACTACTTTCAAAAAGAAGGCAGGCTCGAGGGGAGTCTGGTACACAAGGTATGCAAAGAGCATTCCCGGAAGCATGAAGATGTTCTTAAACCAGTGGTCAGGCCTGGCAATCGTTACATATTCATGCAGTCCGGCGGCTCTTAAAGACACACCTCCATCAGTTACAGCAGAAGAAGTAGTATTGGTTGTTTTCATAATTTAATATTGTTGAGTTTGAGAGTAGCTAACTGAGTCGTCAGATTGTGAAAGAAATCAAAGGTTTTAAGTGGTTTTTTGTCAAGAATCAGATAAGGCATACCGGCACGGATGGCACATTCCCCGTCGAGCTCTAGCCTGTCGCCTATAAAAAGGCACTCATCAGGCGTTACATTCATCTTATCTGCGATATACAGAAGTCCGCAAGGATCGGGTTTCAGTCTATCCACGTGAGGATCGGTAGAGGCAACAGTCATGTCAACCTTAAGCCCCATAGCTTTCAGTTTTTCTTCAGCCTTGTAATCCGAATAAATAGCAATTTTAATATCGTTCTTCCGCAGCGAGTCGAACAAGTCATGTATCCCGGGGAACATACAGTCAGCCAGATACTGATTTGGGAAGTCGAATATCCACCGTTCTATCACAGGTTTGATCATACTTACCGGATAATTCACTCTTTCTGCACACCATATGTACTGTGCAAGTTCCAGTCCGCTACCCGTATATCCTGCATTTCGCTCCCGTTCCTTCCTGAAATACACCAGAATTTTCAGATCATCAACTTTCCAGGGTCGAACGGCGTAGTGCCTCAATAATCCCAAAAGCACCCTTTTTCTAAGCTTAGACTGCAAATACAAGGTTCCATCCACATCAAAGATGACCACCTTCACTTTCTCCCAACTGACCATACGTTTCTATAAAAACCTTGCAACAAGTTAGATATTAATGGAAGCGCTATGTGCAATTAGAAAGGATTGTTACCCGCGATGTATAAAGGTGTGTAACAAAGAGATAATTTAATTAACCATCTTTACCCTGCGTTCCAAAAGTTTTCATATGCCTTACTCAATTTCCGCCGAGGTTAAAAAAGAATCATGTTTACAGCCCAAGAAGCCACTTTCGAAAGCTTACGTCTTTCTCTATTCGATACTCACTTTCGGCATACTATTCCGTCTGTTTCATTTCATTCACAATAGGTCATTGTGGCTTGATGAAATATATGTAGCACTGAATGTGATATCCACTGACTTCATACAGCTGACATCGCCCCTGCTCGAATACCAGCAAAAAGCACCTATAGGATTTTTGTGGACGGTCAAATGCTCTGTTCTCCTATTTGGCAATCAGGAGCAGGCTCTCAGACTAGTCCCGTTACTTTGTGGTATAGCTGCATTGATCTGTTTTGTCCCTGTATGCCGTTACTGGTTAAAACCGGCAGGCCAGATGGCGGCAATCGGCATGATGGCATTTGCTCCGCCTTTGATTTACCATTCTGTAGAGGTGAAGCAATACAGTATGGAACTACTCGCAACGGTGCTTTGCCTTTGGTTATACATCCGGTTCTATGAGAAACCTAAGCTCAAATCAAGACTTTTATGGGGAGCATCGGGTGCGTTGATCCTGTGGTTCTCTTACTCCTCGGTATTCATCCTGACAGGCATTGGGGTCGCGGTATGTCTGTCCCTCATTATAAAAAAAGGTTGGAAGTCATTATGGAAGATGTGTGTTCCCTTTTCCATGTGGTTCAGCAGCTTTGTTATTCATTATGCCCTTATTACAAGCAAACAAGTTGATCAGCAGTGGCTCCTTTACTGGTTCAGGCATTATAACAGTTTTATGCCCCTTCCGATATGGTCGCCCGATACCGTAAAGTGGCTCGTCCAGCATCTGTACACCATGCTCGACTACCCATTGGGCCTGCTTTGGAACTTCACTACTGCAGATTCGACGGCTTTACGTGTCATCATGAAGATGTCGTTCATCCCAATAATCCTGACACTAACAGGCGCCTACGCTTTCTTCAAAGCCGACAAACGCGCCCTGACTCTGCTCACCCTACCCCTATTGCTTACACTCACGGCATCCGCGTTGGAACGCTATCCCTTTTTTGAACGTCTTCTCGTCTTTCTGTCACCCTTAATTATCCTCCTTATTGCAAGAGGCTGCGATCAGGCGATCAGATCCTTCAGGGCACTGCGCAACAGGCAATTCATAATCCCGGTTCTCCTCCTCACCGGTGGATTCTCAGCATCTGCTGTCGAAGTGATCAATCCGAGTACTTTCGGCCGCTACAAAAAATCCTATCAGAAAGAAGCACTGCTCCATATCGACAAGAACTTTCAGGAGGGCGATGTTGTCTACGTCTACTGGAATATGGACTACGGTTACCGTTACTATAAGAAGGCCTATAATCTCCGATATAATGCGATTGAGGGGAGCGACATGAAATTCGCGTCAGCAAATCCGGAAGACTACATTAACAAGCTACAGCCTGATCTGACCCGGCTTAAAGGAAAAAGACGTGTATGGGTGGTCTACAATAAAAAGCTCTGGAATGACATAGGAGAAATTGAAAGCAAGCCCGACTGGTATAACAAATCGCAACCCGGAGAATTTCTCTACCGTGAACTATCCCATCGAGCTCATGAAAAAGAAAGCTTTCAACTTGACGAAGTGAACGTTCACCTTTTCGACTTCAGCTCTGCTCCGTAATCTCTACCCATTTATAACGTATTGCTCCAGGCTTGGGTTCAATGGGCGTGTCGTGACATTCGGCCCAGGCCTGTGTAAAAGAGGCTCCGAAATACAGAATCAGTGAGGAATAGAAAACAAAGAGAAGCAGAAGCACAATTGCAGCTGAAGCTCCATACAAGCTATCAATATTGCTTTGCAGCAATAAGACACGCAGTAGAAACTTACCTATATTGAACAGAATACTGGTAAAGAGAGCTCCCGCTATTGCGACCTTCCAGGGGGGTACGCCGTCAGGCAGATATCTGAAAATTATCACAAACCAAGTCGTTACTATAAGGATAGAAAATATATGACTGAATGCACTGTTCAGAAAATCCGCCAGCCAGGGTAATAATTCCTCCACTACCTCTTTAAGGTACGTTTGCATCCCCTCCATAAGGATTGAAATCAAAAACAGAAAACCAGTGAACACGATAATAATAAGAGCCTGCCACCTGGAACGCATTGTTCCGCGGAAGCGCTGTTTAGCAACCATTTTTACCTTCCATACCTGGTTAATCGAATCTTTAACAATCTTAAACAGGTTCGTAGCGACAAAAACTAAAACAACCATACCAATGATGGTGATGTATTCATTGCTGGCCATCTCCCTGATAGCCTTTAGCGTATCCGTTATCTGAACAGTACTACTTTTGCCGATAACCGAGGACAGACTTTGAAATACCTCCCGAATAATCTGATCATTAACGATCAGGCCCAACACCTGCGTGATGATCACAAGTATAGGAGGCAATGCAAAAATGGTGAAGAATGCCGTCGCTGCTGCCATTCGTAACGGATCATTGGCTGAAAACACCTGAATAGCCTGCTTCAGAGGTTTTAAAATGGGAATTAATCCGGTGTTTTTTATCAAGGTTTTGTCCGTTATTACATTGGGATTCTTGCTCACCTGTCACGAGTTTACGCTGTAAGGTAGCTAATTCGATCCAATATCTGTGATATCTCAAGAACTCGGCCTTAGTATACAAAAATGAGACCAGTTAATGAGAAAGCCCAAAAGCTCTTATATGATCTCAAAAACCGGGGGCACTGATTGCCTTTTAACGTGATCAAAAAGGAGGGACTAGTGAGAACATACATCCAGATTTATACCATTTGTCCAATATATACCCGAATGTCCTTAGCAATTGGACAATTAAGAATTATTAATTATTACTTGCTCATAATGTTCGATAAACCATTTTAGCACTTCATTTCGATTAGTTTTTTTATAAGCTAATACCACTTCTGTATGGACTGGAATGTGTTTTAGCTCAATAAATGATAATTTCATTTTCGAATACTGTTTTTTTAATGTTAGGGGTAATATTGACACCCCTAGGTTCGCTTCAACAAGCTGTAAGATAGAATGCACGTTGTTGGCCTCGTGAGTAATGTCTGGAGTAAAGCCCATTCTTTGGCAAATTTCCATAAGCTTTTGATTATAGTACGGTGCAAAATCTTTATTAAAAAAGATGAAAGGACACTTTTTCAAAAACTTCACTAACTCCTCCTGATTTTGAAAGGTCCGATCTGAAAAAGGAATGACAACTACGAACGGATCAAAAAACAGAGAACTAACAGTTAATTTGTCTGACATAATCGGAGCTCTTAGGATCCCTACATCCAATTTTCCCTGTTCCAAATCTTTCACTTGGATTATTGTGGGAACTTCGAAAAGACTTGTCTTCAAATAGGGAAACTCTTCATGCATTGTCTTTAAAACTTCAGCTAGATAGGACTGATAAACGGAACTGATATAGCCGATTTTAAGTTCTCCACTAATACTAGCATGAATTTCACGAGTAACGCTCTTTACTTCTTCTAGTTTAGTGAAGATTAGGTGCACTTCGTCTTTGAAATACCGTCCAGCATCAGTTAACATCACCCGTTTGTTGTTTCGAACAAACAGCTGAACACTTAATTCTTCCTCCAGTTCTTTAATTTGTCTGCTCAAAGGAGGTTGAGATATATGGAGCTTTGCTGCTGCCTTAGTAAAATTAAGTTCATCTGATACCGTTTTAAAATATAATAAATGTCGAAGTTCCATAAATACGATACCTTATAAGTATGATTACTTGATAAAATTGATATTTTACAAATATGATCATAACATCTATTTTTATCAAAAACTCATATAATGAACAGAGATAATTCCCCTAAGGCCACAAATAATGAGATTCGAACCAGGTTTGATAACGACGTAGAGCGTTTCTCAAATTTAGAAACCGGTCAGCAAACCACTATAGACGCACTAATGACGATGGAATTGTGCACAGAGGCAGCTAAATATATTAGTCCAAACGCAGAGAATCTCTTAGATATTGGATGTGGGGCAGGCAACTATACTTTAAAAATGCTTAGTAAAATACCCAATCTTAATTGTACGCTTAATGATTTAAGCGCACCTATGTTAGCGCGCGCAAAAGAAAGAGTATCGACTAACACTCGCGGCAAAATAACTGTCATACAAGATGACATGCGTAACCTCAATTTGCCAGATGACCATTACGACATTATTTTTGCAGCTGCTACCTTTCATCATTTACGTACTGATGCAGACTGGGAGCATATGTTTACCAAAGTTTACAAAACTTTAAAGCCTGGTGGCAGCATATGGATTTCAGATTTGATTACTCATGATTCTGAATTAGTCAATTCTCTTTTTCACCACAAGTATGGTACATATCTTGAAACCCTTGGTGGTAAAGAATATAGTCAGAAGGTGTTTGATTACATTGAATATGAAGATACTCCGAGATCTCTAAATTATCAATTAGCCCTTTTAAATAAAGTTGGGTTTACTACTACCGATATCCTTCATAAAAATTCTTATTTCGCAGCTTTTGGAGGGATAAAGTAAAAGCATTAATGGGCCCTATGACACAGCGCATCTGTAACAGGGGTTCTTCATATAATAAATAAATTGACCTTCTAATCGCCTACTGTACCCTTACCGTTATAACAGCATCATTTCCAGTTTTATCTTTAAGCCATATGGTGGCAACACCCTTAACCTCGTTCTTAGACGAAACTATTGATAGAATATCGTATTTTTTATCAATATCGGCTTTCTCCATTAGGGTCACTTTCTCAATTGCAGGAGATAAGGTACTTTGCACTATTTTCCAACCACCCCCGCCCCATTTCAGCCAAACGGAAGCTATTTGATCGTTCACTGCTGTAACTTCCAGGCGGTTACTGATTAAATAAAAAGAAGAGGTAACCATAACTTCAAAATCGGCGCTCGTGCCTCTTTTATCTATAATCTTGTAGTAGGAATTCCCTGGTTGTAGTCCCGACACTTTTATGTGGTCATTTTGAGTCACATCTACATCCGCTGAAGTACCCTTGATTTTATGAATACTGTATCCGCCCGAGCCAAAAGCAATATCTTTCATGGTATGGGTATCGCCGCTTTCAATGAATATTCCATAGTTATGTGGTGTTAAAGACTTTGCGGACGAATATATTAGCAGGGATATGCTTTGCTCCTTTTTGTCAGTAACGGTTATACTTACATTATTGCGCAGCAGGTTGACTTTTACCTTGTTTCCATCAACACTTACTTTAGCATCCTCTTCACTTAATACAACGGCTGTATATCCTCCATTTCCATTTAGGATATCAAACTCAAGATCAACTTCTTCAGTTTGCACTACCCGGCCAACAGAAAGCTCCAACTTCTGTATTTGCTCGGGCAATTCAGGGGTTGCCAGTTCATCATCTGAATTGCAAGCTGCACACAAACAGATCATAAATGATAATAAAAGAGCTGCAGGAAATTTCATAATTCGTTGTTTTTAGCTTTATAGGCTGCGTTGGAATTTATCGTTTATACCTAATTTCATGCACTAAATATCCGCTTCCCCAGTTTTCCGGGTCATGAGAGACAACAGCCCTTAAAGCTAGCTTACTCATGTATTCACGATATTCTCTGTACTCTTCCGAATTTCCAATCTCCTTCTCTTTGGATATGAAGTCTTCAAGTTGTTGTTTGATTTCCGCATCGGCAGGTCTCAGATTCCCGCCTCCTCCGTACTTAAAATGGTCACTCTCTTTCCTGACAGCCAGTCCCCCACCACTTTCAAATCCCAACGGATAAACAAGCCCGATCTCAAAAGATTCCGTACCGGTACATCTCTCTTTGCTGATGACTTCTGTATACTCAAACCAACTGTTAGCACCATCATCCATCACAGGTTGAGGGGATTTGTATACTTTCGCCTTTACCTTATAAGTATAACCCAGTTCTCTTTCCTCAAATCCTCCTAAAGACAATGGAGACGGCTCTCTTTTAGGCAAAAGAAAGACCATCTGGTTACGAACATCGCTGTAATGATCCACAAATAGTTCTGCCTTCTGCCCATTTTTGGGGTTGGAAGGGTTAAATTCATCTTTGGAACAGGCGGCAAGCGAGAAGGCAATAAGAAGAAGAATTAATTTATGCATGGCTTAGTTTTATTACTTTTCGGGATATTTCTCGTTGTAAATAATAACTATCGGACTTGTTTGTATGACGTCCCTGTTAAAATTCAATAGCGAAAGTTCGAATATCGCTTTCTTTCCCAAAGGGAAAGTCAGAATTCTTTCAATATCTTCAGGTAGAATCATGTTTTTGAGATATCCATTTCGATCCCATAGCATCTCTCTTGTCTTTCCCTCATCTGTCTTAACAATAGCTGACATTGGACTATATTTCGCTGTACCGTATAAATCAGCTGTTTTAGCACAAACTCCTAAGGGGATTGCGGAGAAGGCATAAGGTATCTCGGAACCATATGTTGTATATAAACCACTCTTGCTGTTAATAAATATTGTATCAATTATCAATTTATAGACATCACCATCTTGTGGGCATTCATAAATTACGCTTGGTTCCGGATCTGGCTTGTCAATAATAGGCTGTGACTTTTCTTTCCCGCAAGATCCCAACAAGAATGCCATAGAAAAAATAACAAGTAAAATATTTTTTAATGCTCCCTTTTGCATCACTGTTAGTTTAATTTTAATATTGTTTTCATCCAGATTATCATACTACAAAGAAGAATCTATTTAAGTTGATTTGCACTAAACTATACAAAATTCCCGCGATTGAGAAATTTAATTATCTGGGCAGCTCAATTTTATTTGTATATTTTTAACTGAACAAATTAACTTTGATGAGAAAGAAATATCAGGGAGAAATTAACGATAAGCAACGGTCAATGGGAAAGCTGATCGACGCCGTCGGTGAAGTCATTCAAACGGTAGGCTACACAGGACTTACTCCAACTAATATTGCCAGGGTTGCCGGACTGGATAGAAAACTAATATCCCTGTATTTTGGATCCGTTAACAATTTGGTTGAAACGTATGTAAAAAGCAAAGATTATTGGTTGGCCGCTACCGGGGATGCCTCTGAGTTGATGAAGCACAATAAAGGTGAAAAGACACGTCAGATATTAGAGTCAGTCCTTCTAAACCAACTGGATTACTTTTATAGTAATCCAGAAATGCAGAAAATCATAGTCTGGCAGCTCAGTGAGCAAACAGATGTTATGAAACAGGTGTGCACCGAAAGGGAGAAAATGAGCAGCAGTTTCTTTGCCCTTTCTGATAAGGAACTGGAGGGCAGACAAGTAGATTTAAGGGCAACTGCGGCCATACTTGTTGCAGGCATTTATTACCTCGTGCTTCACGCTAAGACTGACAACGGACTTTTCTGCGAAATCGATATCAATAGCGAGCAGGGAATGGACCGGATTAAAGCTGCTGTAAAGACAATAGTAGAGGGTGCTTACAGTTGATTATCATCTTTTCAGAATTCCCTTTTCGACACTTTCGTTTATCAAGTTCTCAGCATAACTCCAAATCGAGGAAGAACCGTTGTTGATAACTTTCTTCTTATTATAAACCTGCTCGTAGCCGACATTGAATTCAGTCCAGGTTCCACCATTATTTGAGGTATTTTGCAGAAGTGGTTCAAGCCTGTCCATAGACCTTGCGAATTTTGCTTCTTCAGAAACCCCCTCCTCAAACTCGCTCCAGATCGCTATAAAATCCTCTGCCTGTTCATCTGGCAAAAGTCCAAAGATCCTTTTAGCCGCTATAAGCTCTTCTTCTGTATTATCATGACTTTTCGCGGTGTCATAGATAAACGTATCACCGGCGTCAATTTCTACAATATCATGGATTAAAACCATCTTTAGAACCTTAAGCACATCAATTGGCTTATTCGAGTGCTCCACTAAAACAATGGTCATCATAGCCAAATGCCAACTATGCTCTGCGTCATTCTCATGCCTTTCACTATTAAGAAGTTTAGTTCTGCGCTGGATGTATTTTAATTTGTCAATCTCCTTAATAAAATCCAGTTGCTGTATTAAGTTGCTATTTTCCATCATAATGAAATAAAATCGAATCGTGTTGCTGTAAACAGCCTTCTTACAAATGTAAGTAATAATCGTTCTTACGTGTCGTCAGTCAATTTCGACACGCTTCATAATTCTTACTTTTTCTACAAACCGAGCCATTTTATAATGTTGGTACTGCTGACTCCTGCACAACTTCCCTTGTTGCGTTAAAGAGCCTGATTCTAAGTCTTGCTGCCTTCTGCGCCGGCAGCCGCTTAGTCAGCTCCAGATTACTACCACTAAACTTATCCCTGTAAGACGATTATACATCGCAATTTCGGCTACGCAATTTATTTTTATAGACGCTTTAACAACAGTTTGATCAATATCTTATCATGAAGTCAAATACATAATGCTTCATTTAAATAATCATTTACAACTTTAATTGGTTAAGAGATCTTTGATATAGACAAACAGAGCATAATCTGTCCATGCCATTATTTGATCAGCCTTTGGCCGGTACGCTATTTTAAACTTTCCAAGTTCAATATCGCTTATATCTGGTAAAACATATTTGATAATACTATCGTTAAACCTCTAGGGCACCTCCGAAATTCAATCTTTCCATTTGCAAATTTCCGAAGTTTTCTTGCTCTTTTGCCGTCTTTACTAAATAGCTCATAAAAGAACATAACAGGACTTCCGCCAAATGGCAAAAGTAGATAAATAGGGGGCTTCCCTTTGAAAAATATCCCTTATCCTTGTAAGGTCCTCTAAATCTTCCATATTCGTTAATATTGAAGAGTAGCGCGCATAGTTAGACTAACCCAATATTATTAACCACTTACTTCTCATACCCTACAAATCTTATCCTCTTACCCTTAACGATTTCAGGATGATCATCCTGAGCAGGCTGTCGCGGAACATTCCGGTTCTGCCGCATCTTTTCGGCTAATAGCTTTGCCGTTCCCGCCCGTGCTTTCTGCTCGATGCGTTTCTTAAGACCCGCCAGCAGCCGGTTTCCTGCATAATCTACAATGATCTGGCCCGGCCGCTCTTCTGCAGGACCTGTCGTACCCTTTTCCAGCGGAATAATTCCCGGTTCCTGCCAGGCGGCTACCAGAGCTGTGGGACTAAAAGCCTTACTGTTGAGCAGTACAAAACCTTCATCCAGCGCATGGCAGCCGTATAAGGA
>Ga0160467_100900_pt1 | contig 18137 bp, 14 predicted proteins | sample HID1972I_E11MG_FD_108221 | JGI IMG/M metagenome (GOLD analysis project Ga0160467, IMG submission 108221) | Enriched pill bug-associated microbial communities from UW Madison campus, WI, USA - HID1972I_E11 MG | ecosystem: Host-associated > Arthropoda: Insects > Digestive system > Unclassified ...
AGGGTGACAGTCGAGCAAAAATAAGCCAAGCTATTGACGAGGCTATTACTAAGGGGATCCCTTGGGACCTGGAGCTGGAGATCGTCACGTTTACAGGTGAAGAACTGTGGGTACGGGCACTTGGAAATGCGGAGTTTGATAATGATCAATGTATTCGTTTATATGGTACTTTTCAAGATATTGACAAACGTAAGCGTATTGAAGCTGAATCTTTAAAATCTAAAAAGTTACTGGAGGATGTTCTGCAAGCGACATCTGCTGTAGGTATTATTGCGACAGATAACCACGGATTGATCACCCTGTTTAATAAAGGTGCAGAAAATCTTCTTGGTTACAGCAGTGAGGAGATTATCGGCAAATTTACACCTGCTCTTTTCCATGTAGAAGAAGAGATGATGGTACGTGCTCATGAACTGACTATTGAATTGGGGCATCCAATAGCAGGATTTCGCATTTTTGTTGAAAAGCCTGAACTTTACGGGGCAGAGCAGAGAGAGTGGACCTACGTAAGAAAAGATGGACAATTATTATATGTTTCGCTTGCGGTTACTGCTATTCATGATGTTGAAGAAAATATTATCGGTTATCTGGGTATAGCGACCGATATCAGCAAGATTATACATCAACGTGAAGAATTGGAAAAAGCAAAAGTTCTTGCTGAACAGGGCAGTATTGCGAAATCTGAATTTTTAGCAAATATGAGCCATGAGATCAGGACACCTCTCAATGGAATTATCGGTTTTACAGACTTGATGACCAGAACCACGCTCGATGATACCCAACGAGAATACCTGTCAATTGTAGATCAGTCCGCTACTTTACTGTTGAGTATCATTAATGATATTCTCGATTTTTCAAAAATTGAAGCCGGGAAGCTGGAGCTGGATATTGATAAATGTGATCTTTACGAAGTGCTCACCCAAGTAACTACTTTTTTGAATATTCAGGGACAGGGTAAAAACGTTGAATTTCATTTAAATATCTCGAAGGACGTACCGCAATATATCTGGGTCGATTCCCTTCGTGTTAAGCAGGTATTAATGAACCTACTGAGCAATGCTAAGAAATTTACGGAGAAAGGTGAAATTGAACTACGTGTTGATTTCTTATCTAAGCAAGATGATCTGACCAGCTTGCGCTTCAGTGTGCGGGATACGGGCATTGGTATAAAAGCAGAAAAACAGGAGAAAATATTCGATGCTTTCTCTCAGGAAGATGCATCGACGACAAAACGATATGGTGGTACGGGTCTGGGACTAACTATTTCCAATAAGCTATTGAAGATGATGGGCAGTGGGCTAAAATTGGAGAGTACATATCTTGTTGGGAGCCGTTTCTATTTTGATCTCAGTGTGCGCTACGATGATGGTGAAGTACGTGAATGGCTAAATCTGCAAAACATTCGAGAGGTATTGATCGTGATCAATGATTCTGCCAACCGAACGCTTTTAGCACAGATGTTAAAATTGCAGCAAATTAAAGTTTCTGAAGTGGCTAATGGATTTGAAGTATTGCAGCTGTTAATGAAGGGAAATCAGTACGATGTTATTATTATTGACAATGACCTCCCTATAATGAGCGGTATTGAAACCATTAAAAAGATCAAGGAAAAATTATTTAGTATCGATAACGATCACGCGATCATACCGATATTTGATGCTAACGAGGGAAATATAAATAACATATGTGCATCCTTAGGTATCCGGCATTGGCTTGAACATCCGGTAAAACTTGATGATCTGTATGCCGTTCTTTCAAAAATAGAAGTACAGGAGACTCAAAAAGACATTGATCCGGTAACTAATGACCGGCGCAATGGAGAAGGCCTTAAAATTCTTGTTTTCGAAGATAATGAATTTAACATACGATTAGCAACCATTTTGATCCGAAACATCATGCCCGGAATCGAAATTCTGGAAGCTAAAGATGTACTAAAGGGAATTGAGATTTTTAAAGAAATGCATCCAGATCTGGTTCTGATGGATATTCAGATGCCTATTATGAACGGCTATGAAGTCACTGAAGTCATACGCAGGGAAGAGATAGGAGCTAGAACACCCATTATAGCATTAACAGCAGGAAACGTGCTGGGGGAAAAAGAGAAATGTTTAGCGGCAGGAATGGATGATTTTGTCGTTAAGCCAATAATTGAACAGGCATTACGTTCCGTTTTAAACAAATGGCTTCATTTGGAATAGTTCGTTAACGGATTTAAATGGATATGTTTAGTTAGTTAAGAAAGTCTAGAATACCTAGGTTTACCTTGGTTTGAAGTCAGGAAATACTTAAAAGCGAATATTTCCTGCTATGGTTAGCTGTTTGCCATTGTAACCTGGAATAAACATATAAGTAACACTTTGACTCTGTTTGTTGTGGTCAATTAAAGGAAGCATCCAGTAGGCAATTTTAGTACTTAGGATACCTATTCCGGCTCCCATAGCGACATCAGAGAGCCAGTGTTTATTATTGTACATGCGAAAGAATCCTGTTCCTGCAGCGACGGCATACCCTGCCACACCATACCAAATAGATCGATCCTTGTATTCCTGCCAGAGCAGTTCTGCTCCCACAAATGCTGTAGCGGTATGTCCTGAAGGAAAAGAATTGTTGGCGGAGCTATCCGGTCGCCATACGTTACCCGTATTTTTGATGGACATGACCGTTGCCGTCATAATGGCATTGGAAACTGCAGCAGTGAAAAGACGCTGTTTGAGATTATGTTTTGCTCTGATACCAAAAGCATCGAGAGCAAAGATACTTGCTGTGCCTGCATACTGACTAAAATCATCTACAGAAAATTTGCGGTCAATATTTTCTCTCAGCTCATCTCGGAGATCTTTATTTTGGCCGATCAAAAAATGGCTTTCTAGAGCAATGAGCCCATAACTCATCAGGCCTACTGGTACAATGAGTTCTTTATAGGGAATTCGCTTAATAAAAGATCTTTTAGTGATAGTGCTATCAGAATAAGTGGAGCTTATTTGTTGTGCTTGGCTTTCCTGTAGAAAAAATACGAGGAAGTAAAACAACATCAGGTATGAAAAGAATATACGCATTGTACTGTCATTAATAATGGATCTATATTGGTAATGAAGGTATAAAAAGGAAATGAAATTATTCATCTAAAAACTATTATTTTTTAATTATGTTTTGTTTGAAATAAATGTGTTAACTTTCTGAATATCTAATTGATACCGCTATGGGTTATCCTATTCCTAAAGATCTGAAAGGGCTTACTGAAAATCAAGTGAAGCAGTCTGTTGAAAAGTACGGCTATAATGATCTAAAAACTAAACGCAACAATGGTACATGGCGCTTACTGATCAATATCGTTAAAGAACCGATGTTGATCTTATTGATCATGATTTCTGTCATTTATTTAGTTGTCGGGAACTATGCCGAAGCCTATTTTATGTTTGCTGCGGTAATTTTTGTATCCGGCATTTCTTTTTATCAGGACTCCCGAAGCCGCAATGCGATGCAGGCTCTTGAAAAGTTAAATGAGCCTTTAAGCAAAGTGATTCGGGATGGTCAGATCGTTGCGATCAAAACTCATGAAATAGCTGTCGGCGACCTTTGTCTTACTGAAGAAGGCCAGATCATCAATGCCGATGGCCGTATTGTGCACAGCAATGATTTTTCTGTTAATGAATCTTCTCTTACCGGTGAAAGCCTATCGGTTTTCAAGGATGTGGATAGTACAGACAATAAGGTGTATAGCGGAACAATCACGGTGTCGGGGCTGGCTGTTTTTGAAGTACAGGAGATAGGCGAGCAGACGAAGTTGGGAAAGATAGGGCACTCGATTGCTTCTATTACAGAGGAAAAATCACCTTTACAGTTACAGATTGAGCGCTTTGTGAAAAAGATGGCACTTGTTGGACTAGTGGTTTTTTTACTGGTATGCCTGGCCAATTATTTTCAGACCAAAAGTTTTGTTGACAGTCTTTTAAATGGTCTTACATTGGCCATGTCGATTCTTCCCGAAGAGATTCCTGTGGCTTTTACGACTTTTATGGCTCTGGGAGCATGGAGACTCATGCGGGACGGTGTTATTATTAAAAAATCGAGCATTGTTGAAACCTTGGGGAGCACCACAGTTATCTGCACGGATAAAACAGGCACGATAACCGAAAATACGATGCATCTGGTTGCTGTTTACAGCGAGACCGGTCAGCTTACGGCTAATGAGCAGGATTACCATATGCCCGAAATTGCAAGTGTGATACAGACAGCTATGTGGGCCAGCGAACCTGTACCTTTCGATCCTATGGAGAAAGAACTCCATCGCCTTTACGAGGAGACTGAAAAAAATGATCGGCGTGCACTGTTTGAATTATTTCATGAGTATCCTTTGGAAGGAAAACCGCCAATGATGACGCATCTATTTAGAAATAATAAGGGTGAGCGTATTATTGCCGCAAAAGGCGCACCCGAAGCTATTCTCGAAGTGAGCCGGCTTGCGGATGAAAAAAAAGAATCATTGCGGGTATTGGTTGATCAGTTTGGCCAGAAAGGTTATCGGGTACTGGGAGTTGCATCTGCCACTTATGGAAGCGATGAATTTCCCGAAAAACAGCAGGATTTTCCGTTTGATTTTGTCGGCTTTGTTGTTTTTTACGATCCGCCTAAGAAAGGGATAGAAAAGGTATTCCAGCAAATCTATGAAGCCGGGATCAAAGTTAAAATGATTACCGGAGACAACTCCAATACGGCCGGTTCTATCGCAGCACAGGCTGGTATAAAAAATGCATCTGCCCATATAGAAGGTAAAGAATTGATTGTGCTTTCTGAGGAACAGCTGGACAAAAAGGTACAAGAAGTTACCCTCTTCGCCCGCATGTATCCGGAGGCTAAGCTGGCCGTGGTGAAATCGCTTAAGCGCCAAGGTGAAGTGGTAGCCATGCTAGGCGATGGGGTAAATGATGCGCCGGCACTGAAAGCGGCACATATCGGTGTAGCCATGGGGCATAAAGGAACTGAAATAGCAAAGGCAGCCGCTGCGGTCGTTCTTATTGAAGATGATTTTTCTAAATTGGTGCTTGCAATTGCAGCAGGTAGACGCATCTATTCCAATATTAAGAAAGCGATTCAATACATTATTTCTATTCATATTCCCATTATTCTGACGGTATCACTACCGCTCTTTTTGGGTTGGGTATATCCGCAGATTTTCACGCCCATACATGTTATATTCTTGGAGCTGGTAATGGGGCCTACCTGTTCGATTGTCTATGAAAATGAGCCCATGGAAAAAAATGCCATGCAGCGTAAACCACGTCCTATATCGGAGACTTTTTTAAATTGCAAAGAGCTGATTATCAGTGTGTTTCAGGGTCTGGTGATTACTGCAGGTGTTCTTTTTATCTATCAATATACCGTGAGACATGGAGGAGACGAGAAAACGGTTAGGAGTATGGTCTTTACGACATTGATCTTTGCTAATATCCTACTGAGTTTTATCAACCGTTCTTTTTACTACTATATATACGAGACCATTACGTATAAGAATCGTCTTATTTATTACATTACCGGCATTACTTTACTGTTTATGTTGATGATGCTGTATGTTAAACCTGTATCCGATTTCTTTAGCATGACAGATCTGGGATTTACGCAAGTGTTAATTTGTTTTTTGGTAGCAGGGCTCAGTACGCTCTGGATGGATCTTTACAAATGCTGGAAACGATCAAGAACTGAATAGTAATTATTACGGTCTTTATCTAATGAATAAGTTACAGCACCTCCGTCGGTCAAACTAAAAAGATCGTATAAGGCATTTATTGGTGGGGAATATTGACCATATCAAGTAGTTAAAGCTCGTACTTATTGACTTAGTCATTAAAATTAAATTCAGGTCATAGCATCTAAAGCTGTGACCTGCTTTATTTACTTAAGTTAGTCTGTCTGTAGAACAAGCTTTTTTACCATTTACTTGATCAAACTCATGCCACGTGGATGTGGTTAATACGCAACTCCTGTGTAAATACCCTAAATCAATCCTGTACTGAACTATCGATGCATCGACCTGTTCTTTTTCTATAACTGTTTAATCAACTAAAATATTCATTATGGAAAATTACTTAAACAACCCGGATATCATCAACGACTTAATAAAGATTAATAATGACCGCATAGCAGGCTATAAAAGGGCTTTGGATCTTGCTCATGGTCTAGAGCTTGACACCCTGCGCCAGATATTTGCAAATAACATCCTACAGTCCGAACGTTTTATTGAAGAATTGAAACCTTATGTGCTTCGAGTAGGGGAGAAACCTACCGATGAGACGATGTTAAGTGGTAAGCTGTTTAGAATGTGGATGAGTATTAAAGGAAATATTGTCGGAAATGATAGACATAGTTTGCTCGAAAGTTGCGAAAAGGGGGAAGATGCGTTTAAAGAAATGTATAAAAAAATACTTGTAGAGGATGTCAACGATTTATCATTGGGCGCATGTAATAAATTGTTGGAACAATTGAGCAAACAATCTGAATCGCATAATGAAATTAAAAGTTTGCGCGACCAGGTGCCCTCATAAATAATATCCGATGAAAAATGAAACTGGAATCACAGTTGAATGATTGATGAAAACAACAATACCCGGTCTTGCCGGGTATTGTTGTTTTAAGTATATATGTGTTCTTAATCTTGTAAAAGCGCTAATGCGGTCTCATTACCTTGTTGGGCAGCCAGATCTGCCACAGATAATCCGCTGCTGTCCAGAATACTTTTATTGGCACCCCGCTCTAATAAAAGCTGCACAATCTCGTTTCTTCCAAACATAGCCGCAAACATGAGTGCAGTACTGCCATTTCCATGTCGGAGATCGAGATTAGCACCATGATTGATCAAGAGTTCTGCCATATCTTTATAGCCTTTAAATGCCACACCCATCAGTGCACTGTTGCCTCCGTTATCTTGGGCATTGACATGTGCGCCTGATTTCAGTAATAATTGTGCAGCTTCATATTGGTTATTATAACAGGCAATGATAAGTGGACTATACCCTTTGTCATCGCGGCTATTTAAATCTACCTTTTGGCGAATGAGTTCTTCCAGTACTTCAATATTGCCTGCCCGTGCGGCGTGAATGATAATGTGCGCATCCTGTATCATATATTTTTTATTTAAGTCTTCCGTTGTATAGCAATAACAATCTAGAGTTGTTTTAGTTGACGCTAAAAATTAATTTATGAAATTTTCGAAAGCAGTATTTTCATTATGATTAACGCCTGATTTTGACCAGTATTGGTATCATTATTTGACAGAAAACAGTAAAAAAGACTTTATTCATGTAATTTATCCCGGATCGTGGTGTTAATACTTGAAATCAAAGTAACGGTGAACTCCTGTTCCGATGAGTTGTTATTCTTGTACAAATATTTTATTAAGTAACTCAATGTATTATGGAAAATCATTTGAACAACCCAGAAATTATCAATGACCTGATAAAAATTAATAATGATCGGGTGGAAGGTTATAAAACAGCATTAGATCTTTCGCATACACTAAGTTTGGATAGCTTACAGCAATTATTTGCAAAATATATCTTACAATCACAGCATTTTATTGAAGAGCTGAAACCTTTTGTCGTTTTGGAAGGTGAACAACCGACCGATGCCACCATGTTAAGCGGTAAACTGTTCAGAATGTGGATGAGTGTGAAAGTAACCATTGCAGGTAATGACAGAAAAAGTTTATTAGAAAGTTGTGAAAAGGGAGAGGATGCGTTTAAGGACACATACAAAAAAATTCTCCAGGAGGATAATGATCAATTGTCTATCGAGGTGAAAAATATACTGTTAAAGCAGTTGGATAAACAGCTGGAGGCACATGATGCCATTAAAATGTTGCGTGACGAGGTAACGTTGTAAATAATGGATGCTGAAAACCGAAGCGGTAATCCCCACTGAATAAGCGAAGCATTACGATCAAAAAAATACCCGGTCATGCCGGGTATTTTTTTATTTTAACGTTATTAGCAAAAGCTGAATTAAATTATTTCAGGCTTGTTAATGCTTTGGAATTTCTCAATAAAAAAACATATTGAAAATAATCTGTTGTAAACGTGTCCTTTTGAGGAACAATATTTTCACCAAAAACTCTCGATTTTATACTGATTAGGTGTTGCGATTTTAGAAAGGGTGAGTTCTCCGAATTTAACTTAAATAGCGTAATTGAATTTGGTTTACTCAATTCTTTTAAATCATTGATTCCCTTTACAAGTTGTAATGGACCATCTGCATTACTCCAATCCACTCGTTCATTTTCTGGCGTGGGAAATTGCGGAATTTTAGGAAGGTACATTTCGCTGTCTATGGTATAGCTAACAAAACTCGTGGTTTTTATACCCGATTTTTTTAGTTCAGAAGCAAATGTTTGTTTTCCATTTTCAGTTGTGTTTTGCAATACATGGAAATAACCAAAAAGACCGTAGAATTTTTCATTTTCAAGTTTTAAATGCTTGATGGAATTCTTAAAATTAATGACCATTGCCGAATCTCTGGCCACTTTTGAATGATCATCAACATTCTTGTCAATTCCTATTACTGTAATTCTTGATGTGTCGGTTAGTTGTTGATTATAATCGTAAATAGCATTCCATTTTTCCAAAAGCTCCTGACTTGATTGTTGCGGAATTCTTTTACGGATTGCCAATACAACGTCCTTTAAAGTTTCTTGATTTTTTAAGCTATCTGTCAGGAAATTATTCAGTTTTGCAGCTGTTATGCTATCCATTTCTGCAATGTAATATTTAACACCCACTTTTTTATTTAAGAAAAAAAGCAACTCCCTGTCCAATGTCTGATTGTCAGCGTAGCCATGAATTTCTCCCAAAAGGAAAACCTTTGATTGATAAAAATCATCATCAAATAATTTGTCATTAATTGAATTTGTGATTTCCGTACTATTTTTCATCAGATAGCTTATATTATCCTCATTTTTAGATTCTAAAAATAATTTATTGCTGATAAAAAAATATAAGATAAACAGCACGCAAATACTTAAAATAGTAATCGATGTGAATTTAAGGACTTTTAAAAATTTCTTCATGTGTATTTTGGTGATTTTTTGGTTCAAAAGTGTTGTCAGTAAAACGAATTCTTAAAAATAAATTACTGACTGATGTTTTTCTGTATTGAACAGTTTTTAATTGTGGTGTGGGTTAATATTACCTTGAACGGTTTAAGGTTGGCGTTTGTGCTTATTTGTTTCATTTTAGGTTTAATAATGCTATAATTTCTTGCGCTGACAAATATATGATTTTTGAATTTTCTTCACACACTTCAAGTTCTAAAAAATTATTATCTGTCCAAGGTTTAGCGCTACAAGCTCCATCTTGATATTTGTCTGCAATAATTTTATAAAGATTTTTAACAATACTGTCAGCATAATTTTTCGATCTATTGTCGATTACGTATGATTTAGTTACTGCCGGTTATCGTATAAGACATTATACACAAATATCTAAAAGTTTTACTAAAATGGGAAATCAAATAGTAATCCATATGTCTGTACGCAGATCGCTACAAAATTCAAAAAAAAGTAACCGTGACGGAAACAGATATAAATAAAGTTTGTTAAGCTATTATGATCTTAAACTCTTCTAAAATTCCCTTTCGTTATATGTTTAACAAAGTTAAAAGGGAAGTGGCTTTGGTGGCCATTTTTGGCTTAATATTTAATGGATTGACTTATATTTTGCATGATAAGCTTCCGGATATGCCCTTGGGGGTTCCTGCATTTTTAGGTACCGCAATATCGGTGTTATTGTCTTTTAAAATGAGCCAGTCGTACGAAAGATGGTGGGAAGCACGCAAAGTATGGGGCGCTATTGTTAATGACTCCCGGTCGCTCGTTATCCAGATGCAGAGTTACCTCGCTGCTGAATATGCAGGGGTGATAAAGGATATTGCTTATAAACAGATTGCCTGGTGCTATGCATTAGGGGATTCACTTCGCGACCTCAACCCGCTAGCAAGACCATTGGAATTGACAAAGGAGGAGCTCGACCATTTACAGGAGCATCGGAATGTGCCCTTGGCAATTACCCAGATGCAGGCACTTACCATCAAGGAATTATCAGAAAAGCAGGCGATACCTGATTTTTTTCGTGTCCAGCTGGATCAGACTTTGGTGCGTTTGGTTGATGCGATGGGTAGAGCCGAACGGATCAATTCGACGGTATTTCCGGTTACTTACCGCCTTTTTCTTCACGGAGCGATCTATCTCTTTCTGATTACCCTCTCGATCGCTATACAGGATGTCAGCCCGATTTTCGAAATTCCGTTATTGGTGCTGATCGCTGCATTGTTTTTCCTGGCAGATAAGACGGCCTATAATCTGCAGGATCCTTTTCGCAATCGGCAAAGTGATGTGCCCGTAACCGCGATAGCCCGTAATATTGAAATCAATATTAAACAATTGCTTGGAGAAGATCATATACCGGAGCCGTTGAAACCAAAGACATTTTTTATACTGTAATGGTGGGAATGGGAGTTCGAAGATCAGGATAGCAGTTTCTGGGTTACGGAGCTAGGAAGGTCAATTCACGTATTGAAAAAAATAGCTATAAAAGCAAGCATCGGTTGGTGCTTGCTTTTTTTTGTGGATTGCCACCTTTCCAAATGATCTTAACGGATCAATGCGGTAATGAGGAGCAATCCGCTAAATTTTTGTCCCGCAGGCTTTTAATATGATCATGAGCCTGAAGCTGCAGTATCGCTTGATGCCGAATGAGATGTTCTGCTTCTAATGTCAGCACTTCTTTTTCTTCTAAAGTGTGATGATACACGCGCTTGTAGATGTCTTCTCTTTTTTCGCAGTCGTTTAAGATGCTCTGGATCGTATTCTCAACAAAACTATTCTTCAGATCCAGCCACATGTTGCGTAATTTGCTTGATATAGTTGTGCTTAGCTGTGGAAATTCGCTTGCCTCATAAACAAAGGGTTTGAGGTCTGTAATAAATTGCTCCGACTGATCCCGGTATTGCCTAAGGTACTTATCAATATCGTTGTGCGTATCTTTTGGTAACAGTTCAATATATTTGGTATAACCCGCAATTCGGTCATTATTGGCCTCTACTAAATTATTTAACAGATAGGCCTGTTCCTGCAATAAATTTTCCATAGTATATCCGCTTAATCTTTATCTAATAGACAATCTAAAAGGCTTTTAGTTCATAACTTGCACATCAGGTAAATGCTAAATTGCTCAATTTATTGCTACATAATCTTTGTTACGCCATCTGATTGATCTCACGCATTTTTAAGAATTTAATGGTTATGCCCATCTGCCCGAGATGGTAGAGGTCATGATTGATAAGACCTGTTACCAAATACTTATGATCATGCGGAAATGCAGGACCTGCATAAGGGTAAGGTGCAGCTAGAAATACATCGTCTTTCCCCTCTAAGAAATAGATGACGCTTTGCTGTGATGTATAAAATTCTTTTAGCAGGTTATCCCATCCTTTTTTGGCGAGCTCCAAATTGGTTCGCCAATTTGCGGCATCGGTCATTTCAAGTCCACGGGGATTTCCATGGAGACGGCTGAGGACTTCCTTTCGCCATTCGATCAAATGCGACATCAATTCCGCGATGCTGTGCATGTCCGGAAGCGGACGCTCGAACGCTGTCATTTCATTTACTTCAGTAAGCTTCTTTTCGAAATTTTCATCGATCCATAGATCAGCACTTTCGATATCTCGCAATTGCTGCATCATATTAGTTATCAGTACTTTTTCCATGATTTTCGTTTTAAGTGGTGAAATACTAACTGTTATTACCCTACCTGCATCGGATCTCGACCCTCTAGCAAATATCAGTATTCATCTTATGTAGGCTCCTTTTAAAGCCTTGATATTAAAGAGTACACTAGATAGTCCACTTTTGTTCTCTAACCGGGATAATAATGTTTTTATTTCAATACCGTTGTCGGTCAAACTTTGGTGAGCGGTGTTTGTTTTAATGTGAAGTGATCATAATGATATATGCTAAGTCATGATTAAAATAGCAACCTATAATATCAATGGTATTAATGGCCGTCTACCTGTATTGCTTCGATGGTTAAAGGAGGAATCTCCTGATGTCGTTTGTCTGCAGGAATTAAAGGCTCCACAGGAGCGTTTTCCTATACAGGCTATTACCGACGCTGGTTACAAGGCAATATGGCATGGTGAAAAAAGCTGGAACGGTGTTGCTGTGCTTTCTAAATACGATATCACAGAAGTCTCACGCGTATTGCCTGGAGATGAAGACGATACCCATAGCCGATACCTAGAGGTTATTGTCAATCAGCTCGTGATCTGCTGCTTGTACCTGCCTAATGGGAATCCCTATCCGGGACCAAAGTTCGACTATAAAATGAACTGGATAAAACGGCTAACCAAGCGTACTAAGACCTTGTTAGCGATGGAGATTCCCGTCATCCTTATTGGAGATTTTAATATCATTCCGACGGAGATGGATACATATAAACCGGAAAAATACATCGATAATGCTTTGTTCAGAATTGAAGTCAGGAAGGCATTTGAGCATCTTATAGCTCAAGGATGGCTAGATACTATCCGGAAATTATTTCCGGATCAGAAGGTATATACCTTCTGGGACTACCTGCGGCATGCTTACAGCCGCAATGCCGGTCTTCGTTTGGATCATATTTTACTTAGTCCCTTATTGGAAGATAGACTTTTAGAAGGCGGAATCGACCGGCATGTAAGAAGCTGGGAGAAAACAAGCGACCACGCACCGGTCTGGATATGTTTAAAAGAAAAATAGGGTGAAAGCTATTCGTATTTCACTGAATGAGCTCATGAAAATAGGTAAACCGCAAGAAAAAGGTGGTGATTATAACGGCGCTTTAAAAAGCGATCGGGCAATAATTGGAAAAGTCAAAATAGTACATCTGCAGCTCTCAGTCATAATTTAGCGAAAGCATTGGGTCTCGTCGATGATAATGGTTTTCCTATTTACGAAGAACCGCAAATAATGCGCTGGCGTAAACGTTTAGCGAATTTGGAGCGGAAAATAAAATCAGCAAGTGCTCCTCAAAAAAATGAAAGTTCGCTAAAAAAATTAACCTGGCGACTTCGTATCGATGTTATATGAGATCATAAAAAGTCTTTCGCTTAGGATCAGTAATTTTGGTAGCAGAAACAGTAAAATATATACCTCTTAATTGTGCGGTATTCATGAAATTTGAAATACGTATAGCAATGTTTTTTCGTTATGCATAACGTTTTGCCCTTAATAAGGGCATATGAAAACTTTTAACGGCTTTAATTTGTTCTAAAGTTATGCTTTGGCTACATTAATTGGGCTTCACTGTTTAATAGTAAAGTCGAAAAAATATTCCAATTATGAAGAAAAACAGTAATTTCAGCAGAAGATTTTTTTTAAAGACCACGGGCGCCCTCACTTTACTGGCGACCCTTCCGGCTTCTTTAAAAGCGGCCTATATACAAGTGAAGCAGTTTATAGTTCCTGCCAAGCGCACAGCTCCTTTGACATTGCAGGTTAATAAAAAGTCCTATACGCTTGATTCGGATACAAGATCCACTTTGCTGGATCTTTTGCGTGAAAACCTTGGCCTTACCGGTACAAAGAAAGGCTGTGATCACGGTCAATGCGGCGCCTGCACGGTCCATGTGGATGGCGTAAGGGTTTTAAGCTGCTTGACTCTTTCTGCCTCTACGGTCGGAAAAGACGTAACCACGATTGAAGGTATTGCCGATGGTGAGCACCTGCATCCAATGCAGGAGGCTTTTATTGCATGTGATGGTTTTCAATGTGGCTATTGTACTCCGGGGCAAATTATGTCGGCTATTGCCTGTGTAAAAGAGGGACATACACAATCCATCGAGGAAATAAAGGAATTTATGAGTGGCAATCTTTGCCGCTGTGGAGCTTATAACGGTATTGTTGAATCTATTCAAAAAGTAGCGCAATCATGAAACCTTTCGAATTTATAAGAGTAACCAATACCAAAACTGCACTTTCTCATAAAAAAGATCATGTGCAGTATATCGCGGGCGGAACAAATCTGGTCGATTTGATGAAAAAGAACGTGCATCTTCCGGATACTGTTGTAGACATTAATAATGCGCTTATTCGTACAATAGATACACATGACAAAAATATTCATATCGGTGCTATGGTTCGCAATACTGAAATTGCGACCGACGCGAAGGTATTAAAGGATTTTCCGTTGCTTGCAAAAGCTGTTTTGGCTGGAGCTTCTCCGCAGATCCGAAATATGGCTTCTACAGGAGGTAATATCTTGCAACGTACCCGTTGTCCATATTTCTACGATACCACTACTGACTGCAATAAGCGTGAACCGGGTACCGGATGCAGTGCATATGCTGGAGAAAATAGGATGAGCGCCATAATTGGTTATAGTAAAGATTGTGTTGCTGTACATCCATCTGATCTCTGTGTCGCATTTGTTGCATTGGATGCTGAAGTACACGTGATTACAAAAGATCAAAAAGAGACTGTTATACCTTTTCAGGAGTTTCATCGTCTTCCGGGAAATGATCCTCATCTGGACAATAATTTACCGGATCATGCTTTAATTTCATTTATTAAAATTCCAGAAAATCCATTTGCGAAACATTGTGCTTATCTTAAGATCAGAGACCGGGCTTCTTATGCCTTTGCTCTGGTTTCGGTAGCCGCTGCACTGCACTTGGACGGTGACCGTATCGTTGAAGCTCGGCTAGCCTCTGGTGGTGTAGCACATAAACCTTGGCGCTGGCTGGAAGCTGAAGAGTTCTTGATCGGTAAAAATGCCACTGCTGCTGTATTTAGCGAGGCCGCCGCCATGATTGTCGCGGATGCGCATCCCTTGGCACAAAATGGTTTTAAAGTAGGCATGCTGAAAGGTGCTGTGGAATCTGCACTGGCACAATGCCTGCTAGCTTAATCTGTAGCAGGGAATAACGTTTTTTAATAAAAAAGAATGGGTTTTTACAAAATAATGTAAAATGAAAGACTTGAATCAACAAAATATACATATACCTGAAGGACGCGTTGAAGCACGGGATAAAGTGACAGGGAAAGGCAAGTATGCCGCCGAATATGCTGTGGATCATATGTGCTATGCTGTTTTAGTGGGAAGCACGGTTCCCAGTGGCAAAATTAAAAATATTGATCTGTCCAAAGCGAAACAAGTTAAATCTGTGCTTGGTTTTGTATCCCATCTGGAAAAACCTGCAGTTCCTGGGTTTGCGACGGAGGCGTTGGTTAAAGAATCGCGTTTTGGTCTTCCTGTATTTCATACAGACACCATTTATTTCAAGGGACAGCCGGTCGTACTGGTTATGGCGGAGACACTTGAGGATGCCACTTATGCGGCATCGCTGGTAGAGGTGCAGTATGAAAAGACAAAATTTAACGTTGATTTTGACTCTACCTACGCACAGATCCCACTTCAGGAAGCGGGTAAAGAACGCGGAAATCTCGAGAGCTGGCAAGATGCACCTCATGTGGTGGAGGCCGAATATGAAATTAAAACGGAGGTACATCACCCCATGGAAATGCATGCCACGATCGCTGCATGGACTGGTACCGATCATCTAAAACTCTACGACAAGACACAGGGAGTGAATAATGTACAACAGGTGATCGCTCCTTTGTTTAATCTGAAAAAGGAACAGGTGGAGGTCATGAGCGAATTTGTCGGTGGTGGTTTTGGCTCTGGTCTACGGGTTTGGCCTCATGTGCTGGCTACCGTTATGGCAGCTAAACAAGTGGGACGTCCCGTAAAGTTAATGCTGACAAGACCGCAGATGTTTATTGGTACCGGTTACCGTCCTGCTTCCTGGCAAAGAATAAAGCTTGGAGCAGATGATCAGGGAAAATTTATAGGCATCCATCATCAGGCCCGTAATGAAACCTCGTTATACGAACGGTTTTCAGATCAGATCACACGGATAACGCGTCTGATTTATGATTTTGAACATCTTAAGACTGAGGATGCACTAGTGCCGTTAAATATCAATGCCGCGACCTGGATGCGTGGTCCCGGTGATTGTACTGGAGATTTTGCAGTTGAATGTGCCATCGATGAATTGAGCTATAAATTGAATTTAGATCCTGTAGCGATCCGAGCAAAAAATATTGCTGTAACGCATCATCCGGATTCTAAATTACCTTGGTCTTCAAATTATTTAGTAGATTGTATGAACGAAGGGGCTCAACGTATCGGTTGGGAAAAGCGGCATCCGAAACCGAATGGCATGCGGGATGGCGACTGGCATATTGGTTACGGTATGTCTGTGGGAATGTGGAATGCCGGACGAAATAAAACGAGTGCCGCCATAAAAATGAAACAAGATGGAAGCCTGATCATTCAGACTGCAATGACCGATATCGGTACAGGAACAGGGACGGGTATGAAAAATATTGCCCACGAAATAACAGGAATTCCGAAAGATAAAATAACAATCGAACTTGGTCATTCAAATCTCCCTCCAGCGCCCAGCCAAGGTGGAAGTACTGGAATGTCTTCAGTAAGCGGGGCTGTTGTGGAAGCGGTGCGTCAGCTGAAAGAAAAGCTGTTAACCTATGCCGCTCAACATGACCAAAAGTTTAAGGATGTACAGGCAGATGCCTTAGTGCTGTCTGAAACTGGTTTGTCTTTGAAAAATGATACAACTGCAACTATTCCTTTGGATACCTTGTGGAAGCAAAATAACTTAGATGAATTAGTGGTAGAAGCGACCTCAGGTCCCGGTGAAGAGCGTAAGAAATATGCTTTTTGCTCTTCTGCTGCTCATTTTTGCCAAGTAAGGGTCAATGTGAAAACGGGAAAGGTCATGGTGACAAAAATGGTCTGTGTGGCCGATGGAGGTAAAATTGTGAATGAAAAAGCGGCAGCAAACCAGATGTCAGGTGCAGCTGTCGGCGGCATCGGAATGGCACTTATGGAAGAGCGCCTGCTGGATACGCGGATCGGTGGAGCTATTGCTGATGATCTGGCAGGCTATCATTTTCCGGTTAATGCCGATGCACCAATAATTGATGTCAGTTTTATCGGTAAATCAGATCCTTTTATCAACCCGACTGGGGCTAAAGGTTTAGGTGAGGTGGGAATTATTGGAACGGCCGCTGCAATTGCGAATGCCATTTATAATGCTACGGGCAAAAGATTACGCAGTTTACCCATTACTCCAGATAAGATATTAAGTTAATCAAACACCTTAATTGATGTTGTTTAAAATTTTGTAAAATAAGTGTTTAACGAGTTATTGAATTTTGTTTGATGAGTGAATTAAAAACCATAATTGCCGCATACGATACCGCTGAATCGCAGGGTTATAAAACGGTGCTGGCTACCGTTGTTAAGGTAGAGGGTTCATCCTACCGGATGCCAGGTGCACGCATGCTGGTATCTGAATATGGAGAGATGACGGGAGCGATCAGTGGGGGATGTCTCGAAGGTGATGCACTCCGCAGGGCGATGCTAGCGCTCCAGCAGCAAACTAATAAATTGGTAACTTATGATACCACAAATGAAGCCGATGCAACCCTCGGTATACAATTGGGCTGTAATGGTATTGTACATCTACTATTTGAATATATTGACCCGAGCGATCCTCAAAATCCGATCGCCTTATTAAAAAAAACAACCAATAAACGGGTACCAGCACTTGTGGTCACGATCTGCTCATTGGATCGCTATGCTGAGCAGCCCGGTACATGTGGTATACGACTGGAAAATGAAACCGTTTTAAGAACCAATCCGCTTATTGCAGGTGAAGATATGCTTGCTTATATGGAGCAGGTAAGCAGAAGTAAGGCCACGATGCGAACGGTTTTAGAATATAAAAATGTGGATTATGAACTATTATTGGAATACCATATTCCGCCCATTCATAAGGTACTAGTAGGGGCAGGAAATGATGCACAGCCCGTAGCGGCGATGGCGGCTATGCTTGGCTGGGAAGTCAGCATTGTTGATGGTAGGGCCAGTCACGCAACAGTTGATCGTTTTCCTGCAGCAAAACAAGTGATCACTGCAGCTGCCAGTGAGTTTTTGCATCATATTGATATCGATGCCTATACCGCAGTGGTTTTAATGTCGCACAATTTTAATTATGACAAAGATGTTCTCAAGCATTTACTACAG
>Ga0160467_100901_pt1 | contig 18078 bp, 11 predicted proteins | sample HID1972I_E11MG_FD_108221 | JGI IMG/M metagenome (GOLD analysis project Ga0160467, IMG submission 108221) | Enriched pill bug-associated microbial communities from UW Madison campus, WI, USA - HID1972I_E11 MG | ecosystem: Host-associated > Arthropoda: Insects > Digestive system > Unclassified ...
CTGCCCGGCTGATGGCTTGCCGCCCAGCGGGGCAGAGCCCCGCTCTACCTGGCCGGCACCAACGTCAATGTGTGCTGGGGGGCTCCGGGAAGGAACGGGGCCGGCCGGCCCTGCACGTAATCCTCATGGCCTGCCGCCCAGTACGGCGACAGGGGATGACCGCTCTGTCCGCCGGGCATCTGGATGATGCCATCGGCTTCGTGGCCGGGTGATACCACCATGCGCTGTGACGCGCCGAAGGCCGGCCCCTGCACGCGTGGCATGTTGTTGTCGCCGGGCAGCGGCTCGGCCGGCATGCACAGCCAGCGTCGCGCCATGACCGGCAGCGCACGGTTGAGCGGATGGCAGATGGCGGCCGTGTTGCGCTCGCCCCATGTCCGTTCCTGCAACGCGCCCTGCGCGGAAAGATCGGCTTCCAGGCGCCGGGCGACGTCGGCCAGCAATGCATCCCAGCTGGCATGGCCGCGGGGCAGCAGGTGCGTTGGGCGCTCGCTCACCAATGGCCACAATACCGACTCGAACTGAGGCAGGCGTGGCTCCAGCCAATCCTCGCCCAGGGCCTGTTTCGCCGGCGCGAGCAGGGCACCCGCCACCTCGTCCAGCAGCATGCCGCGAAAACCACGCACGATCCGGTAACTCACCGAATCCACCGATGCATGGCCATCCCAATGCCGCGTCGCCCTCTCCAGCCGCTGCAACGCAGGGTCGTCCGAGTGGCCGACCACCTGCCGCAGCAGGCCATGCCAGCGCTGCAGGAACACGGCGCGATCATCGAGCTGGATGGCCAGCAGATCGTGTTCGGTGAATGACGCCCGTGCCTGCAATGCATCGCGGATCTGCGCGCCGCGTGCGCCAAGGTCATAGCCGCCGTCGCCGACGACCTGCAGCTCGGCGCCATCCAGTACGCGGCCATTGGCGGTCCACAGGCGCTGCCCCGGCGGATCGATGATCGATGGCGCGGCATCGCTGCGAACAGCCCATGGCGCGCAGCCAACCTGCGCCTCGCTGCGTGGGCCGACGGGATGGCACCCGGTTGCCCGCACGGGCCGTGCGCCGATCAGCCGCCAGGCGATGCGTCCGCTGCTGTCGGCCAGCAACAGGTTCTGCGCCGGGATACGCGTGCGGTCGGCGATCTCCAGCGCCTGCTCAAGGTCTTTCGCGTGCGCCATGTCGGCCAGCGCCAGGCTGATGGCTCCCGGCAGGTGGGCGACCCAGCGCAGCGCATCGCCGCTGCCGTCGGCATGGCGATGCAGCAGCGGGCCCCAGGTACTCTCGCGCACGGTCAATTCCACCGGTTCGCCACCGGCCACGTCGATCCGCTCCCGGTATTCGGTCAGCGGCGCATCGGCAGGAATCCGCATGAAATCGGCGGTGTCGATGTAGCTGTTGGTGAAGCCCCAGGCTACGTGTCCGTTGCTGCCGACGATGATGGCCGGCAGGCCCGGCAGCGAGAATCCGCTCACGTCCACCGTGCCACCCGGCGCCTGCGGATCCGGATAGCGCAGGCGTACCCGGAACCAGATGTTCGGGGCGCGCAGCGCCAGATGCATGTCGTCGGCGAGGATCGCGCGGCCATCGGCGGTCAGCGCCCCGGCCACGGCGAAATTGTTGCTGCCGTGCACGTCCGGCTCGGCATGGTCCGCTGCCGGGGCGCGGGGCAGCTGGCGCAGGTCCAGGACATCGGCGCCCGGCAGGGCGGCATCGCCGCGCGCATTGCCGGTCAGCGGTGCATCCCAGCGGCTGCCGTCATGGCTCAGCAACGCATACAAGGCCGGCGGCAGCACATCGCGCAGGCGGCTGAACGCCAGTTCGTTCTGGTTCGCCGGGTCCTGCAGGTCGGCGTACATCGCGTAGCCGGTGAGCAGGCTGTCGCTGGCCTGCCACGGCGTGGGGCGCTGGCGCAGCAACAGGTAGGGCCACGGGCGCACGCGCAGATCGGACATGCCCTGGTTCACGCCTTCCACATAGGCCTGCAGCGCCTCGCTGACCGGTTCCTGTGCGGCACGGTGGCGCAGGCGGTGCACGCGCATGCGCGTGTCCAGGTCGATCGCCGCGGGCCCGAACAGGGCGGAGAGTTCACCGGCGGCACTGCGGCGCATCAGGTCCATTTCGAACCCGCGCTCCTGGGCATGCACATGGCCGAGCGCGCGCAGCACATCCGCCTGGCTGGCGCCATCCAGGGTGACCACACCGCGCGCATCGCGGCTGACCGTGACCGGGGACTGCAGTCCCGGCATCGCCATCGTGCCATCCAGCGGTGCCAGGCTGCCGCGCAGCAGCGCCCAGGCCAGCAGCAATGCCGAAAGGATGAGCAGCAACAACAGCCCGGACAGGCGGAAAAGCCAGCGACGCATCGGGTGGATTCCTTGGCGTGGGTGAACGTTGGACGATTGTAGCCAGCGCGCAGTGCGGATCGCAGGCATGGCGCGACTGCGACTGATTCCGATTAGATCATGGGGTTGAGGGATAGGGCACCATGTGCGCCATCGAGACACAGGAGCCCCGCCCATGAAAGGCAACCCGGACGTCATTGCCTGCCTGAAGGAACTGCTGCGCGGCGAGCTTGCCGCGCGCGACCAGTACTTCATCCACTCCCGCCGTTACGAGGACCAGGGCCTGTTCGCGCTGTACGAACGCCTGAACCACGAGATGGAGGAGGAGACCCAGCACGCCGATGCGCTGCTGCGCCGCATCCTGTTCCTGGGCGGTGATCCGGACATGCGCGCGCATGCGTTCGAACCCGGCGTCACCGTGGAGGAAATGCTGCGCAAGGACCTGGATACCGAATATGCGGTGCGCGACAATCTTGCGGCCGGCATGAAGCTGTGCGAATCGAAGGGCGACTACGTGAGCCGCGACATGCTGCTGGCGCAGTTGAAGGACACCGAAGAAGACCATGCCTGGTGGCTTGAGCAGCAGCTTGGCCTGATCCAGCGCATCGGCCTGGAGCTGTACCAGCTCAGCAAGATCGACAGCAGCGGCGCGCCGTCGCACTGAGGGCACTCCGTGTGCCGGGCCATGCCCGGCAGGTGTCGCCCAGGTAGAGCCGAGCCATGCTCGGCTGCTGTTGGCTCAAAGGTCCACCACGCTCGACGCCAGCGTCCCGTCGCCCGCCCGCACCGGAGCATTGCCAGCCAGCTTTCGCCAGCCAGCCCTTCCGCTGCCCGCTCATGCCAGCAGTTCGAAGGTGGTATGCAGGCCGTCCACTTCGGCCGACGGCGCCACCCAGAGATCGAACACACCCGGCTCGACCGTGGGTGTGAGGTCCCTGCCGATGAACAGCAGGTCCTCGCGGCGCAGGCTGAATTCCACCGTCGCGCGCGCGCCGGCGTCGATGGCGACCTTACTGAAATCCTTCAATTCCTGCACTGGCCGGGTGATGCTGGCGGCGCGGTCGCGCACGTACAGCTGCACGACCTCTTCGGCGGCACGTTCGCCGCTGTTGCGGACAACCACGCGGATGGCCAGGGTGCCATCGGCGGCCAGCCGGCCATCGCCTACGTCCAGCGATTCGTACTCGATCCTCCCGTAGGTCAGGCCATGGCCGAACGGGAACAGGGCAGAGTTCGGGACCTCCATGTAATGGGTCTTGAAGCGCGACAGCGCCGCAGGCGTGGGATCGGGACGTCCGGTCGCCTTGCGGTCGTAGTAGTAGGGCACCTGGCCCGGATCATGCGGGAAACTCACCGGCAGGCGTCCGGACGGACTGCTCCGGCCGAACAGGATATCGGCCAGGGCGAGCCCCGAGCCGGACCCCAGGAACCAGGCGACCAGGATGCCCCTGGCCCTGGGCAGCAGATCACCCAGCGCCAGCGCGCGGCCGGTACTGAGCACCACCACCACCGGCCTGCCGGTCGCGGCCACCGCTTCCAGCAGCTCCATCTGTACCCTGGGCACGGAGATGGCGGTACGCGAGCGCGCCTCGCCGGAATCTTCCCGCGATTCGCCGATGGCCATCACCACCACATCGGCCCGGCTGGCAGCGGCAACGGCCGCCGCCATGCCGCCGGGCAGTGCTTCGTGGTAACCACACCCGGCGACGACTTCAAGCACGGATGCATCATCCACCGCCTGCCTCATCCCGCTGGCCAGGTCGCTGCTGGAATCGTCGCCCCCGAACAGTGTCCACGGCCCTTTCGTTCCATCCCAGTCCTGCGCGGCCGGGCCGACCAGGGCGATACGCTGGCCACTGCGACGCAGCGGCAGTACGTCGTCGTCATTCTTCAGCATCACCACCGACCGCGTCGCTGCTTCGCGTGCCAGCGCCAACGTCTCCGGCAGGCGCTGGCGCGAACCGCCGTCTGCGTGCATGCGCCGGAATGGATCGTCGAACAGGCCCAGGCGTGCCTTCAGCTGCAGCACGCGGCGCACCGAGGCGTCGATCGCGGCCATCGGCACCTCGCCGGAGGCCACGAGCGCGGGAAGATGCTGCAGATACAGCCCGCTCTGCATGCTCATGTCCACACCGGCAAGCAGGGCCAGCCGCGCCGCATCGCGGCCGTCGCGGGCGAAGCCATGCGCCACCAGTTCCAGGTCGCCGGTGTAGTCGGACACCACCACGCCGCGGAAGTCCCATTCGCCGCGCAGCACATCGTCCAGCAGCCACGTGCTGCCGGTGGCAGGAATGCCGGAAATCTCATTGAAGGACGCCATGGTGGTCAGGGCATCGGCATCGAAGGCGGCCTGGAATGGCGGAAAATAGGTCTGCCGAAGCACCCGTTCGGAGACATCCACGGTGTTGTAGTCCAGCCCGCCTTCGGCTGCGCCATACGCGCAGAAGTGCTTCGGGCAGGCGGCCAGCGCTTCGGGATCCTGCAGCCCGCGGTCGCCCTGGAAACCGCGCACGCGTGCTTCGGCCATGCGCCGTGCCAGCAATACGTCCTCGCCGCTGCCTTCCACGCTGCGCCCCCAGCGCGCATCGCGGGCGATGTCCACCATGGGAGCGAAGGTCCAGTCGATACCCACTGCCGTGGCCTCGCGTGCCGCCGCACGTGCGGTGCGGCGTGCCAGCTCCGGTTCGAAGCTGGCCGATTCGCCCAGTGGCACCGGAAACACCGTGGTGAATCCATGGATCACATCGGCGGCGAACAGCAGCGGTATCTTCAGGCGGCCCTGCAGGGCGCTGCGCTGCAGGCGCTCATGCCAGCGGATGTTGGAACTGTTGAAGATGCCGGTCAGCTGCCCCGCGCGGGCCGCCTCAAGCTGCGCGTCCACCGCTGCGGTGGCGGTCACCGGATTGGCCGCGGCGGCCGCGCCGTTCTGGCTGGCGGAAGAGAACAGCGACAGCTGGCCGGCCTTTTCCTGCAGTGACATCCGTGCGATCAGGTCTTCGATGAACGCGGGCGTCCTGGACGCCGCCGGTTCCAGCGCGAACCCCATGGGAATCCGTGAAAGCAGGCCACTTGCGCCCGCAGCCAGCAGCAATTGCCGACGGGTGATGCCGTGTCGGGTCATTCCAGGCTCCCTTCATCGATGGCCAGTCGATGATACGGGAAGTCGCCTGGCATGCCGGCCAGCGGCTGCCAGGCGATCGGCGCCGGCCCGTGGCCGGCACCTGCTTCACTCCACGGACAATCCTTCCACCTTCTGCCAGCCGCGCGGCAGCAGGTGGCCACGCGTGGCGCGCACGCCCAGGTAGGGTTCCAGTTCGTTGAACTTCAGCCCCATGGTGCGCTGGCCGCTGCGTACCTGCAGCGTCTGCCCGGGGCCTATCGCCACCACCGCGACCACGCGTTCGGTGGCCAGCTTGGCCTTCGGGATTTCGATGATCTTGTTGCCTTTGCCCTTGTCCAGTTCCGGCAGGTCGGTCGCGGCGATCGCCAGCAGGTTGCCCGAACTGGTCACCGCGACGATGCGGTCGGTGTCCACGCTGGCCACCACCGCCGGCTGCAGCACGGACGAACCGGATGCCAGGTTGAGCATCGCCTTGCCGGCCTTGTTGCGGCCGATCAGGTTCTCGAAACGGGTGATGAAACCGTAGCCGTGGGTGGATGCCAGTACGAAGCGACTGCTGGGTTCAGCACTGGCCAGGGTCACGAAGCGGGTGCCCGGCGCCGGCGAGAAGCGGCCGGTCAACGGTTCGCCGTTGCCGCGTGCGGACGGCAGGGTATGCACCGGCGTGGAATAGGCGCGGCCCTCGCTGTCCAGGAATGCCACCTGCTGCGTGCTGCGCGCGCGCACCGCCGCCAGCAGGCCATCGCCGTCGCGGTAGCTCAGCGACGAAGCCTCCACGTCGTGGCCCTTCGCAGCGCGGATCCAGCCCTTTTCCGAGAGCACCACGGTCATCGGTTCGCTCGGTACCAGTTCGGTTTCGTCGATGGCCTGCGCGGCCTGGCGCTGCACCAGCGGCGAACGCCGTGCATCGCCGAATTTCTTCGCATCGGCGATCAGTTCGTCCTTGATCAGCTTCTTCAGCCGGGCCTTGCTGTCGAGGATGCCGAGGATCTTCTCGCGCTCCCGTGCGAGCTCGTCCTGCTCGCCGCGGATCTTCATTTCCTCCAGGCGGGCCAGCTGCTTCAGCTTCGTCTCGAGGATGTACTCGGCCTGGTCGTCGGACAGCCCGAAGCGTGCGATCAGCGCCGCCTTCGGTTCGTCCTCGGTGCGGATGATGTGGATCACCTCGTCCAGGTTGAGGAAGGCCACCAGCAGGCCTTCCAGCAGGTGCAGGCGGCGCTCCACCTTCTGCAGCCGGTGCTGCAGGCGGCGGGTCACGGTGTTGCTGCGGAACACCAGCCATTCGCTGAGCAGCGTCTTGAGGTTCTTCACCTGCGGCCGGCCATCCAGCCCAATCACGTTCAGGTTGACGCGGTAGCTGCGTTCCATGTCCGTGGTGGCGAACAGGTGGCCCATCAGCTGTTCGGCATCGACGCGGTTGGAGCGCGGCACCAGCACCACCCGCACCGGGTTGGCATGGTCGGATTCATCGCGCACGTCCTCGATCCAGGGCAGCTTCTTGGCCCGCATCTGCGCGGCGATCTGCTCGATCACCTTGGATGGCGACACCTGGAAGGGCAGGGCGGTGACCACCACGTTGCCGTTGTCCTTCTGGAAGGTGGCGCGCGCGCGCACGCTGCCATGGCCGGTCTCGTACAGCTGGAGCAGGTCGGCGGCGGGAGTGATGATCTCGGCGCTGGACGGGTAATCCGGTCCCTTCACGTGCTCGCAGAGATCGCGCACGCTGGCGTCGGGATCTTCCAGCAGGTGCAGCAGCGCGCTGACGATCTCATTGAGGTTGTGCGGCGGCACGTCGGTGGCCATGCCCACGGCAATGCCGGTGGTGCCGTTGAGCAGCAGATGCGGCAGACGCGCCGGCATCCAGGTCGGCTCCTGCAGGGTGCCGTCGAAGTTGGGCGCCCAGTCGGTGGTGCCCTGGCCGAGTTCGCCCAGCAGCACTTCGGCGATCGGGGTCAGCTTGGATTCGGTGTAGCGCATCGCCGCAAACGATTTGGGATCGTCGCTGGAACCGAAGTTGCCCTGGCCTTCGATCAGCGGGTAGCGGTACGAAAACGGCTGCGCCATCAGCACCAGCGCTTCGTAGCACGCGCTGTCGCCGTGCGGGTGGTATTTACCGATGACGTCGCCGACGGTGCGTGCGGACTTCTTCGGCTTGGACGCCGCGTTCAGTCCCAGCTCGCTCATCGAATAGATGATGCGGCGCTGCACCGGCTTGAGGCCATCGCCGAGGAACGGCAGCGCACGGTCCAGCACCACGTACATGGAATAGTCCAGGTACGCGCGCTCGGCATATTCGCGCAGCGGCAGTTGTTCGAAACCGTGGAAAACGGGGCGGGCAAGATCGGTCATGCGGGGTTGTTACCTGTATTCGGAGGCAGCGACGGCCGTCGCCCTCGCAATCCGTTGATTATCCGGATGCAGCCGGGGATGCCAAGCCACGCTGCGGATCCAGGCCGCGCCCGGCACGCGTCAGGTAGCGTCCCGGCGGCACCCCGAAATGACGACGGAACACGGTGACGAAGGCGCTGGAGCTGCTGAAACCCAGCGCATGGGCTATGTCGGCCACCGCGTGGCCATCGCTGAGCCGGCGCAGGGCCTCGGCCAGGCGCGCCTGCTGCCGCCACTGCGCGAAGCTGAGCGTGGTCTCCTCGCGGAAATGCCGGCTCAGCGATCGGGTGGACAGCCCGGCCCTCCGTGCCCACTCGGCCAGGCTGCGGGCGTTGGCGGGATCGGCCAGCAACTGCGAGGCAATGCGCAGCAACCGGCGGTCACGGGGCATCGGCAGGTGCATGCGCTGGCGGGGCGCGGCGCGGATTTCATCCAGCAGCACCTCCAGCACATGCCGGTGGCGATCATCGGAGGGCCCGGACAGCGGCCACTCGCAGACGCGCTGGGCCACGGCCTGCAGCAGGCTGGATATGGCAATGACGCAGGGATCCTGCGGCAGGTCGCGGCATGCCGAGGGCGCCAGGACCACGCCCCAGCCGCGCAGTGGGCCGTCGATGCACACGGTGTGCGGTTCGCCGGCCGGCATCCAGCCGGCCGAGCCCGGGGCAAGCGACCACGCGCCATGCCGCGTGCGGGTAGTCAGCAGGCCGCTTTCCACGCAGATCAGCTGCGCCCGCACGTGGGAATGCCAGTCCACTTCATGTGCCAGGCCGGTCGGACTGTCGATGCGGAAGCCGACCGCCACCGGTCCATCCTCACGCTCGAACCACTGCACCGCTTGTTCCCTGAGGGGGGAGCCGTCGTCGGTGCCTGGCTGAAAAGTGTCATTCATTGGCTGGATTGTACTACCGGGCCACCCGGGCCGGGGTTTAACGTACGCGCCATCCTTATCCAGCCCGTTGCTGCAACACAGCATTCGATGCCAGATCGAATATTTCTATTGAGAAATATATTTTTTGGAAGAGAATGCTCCCCCATGATCTGTCCCACGACCACGCCCCCCAGCTTCGGCCTGCTGCTGCGCCAGGTGCGCGATGGCCTTGCCCGCCAGCTCGATGCATCGATGGCCGAGGAGGGGCTTGGCCTCGGCTTCGCCCACTATCTCGGCCTGAAGGTGCTGTCCCGCATGGCGCCCTGCACCGCCAACGAACTGGCCAGGGCCATCGACCAGGTGCCCAGTGCGGTCACCCGGCTGCTGGACAAGCTGGAGGCGCTCGGCTGCGTACGCCGTGAGCCGCATGCACAGGATCGCCGTGCATTGCAGATCGTGCTGACCGACGAAGGCCGCGCGCTCTGGACCCGCCTGCAGAAGCGGGGCGAGGACGTGATCGATTTCGCCATGCGTGAGCTGGACGCCGACGAGCGCGAGCAGCTGCTTTCCCTGTTGACCCGAATCCGCGATTCCCTGACGACCCCATGACCTTTCCCATCTCTCCGATTCAACGGCGCGCCGCCCACCCTGTGCTGCTGGCCGGCCTGGTGCTGGCGCTGGCCGGCTGTGCCAGCAGCGGCGGCCTGCAACCGCAGGGCCATCTGCTTGATGTAGACACCCTGCACAGCGAGCGCACGCTGGCCGCCACCGACCTTGGCGAAGCCGGTTTTCCTGCGCATGACTGGTGGAAGGCATTGGGCGATCCACAGCTGGATGCGCTGGTCGCCGAAGGCCTGGCAGGGCATCCCAGCCTGGACGCCGCCGATGCGCGGCTGCGCCAGGCGCGTTCGCAGGTCGGCACGGCGCGTGCCGACCGGTTGCCAAGCGCATCGGTATCCGGTGGCTACACTGGCCTGCGCCTGCCTGAATCGATGGTAGGTGACGAGATGGGCGGCCATTACGCCGGCAGCGGCCAGGCGATGGTGGACTTCAGCTACGGCTTCGACCTGTGGGGCGGCAAGCGCGCCGCGTGGGAAGCGGCGGTGGACAGCGCGCATGCTGCCACGGTGGATGCGCAGGCCGCGCGCCTGGATCTGTCGGCGGGGATCGTCCAGGCCTACGTGCAGCTGGGCCATGCCTGGCTGCTGCATGATGTGGCCGAAGAAGAACTGGCGCGTTCGCAGAAATCGCTGCAACTGACCCGCCAGCGTCGTGCGGCCGGCATCGACAGCGACCTGCAGGTGCGCCAGGCCGAATCCCGCGTGCCCGCCGCGCAGCAGCAGCTGCAGGCTGCACAGCAGCAGATCGACGCGGGCCGCACCGCGTTGGCCGCGCTGGTCGGGCAGGGGCCGGACCGGGGCCTGCGCATCGAGCGTCCGCGTCCGCTGGACCCGATGGCGCTGCAGCTGCCCGGCGTGCTGCCCAGCGAACTGCTGGCGCGCCGCCCGGACATCGTCGCCGCGCGCTGGCGCGTGGAAGCGGCCGGCCGGCAGATCGAGGTGGCGAAGGCGAAGTTCTACCCCAGCCTCAACCTGACCGCGCTGGCCGGCGTGGTTGCGCCGAACGTGGGCGACCTGCTGCAGAGCAGTTCGACGTTCGCCTATCTCGGCCCGGCGCTGAGCCTGCCGATCTTCGATGGTGGCCGCCTGCGTTCCGGGCTGGCCAGCAGCGATGCGCAGTACGACCAGGCGGTGGCCGGCTACAACCAGTCCGTGCTCGACGCGCTGCGCGATGTCGCCGACCAGGTCAACGCCGTGCGATCCCTGCAGCAGCAGGCGCAGTCGCAGCAGCAGGCCGTGGACAGTGCGCGCGCTGCGCATGGCCTGGCCGAACAGCGTTACCGGGCCGGCATCGGCAACTACCTGGATGTGCTGACCGCGCAGTCGATGCTGCTGCAGGCCGAACAGCAACTGGCCGATCTGCAGTCGCGGCAGGTGCTGTCGTCGGTGCGCCTGAACCAGGCGCTGGGTGGTGGTTATGAGCCCGCCGCCGATGATCGCGCTGCTTCCCTTTCCGATTCCTCGCATTCCTGAAGAACCCTCCCATGAGCCAGACTCCCAACTCCGCGGCCCCGGCCGCTCCCAGCCGTCGCGGCAAGCTGCTGCGTGGCCTGTTCGTCATCGTCGTGCTGCTGCTGGCCGCACTGGCGCTTTGGTATTTCATGTTCGGCCGCTGGTTCGAAGACACCGACGATGCCTACGTGCAGGGCAACCAGGTGCAGATCACGCCGCTGGTGGGCGGTACGGTGGTGGCCATCGCCGCCGATGACGGCATGCGCGTGGAGCGTGGCCAGCTGCTGGTGCAGCTGGATCCGTCCGATACCGAAGTGGCGTTGCAGCAGGCCGAAGCGAACCTGGCCGGCACCGTGCGCCAGGTGCGCGGCCTGTACCGCAGCGTGGAAGGCGCGCAGGCGGACCTCAATGCCCGCCAGGTGAGCCTGAAGCGCGTGCGCGAAGACTTCGCGCGCCGCAAGGACCTGGCTGCCACCGGCGCCATTTCCAATGAAGAACTCGCGCACGCCCGCGATGAACTGGCCGCTGCCGAGGCTGCGGTGGCCGGTTCCCGCGAGACCGTGGAGCGCAGCCGTGCGCTGGTCGACGACACCGTGGTCGCCACCCAGCCGGACGTGCAGGCGGCCGCCGCGCAGCTCAGGCAGGCGTACCTCAACCATGCGCGTGCAGGCATCGTCGCGCCGGTCACCGGTTACGTCGCCCGCCGTTCGGTACAGGTCGGCCAGCGCGTGCAGCCCGGCACCGCGTTGATGGCAGTCGTGCCCACCGAACAGATGTGGGTGGAAGCGAACTTCAAGGAAACCCAGCTGCGCCACATGCGCCTGGGCCAGGAAGTGGAGCTGCGCTCGGACCTGTATGGCGGGGATGTGCATTACAAGGGACATGTGACCAGCCTGGGCCTGGGCACCGGCTCGGCGTTCTCGCTGCTGCCGGCACAGAACGCCAGCGGCAACTGGATCAAGATCGTGCAGCGCGTGCCGGTACGCATCGCCATCGATGAAAAGCAGCTGGCAGAGCATCCGCTGCGCATCGGCCTGTCGATGAAGGCCGAAGTGAGCCTGCGCGACCAGGACGGCGAGGTGCTGCCGAGCCAGCCGGCGAAGGGCGCGGTGTTCGATACCGACGTGTATGCGAAGCAGCTGCACGATGCCGACGAGATGATCCACACCATCATCCAGGGCAACCTGCCGCAGCAGGCGAAGGCGGGCTGAGGTCGCCATGTCCACGCAAGCTCCAGCCGCGCCCGGCACTCCGGGCGCCCCGGCGGCACCGGGTGCGACCGCGTTCCTGCCCCCCAGCGTCAAGCTGGCTACCGCCGGGTTGGCGATGGCTTCGTTCATGCAGGTACTGGACACCACCATCGCCAACGTGTCGTTGCCGACCATCGCCGGCAACCTTGGCGCCAGTTCGCAGCAGGCGACCTGGGTCATCACTTCGTTTGCGGTCAGCACCGCGATCGCGCTGCCGTTGACCGGCTGGCTCAGCCGCCGCTTCGGCGAGACCCGGCTGTTCGTCTGGGCGACGCTGGCGTTCACCATCGCCTCGCTGCTGTGCGGGCTGGCGCAGAGCATGGGCATGCTGGTGGTGTCGCGGGCGCTGCAGGGCTTCGTCGCCGGCCCGATGTATCCGATCACGCAGTCGCTGCTGGTATCGATCTATCCACGCGAGAAACGCGGGCAGGCATTGGCGCTGCTGGCGATGATCACCGTGGTGGCGCCGATCTGCGGGCCGATCCTCGGTGGCTGGATCACTGACAACTACAGTTGGGAATGGATCTTCCTGATCAACGTGCCGCTGGGCATCTTCGCGGCGCTGGTGGTTGGCAACCAGATGAAGGGGCGGCCGGAACACATCGAGAAGCCGAAGATGGATTACGTCGGCCTGGTCACCCTGGTGATCGGCGTCGGCGCGCTGCAGCTGGTGCTCGATCTCGGTAACGACGAGGACTGGTTCAGTTCTCCAACCATCATCGTGCTGTCGTGCATCGCGGTGGTGGCGCTGGCGGTGTTCCTGATATGGGAACTGACCGACAAGGATCCCATCGTCGACCTGCGGCTGTTCCGCCACCGTAATTTCCGGGCCGGCACATTGGCGATGGTGGTGGCTTACGCGGCATTCTTCAGCGTGGCGCTGCTGATCCCGCAGTGGCTGCAGCGCGACATGGGCTACACCGCGATATGGGCCGGCCTGGCCACCGCACCGATCGGCATACTGCCGGTGATCATGACCCCCTTCGTGGGCAAGTACGCCGCGCGGTTCGACATGCGCATGCTGGCAACCATCGCCTTCGTATTCCTGTCGATGACCAGTTTCCTGCGTTCGGACTTCAACCTGCAGGTGGACTTCCAGCATGTAGCCGGCGTGCAGCTGATCATGGGCATCGGCGTGGCGTTGTTCTTCATGCCGGTGCTGCAGATCCTGCTATCGGACCTGGATGGCCGCGAGATCGCGGCCGGTTCGGGGCTGGCGACGTTCCTGCGAACGCTGGGTGGCAGCTTCGCCGCATCGCTGACGACCTGGCTGTGGGCTCGCCGCACGCAGGTTCACCATGCGCACCTGACCGAGCATGTTTCAGTCTACGACCCGGGCATGCAGGAGCAGGTGGCGGCGATGGGGCGGGGCGATCTGCAGCAGGGCGCGGCGGCGCTGAACAGCATGATCAACCATCAGGCGTCGCAGATGGGTTTCAACGACATCTTCTTCCTGCTCGGGTGGATCTTCCTGGCGATCATCGCCTTCCTGTGGCTGGCCAGGCCGCCATTCGGCGCCGGGGCCGGCAGCGCGGCCTCGGCCGGCGGGCACTGACCCGCCACGATTCCCATCCGCATACGGTAGAGCCGACCCATGGTCGGCTCTTGGGCAACGCAGGGCAGCCGATCATGGATCGGCTCTACCCGGCATCCCGGAATCCGGAAACGAAAAAACCCGCTTTCGCGGGTTTTATCTGTTCTGAATCGTGGTGCCCAGGAGAGGACTCGAACCTCCACGGTTTTACCCGCTAGTACCTGAAACTAGTGCGTCTACCAATTCCGCCACCTGGGCGACTCAGGAGGAGAATTGTGCGGGACGAATCCCGCCGTGTCAACAACATTCAAGGCTGATGAAGCCGGGTGACGGCTGCAGGCGCGGATCAGTCTTCGACCGCTGTCCCGCCCAGATGCAGCAACAGGCTCTGCATCGACCGCGACAGCGCCGACCAGCGCGCGAAACAGAGGCCCAGGCGCCTGCGTGCCCAGGCCTCTTCGATGGCGATGGCGTGGAAGCCGAAGCGGCGCCGGTAGTGCCGCGCGATGGAGCGCGGCACGATGCCGATGCCGATGCCGTGACCCACCATTTCGCAGAGGCCTTCAAAGGTCTTCATGCGTACCCGCACGGACAGCGTGCGTCCGAGTTCGAGCGCGTTCGCTTCGATGTGTTCCTGCAGTGCATTGCCGTCGGCCAGGGCAACGAAGTTGTCGCCGAGCAGGTCCTCGAAGCGCACGCCGCCGCCGTGGCCGGAAAGGCGATGCAGCGGCGGCACGATCAGCCATAACGGGTCGTCGGCGACCGGCTGCAGGTGCAGCGTGCCGGCATCCACGGCGCTGGACAGGATGCCCGCTTCTGCCTGGCCGCCACGCACGGCATGCACGATTTCCACGCTGGTGCGTTCCTTGAGGTCAACGCGCAGGCGTGGGCGCTCGGCAAGCCAGGGTGCAAGCCGGCCCGGCAGGAAACCGGTCAGGGCGGCGGTGTTGGCGTACAAGTGCAGCGTGCCGCGCGCGCCGTTGGCGAAATCCTGCAGTTCGGCACGCAGCAGCGACTGTTGCCGCAGGATCAGGCGAGCGTGGTGCGCCAGGGCATCGCCGGCTTCGGTCAGGCTGACCCCGCGCGGGTGTCGTCGCAGCAGTGTCATCCCGGCATCGTCTTCCATCGCGCGCAGCCGCTCGCTGGCCGAACCGAGTGCGAGGTTCGCCCGTGCCGCGCCCGCGGTGATGCTGCCGGCTTCAACCACCGCCAGGAACAGGCGCAGGTCGTTGATGTCCATCCGCATGTCGCGTCTCCTGTGCTGCCTTCGGCCTGGCCGAAGGCACAGGGGGAAAGCCCGCATTGTGCCAAGACGGGTCAGGCGCTCCAATGAGGGCATGGACGATTCGATTTTCTTCTATGTGCTGCTGGTGATCGTGTTCCTGCTGGCCGGCCTGGTGAAGGGCGTGACCGGCATGGGGCTGCCTACCGTGGCCATGGGCCTGCTGGGCAGTGCGTTGTCACCGGTCGCCGCCGCCTCGCTGCTGTTCGTGCCCACGCTGGTCACCAATCTGTGGCAGATCTTCGCCGGGCCTTCGCTCGGCGGCATCATTCGACGGCTGTGGCCGATGATGCTGGCGGTGATCGCGACCACGATCATCGGTGCCGCACTGTTGGTGCGGGCGGATGCACGCTGGTCCGGCATGGCCCTTGGTGGCGCACTGGTCGCCTATGTGCTGTACGCGTTGCTGGCGCCGGCGGTGCGCGTACCGCAGCGTCTTGAAGGATGGCTGTCGCCGCTCGTGGGTGCGGTGTCCGGGCTGGTCACCGGCGCCACCGGCGTGTTCGTGATGCCGGCCGTTCCCTACCTGCAATCGCTGGGCCTGAGCCGTGATGAGCTGGTGCAGGCGCTGGGCCTTTCGTTCACGGTGTCCACGATATCGCTGACGACCGGCTTGCTGGTGCACGGCGCGTTCGGTATTCCGCAGCTGGGGCTGAGTGCGCTGGCCATCCTGCCGGCGCTGGCGGGCATGTGGCTGGGGCAGGTCATACGTGGGCGCATCAGTGCCAGGGCGTTCCGCTTCTGCTTCCTGGCGTTCCTGTTGCTGCTGGGCGTGGAGCTGATGCTGCGGCCGCTGTTCTGAGCGTCCGGCTCGCCTGCGCCAGTCGTGGCGCAGGCATGAAAAAACCCGCCGCAGCGGGTTTCCTTCATTCGACTGTGGTGCCCAGGAGAGGACTCGAACCTCCACGGTTTTACCCGCTAGTACCTGAAACTAGTGCGTCTACCAATTCCGCCACCTGGGCGTCGAGGGGCGGAATTATGCGGGCGGGTGAATGGGCTGTCAATACGTGACGGGCACTGCCCAGCCGGTCGCCCAGCAGGCCTGGAAACCAGGCCGGGAAAACGAAAAAACCCGCTTTCGCGGGTTTCGTCTGTTCTGGATCGTGGTGCCCAGGAGAGGACTCGAACCTCCACGGTTTTACCCGCTAGTACCTGAAACTAGTGCGTCTACCAATTCCGCCACCTGGGCGTCCAGAGCCGGCAATTCTGCGCATCGGTCCATCGATTGTCAACGGATTTCAGGTTTTCCTTAACGCGCGGCCGCGACGCCGGCTGCTGACCGTTCATGCACACCCGCAGCGGCTACCATGTAGGTCGATGAAAACCAAAAAACCAAGCAAAGGCGGGAACACGTCCCGCACGACGCCGCCCCAGGGCGCCCAGCCAGGATCGGCGCGCGGTCCCAGGAAGAAGAGCCTGCCGCCGTGGATGCCGGAAAGCCTGGCTGCTGACGGTGGCAAGGCCGCACCGCGCGGCAAGCGCGGCGCACCCGCCGCCACGCCGCCATCACCGCGCGGCAGGCGTCCGCTGCCACCGCCGGGCGGTCCGGTGGATGATCCACATGCCGCGCGCGAAGCACAGAAATACGAACAACCCATTGCCAGCAGGGAGGCGATTCTTGCCCTGCTGGAGCGTTGCGAAGGGCCGCAGACCGCCGAGGAACTCGGCGTGCGCCTTGGCCTGACCGCACCTGACCGCGCCGAAGCATTGTCGCGCCGGCTGGGCGCGATGGTCCGCGACGGCCAGCTGGTGCAGAACCGCCGCGGTGGCTTCGCACCGATCCAGGCACTGAACCTGGTGACCGGCGTGGTCATCGCCAACCCGGAAGGGTTCGGCTTCCTGCGGCCGGTGGAAGGGGGCGACGACCTGTTCCTGCCGCCCTATGAAATGCGCAAGGTCATGCATGGCGACAAGGTGCTGGCCAACGTCACCGGCATCGATCATCGCGGTCGTCGCGAGGGCAGCATCGCCCGCGTGCTCGAACGCGGCATGACGCGCCTGATTGGCCGCTACAGCGTGGAAATGGGCATCAACTACGTGGTGCCCGACGACAAGCGCGTACAGCACAACGTGCAGATTCCGGCCGATCAGGCCGGCGGCGCGGCGGACGGCCAGCTGGTGGTCTGCGAACTGACGCAGCCGCCGGGTTCGCGACGCCCGCCGATCGGCCGCATCATCGCCGTGCTCGGCGACAAGCTGACCGCCTCGCTGGTGGTGGAGACGGCCATCCACGGCCACGAGCTGCCGTTCGAGTTCCCGCAGGACGTGCTGGACGAGGCCGCAGCGGTACCGCTGCAGGTCGAGCCGGCGATGATCGGCAACCGCGTCGATCTGCGAGCCATGCCGCTGGTCACCATCGACGGCGAAGACGCCAAGGACTTCGACGATGCGGTGTACTGCGAACCGAACGCCGAAGGTTTCCGCCTGGTGGTGGCGATCGCCGATGTATCCAACTACGTCCGTCCCGGCACCCCCCTGGACGACGAAGCGCAGAAGCGCGCGACGTCGGTGTATTTCCCGGGCTTCGTGGTACCGATGCTGCCGGAAACACTGTCCAACGGCATCTGTTCGCTGATGCCGAAGGTCGACCGCATGTGTTTTGTCTGCGACATGCAGGTCGACCGTGAAGGGCAGGTCAGCGGTTCGCGTTTCTACGAAGCGGTGATGAATTCCCATGCGCGGCTGACCTATACCCAGGTATGGCAGGCGGTAGGTGAGGACGATCCCGCGGCGAAGGCGGCCATCGCGCCGGTACTGCCGCAGGTGCAGCGCCTGCACCAGCTGTACCAGGTGTTGTCGAAGGCACGCACGCGTCGCGGGGCGATCGAATTCGAAACCAGCGAAGTCCGTTTCGTGCTGGACAACCGCGGCGAGGTCACCCAGGCCGGCATGCTGGTCCGCAACGACGCGCACAAGCTGATCGAGGAGTGCATGATCGCGGCCAACGTGGAAGCCGCGCGCTACCTGCTTGCGCAGCAGGTGCCGGCGCCGTACCGGATCCATGAGAAGCCGCCGGAAAGCAAATATGCAGACCTGCTGGAGTTCCTGAAGGAATTCAAGTTGAGCCTGCCGCCGTGGTCCAAGGTGCAGCCGGGCGATTACACGAAGCTGCTGAAGAAGATCCGTGACCGCCCGGATGCCGCACTGCTGGAATCGGTGCTGCTGCGCAGCCAGAGCATGGCGGTATACAGCCCGGACAACGCCGGCCATTTCGGCCTGGCGCTGGA
>Ga0160467_100907_pt1 | contig 17912 bp, 16 predicted proteins | sample HID1972I_E11MG_FD_108221 | JGI IMG/M metagenome (GOLD analysis project Ga0160467, IMG submission 108221) | Enriched pill bug-associated microbial communities from UW Madison campus, WI, USA - HID1972I_E11 MG | ecosystem: Host-associated > Arthropoda: Insects > Digestive system > Unclassified ...
CGACTTTGATGACGATGATTCGCGTTGTAGCTTAATCGGCGGCGAATATGGCGTGCTAGCGAAAACTGTGGTGCTCACGTACCAAAAGCGTACGCTGCGCTCCTCGTTTTCTAACTAGCGCGCAAGCTTCTTGGTCCTGAAAGCCGAACTTATGAACCCTTTATTGGAAGAGGTTGGTTTAATCGTCCGACTTAGCTGACGATGTTATGCGTTGCAGCTTAGTCTGCGGCGAATATGGCGTGCTAGCGAAAAGGTTATGCTTTCGATGTATGTTTTCTTCGAAAACATTTTAGTTGCTCACGTACCAAGGGCGTACGCTGTGCTAATCGCAATATCTACAGCGCAGCGATGAAACGATACCTGTTCAATTGTGCAAATCATTATGCACTTGCTTTATTCTCATTCTCCTCGTCTCTCTTTAAGATTATTTTCACAGAGATATCTAATCAGACGAGGAGAGAATGAGAATGGAATTTACTAAAATGCATGGGTTAGGAAATGATTTTATCGTTGTGTATGGGGAGCGAGAGCTGCCAAGCAATGCATCAGAACTCGCGGTTCACGTATGCAATCGATGGTATGGGATAGGAGCGGATGGCTTAGTCTATATACTGCCTTCTGAGCGAGCTGATTTTCGTATGAGAATTATTAATTCAGACGGAACAGAGGCAGAGCAATGTGGCAATGCCATTCGCTGTGTGTCCAAATATGTGTATGATAACGGACTGATTGATCGTGACGAGCTCATAATTGAAACGTTAGGTGCCGGCGTACAAAAAGTGCAGCTTATTATTGCTGAGGGCAAGGTTGAGAAGGTGCGAGTAGATATGGGTGAGCCAATTCTCAATGGATTGCAGATTCCGACGACAATTGACGCGCCGCAGGTTGTATCGCATCCTATCGAAGCAAGTGGGCAGCAGTATAATTTTACAGCTGTATCGATGGGTAATCCGCATTGCGTTATCCCTGTAGTAGATGCAGCGTCCCTCGATTATTCTGTTATTGGTCCGATGCTGGAGATACATGAGCTGTTTCCTAATAAAATAAATGTTGAGTTTATTACAGTATATAATCGCAATCACGTTGAGATGCGCGTATGGGAGCGTGGTGCTGGACCAACGCTCGCTTGTGGCACGGGAGCTTGTGCGACGCTTGTCGCTTCCGTTCTTTCCGGAGTAACGGATCGGGAAGCGACAATATCTTTACAAGGCGGAGACCTTTACATTGAGTGGAATTCAAGCGATAATCATGTATATATGACAGGATCTGCACAAGAGGTGTATCACGGCAGGTTCGAGTAGAGTATATAGGTGGCGTTGCGGGAATGGAATCGAATTTCAGAGATGCGTTAAAATCACGTATCTTAGTTGGTGACGGAGCAATGGGAACCTTTCTGTATAAGATGGGGTTCCCTATTGGTGTTCCATATGAACAGTATGTGACTGTGAAGCCTGAAGCTGTGCTGGATGTTCATAGGCAGTATGTTGAGGCAGGCTCTCATGTTATTCAAACGAACACATATCAAGCCAATAGTGTGAAATTTTCACGTTATGGCATTGAAGACCAAGTGGAAGAAATTAACCGAATGGCCGTTCGACTTGCGCGTGAAGCAGCGGGAGATCGAGCTTATGTTGTTGGGACTGTAGGTTCCATCAGAGACGGAAAACGTGGTAATGTTCGAACACTACAGCTGACTGATGCACTTCACCGACAAATTCATGCGTTGCTTTCTGAAGGTGTAGATGGCCTGCTGTTTGAAACATTCTATGATCTAGACGAAATGATGCTTGCGCTGCGCATTGCACGCGAAGAAACGAATGTTCCGATCATCTGTCAGTTTGCTGCTGAGGATTCTGGAAGAACGGTCGACGGATATACGCTCGATACCGCGTTTGAACAGCTGCTGCATGAAGGAGCAGATATTGTCGGCTTCAACTGTCGCACCGGACCTAACGGGATATTGAAGCTAATTGACGGCATCGGCTCGGACAAACTGGCTTATTCCGTATATCCGAATGCTGGTGCTGCCAGCTTCGAGGATGGAAAGTATGAATACTCTGCTGGACCTGATTATTTTGCGACGATGTCGCAGCAATTTGCAGATCGCGGAGCGTGTTTAATTGGTGGCTGCTGCGGTACGACACCGGATCATATCGCTGCGATTGCGACGGCGTTAGATGGCTACATACCTTCAGTACCCGTTATTGCTCCAAAGAAGAAACGTGTTGAACAAGGCGAAGCTGTTACTGTTCAAGGCAAGTGGGGCCATGCCCGTCGTAATGAGGAGAACATCCTTAAAAAGGTGAAGGAGCGTCATACGGTTATCGTAGAGCTTGATCCACCGCGTGATCTTGATATATCCAAATTTATGGAAGGTGCACAGGCGCTTAAAGATTGCAAAGTGGATGCAGTTACGATGGCTGACAACTCTTTGGCAGTAACGCGAATGAGCAATCTTGCACTTGCAGCTCTTGTCCAGGAGCATATCGGCTTAACGCCGCTTATTCATATCGCTTGCCGTGACCGCAACCTAATTGGTACACAATCCCATCTGATGGGGCTGGATGCACTAGGTATTGATCATGTACTAGCTGTTACAGGAGACCCGGCAAGATTCGGTGACTTGCCAGACTCAAGCTCTGTTTATGATCTGACTAGCTTTGAATTAATCCGTATGACGAAGCAGCTTAACGAGGGTATTGCGTTTTCCGGCAAGCCGTTAAAGCAAAAAGCGAACTTCATTGTTGGAGCTGCGTTTAATCCAAACGTTAAGCACTTGGATAAAGCGGTACAGAGGTTAGAACGGAAACTTACCGCAGGTGCTGACTATATTATGACTCAGCCTGTATATGATGTTTCGCTTATCGAGCGAATCGCAGAAGCAACGAAGCATTTATCTATTCCTATTTTTATTGGCATTATGCCGCTGGCGAACGGTAGAAATGCTGAGTATCTGCATAATGAAGTACCAGGCATTCAGCTTTCTGATGAAGTTCGAGCTCGTATGGCCGGTTTGGAAGGCGAAGCTGGACGAGCAGAAGGAGTTAAAATCGCTAAAGAGCTAATCGACTGTGCGATTGAGCATTTTAATGGAATTTATATTATGACGCCGTTCCTTCATTACAATATGGCTGTACAATTAACAGAGTATATTCATGAGAAAACCCGGGTGTAACGTATATTTTGCGTGAAAATTGTCGTTACAGCTTGTTCTGCTTGCGAAAATCAATTAAAATGAAATTTATGTTATTGTATAGTTAAGTCTTGTATGTTGGTTAATGTTTTCGTTAACACTAGCAATAGGAATCATTTTCTATACTACTGATTATGGTGTGTTGCATTCGTATCTGAACTAGCTGAAAGATGCATGCAAAAGGGGGATCTGGCTTGGCCATTAAGCTTATCAATATTGGGTTCGGTAACATTGTTTCTGCGAATCGTATCATTTCGATCGTGAGCCCTGAATCGGCTCCAATTAAACGCATTATTCAAGAAGCGCGTGACCGTCATATGCTCATTGATGCTACATATGGGCGCCGTACTCGTGCAGTTATTATTACCGACAGTGACCATGTGATTTTATCTGCTGTGCAGCCAGAAACTGTTGCACACCGCTTGTCCACGAAGGACGATGATAACGATGAATAGTACGAGGAGTTTAGAACAATGGGATTGTTAATTGTTTTGTCGGGTCCTGCCGGAGTAGGTAAAGGAACCGTATGCACAGCCTTGCGCGCGCGTATGCCAGAGCTTGTATACTCCGTGTCTGCTACGACTAGACAGCCGCGACCAGGCGAAATTGACGGGGTAAATTATTTCTTCAAAACGAGAGAGCAGTTTGTAGAGCTGATCAATTCAGATGCAATGCTTGAGCATGCGGAATATGTCGGTAATTATTACGGCACACCTCGCAGCTTCGTTGAAGAAACATTAGCTTCGGGTAAAAACGTCATCTTAGAAATTGAAGTACAGGGAGCTGTAAAGGTTAAGGAAAAATTTCCGGAAGCGATCATGGTGTTTTTGCTGCCGCCATCGTTTGATGAGCTTAAGGCTAGAATTACCGGACGAGGTACAGAAACACTTGATACCATTAATACTCGTATGAATGTAGCTGCACAGGAAATGAGTTTACTTAATCATTACGATTATGCCGTGACGAATGATCAGATCGAAGTGGCGTGCGACAAAATCCGTAGTATTATTATTGCAGAGAATTGCCGCCGCGAGCGTTTGCCAGATCATATATTGAATATGGCTGCTGCTGCAGAGAAAGCATGAATGAGGTGAAGGGACAATGTTATACCCATCAATCGATGAATTAGTACAAAAAGTAGATAGCAAATATACGTTAGTTGTTGCGGCTTCAAAGCGTGCAAGAATGTTGCGTAACGGTGATAAGTCTGAGCTTACAGGTGCTCGTTCGCACAAAGCGGTAGGTTTTGCGTTAGAGGAAATTTATGCTGATCTAATTAAAGTTGAGTATATTCCAGGCAAGGAAAAGGACGAGCAGAAGGACGAGCGTCAACAGGAAAAGGCATAGCTACCTGTTATTGTCTTGAAAAGATGTGTGCAGCGATCTGCACGCATCTTTTTTAATTTATTTGCACAAAAAGAAGGTTAATTTATATTGTATGTTGAATTACTAACCTTACAAGAAAATATGATATGATTAAGAGAAAATTGCAAAAGGCTTTATTTTACTTCATTTTAAGCGATGACTACAACTTTTTTTCTAGGAGGGATTATGATGGAAAACTTAACTTATCCTATCGGAAGATTTGTGTTTGAAGGCATGACCACTGCACAAAAAGAGGAGTGGATTCAGCAATTGGAGCAGTACCCGGCAAAGCTTAAGGAGCTTGTTGGGCAGTTGTCGGAGGAGCAGCTCAATACACCGTATCGTACGGGAGGCTGGACAATACGCCAAGTTGTACATCATGTTGCTGATTTTTCTATGCATGCATTAATCCGCTTCAAGCTGACGCTAACAGAAAATAATCCTACGATTAAACCTTTTCTTGAAGATCGTTGGGCGTTGTTAAGTGATACGAAAGACATGCCGATTGAACCAAGCTTGTCAATCATTGAAGGAACTTTTGCAAGAATGACTACACTACTTAAGTCGATGAGCACGGTTGAGTTTGAACGTCAGTTTTATCATCCGGAAAAAGGCAGTCAGATGTCCGTAAAGCTTTTTTTAAGCTTTACGAGATGGCATGCTTATCATCATTTGGCACATATTCAACATGCGAAGGAACGCTTAAACTGGTAAAGGCGCCCTACAACGTTAGGACAGGAGATGGCATAGTGTTATACGGAAAGACGATTTTACTTGGGATTAGTGGCGGTATTGCTGTCTATAAGGCAGCTACAATATGTAGCAGACTTGTTGGTCTAGGTGCAGAAGTTCACGTCATTATGACGGAATCAGCAACAAAGTTTATTACACCGTTAACGCTGCAGACGCTTTCGAAAAATGCTGTTCATATCGATACCTTTGAGGAGCTTAATCCCGAAGTTGTGACACATATTGATCTAGCGGATCGTGCAGATGTTATATTGCTGGCTCCAGCAACTGCTAATATAATAGCGAAGTTAGCTCACGGTATTGCAGATGATATGCTTAGCACAACACTACTTGCTGCTACCTGTCCGATCGTTATCGCACCAGCGATGAACGTTCATATGTATGAGCATCCCGCGGTCGTTCATAATATCGAGCTGCTCATACAGCGCAGCGTACGTTTTATTGAGCCTGGTACAGGTCAGCTTGCATGCGGCTATGTGGCGAAGGGCAGACTTGCAGAGCCAGAGGAGATCGTAGCTGCACTGGACAATTGGCTAAGTCAGCCGAAGCTGCTTGCCGGAAAAAAAGTGCTTGTAACGGCCGGAGGAACGATTGAACGTCTAGACCCTGTGCGTTACTTAACGAATGATTCCTCTGGTAAAATGGGCTTTGCTGTAGCTGCAGCAGCACAAGAGCTTGGCGCCGAGGTGACTGTAATTGCAGGGCGTACGAGCGCACCTATCCCGCATGGCGTACAGATGGTCCATGTTGATTCTGCGGCTGATATGCTTCAAGCGGTGCTTGAACGGTTCGACAACAGCGATATCGTTATTAAATCCGCAGCAGTAGCTGACTATCGTCCTAAAGTAATTCACGATCAAAAGCTGAAAAAAAAAGGTTCTGATGAGTTGGTGTTACAATTGGAGCGTACGACGGATATACTAGAAACGATAGGGAAACAAAAAACGCACCAAACGGTTGTGGGCTTTGCTGCAGAGACAGAACAAGTAGACGCCTATGCGCTTGATAAGCTAAAGCGTAAAAATTGCGATTTTATTGTTGCTAACGATGTATCTGCAGAAGGAGCGGGCTTTAATGGTGATACGAATATTATTTCCATATACAACGAGCAAGGACTCGTAGAACGGCTCCCGCTTATGTCGAAGCTAGACGCTGCTCAGAGACTGCTTCACATCGTTGCGCAGCATGCATTAGAGGCTAAGGATGATGAACGTGATCGCTAATATTATTGTTGATGTGCCGAGCCGTCAAACGGATCGGCCTTTTGATTATGAAGTACCATTGGAAATGCAACCTTGGATCGAGATTGGTAGTAGGGTTGGAGTTCCATTCGGTCCTCGAGTACTACAAGGTTTTGTTGTTGGCTTTGCTGCTGATACGGATTATGATTCAAGCAAGTTAAAGCCAATCAAGGAACTGCTTGATCCAGCTCCACCGCTGTTGCCAGACTTGATCGAGCTGTCTGAATGGTTGAGTCATAAATATTGCTGTTCTCGAATCTCGTCTCTTCAAGTGATGCTACCGGCAGCATTAAAGGGCAAAGAAGTTAAATATATCGCTTTATCTGATTCCTTTCAACTCGGAGAGTGCTCAGATAAGGTGTGGTTGCAAGCGCTGCAGGCTGAAGGAGGAGTTGTTTCCTTCGATAAGCTAATGGCGATGTTCCCGGAAGAGCATCGCGACATAAAGCAGGCTTTGCAGCAGGGTATGTTGACTTTATCGGCTAAGGTGCAAGATCGGATGGGAGTAAAAAAGGTTCTTACGGTGTTGCCTCCTGACGATCTTGAAGATGCAAAAGCTCAGCTTGATTCCTTAAAAAAAGCACGCAAGCAGCATGAAGTACTAAGTTATATGATCGAGTATCCAGAACCGATTGCATTAGCAAAACTTGTAGCAGAACTGAATACGAGCTCAAGCGTCGTGCATGGTCTTGTGAACAAAGAATTGCTTTTATTAGTTGAAGTTGAACAAAAGCGTGATCCATATAAAGGCCGGGAATTCTCGCGCAGCCAGCCGCTTCCGCTTACGACATTACAACAGCAAGTATATGAGCGTATCATTACGCAGATGCATCAGCAATCTGGGCAAACGATGCTTTTATACGGAGTGACGGGCAGCGGTAAAACAGAAGTGTACTTGCAAAGTATTGCTGAGTGCTTAGCAGTAGACAAGCAAGCGATTGTACTCGTTCCTGAGATCTCGCTTACTCCGCAAATGGTCGAAAGATTCAAATCACGTTTTGGCGACGCTGTTGCTGTTATGCACAGCAGATTGTCCGATGGGGAGCGTTATGATGAATGGCGGAAAATTCGCCACGGTCAAGCTTCTGTTGTTGTTGGTGCGCGATCTGCCATATTCGCACCGTTTCGCCAGATTGGGCTTATTATTATTGATGAGGAGCATGAAACATCCTATAAACAGGACGACACGCCAAAGTATCATGCTCGCGATGTTGCAGTTCGTCGCGCTAAGCAGCACGGCGCAGTTGTTGTACTCGGTTCAGCTACACCAGCGCTTGAAACGTATATGGCAGCGAGTCGCAAGCCAGCTGATGGCAGCCAGCCACCGCTTCTGCCTATGCCTGAAAGAGTTTCAGGTCAAGCGATGCCAGAGGTGCATATCGTTGATATGAGAGAGGAACTGTCACGCGGCAACCGCTCGATGTTTTCAGGCTCGCTGTACGAGGCGTTGAAGCAACGGCTGGAGCGTGGTGAGCAAAGTGTTCTGCTTCTTAATCGACGTGGTTACTCTACCTTTGTGATGTGCCGCTCGTGTGGATATACCGTTACTTGTCCGCATTGTGATATTTCACTAACCTATCATCAAAAAACTCATGTGATGCGTTGTCATTATTGCGGTTACACCGAGCAGGAGCCGCGAATATGCCCAACTTGTGAATCGGAGCATATTCGTTTTTTTGGTACAGGAACTCAAAAGGTTGAGGAAGAGCTTGCGAAACTTTTTCCAGGTATTCGCGTCATACGTATGGATGTCGATACGACAACGGAGAAAAATGCGCATGAAAAACTGCTGAAAGCATTCGGAGAGCGAAAAGCTGATGTGCTGCTTGGTACGCAAATGGTTGCAAAAGGGCTTGATTTCCCATATGTTACATTAGTAGGCGTTATTGCAGCGGATACGACGTTGAATTTGCCTGATTTTCGTTCTGCTGAGCGCACTTTTCAGTTGCTGACTCAAGTAGCTGGCAGAGCAGGGCGACATCATTTGCAGGGTGAGGTTATGATTCAAACCTATAATCCAGAGCATTATGCGATTGTGGCTGCTTCTAGTCATCACTATGAGCAGTTTCTTGAGCAGGAGCTAACGCTGCGGGCACAGATGATGTACCCGCCATATTGCCGTTTAGTTTGTGTTACGATGTCTTCCGAACGACTTGATCAGCTCACGGAAGTGAGTGCGAGATTTGTACAGGAGCTCAAGGAGCTTGCTGAGTATGAAGGGGTTCTTGTACCGCTTCATAGCCGAATGATGCGTGCGCTTGAGATTCTAGGGCCGGTCGCTTCACCGCTTGCGCGAATCAAGGATCGATACCGTTATCAATGTGTGATAAAATATCGAGGTAGCATTGATGCTTCGGCACTTGTTGAGCGTGCCATGAAGCCATTCGTAGAGGGCAAGACGAGCAAGCAGGTTCAGTTCAGCGTTGATGTTGATCCGCAAGTAATCCTTTAATTATAATGAATACAAATGCTTACGATAGATTGCAAATAAGAGAGGGAAAAAGATGAGTATACGATTAATCGTAAAGGACCCTGATCCGGTGCTGCGTGAAGTGGCAAATGAAGTTACGAAATTCAATTCGAATCTTAAAAAACTGCTGAAGGATATGGCAGAAACAATGTATGATGCGGATGGTGTTGGTCTAGCAGCTCCGCAGATCGGTATATCTAAGCGAGTCATTGTCGTTGATGTGGGCGATGAGAACGGATTGGTTGAAATGGTTAATCCAATCATTCTAGAGCGTGAGGGTGAGCAGATTGGACCTGAAGGCTGCTTAAGTATTCCTAATTTGAACGGCGAGGTACTGCGTGCCGAACGCATCGTCGTGCAAGGACAGAACAGCGATGGTGAGACTTTTACTGTTGATGCTAGCGGTTTTTTTGCTCGGGCATTCCAGCATGAAATCGACCATTTGAATGGCGTGTTGTTTACTGATATTGCGTTAAATACGTACGATATATCTGATCGTGTTAGAAAAGGCGGCGAATAATCAATATGCGTATCGTTTTTATGGGGACACCGAGCTTCGCTGTCCCTTCTCTGCGTGCATTAATTGAACAAGGGTATGAGGTTGTAGCAGTTGTCTCGCAACCCGACCGTCCAAAAGGACGTAAAAAATTGTTAACGCCTACTCCTGTTAAGGAAGCAGCGCTTGAGCTTGGCATTCCTGTATTGCAGCCAGAGCGTATGCGTAATGAGGATGCGATTGTTGAGCTAGCTTCGTACGAGCCCGATCTTATCGTAACGGCTGCTTATGGTCAAATTTTGCCGAAGGCTGTGCTCCAATTGCCACAGCATGGTTGTATTAATGTACACGGCTCGCTGCTGCCTAAATATCGTGGAGGCGCACCGATCCAGCGCTCCATTATGGAAGGCGAAACAGAAACAGGCGTTACGATTATGTACATGGCTGAAGGCTTAGATACTGGAGATATGATCAGCTCTGTTGCAATTCCGATAGAGAATGAAGATAATGCTGGAACGATATTTGAAAAGCTAAGCATTACTGGCGCTAAGCTGCTTATAGACACAATCCCTCCACTTATTAGAGGAGAACTGCAAGCAATTCCTCAAGATGATCAATTAGCTACTTATGCTCCAAACTTAACGCGTGAGGACGAGCGAATTGTATGGGATAAATCAGCGGTATCGATATTTAACCAGGTCCGCGGATTATCTCCTATGGCTGGGGCGTTTACTACGTTACATGGTGAAGTGTTTAAAGTATGGGGCTGTACTCCGCTTTCCTCTACAGCTGCTACTGAACCTGGTACAATTGTCAGCGCATCGGCTGATGGCATCATTGTACAAACAGGAGAAGGTCAGTTGCTGTTGACGATAATTCAGCCTGCTGGTAAACGAATGATGAGCGTAAGCGATTGGATTCAAGGCGCGCGCGCCATTGTTAATTCTCGCTTCGGTGAAGAGGTACAAGCATGAACGAACGACGTAACATAAATTCTAGAAATTCTAATAACAATAAGACTATGCAAGGAAAAAAACAAACGAGCGGCAATATGAAGCCATCATCAAAGCAAGGGACGGCTCGTTCTGCGCGCCAGGTTGCACTTGATGTGCTCGTAAAAGTAGAAGAAGCTGGAGCATACAGCAATCTACAGTTGAATCGAACGTTGCAAGTTGAACAGCTTTCGCGTGCAGATGCAGCACTTGCAACTGAGTTGGTGTACGGAACAATTAGCCGTAAGCTGACAATTGATTATTGGCTGTCACAGCTAGTTGCCAAAGGAATACATAAGCTTCAGCCATGGGTTCATCAATTGCTGCGTATGAGTGTGTACCAGCTATTATGGCTTGATCGCATTCCTGATCATGCTGTTGTGAATGAAGCGGTAAAGATTGCGAAGAAAAAAGGGCATCAAGGCATATCAGGAATGGTGAATGGTGTATTGCGCAATGTGCTTCGCAAGCGAGATGAGCTGAAGCTGGAACATATAACGTTGTCAACGGAAGAAGAAACACTTAGTGTTAGATATTCGTTCCCTTCGTGGTTAGTGTCGCGCTGGCTTAACGTCTACGGGCGCGAAGCAACTGAGCAAATTCTTAGTGCAAGCAACGAAGCACCACATAGCTCGATACGAGTTAATACGATGAAAACGACACCGCAAGCTGTGCTGCAGGAGCTGGAGGAAGCTGGCTTGCAAGCGACTATATCTCCAATTGCAGCTGCAGGTATTAATGTGGATAAAGGTGGACATCTCGCTGCGCTTTCAGGCTTTGAAAAAGGGAAGTGGTCATTGCAGGACGAAAGCTCGATGCTTGTTGCTGAAGTTCTTCAACCTAAGCCTGGTATGAAGGTGCTCGATGCATGTGCTGCCCCTGGTGGAAAAAGCATGCATATTGGAGAATTGATGGAAGGACAGGGTGTGCTTCTTTCAAATGATCTTCATGAGCATAAGCGCAAGCTGATCGAGGAGCAGGCGGCAAGGCTAGGACTGCAGCATATACAAACATCGAGTCGGGATGCCATCGAGCTTCCTAATAACGTTGAGCGGGAAAGCTTTGATGCAGTACTACTCGATGCTCCTTGCAGCGGCTTTGGCGTCATTCGTCGCAAGCCGGAAATTAAATGGACAAAGCAGCCAAAGGATGTTGATGATATTGCCGACATTCAAGAAAGGCTGCTTGAAGCAATGAGTGGGCTTGTAAAGCCAGGCGGCGTGCTTGTCTATAGTACATGCACCATTGCAAAGGAAGAAAATGAAGAGCAGATCGCAAACTTTCTAGCGAGTCATCCAGAGTACAGTCTTGATGCTCATTGGCCTGAGACGTTGCTTGATGCCTTGAAGAAGCAAGGTATTATTGATGAACGGTTTGATGGGCAGCTTCAATTGCTTCCATATCATGCCAATAGTGATGGCTTTTACATTGCACGTTTAAAAAGAAGCGAATTGCTTGAATAGCTCGTAGCTATAGTTTGTGTTAAAATAGTTGCAGCGCAATTCGAAGTTGCGCAGATAATCTCATAAAATTGAATACAGGTGTGATGAAATGAACCCTTTTATTTATGACTATACACATGATCAACTTCAGCAGTGGATGAAGGATAATGATGAACCAGTTTTTCGTGCTGATCAAGTGTTTGACTGGCTTTATGCCAAGCGAGTAAAAAGCTTTGAAGATATGACCAATTTATCGAAAGATTTGCGTGTGAAGCTAAGCAGTCAATTTGAATTTGTAACGTTAACGGAGATTACAAAGTTCGAATCGCGTGACGGCACAGTGAAGTTTTTGTTTGGCTTGCATGACAATCATGCCATCGAGACGGTTATTATGCGACATAGCTACGGTAATAGCGTATGCGTAACTACTCAAGTTGGTTGTCGCATCGGTTGTACCTTCTGTGCATCGACACTTGGCGGCTTGAAAAGAAATCTGACCGCTGGTGAAATTGTTGCACAAGTCGTTACTGCACAGCAGATGCTGGATGCAACAGGAGAGCGCGTATCAAGTATCGTTATTATGGGCTCTGGTGAGCCGTTTGAAAACTACGATGCAACGATGGCGTTTCTACGTAATATGATTCATGAGAAAGGCTTGAATATTGGTCAGCGCCATATTACCGTCTCGACGAGCGGTATTGTGCCAAGCATTTATAAGTTTGCAGACGAGAATACGCAAATTAACTTGGCGTTGTCCATTCATGCACCAAACGATAAGCTTCGTTCTAAGCTAATGCCTGTCAATCGCCGCTATCCGTTCGATGATGTGATCGAGGCAATTCGCTACTACCTTGATAAGACGGGCAGACGGCTTACGTTTGAATATGCGCTTATTGGTGGTGTGAACGATCAAGTTGAGCATGCCGAAGAGTTAGCTAGCGTCATTAAAGATATGCTTTGCCATGTTAACCTCATTCCGGTTAACCATGTACCAGAGCGCAATTATGTTCGTACACCACGAAACGATATTTTTGCATTCGCGAAAGTTCTTGAAAATAATGGAATTAATGTAACAATCCGCAGAGAGCAAGGACATGATATAGCGGCAGCATGTGGTCAATTACGTGCGAAACATATGGAGTCTACGGCGAGGTGATAACGCTTGTTAATGGTTAATCGCAGTGATATTGGACGAATTCGTCAAGTGAACGAGGATAGTTCCTTAACGGGTTCAATTAATGATCAGCTTACATTTGCAATTGTTGCTGATGGTATGGGTGGTCATCAAGCTGGTGATGTAGCAAGTCAGGTTGCTGTGGAAGCATTCCAACGCATTTTGCAACAGCATGATGAAATTTCCAACTGGACGGTAGAAGATGCAAAGCGTCTTATGAGAATCGCGATACGTCAGGCGAATGAAGAAATCTATCGTCTTTCTAAGCATATGACGCAGTATCACAATATGGGTACTACGATTGTGGCTGCACTTTTCATTCAATCGCTTGTTGTTATCGGACATGTTGGTGATAGCAGGGCGTATCGTATCAATGAAGAAAAGCTCGAACTGCTTACAGAAGACCATTCATTAGTTAATGCGCTTGTTAAGTCTGGACAGCTGACTGCTGAAGAAGCAGAGCATCATCCACGTAAAAATGTTTTGACGCGCGCGATCGGCACCGATGATGATGTTGAGGTTGATGTACGTGTCATTGAATGGAATAAGCAGGATCTATTGCTGCTATGCAGCGATGGGTTAAGTAATCGTGTAAGTGAGGAGCAATTGCATCAAACGATTGTCTCCTCGCAATCCCTGCAGCAGCGCGCCGATCAACTAATTGAACTTGCATTGCATGCTGGTGGGGAAGACAATATTACACTTGTGCTGTGTGATATGAACGATTGCTCCGACAGAAGGGAGGAATCATAATGATTGGACACGATTTGGCTAGTCGCTATGAGATCATCTCCCGTATTGGCGGTGGGGGCATGGCACTCGTCTATAAGGCGCATGATGTGCTGCTTAATCGTAAGGTTGCGGTTAAGGTGTTGCGTCAGCAGTTCGTTAATGATGAGGAATTTATTAGTCGTTTCCGTAGAGAAGCGCAAAATGCAGCTGCCTTATCGCATCCGAATGTGGTCAGCATTTATGATGTTGGTCAAGAGGAAGATATTCATTATATCGTTATGGAATATGTCGAAGGGCATAATTTGAATGAAATCATTGTAGAACGAGCCCCATTGCAAATTGAAGAGGCGGTGCATATCGCTCAGCAAATATGTGATGCGCTCGATCACGCTCATGCCAATCATATTATTCATCGTGATATTAAGCCTCATAATATATTAATCGGTAACAATGGGCGTGTGAAAGTAACGGATTTTGGTATCGCAAGAGCAGCAACTTCTTCTAAAATTACACATACAGGCTCCGTTGTAGGCTCGGTGCATTATTTTTCGCCTGAGCATGCGAAAGGTGTTAATACAGGAGAAAAATCGGACTTATATTCATTAGGTATCGTATTGTATCAGATGGTAACAGGCAATCTTCCTTTTTTTGGCGAAAGTCCAATTAGTATCGCATTGAAGCATCTGCAGGATGATTTTGAAGAACCGCGTGTTGTCAACTCGCATATTCCTCAATCAGTTGAGAATATTATTCTAAAGTCAATGCGCAAAAATCCGAATGATCGTTATGAATCTGCGCGTGCGATGATGGCAGACTTAGAAACATGTTTGCAACCTCATCGTTTATACGAGCCTAAAATAACGTTTAACGACGATATTGATATGCAGGAAACCAAGGTAATGCCTGCGATTCGTGCTTCTGCTACTCATAACGATATGAATACGGGGACAGTGAGAACTGGTGATACAGCTCGCTTCAGTGACACTGCCCGCATTAGCGATACAGCTTCGGTTATGATGCATACAGGCCGCATCGTTGATGAAGAGCCGCAAAAGTCATCTGGAGGCTGGAAGAAGCCACTATATATTGTGTTGATTACACTTGTATTTTTAGCGGCATTGCTATGGGGATTTTTCAAGCTGCTTGATTCCTTTAAAACTGAGGACGTTCAAGTGCCTTACGTTGTTGGAGATACAGAAGAGGTAGCTTATAAGAAGCTTTCTGAGGCTGGTTTGAATGTAACTGAGCCAGTAACGAGGGAAACGAGCAAGCTCATTCCTAAAGGGCAGGTAATTGCCCAATCGAAGATGCAAGTCAAGGTGAAGGAAGGGGCATATATCGAGCTAACGATAAGTGCTGGTCCTGAGCTTAAGGAGCTTGATAATTACATTAGTTCCATGAAGAACCAAACGATTAATGCGCTAATTGATCTAGGCATTCAAGAGGCACAGCTTGACTTTACAGAAGTGTTTGACGATTCGCCTGCGGGTACAATTTTGGAGCAAACTCCTCCAGCTGGGGAAGAGATTAATCCAGATAATGTACTCATTAGCTTTACCGTAAGTAAAGGTCCTGAGCTCATACCGATGCCTGATTTGACAGAAGCACGCTTAAGGGATGCTAGAGTACTACTGCAAACTTTAGGCTTTGTGCTAGAGGAACAGGATATCTCCTATGAACCAAGCTACCTTATTGAGAAGGACTCGGTCATAAGCCAAGGTAATGCCGAGCCGAATGAGATGGTTGAAAAAGGCACTAAAGTGACGCTTAAAGTAAGCTCTGGCTATCCGAGCGAAGCCAAAAACTATCAATTTAATGTGAGAATCTCGCCTGCGGTGCATGGCTCGTCAAGCGAGGTTAGAATTGTTTATTCTGATGCGCGTGGTGATAATATGGAGTTGGATCCTCGTACGATTACGAGTACGGTAGATATTCCGCTTACCCTTGTACTCGATCCAGAAACGAAAGCAACAGTGTCTGTCACTCGTGACGGCGTATTTATGGATATTAAGGAAATAAAGTATAAAGACATCTCACAAGGCTCTCATGAAATGGTTATTCCAGGTCAAGAGCCTACACCTACCCCTACTCCTGCCGATGATGCATTCACTCATGGCGGTGAGCAAGACGACAATACGGAGGCATTTGAATACGATGAGCAAAGCGATCAACAGGCGAACACAACAGAAGAATGAGAAGGTTGTGCCAGATTCTTCAGCTATGCTGCCTGGTGTGATTGTTAAAGCTTTAAGCGGTTATTATTATGTTCAGCCACAAGATGATCGATCTCCTTCTAGCACGGTACAATGCCGTGCTAGAGGAGTTTTTAAGAAGAAAGGACTTACTCCGCTTGTAGGCGACGAAGTTTTCTACGTCCTTACGGAGAATGGCGAAGGCACCGTTACAGAATTACTTCCGCGCTCTACCGAGCTGATCCGTCCTCCAGTTGCGAACGTAGACCTCGCGGTATTAGTGTTTTCTGTAGTTGAGCCATCGCTTAACTTGCAGTTGCTGGATAAATTCCTTGTCCATATTGAGCATGCGGGTATTAAGCCATTGCTAGTTTTGAGTAAGCAGGATTTTGCTTCTAATGAACAATCGTCTGAGCTTCAGATGGAAGCATCCGCGAGCCTCGAGGCTGTTAAGCGCATCTACGGTAAGCTTGGCTATGAAATATATAGTACAAGCTCTATTGAACATGAAGGAATAGCTGCCTTGCATGAGCGGTTAAAAGGACATGTTGCAGTTTTTGCGGGACAGTCGGGTGTCGGGAAATCATCGTTGCTTAATGCACTTGTTCCTGGTCTGTCGTTGGAAACGAATGAAATAAGCAATAAATTAGGCAGAGGAAAGCATACGACGCGTCATGTCGAGTTAATTGACATTGGAGGCGGATACGTTGCAGATACTCCGGGCTTCAGTCAGCTTGATTTTACTGAGCTTTGCATTTCTGATTTATCCTATGGTTTTGTAGAAATGCGTGAGCTGTCTCCTGATTGCAAGTTCAGAGGGTGCACGCATGTGCAAGAGCCAGGCTGCGCCGTGCTCGATGCTCTGCAAAGCGGTCATGTCGAATCCAGCAGACATGAGCATTATTTGGCTTTTTTAACCGAGCTTAAAGAACAAAAACGGAGGTACTAATTCAACATGACCATTATTGCACCATCAATTTTATCGGCTGATTTTTCTCAGTTAGGTTCAGACATCAAATCTATCGAAGCAGCTGGTGCTGACTGGGTACATATTGATGTAATGGATGGACATTTTGTGCCTAATCTTACATTTGGACCGCCAGTTATTCGTGCTGTTCGTTCAGTAACGAAGCTGCCTTTTGACGTACATCTTATGATTGAACGTCCAGAGCTATCGATCCATGATTATATTGCAGCGGGCGCAGATCGAATAACGATTCACCTAGAGGCGTGTGCGCACCTCCACCGTACGATTTACGCGATTAAGGAACAAGGACTCCCGGTAGGCGTTGCGCTTAACCCAGCGACCCCTGTAACGTCTCTTGCACCCGTGCTAGCGGATATCGATATGGTGCTTATTATGACGGTGAACCCTGGCTTTGGTGGACAATCATTCATCCCTTATTCTGTTACAAAGCTAAAGGAGCTGCGCAGCATGCTTAATGAGCGTTCACTATCCAATGTCGACGTTCAAGTAGATGGCGGCATTAACGCCGATACAGCTGCTTTAGTACGCGAAGCAGGCGCGAACGTGTTAGTTGCTGGCAACGCAGTCTTTAACGCCCCAAGCCGCTCAGAAGCGATTGCATCGCTAAGATAGATCATGGTGAGAGAAGATGTCTCGCGCGAAGTGACGAGGTAGGGGTGTCAAGTAAGTTGGTAAACTAAATAGTCCTCTTGACCATTTGGGCACTCCTTCCTCATTCGGATTACAGTACTCGGCTTTTTAACGGAACTCAGAGGCTTGAGCGACCGAGCAAGGTCAGATAGTTTAGCAGGTGGAAACCCTGCTTGGTAAGACGTGCAGCCGCGTCACCAATAGCGAGTCTTGGGCTACTGGCAGTAATGTCAGGTGCTAAGCGTAG
>Ga0160467_100915_pt1 | contig 17602 bp, 16 predicted proteins | sample HID1972I_E11MG_FD_108221 | JGI IMG/M metagenome (GOLD analysis project Ga0160467, IMG submission 108221) | Enriched pill bug-associated microbial communities from UW Madison campus, WI, USA - HID1972I_E11 MG | ecosystem: Host-associated > Arthropoda: Insects > Digestive system > Unclassified ...
CCTTGCGGGTGAACAACAGCTGAGCGCGTTCGTGTTGGTGCAGTCCGGAATCGTGATCGCCCAGGGTCGCGGCGATGCCTACTACGGGGGCTATGTAGGTATCGGGATTGAAGGGTGTGTGGGCATCGATCCAGGGCATGTTTGTCGGATTTCGTTGATAAATTGTCAGAGAGTCGATAATACGCCACCCGTGATTTTTTAGACTGCTCGACACTTTTCTTCAAGAGTGACGCAGTCATGAACTCCAAAAGCCTGTTGACCCTGGCCATCGCGTTGGTGATGTTTCCGCAAATCGCCCAGACCTTGTACAGCCCCGCGTTAGGGGATATTGGCCGGGTATTTGAAGTCGGCCCGCAACAGGTTGCTCAAACCCTGTCGGTGTTCTTTCTGGCGTTTGCGTTTGGTGTCGTGACGTGGGGGCGGTTGTGTGACCGGATTGGGCGTCGACCCTCGATGCTGTGCGGGCTGGCGCTCTATGCCGCTGCTTCGATATTGGCGCTCAGCGTCAGCACGTTCAGCGCATTGCTGATCGCTCAGGCCCTGGCGGCGTTCGGTGCGGCGGTGGGCTCGGTTGTTACTCAAACCTTGCTGCGTGACCGGTACAAAGGGGCGGAGTTGGCGCAAATATTTTCGGTGATGGGTATCGCGCTGGCGGCAAGTCCGGCGATTGGCCTGTTCAGCGGAGCGAGCCTGGTGCAGGCCTTTGGTTATCGTGGCGTGGTGGGCGGGTTGTTGGTGCTGTCGGTAATCTTATGGTTCTGGTGCCTGCGCAGTTTGCCGGAGACCCGTCCGGTAAATCAGACGACATCCCCCCTGTTCGAGACGCTTTGGCGAATGCTGGGCGATCTTCATATCTGGCGGTCAGCGCTGTTGGTGGCGCTGTTCAACATTGGCCTGTTCAGCTACTACAGCCTGGGTCCATTCGTGTTCGAGCGATTGGGATTGAGTGCGCAACAGTTCGGTTTCAGCGGTGTGATCCTGGCGCTTGGGTCGGGCCTTGGAGCCTGGGCCAGTCGATACCTGCTGAACAAAGGCTGGACCGATTTCCGGCTGATCCAGCTGGCAGCGATCATGACATTGTCGGGCGGTGCTGGCGTCTGGCTGTTGCAGGACAGTGGGCTGTTTGTATTAGCGATGCTACCGGTGGTAATGGCATTCGGCATGGCGATACCGAATATTCTCGGTTCGGCGTTGATGGCCTATGGGGATCGGCTAGGCACGGCTGGCGCACTCTTTGGTTTGTTCTATTACTGCTTGATCGGCGCAGGACTGATGCTGGTCGCGTGGGGGCAGGCGCTGGGTGAGACGCTAGTGGTGTGCGGTGTATTGTCGTTGTTGCTGGCAAGGGCAAAAGATCGCAGCCTGCGGCAGCTCCTAAGGGGCATCGGGCGTGCGTAAAACTCACGTTCTTCACGGATCAAAATGTGGGAGTGAGCCTGCTCGCGATAGCGGTCGGTCAGCCGCATTTGATGCCGGCTGACACGACCTTTTCGCGAGCAGACTTACCCCCGCAGAGGGTCGTCCTCAGTACTCAAACCCGCTCAAAAATCGCCGCAATCCCCTGACCACCACCAATGCACATCGTCACCAACGCATACCGTCCATTAGTACGGTGCAGTTCATGAATCGCCTTGGTCGCAATAATCGCCCCGGTCGCGCCCACCGGGTGACCCAGGGCAATGCCCGAACCGTTCGGATTGACCTTGGCCGGGTCGAGGTCCAGCTCCTGGCTCACCGCGCACGCTTGGGCCGCGAAAGCGATGTTGGCTTCAACGACATCCATATCCTGCACGGTCAGCCCGGCGCGCTTGAGGGCCAGGCGGGTGGCGGGAATTGGACCCAGGCCCATCAGTTCCGGCTCTACACCAGCGTGGGCGTAGCTGACCAGTCGTGCCAGAGGACGCAAGTTGCCGCGCTTGACCGCATCGCCCGTGGCCATGACCAGTGCGGCGGCACCGTCGTTCAGCCCCGACGCATTGCCCGCCGTCACCGAACCGTCCTTCTTGAACGCCGGCTTCATTTGCGCCAGCTGTTCCAGCGAAGTGGCGCGAGGGTGTTCATCGACGTTGAACAGCTTCGTTTCCTTGCGCGTCTGGATTTCTACGGCGGCGATTTGCTCACTGAAGTACCCGTTGGCGATGGCAAACGCCGCGCGCTTTTGATCTTCAAAGGCGAGGGCATCCTGCATTTCGCGGGTGATGCCGTTGCGTGCGGCCACGTTCTCGGCGGTGATGCCCATGTGAATGCCGTGGAACGGGTCATGCAGGATGCCCAGCATGTAGTCGATTGCCTGAACGTTGCCCATGCGCGAGCCCCAGCGGGCGGATGGCAGCAGGTACGGGCCCCGGCTCATGGACTCGGCGCCGGCGCCAATGGCGATGTCGGCGTCGCCGAGCAACAGGGTCTGGGCGGCGCTGATGATGGCTTGCAGGCCGGAACCGCACAGGCGGTTGACGTTGTAGGCCGGTGTCTCTTTAGGGATGCCGGCGTTCATCGCGGCAACCCGGGAAATGTACGCGTCGCGGGTTTCGGTGGGGATCACGCTGCCCATCACCAGGTGGCCGACTTGCGCCGGGTCTACGCCAGAGCGTTCCAGGGCCGCCTTGACCGCGGTGGTTGCCAGATCGGCCGGCGGGACGTCCTTGAGGGCGCCACCAAAGGTGCCGATGGCGGTACGAGCGGCGCTGACTACGAAAACTTCTGGGGTGTTCATGACGGTGTTCCTTTTGACGGGTTCTTTTCGGTACTGCGATTGAGGAGGGCGTTCAGCGCCGTTTGCGCTTCCTGAGTGTTCAGGCGTTCGATGAACAACAGGTTTTCCTGGCGAATCGTGGCTTGCAGTTCGGCCATCGACGCCTGCTTGAGCAATTGCCGGGTCTGGCGCAAGGCACCTTGTGGCAAAGCCAGCAGGCGCTGGGCCATTTGCTGCGCGGCAGCGAGGCACTGCGGGCCATCGTCGAACAGTTCGTTGGCCAGGCCCCACGCGACGGCACTGGCACCGTCGAGGGTTTCGCCCAGCAGGAGCAAACGCGCAGCGCGGGCATGGCCGAGTTGGCGCGGCAGCAGCAGGCTCGCGCCGAACTCAGGGCACAGGCCAAGGTTGACGAACGGCACACGCAGCCGGGCATTGCGGCTGACCAGCACCTGATCGCAATGCAGCAGCAGGGTGGTGCCGATACCGATGGCCGCCCCGCACACCGCCGCAATCAATGGCGTTTGCAGGTGCGTGACGACTTTCATCAGGCGGAAAGCCGGGCTGTCCAGATGAGTTGGAGGATGCTGCAGGAAATCCGCCAGGTCATTCCCGGCGGTAAAACACGTCGCACCACCGGTAAGAATGATGACGCCGACACTCTCGTCTTCATCCGCGGCCAACAAGCGGTCGGCCAGCTGCGTGTACATCGCATTGTTCAGCGCGTTCAGCTTGTCGAGGCGGTCAAAAGTGAGCGTCAGTACGCCGGCACTGTGTTCCTGTTTGATCAGATCGTTCATGAGCGGCTCTGGTTGATCGGTGCATCGGTCACTCTAAGCGTGGGGCTGTGCCGGATCTATGACAAAACCGTTCAACGAATCTGCTTCTTTTTGCCATGTTGCATCGCCACGATCCGGTCCACACACCCATTCGGGGTATGGTGCGGTGCGCTGAATCGCTCGATAGTGAGCTCATCCGGTCATTCAGAACGGAACCTGCCTGGTAAGGTGAATTTGCTATGCGTAAGGCATTCAAGTTGATTTTCAGTGTGTTCCTCGTTCCTTTGTCGCTCAACGCCCATGCCGCCGATGTCGATGACGCCAATACCCTGCGGCTGTACAACTGGGCGGATTACATTGGCGAGAAAACCATTTCGAATTTCGAAAAAGCCACCGGCATCCGAGTGATCTACGACACCTTCGATGCCTACGAAACGGTCCAGGCAAAGTTGCTCACCGGTCATTCCGGGTATGACCTGGTGGTGCTGAATGCGTCCCTCGCGCCCCCCTTGATCACGGCCAAGGTCTTCCAGCCGCTGAATAAAAACCTGCTGCCAAGTTGGGCCAACCTTGATCCGAAAGTCTTGCAGGACTTGCAGGGGTTCGATGCCGGCACGCAGTACTCCGCGCCTTATACCTGGGGCAGTAACGGCATCACTTATAACGTCGACAAGATCAAGGAGCGCATGCCGGATGCGCCGATCGGTTCGCTGGCGATGATCTTCGATCCGAAGATCGTCTCGCGCTTTGCCGATTGCGGCGTGACCCTGGTCGATGCGCCCACCGAGGTCATTCCGCTGGCCCTGAAGTACCTGGGACGAGACCCGCGAAGCGCCGCGCCGGCGGACCTCAAAGCCGCGCAGGAACTGCTGTTGTCCGTGCGCCCCTACATCCGCAAGTTCGACTCGGTGAATTACCTGACCAGCCTGCCCAATGGCGACGTGTGCATGGCCATGACCTGGTCCGGCGACTACGCCACAGCCATGGCCCGCGCCGAAGAAGCCAAGCTCAACATCAAGCTGTCCTATTTCATTCCCAAGGAAGGCTCGCTGATCTGGTTCGACAACATGTACATTCCGGCGGATGCCCCGCATGTCGCCAACGCCCACAAGTTCCTCGACTACTTGATGCAGCCGCAAGTGATCGCCGACGTCACCGATTACATTCACTACGCCAACAGCAACGCGGCCGCCACGCCGTTGGTGAATGCCGAAGTGCGCAACAACCTGGCGATTTATCCCGATGACGCCACCCGTGAGCGCCTGTTTCCACAGAAGACCCAGGACGCCAAAGACATGCGCGCCATGACGCGGGTCTGGAGCACGGTAAAAAGCGGGATCTGATCGTTCAATTATTCAGTTTGAGGTTTTCGTATGGCCACTCCAACCCAGCACATTTTGTCCGCCGCCGAAGAGTCCCGCCTGGTCAAGGCAGACAAGGCGCATTACATGCACGGCTATCACATGTTCGACGAACACGCCGAGCAGGGGTCGCTGAACATTGTTTCGGGCGACGGCGCTTACATTTTCGACACTCAAGGCAATCGTTTCCTCGACGCCGTGGGCGGCATGTGGTGCACCAATATCGGGCTGGGGCGTGAAGAAATGGCCCTGGCGATTGCCGACCAGGTCCGCCAGCTCGCCTATTCGAATCCGTTCTGCGACATGTCCAACAGCGTGGCCATTCAACTCTGCGAAAAGCTCGCCAGCCTGGCCCCCGGTGACCTCGATCACGTGTTTCTGACCACCGGCGGCTCGACGGCGGTGGACACTGCCTACCGGCTGATTCAGTACTATCAGAACTGCCGCGGCAAGCCGGAAAAGAAACACATCATCGCGCGCTACAACGCCTATCACGGCTCGACAACGCTGACGATGTCGATCGGCAACAAGGCGGCCGACCGTGTCCCGGAGTTCGACTACGCCCACGACCGCATCCACCACGTGTCCAACCCCAATCCGTACCGCGCACCGGACGGCATGGACGAGGCGCAGTTCCTGGAGTTTCTGGTCAAGGAGTTCGAAGACAAGATCCTGGCCATCGGCGCGGACAAGGTTGCGGGCTTCTTCGCCGAGCCGATCATGGGCTCGGGCGGGGTGATCATTCCACCCAAGGGCTACCTGAAACGCATGTGGGAAGTCTGCCAGCGCTACGACATCCTGTTCGTCGCCGACGAGGTGGTCACCTCCTTCGGACGACTGGGCAAATTCTTTGCGTCCTACGACCTGTTCGATGTGCAGCCCGACATCATCACCACGGCCAAAGGCCTGACGTCCGCCTATCTGCCGCTGGGCGCCTGCATCTTTTCCGATCGCATCTGGAAGGTCATTGCCGAACCGGGCAAGGGCCGCTGCTTCAGCCACGGCTTCACCTACAGCGGACATCCGGTGTGCTGCACGGCGGCGCTGAAGAACATCGAAATCATCGAGCGCGAACAGCTGCTGGAACACGTCGATGTGGTCGGCGCTTATCTGGAAGAACGCCTGGCGACACTCAGCGAGTTGCCGCTGGTGGGCGATGTGCGTTGCCAGAAGTTCATGGCCTGTGTGGAGTTCGTCGCCGACAAGCGCACCAAGGCGTTGTTTGCCGACGAGATCAACATTGGCGAGCGGATTCATTCCCGGGCACAGGCCAAAGGGTTGCTCGTGCGGCCGATCATGCACCTCAACGTGATGTCGCCGCCGCTGATCCTCACGTGCGCCCAGGTCGATGAGATCGTCGAGACCCTGCGTGTGTGCATTCTTGAAGTGGCCGCCGAACTTCAGGAAAGCGGTCAGTACCAGGGCCAATGACTTCGTCAGCCAGGCTTTTACCGGGAGCCGGCTCACCCGCTAGACTGCGGGGTATGAGCAAACCAAACGACGATACGTTGATCGCCTTGCCCTTCGGGGCACTGCATAAATGGCACGGGCAAATGCGCGAGGCATTTGCCCGTGTCGATGAGCCCGACGCGCTGCACTACCTGGCGTCGGCGTTCGGGCACCTGGTCGGTATCGAATCGGTGATGATCAGCCTCGAACACAAGGACCGCCCGCCACAGTTGCTGTATCAGCGCGGCATTGCCGAGCAGTATCAGGTGTCGATCATCGAGCGCTATTTTTCCGGGGGGTATCTGCTTGATCCGTTCTGCCTGGCGGTGGAACAGGATTTGGCCCAAGGCTTCTACCATCTCGAGGAAATCGCCCCGGACGACTTCTTCGACAGCGAGTATTACCGCACCTATTACTTGAAGGCGGGGTGTTCGGAGGACAGCTATTACATCGTCAACACGGGCAACGAGACGAAGATTTCGGTGAGCCTGTTTCAAGGTTTCAGCAATGAAAGCCTGCGGGTCGATCAGCTGAACCTGCTGCGCGCCGTCGAACCCCTGGTAAGCGAATTCATCGGCGCATTCAGCCAGCGCGGCATGCAGCGCATTGCCGAGATTCAGTGCGTTCAAGCGGTGGGCGAGGGGGATGATCTCAAGCAGCGGGTGCAGTGGGCTTTCGAGCATTTCGGCAGCGACCTGCTGACCGACCGCGAGCGGGAAGTCGCGCACATGGTGCTCAGGGGGCACTCGGTGAAATCCACCGCCAGCCAATTGGGCATATCACCAGAAACCGTGCGCATGCACCGCAAGAATCTGTACCTGAAGCTGGAGGTGGGTTCGCAGTCGGAGCTGTTTGCGTTGTTTATCGAGTGGTTGCGCCAGCATTGAAAGTCAAAAGATCGCAGCACGGCAGCTCCTACAGAGGAATGCATTTCCCCTGTAGGAGCTGCCGCAGGCTGCGATCTTTTGATCTTTTGCGTCAATCCTCGCGCTTAACCACCAACGTCAAAATGTCATAACTGGCCACCAGCTCACCCAGCTGATTGGTCACTTCGACATCCCAGGCCACCACCCCTTGCGGGACACCTTGCGGGCTCTTCTTGCCCTGGTCGATCTTGCGTTTGCAGGTCAGGCGCGCCTGGATCGTGTCGCCGATGCCCACCGGATTGATGAAGCGCAGCGTGTCCAGGCCGTAGTTGGCCAGCACCGGGCCGACGCCAGGGGATACGAACAGGCCCGCTGCCGCCGACAGTACGAAGTAACCGTGGGCGATGCGTTTGCCGAATTGCGATTCTTTCGCCGCGATATCGTCGAAGTGCATGTAGAAGTGATCACCGGACAGGCAGCCAAAGTTCACCAGATCGGCTTCGGTCACCGTGCGACGATGGGTCAGCAGCGACTCGCCAATCTGCAGGTCCTGGAAGTGTCGACGGAACGGATGCACTTCGGTTTCGATGACCTTGGCGCCACGCACGTACTCACCTGTCACAGCCGCCAGCATGGTGGGCGAACCTTGCACGGCTGCACGTTGCAGGTAGTGCTTCACCGCGCGCAGACCGCCCAGTTCTTCACCGCCACCGGCACGACCCGGACCGCCATGCTTGAGTTGTGGCAGCGGCGAGCCATGGCCAGTGGATTCGGCGGCGGACTCGCGGTCGAGCACCAGCAAGCGACCGTGCCAGGCAGCGGCAACGGGGATGGCTTTGGCAGCAATCTGTGGGTCTTTGGTGATCAGGCTGGCCACCAGGCTGCCTTTGCCGCGAGCCGCCAGCACCAGCGCTTCATCCAGATCGTCATAGGCCATCAGCGTGCTGACGGGGCCGAATGCTTCGATGTCGTGGGCGCCACCTTCGGCGTGCGGGTCGCGGGCCTGCAGCAATGTCGGCGCGAAGAATGCACCTTGGTTGACGTTCTCACCGCGCGGTTCAAACCCGTCGCGAGCGCCGAACAACATATCGCTGCTTTGCAGCAGGCTTTCCAGACGCTCAGCGACGTCTTTCTGTTGATCGTGGGAGGCCAGTGCGCCCATGCGCACGCCTTCCACCGACGGGTCGCCGACCACGACTTTCTTCAGGCGATCGCGCAACCGGGTCGCGACCGCATCGATGTGTTTGGCCGGCACGATGGCGCGGCGAATGGCGGTGCATTTCTGCCCGGCCTTGGTGGTCATCTCTCGGGCGACTTCCTTGATGAACAGCTCGAACTCTTCGTCATCCGGGGTCACGTCCGGGGCGAGGATCGCGCAGTTCAGCGAGTCAGCTTCGGCGTTGAACGGTACCGAGTTGCGGATCAGGTTCGTGTTGACCCGCAGCTTGGCGGCGGTGTCGGCGGAACCGGTGAAGGTCACCACGTCCTGGCCTTGCAGGCGATCGAGCAAGTCACCCGTGCCGCCGATGATCAGTTGCAGGCTGCCGGCCGGAAGCAGGCCGGATTCGTCCATCAGGCGTACCACGGCTTCGGTCAGGTAGCTGGTGGCGCTGGCCGGTTTGACGATGCACGGCATGCCGGCGAGGAAGCTCGGGGCGAATTTTTCCAGCATGCCCCAGATCGGGAAGTTGAAGGCATTGATGTGCACCGCCAGGCCACCACGGGGCACCAGAATGTGGGTGCCGGCGAAGGTGCCCAGCTTGCTCAGTTGCAGCGCCGGGCCTTCGTGGACGATGTTGCCCGATGGCAATTCCCGGGAGCCAAGGCTGGCGTAGGTGAACAGCGTGCTGTTGCCGCCTTCGATGTCGATCCAGCTGTCGGCGCGGGTGGCGCCGCTGTGATGGGAGATCGCGTAAAGCTGTTCCTTGCGCTCGCTCAGGTACAAGGCCAGTGCCTTGAGACGCTGGGCGCGCTGTTGGAAATCCAGCGCCATCAGACCGCTGACGCCCTGGCGACGGCCGTGCTCGATGGCTTCGGCGAAGTCCGGACGCTCTTCGTGGGTGCGCGCGATTTCGTGGCCGTCGATGGCACTGCGCAGCACCTGGGCACCGTGTTGGCCGATCCAGCGACCGGCGATGAAACTTTGCAGAGTAGGGGCGTGCAGTGTAGGTGAAGAGGACATCACGATTGCTCCAGATGATGATGAAAAGGTCTGGCGCAGCCGCAGCCGCGCCGTTCAGGAATTACCAGAGCGCCACGGTGTAACCGACGATCAGCCGGTTCTCGTCGAGGGCGGTCGTCAAGCCATTGCCGGATCGGAAGGTCACGTTGCGCCAGCGCAGGCTGACGTCCTTGAACATGCCGCTCTGAATGACGTAGCTGATGTCGGTGTCGCGCTCCCGTTCGCGGCCGTTGTCGACGGTGCCGGCCTTGACGTTGCGACCGTCGGTGTAGCGGGTCATGAAGGTCAGGCCGGGGATGCCCTGGGCGGCGAAGTCATAGTCGTAACGCAGTTGCCAGGAGTCTTCGTCGGCGCGGGTGTAGGTGTTGTAGGTCACCAGGTTGACCACGTACGGGTCGCCACCGTTGAGGAACGGGAACGCACTGTCGCCGGACAACTGCTGGTAGGTCGCACTGACCTTGTGGGCACCGTGGGACACGGTGAACATGCTGTTGAAGTTGCGGTTATCGATGCGTCCCGCCCGCTCGGCACCGTCGCCCCGGCTGTCGAAATAACGCACGTCGCTGCGTAGATTGAAACCGTTGCCCAGCGGCTGGGTGTGCACCAGTCCGACGAATTGCTGGCGATAGATCTGTTCGAGCTTGCCGTAGTAGTAACTCAGATTCAGTTGCGGGCTGAAGGCGTAAGTGCCGCCCGCAAAGTCGAAGTGATCGCTGCTGGCGGCGCCATAACCGATGTCATCGTTGCTGGAGGAATCGCGCAGGTTGGCTTTGGTCAGGCGCCCGGCATTCACCGTCAGGCCACTGATTTCCTGGCTGGTCAGCAAGCCGCCTTCAAAGGTCGAACCCAGCAGGCGGGTGTCGTTGTAGGTCGCCACCGGCAGCAAGGGTTGCAGGGTGCCGAGCTTCAATACGCTCTTGGACACCCGCACTTTGCCGGTCAAACCCAGCTCGCTGAACTCGTCCGCAGGTTCATGGCTGTTCGGGCCAAATGGCAGCAGGCCGGTGCCCCGTCGATCCGGGCTGGAGTCGAGTTTCAGTCCCAACTCCCCAGCGCATCGAGGCCGAACCCCAAGGTCCCATCGGTGAACCCGGACTCGATGCGCGCAGTGAATCCCTGCGCCCATTCTTCAGCCTTGGATTGGGCCGCATTCTCCTGACGGAAATCGCGATTGATGTAGTGGTTGCGCATCTCGATACGGGCCTTGCTGTCGCTGACGAAGTCGGCCATGGCGCTCGGTGCGACCATGGGCAGACTCAATGCAGCGGCTAACGAAAACAGTGATTCATAAGGAGCAGTACGTGCGGGCTTCATTGTTTTTATTCCCTGCCGTCAATCGTCGTTATTAGTGCTTGCTGGCGCCGGAGGCACCGATACCGGTCATGGAGCGAATGAACTGCGCCAGGTAACGGCCGCGTTCAAGGGCTGCACGGGGTGAGGTGTCGGTGACGGAAAACAGCCAGGCGCTCAAGAAGGCCAGGCTCATGGAGAACAGCGCCGGGTTGGAGTACGGGAACAGGGCTTTTTCGTAGTGCAGGACGTTGACCCACACCGCCGGGCTCAGCACCAGCAGGACAATGGCCGAGATCAACCCTGCCAGGCTGCCGGTCACCGCGCCGCGAGTGGTCAGGCCTTTCCAGTACATCGAAAGGAACAGCACCGGGAAATTTACCGATGCGGCAATGGCCAGCACCAGGCCGGACAGGAACGCGATGTTCTGCGACTCGAACAGCAGGCCTAGGATGATTGCCAGAACGCCGATGCACAGGGTGGCAATGCGCGAAACGCGGATTTCCTGCTGCTCGGTGGCCTGACCCTTGCGGATCACGCAGGCATACAGGTCGTGGGACACCGCCGACGCGCCGGACAGGGCCAACCCGGCAACTACCGCCAGAATGGTGGCGAACGCGACCGCGGAAATGAAGCCCAGGAACAGGTTGCCGCCGACGGCTTGCGCCAGGTGCACGGCAATCATGTTGCCGCCGCCGATGATCGCGCCGTTGGCATCACGGAACGTCGGATCGGTGCCGACCATGACGATCGCACCGAAGCCGACGATGATCAGCAGCAGGTAGAAATAGCCGATGAAACCGGTGGCGTAGAACACGCTTTTACGCGCTTCCTTGGCGTCGCTGACGGTAAAGAAACGCATCAGGATATGCGGCAGGCCGGCGGTGCCGAACATCATGCCCAGGCCCAGCGAGATCGCATCGATCGGGTTCGACAGCAACCCGCCCGGCGCCATGATGGCGGTGCCTTTGGCGTGCACGGCCGTGGCGCTGGCGAACATCGCCTCGGTGCTGAAACCGAAATGCTTGAGCACCATGAAGGCCATGAACGTGGTGCCGAACAGCAGCATCACGGCCTTGATGATCTGTACCCAGGTGGTGGCGAGCATGCCGCCGAAGGTCACGTAGAACACCATCAATACACCGACCAACATGACCGCGTAGAGGTAGTCGATGCCGAACAGCAGTTCGATCAACTTGCCGGCGCCGACCATCTGCGCCACCAGGTACATCAGGGCAACGGTGAGGGTGCCGAAGGCTGATGTCAGGCGCACCGGGGTTTGTTCCAGGCGATAGGAGACCACGTCGGCGAAGGTGTATTTGCCAAGGTTGCGCAGGCGTTCGGCGATCAGGAAAAGAATGATCGGCCAGCCTGCCAATACGCCGAGGGCGTAGAGCAAACCGTCGTAGCCGTTGAGAAACATCATGGCGGAAATGCCCAGGAAGGACGCCGCCGAAATCATGTCGCCGGCAATGGCCAAGCCGTTCTGGAACCCGGTCATGCCACCGCCAGCGGTGTAGAAATCGCTGGCGGAACGGGTGCGCAAGGCTGCCCAGCGCGTCACGCCGAGGGTGAACAGCACGAACACCAGGAACATGCCGATGGCGTTCCAGTTCAGCGGGCGGGACGCGCCGTCAGCCGCAACTGCCAGGTCGGTGACCACTGCCAATGGCAGCAGGAACAAGGCCATGAGACGGCTCATTGCGCGCACTCCTGCTTGAGTTTTTCGTTGAGCGGGTCGATGACGTTGTTGGCGCGATAGACGTAGAAACCGGTCAGGGCGAACGCCATCAGAACGATGACCACGCCCACCAGCATGCCGACGGTGGTTACCCCGCCGCTCAGGGATTGGCCGAGGGTGGCGGGGGAGAAGGCCACCAACAGGACAAAGCCGAAATAAATCACCAGCATGATCAGCGACAGCGACCAATACAGGTTCTGTTTTCGTCGAACCAGCTGGATGAAGTCGGGGTGCTGGCGGATGAGTTCTACGTCTTGTGGAGTCATGGCGCGCTCTCTGTTGTTGTTTTTGTTGTGGGGTGAAACATGTCTACGGTTGAAACGAACTCTGTCTGTAGCAGCTGCCGAGCCTGCGAGGCTGCGTTCGGATGCGTAGCAGTCGTGAATCAAACGACGCGGTTTGTCTGGAAGACCGCACATTCAGGTTTTACGACTGCTTCGCAGCCGAACGCAGCCTCGCAGGCTCGACAGCTGCTACAGGTTCGGGTGTTGCCGGAATCAAAGCTGATCGAAATCCAGCACCACTTTGTCGCTGATCGGAAAGGCCTGGCACGACAGCACATAACCGGCCGCTACTTCGTAGTCTTCCAGGGCGTGGTTGCTGTCCATTTCCACCTCGCCTTCGATGACCTTGCACTTGCAGGTCGAGCACACGCCGGCCTTGCAGGAGTAGGGCAGTTCGGCACCTTGGGCGTTGCCGGCATCGAGAATGCTTTGGCTGTTGCGGGGCAGGTCGAAGGCCAGGGCGCGACCGTCGCTGATCACCGTGATCTGGCTGACCGCAGCATCCACCTGATGCGCGGCCTCCCGGGCTTCGCGTTTTTGCTGGCTGCCAGCGGCGGCGAACAATTCGAAGTGGATACGTTCAGGCGCCATGCCCTTGGCTTTGAGGCTGTCGCGCACGGTCTCGGTCATTTCCTGCGGACCGCAAATAAAGGCGGCATCCAGGGCTTTGACGTCGAGCCAGCGGGAGAACAGTTGCTCGCATTTCTCGGCGTTGATCCGGCCGTTGTACAGGTCGACATCCTGCTGCTCGCGGCTGAACACGAAGATCAGGTTCAAGCGTTGCAGGTAGCGGTTTTTCAGGTCTTCGAGCTGTTCACGAAACAAGGCGCCGGAGCTGGAACGGTTGCCGTACAGCAAGGTCACGCGGCTGTGCGGTTCGGTCTGCAGGGTGGTCTTGATAATCGACAGGATCGGCGTGATGCCACTGCCGGCGGCGACAGCCAGGTAGTTGCCATGGCGCGTCGGGTCGAGTTCTACGTGGAAGTGTCCGGCCGGTGGCATTACTTCCAGGCAGTGCCCGGCCTTGAGCTGTTCATTGGCAAATGCCGAGAAACGCCCGCCGACCACACGCTTGATGGCAATGCGCAGTTCACCGTCGTTGACGCCCGTGCAGATCGAGTAGGAACGGCGTACTTCTTCGCCATCCATCTGGGTACGCATCACCAGGTGCTGGCCCTGGGTGAAGTGAAAACTGTCCTGCAGGTGCTGCGGAATCTCGAAGGCGATGGACACCGCGTCGCGGGTCTCGTTGCGCACGTCCTTGATGGTCAGGCTGTGAAATTTACTCATTATTGTTCTCCAGCTGGGACGGCCGATCGCCGCTCAGATGCACTTGAAATAGTCGAACGGTTCCAGACAATCGCGGCAGCGGTACAGCGCCTTGCACGCGGTGGAGCCGAATTCACTGAGCACTTCGGTGTGTGCGCTACCGCATTGCGGGCAGGCGATCACCGGGCTTTCGCCGAGCAGGCTGCGTTTGCTCGTGCTGCCTTCGGGCGGTGCGATGCCGTAGGCGCGCAGGCGTTCACGACCGCTGTGGGTGATCCAGTCGGTGGTCCACGCCGGGGTCAATTTGCGCTCCAGCAGCGGCGCCTTGAAGCCGGCCAGTTCCAGTGCGTCGCGGATGTCGCTTTCGATCACTTCGGTGGCGGGGCAGCCGGAGTAAGTCGGCGTGACCACCACGTGCAAGTGCCCGGCCTGCCAGTCGAGATCGCGGACAATCCCCAGGTCGACCACGCTGACCACAGGCACTTCCGGGTCCATGACCTGCGCCAATGTCGCCCACGCGGCGGCCAGGTCACTCGGCTGAGCCGGCCGGGCGCCCTGGTCGCTGGCGATCAGCTCACCAGGTTGCATCGGGGTACGCTCGTGGCAGGAACTGCATCTCGGCCAGCAGAATGCCGAGGTGTTCGGAGTGCAGGCCCTTGCGTGCATCCAGATAGAAATAGCTGGGCGCCGGGGGCACGGGCAGGGTGGCGCGGGCAAAGGTTTCGCTGACGGTTTTTTGCCAGGCGGCGGCGACTTCTGCGGTGGCCGAGATGATGCCGGCTTCGCACAGGCGCTGTTCGCTGTCGTCGGCGCTGGTCAGCTCGACCGTGAAACGCCACACCTCGGGGATGGCTGCGAGCATGCGCGCGTGGCTCTCTTCGGTGCCGTCACCCAGGCGCTCGACCCACTCACCGGAGCGACGCAAGTGATAGGTGACTTCCTTCACGGCTTTGGCGGCGATCCCGGCAATGCGTTCGTCGCTGGACAGGGCAAGGCCGGTGAGCACTTGCAGGTGCCAGGCGTCGTAAAGGAATTGCTTGAGAATGGTGACGGCGTAATCGCCGTTAGGTTGCTCCACCAGCAACAGGTTGCGGTAGGCACGCTCGTCTCGACGGAACGCCAGGTGATCGGCATCGCGACCGTCGTTCAGCAATTCGGCGGCATATTCCAGCCAGTTGCGGGCCTGGCCGACGAGGTCGAGGCCGACGTTCATCAACGCCAGTTCCTCTTCCAGCGCAGGAGCCTTGCCGCACCATTGGCACAGACGCTGGCCCTGAATCAGGGCGCTGTCGCCGAGGCGCAGCAGGTATTCGATCAGATCAGTCTGGTTATTCATGGTCGACCTCACATGTGCCCGACTTCGGCCGGCAACTCGTAGAAGCTGGCGTGGCGATAGACCTTGTCGTCCGCCGGGTCGAACAGCGGGTCTTTTTCATCCGGCGAGGACGCGGTAATCAGTGCCGACGGCACCACCCACAGACTCACGCCTTCGCTGCGACGGGTGTACAACTCCCGCGCGTTCTCGATGGCCATGGTGGTGTCGGCGGCATGCACGCTGCCGACATGCTTGTGGTTGAGGCCGTGCTTGCTGCGCACGAAGACTTCAAAAAGGGTCCATTCGGACATGACGGTGTCTCCAGATCAGGTGGCCGAATCAGGCGGCGTTCTTGTTTTGTTTTTTGCGAGCGTGGGCGACAGCGGCTTCACGAACCCAGGCGCCGTCTTCGATGGCTTTGCAGCGGGTGGCCACGCGCTCCTGGTTGCACGGGCCGTTGCCCTTGAGCACTTCGTAGAACTCGCTCCACTGGATCTCGCCGAAGTCGTAGTGGCCGCGCTCGGCGTTCCACTTCAGGTCCGGGTCGGGGCAGGTGCAGCCCAGCAGTTCCAGCTGCGGGATGGTCTGGTCGATAAAGCGCTGGCGCAGTTCGTCGTTGCTCTGGCGCTTGATTTTCCAGGCCATGGACTGGGCACTGTTTGGCGAGTGTTCGTCGCTTGGACCGAACATCATCAGCGACGGCCACCACAGGCGGTTGATCGCGTCCTGGACCATGTCTTTTTGCGCCTGATTACCGTGACGCATCATGGTCAGGAGAATTTCGTAGCCCTGGCGCTGGTGGAAACTTTCTTCCTTGCAGATGCGCACCATGGCTCGGGAATACGGGCCGTAGGACGTGCGTTGCAACACCACTTGATTGACGATCGCGGCGCCATCCACCAACCAGCCCACGGCGCCCATGTCGGCCCAGTTCAGCGTCGGGTAATTGAAGATGCTGGAGTACTTGGCCTTGCCGCTGTGCAGCTTGGCGATTTCTTCGTCGCGGTCAGCGCCGAGGGTCTCCATGGCGCTGTAGAGGTAGAGGCCGTGACCGGCTTCGTCCTGAATCTTGGCCATCAGCTGCAGTTTGCGTTTGAGCGTAGGGGCACGGGTGACCCAGTTGCCTTCGGGCAGCATGCCGACGATTTCGGAGTGAGCGTGTTGGGAAATCTGCCGGATCAGGGTCTGGCGATAGGCATCAGGCATCCAGTTTTTAGCTTCTATCTTGATTTCTGAATCGATTTTTTCCTGGAAAGCGCGTTCCTGTTCGGACATTTCCGACAGGTCCTTGATGCGCTTGACGCCTGTTTCTACGAGCTGTGCGTACATGGGGGTCTCCCGCCGTGAATCTGTTTGTTGGCATGGAGAACTTTATAAGCGATACAGAAATTAATATCAAACACAAAATAACGTGTCGTGTTTGTTTTTTGTATCGTTTTGGGATGTAGGGTCTTGGGTTGGGTTGTTTTCGTAGAAGAAAAACTGCTCGCGATCACGGTCTCATAGCCGATCGATATGTTCCTGACACCCGAATCAACTGTGGGAGCCGAGCTTGCTCGCGATGGCGGCCTCACAGCCGATCGATATCTTCCTGATGCACCCGAATCAAACTGTAGGAGTGAGCCTGCTCGCGATGGCTGCCTGATCGGCGGTGAGATTCTTGCTGGAGTACATATCCATTCCTGCGGTCACGGCGGCTATTGGTTTCGCCCTTACGGCGAGTCACTTGGAAAAGCCCCAAGTAACCAAACGCTCTTGCCCCTTTCGTCCGGTGCCTCGCCTGGGCTCGGCATACCCTCACTCCGGTCCTGCTCCGTGGGCCGCCGCGATCGGCCATCCATGGCCGTGCGCGGCTAACCCGGCATCCATGCCGGGTTGCCCACTGCGCAGAACCTGCGCTCGGCCTTCCGATGGGGCAAGAAAATCAAAATCAAAAGCAGATCAAAAACAAAGCGAGGCGGACTGCCAGCCGACCTGACTTTCGAAGCTCACGCATTCACCTGGGGAGCCGAGCTTGCTCGCGATAACGGCCTCACAGCCGATCGATATCTTCCTGATGCACCCGGATCAAACTGTGGGAGTGAGCCTGCTCGCGATGGCGGCCTCATAGCCGATGAGTATTTCCCTGATGCACCTGGATCAAACTGTGGGAGCTGGTTTGCCGGCGATGGCGGCCTGATTGGCGGTGAGATTCTTGCTGGAGTACATATCCATTCCTGCGGTCACGGCGGCTATTGGTTTCGCCCTTACGGCCAGCCCTTTCAAGGTGTTTTCTTTTTAGAGGCCTTTAGCACGCGGTCCGTTGACACATGAGCATTAGCAGCCTTGCCCTCTAGCCATTCCTTGGGCTTGGCGATCTTCGGGCCGCGTACGC
>Ga0160467_100917_pt1 | contig 17574 bp, 14 predicted proteins | sample HID1972I_E11MG_FD_108221 | JGI IMG/M metagenome (GOLD analysis project Ga0160467, IMG submission 108221) | Enriched pill bug-associated microbial communities from UW Madison campus, WI, USA - HID1972I_E11 MG | ecosystem: Host-associated > Arthropoda: Insects > Digestive system > Unclassified ...
GCGGTCCTGGCCCGCGCCGCAGGATGCAAGAGAGATGGCAAGCAGCAGTGCGCCAGCGTTGCGCCACAGAGGATTCGAGGAGGTGTTCATGGCGAAGTTTCCTGGTTCGCGCTGGCAACCAGCGGTTGGCCGCTCAGGCGCTGGATTTCAATCAGGGCACTCTGCGCGGACAGAGCCGCGTCGAGCTGGCGTCGTAGCGCATCCATGCGCATCGCCTGCAGCTGGGCCCATTCCATGTAGCTGATCGCACCTGCCCGCCATGCGGATCCCGCGGCGTTTTCCGCCCGCAGCAACTGCGGCAGCACGTCCGTGTCCATGCGCTGCACTTCCACCCGCGCCGTTTCATAGCGGCCATGCGCTTCAGCCAGCGTCGCATGCAACCGCAGCGCTCGGCCTTGTCGCTCCACCGCGCTCATCGCCAGCTCGGCCTGCGCGGCGCGGATTTCAGGTCCGGCACGCCGCATACTGCCCAGCGGCACGCTGAAGCCAGCCACCAGCGCGGTATCGCCGTTGTCGCGCATGTCCCGCACGCCGAACTGCCACGACACATCACTGCGCTGGCGGCTGCTTGCCAACTGCAGCTGCGCTTCGCGCACGCGTTCTTCGCCGGCGATCACCGCCAGTTCCGGCGTGCGTTCCAGCAGCCCGGCCAGCTGATCGAAATCCTGCAGCATCGGCAGCTGCAGCGGATCGCCACTGACGGTATCGAAATCCACGCTGCGTGCGTTCCACAACGCGGCCAGAGACAGCCGTGCAGCTCGCAGCGCCTGATCGGCGCGGTCGCGGTCCAGTTCGGCCTGCGCCAGCGCCGCCTGGGCGGTCATCAGCGTCGCCGCCGGTGACGCCCCGGCCTGCAGGCGCTGTCGTGCCGCGCCCACGGCCCTGGTACGCTGCCCGATGTCATCCACCGCGATGCGCCGCTGCGCCGTGGCGGCGGTGATCGCCAGATAGCGCCGGGCCACTTCGGCCATCAGGTCCAGTCGAACAACTTCACGCTGCGGCGCCAGCGCATCGATGTTGGCCTGCGCCAGCGCGCGGCGCGCATCCAGCTTGCCGCCACGTTCCAGCACGCCGGCCAGCGATACCGTGGTTTCCGCAGCATCGAAGCCACGGTTGCCGCCGGTACCCAGGGCGTTCTCGATCTCCACGCCGAACACCAGCGATGGCTTGAATGCCGCCTCTTCGAGGCGCGCCTGGGCGGCGGCACGCTGCAACGCCGGCAGGCGCAGGTCGGGATGGACGCGGGCGACGCGATCAATCGCCTCGTCCAGGGTCAATGGCGCAGGGGGCAATGGCACCTGTGCGGCAACGCACGGCGCAATCGCCAGGGCCGCAAGCGCGGCCAGGCGTTTCCACATGGGAAGTCTCCGGGAAATTCAGGACAGGATCGGACCGTCCGCCAGCGCGGACTGCGGATCAGGCCTGGATCGGAGGACGCAGCAGGCTCTCCAGCGCCACCGGGTGCCAGGGCACGTGGCGGACGACGGTGATCATGGCCGGCGATACCCGTTCAATGTCCCATGCCGGCGCGGCGAACGGCAGCACGCCGCCCTGGCCATGGCAGTGACCACAGTGCACCAGCGCGTGCAGCACGCGCGCACCAAGGTCCTCATCACCGTGGCCCTGCGCGGGTTCCTGTACGGGATGGGATACCGCCACATGGTCGCCATGCGAGAGCTCATGCAGATCGCCGAGCGCCGAGGCCAGCGCACCGCCGGCCGATCCGAGCGCCACCACCACCAGCATCAGCAGGCGGAGCAGCAGCGAAGGACGACGGCGCACGAACCGGATCATTCGCTTACAGTAGCCGTGACGATGCGCGTTACACAATCGCAGGGAACATTTCTGGACGCTGCAGGAACCCGGGAGCGTGGATCAGATGACAACATCGACACGATCGCACCATGCATGGAGTGCGTTTGCATGCCTGACGCTGGCCGGATGCGCCAGCTACGCACAGACGCCGCTGTTGCCTGCCCCGGCATCGGCGACGCTGTATATGGACGTGACTGCCACTCATGTGCCCGGCGATCCGGACCTGCATGCGCTGGACGCGGCGATGTTCGACGCCGACGATGATGGCGACCTGGATATCGCAGTGGCGGTGGAGAATGGTCCGAACAGGCTGTATCTCAATGAGGGCACGGGAAATCTCACCCCTGCGCCGGCGGCGTTCGGCATGGCATCGGGCGACAACGAGCACGTGCGCGTGGCCGATTTCGACCGCGATGGCCATCTGGATGTGCTGTTTGTCGCTGAAGACGATGAGCAGCACAACCTGTTCCTCGGCGATGGAAAGGGCGGCTTTACGCGCGCGAGTGAGCGCCTGCCCGCCATGAGCCAGGCCAATGCCGTGGCCGTGGGCGACCTTGATGGCGACGGCCTGCCCGACGTCGTGGTTGGCAACACCACCGAAGGCAAGGCAGGCGCCGCGCGGACGTTCCTGTGGCTCAACGATCCACGGCGTCCCGGCCATTTCATCGACGCCACCCGCACCCACATGCCCGCCGCCGATATGCAGGCGCAGGGCATCGCACTGGCCGACCTGGACGCAGATGGCGACCTGGATATCGTGGTGGCCAGCCAGGATCCAGCCAACCGGCTGTTCCTCAACACGGGCGACGGGCACTTCGTCGACGCCACCGGCCGCCTTGGCGGGCAGGTGCCGACGGAGACCCGCGAAGTCCACGCCTTCGATGCCAACGGCGATGGCCATCCGGACCTGATGTTCTTCAACATCACCAGCAACAACCGTCAGTGGGACAAGGACCCGCAGACCCGTTTGTTTATCAATGACGGCGCCGCCCGCTTCAAGGACGAAACCGCCGGCCACTTGCCGCCGCATCGCTTTTCAAGCTGGGGCGGCATGGTCGTGGATTTCAACGACGACGGATTCCCGGACATGGTGGTCGGCGCGATCGACGTTCCGGGTTTCGTGCCGTTGCAGGTGCGTGCGTGGCAGAACGATGGGACGGGAACCTTCACCGATGTCACCGCCTCCGTCATTCCGGCGGCGACGGTCGGGCGCAGCTGGAGCATGGCGCAAGGAGATCTGGACGGCGATGGCAGACCCGACCTGTTCATCGGTGGATGGGAGTCCCAGGCGCGGCTTCTGCTCACGGGGAACCTCAAGGTATCCCCGCGGTAGGACCCGGCCGCTGGCCGGGCAGCCGACCACCGGTCGGTTCTACCGGGGAACCACGCGTTCCGCTGCCGGGTCGCGGGTGGCGCAACCGCGGCCGTCGATGGTGCCGGCGCCGCATTGATAGACACGCACGTAATCCACCTGCATCGACTGCGGAAACACCGAGGCATCGATGCCGGTGGCGTTGACCTTGCCCGCCCAGTCACCGCCCACGGCCAGGTTCAACAGCAGGTGATATTTCGATGCGGCATCGAAGGGCGCCCCGGGCGGCGCATCGATCCAGTTCCCGTCTGCGTCCTGCCGCTGAGAAAACCAGTGTTCGGCCTGCTGCGTGGCATAGTGCACGCCATCGACGTACCAGCGGATCTCGCCGGCCTCCCACTCCAGCGCGTAGACATGGAAGTCGTCGGCCGGGCTGGCTCCGCCGGGTAGCGTGAACCAGGTGCCCGCATGCACATTTCCCGGTGGTGGACGACCGTAGTGCAGCGTGCCATGCACGCGCGTTTCCAGCAGCCCGCCGGCCGCGCCCGGCGCATCCGATGGCGCACCCAGGTTGACCGCTTCCATGATGTCGATCTCGCCGGACGACGCCCAGCGTCCATGCGGCGACTCCGTCGGCAGCATCCAGATGGCCGGCCACGTTCCCTGCCCCGCCGGCAGCTTCGCACGGATCTCGAAGCGTCCGAACGTCCATTCCTGCCGGTGCCGCGTGCGCAGGCGCGCGGAGGTATACGGCAGCGTGGCCTCCCCCTCGCCCCTGCCGTCCGGCAACGCTGGACCGGTCCATCGCTCGGGCCGGGCGACGATATGCAGCACGCCATTGAACACGTAGGCATTCGCGCCCGGCTGTGCGTCGCGCCGCGGCGTATAGCACTGCTGTTCGTGGTTGCCACCGCCCCAGCAGTTATCCTCCAGCGCCCACTTCGATGCGTCGATGGCGGTACCTTCAAACTCGTCCTGCCAGACCAGCTGCCATCCCGGCGGCGGCGATGCATCAGCATCACCGCCCGCCAGGAGCATCATCGCAAGCAGCGGCGTTGCGATCACGGCGCCGGGCACTCCATCTTCTGGTCGTAATCGGTACCGATGCTGACCTTCGCCAGCGACAGCTTCAGGCCCTCGGCACCACGCAGGGCGAACGGCATGTTGAGCTTCGACGTATCCACGCCGGCACCGCGCAGGCACTTCAGCGGCACGGCCAGGCGCTTCCATTCGCCTCGCGGAAGCGCCGCCAGCGCAGCACCGATGTCCAGCTCGCCGCCACAGCCCTCGCCACATCCGGCGAGGTAGCTCACCTTCGCGTTTGAGGGCAATGCGTCCACGCGCAGTTCGGCGATCGCGAACACATCGCCGTTGGTCTCGCGGGTCAGGTCCAGCGGCATGTTGGACCGAAGCTCAACCAGCCCCGGCCCCTTGAAGGCGAACTCACGCGCGCCTTCCTGCACTTCGGTGTTGACGGCGTTCATGACGATCGAGCCATCCTGCGTCGTGACGTTGGGATGCACGATGTCCATCGCCTCGCCATCGGCACCGGTGAGGCGCAGGGTCAGGCCGGTGCTGGCCGCGCCGCGATCGAACCAGGTACTGGTGCGCGAAGCGTTCGGGTCGATGCCCGGATCCTCGGACAGCTTCGCCAGGTTGCCCTTGTCCTTGTAGGTCAGGCCATAGCCGAACTTGAACTGCGGGTCGTAGTCCTTCTGGCCGACATTGTTGGCGTACTGATCCGCACGCCGCGGCCAGGAGAAGCTCAGCCTGCCGCGGAAGTCATGCTGCACGCTGCCATCAGCCCCCCGCAGCAGCACGTCGGCGATGCCGGCACCTTCCGAACCCGGCAGCCACGCCGCCACGAACGCGTCGGCGGCGTTGATCTCGCGGTTCATCCACAGAGGGCGGCCGCTGATGAACACCGCAACCACCGGGATGCCCTGCGCCTTCAGTTTCCGGATCAGCTCCAGATCGCCGGACCGGCCGCCCTTGAACATGAGGTCCGGCAGGTCACCCTGGAATTCCGCGTAGGGATCCTCGCCGAACACCACTACCGCCACGTCCGGTTTCGCCTGGTAGGTGCCATCCACGGACAGCTCGGCCTTGCCGCCGGCCGTCTCCACCTGCGATTTCAGGCCTTCCCAGATGGTATCGGCATTGGGGAAATCCTCGCGCCGGGTGCCATCGCCCTGCCAGGTCAACGTCCAGCCGCCGGTCTGCCTGGTCATGTTGTCGGCGCCGTCGCCGGCCACCAGCACGCGCTGCTTCGGCGACAGCGGCAGCACCCCGCCCTGGTTCTTCAGCAGCACCAGCGATTCGCGCACCGCCTGGCGCGCCACCGCACGATGCTCCGGCGCACCAAGAAGCTCGAACCTGCCACCCAGCGCACGCGCCGAAGGCCTGGGTTTCTCGAACAGCCCCATGCGGAACTTCGCCAGCAGGATGCGGCGCACGGCATCATCCACGCGCGCGATCGGCAGGCTGCCGTCCTTGACGTGCTTCACCGTGCTTTCGTACAGGCCCTTCCAGCTGTCCGGCGCCATCGCCATGTCCATGCCGGCAATGAAGGTCTGCGCGCAGTCGGTATTGGTGCAGCCCTTGACCTGGCCATGACCGTTCCAGTCGCCGACCACGAAGCCGCCGAAGTTCATGCGCTCCTTGAGCACGTCGGTCAGCAGCGGCTTGTGGCCATGCATCTTCTCGCCGTGGAAGCTGTTGAACGAGGCCATCACCGATTGCGCCCCGGCAGCGATCGCCGGCACGTAACCGGCGGCGTGGATGTCGCGCAGCTGCGCCTCGCTGACCGTGGTGTCACCCTGGTCCTTGCCGTTGGTGGTGCCGCCGTCGCCGAGGAAGTGCTTGACCGTGGTCATCACGTGGTGGTCGTCGAGGAAGTCGGCGGCGCCGGCCTTGCCCTGCAGGCCTTCGACGAACACGCCGGCGAAACTGGCCACCAGCGCCGGATCCTCCGAATAGCCCTCATACGCACGGCCCCAACGGTCATCCTGCGGTACCGCCACGGTGGGCGCGAAGGTCCACTCCATGCCGGTGGTGCGGGTTTCCGCTGCGGTGATGCGCGCGATCTCGCGCAACAGCTCCGGATTGCGGGTCGCGCCGAGGCCGATATTGTGCGGGAAAAGCGTGGCGCCGACCACGTTGCTCTGCCCGTGCATGGCGTCGATGCCCCAGATGATCGGAATCGCCTTGCCGCCGCCGCTGGTATCCATCGAGGCTTCCCAGAACGCATCGGCCAGTGCCAGCCATTCGGCCGGCGTGGCGTTGTAGCGTCCGCCCGGGTCCGAGCCGCCGCCGGCCAGTATCGAGCCGAGACGATATTTGCGCACATCGTCCGGGGTGATGCTGCCGATGTCGCCCTGCACGATCTGGCCGACCTTTTCTTCCACGGTCATGCTGGCCAGCAGCTCGTCCACGCGGCGCTGCAGCGCCGGATCGATGGCCAGCGGCCAGGCCGGCTGCGGCCAGTTCGCCGGATTGACCTGCACGCTGCCGGCGCCTGCGGCGGCCGGCGCTGCGGCGAACAACGGGGCGCAGGCCAGCGTCAATGCGGCGCTCAACAGCAGTGGTGCCAGGCGGCGCGTGCCGGCAGCGGGATGACGATGCGGGAGGCTGGATTTCATGGGCGTCGGACTTCCTTGAAAGGGTGAACGGAATGGCGGGCGATGACGGCCTGGTAGAGCCGACCCATGGTCGGCTGGCTCCATGTCTTCGCCATCAGAACTGGTACCGCAGACGCAGGCCATAACTGCGCGGATCGTTGAGGAACCGCACGTTGATGCCCGATCCTACCAGCGCCTTCTGCGAAACATCGTTGTCGAGCAGGTTGTTGCCCCAGGCTTCCACGCGCCAGTGGCCATCCAGCGAGGTCAGCCCGACACCGGCATTGACCGTGGTCCGGCCACGCTGGCGATCCGGGAAGCCTGCCTGTGCGGCACTTTCAGTACGGTCGGGAACCAGTGCACCGGTATCCGGATCGGCACGGATGAATTCCACGTCGCGATTGTTGTACTGGGTCAGGTAGAACGCCGAGCGGTACGATGCCAGCACCTGCCAGTCCAGCGTGCCGAACGGCAGTTCCATGGTGTGCTGCAGGCGCACGTTGAAATGCAGCTTCGATGCCAGCGGCAGCTCGTTGCCGGACAGATCGATCAACGAAGTCGCCCCGCCCGCGTCGAAATTCTGGCTGCGCACGTCAGCCACCGTGCCCTGCTTGATCTCGCTGTCCATCCACAGCGCGTTGAAGCTGAGCATGACGTTGCGTGGCAGGCGCAGCACGCTTTCGGCCTCCACGCCATACACCGCGGACTTGCCGACATTGCGGTTCACCAGCGCATAGCCGGTGGCCTCGCCGGTGGACGGGTTGGTGGCGATCACCGCCAGATCCTGGAAGACCTGGTCGCGGTAGTCGTAATAGAACGCGCTGAGGTTGAAGGTGGACGTGCGATCGAACAGCTGGAAGGACTGCTTGCTGCCCAGTTCGTAGGCGATGATCGATTCCGGCTTGAAGGTTTCCGGAATATCGTCCGGATCGAATGTGTCGTTGAATCCGCCGGCCTTGTGGCCACTGGAAACCAGCCCGTACAGCAGATGGTCGTCGTCCAGGTCGTATTCAAGACCGCCGCGCCAGTCGGTGAAGTTGAACGTGCTGCGACCGAACTGCTGCGCCGGGATGCCGCTGACCTGCACCCAGCTTTCGTACGGGCAATCGATGGAATCGCCACCGATGTCCGGGCGGTCCACGCAGCCGAAGTCGCCGCCAGTGGGCACGTTGCCGATCTGCTGCTGCAGGGTGTCGTTCCGGCCGTGGCGACGGATGCCCTCCAGCAGGAAGCGCGCCATGTCCGCCTGCGAAGTGAGATCGCGTACGTCGAAATTCGGACGGTTCATGAAGGAAGGGGCGAAGCCCTCTGTTCCCAACCGCGTGGAGAAGTCGCCACCGATGCCGGGCAGGCCCAGCGCCCAGTTGCCACCGATGCCATACCGCGACTTTTCTTCCCTGGTGTAACGCAGGCCGCCCTTCAGGCGCAGGCGGTCGTTGACATCGAAGGTGCCATCGGCGAATACCGCCGTGGAGCGGCCGTTGACCTTGGGCATGGTGAATTCGGTGCCCGAATACCAGCGTCCCTTGTCCACCAGCGAGAGGTAGCCGACCTGCTGGTCTTCGTTGAAATGGAAGGCGCCGGTAGTCCAGCGCAGGCGGCTGTCGTCATCGGAGGAAAGACGCAGCTCGTGGGTATACGCCTGCGACTGCGTCAGCCAGTACTGGGTGGAATAGTTGTCGTAGTCCACGCCATCGGGGTTGTCGGCCGACAGCTGGGCGGTGTTGCGCCCCGGCCAGAGGATGCCTTCGCTCTGCGCGTTGGTCTGCCGGTAGTCCACGTCGCGGTAGCTGCCGTTGTATTCGAGCGTCGCGCCGCCGAAATCATAGGAAACGCTGGTCTGCGCACTCCATGTGCGGCTGTCCAGCGTGCCCTGCGCGCCACGATAGACGATCTTCCGCAGGTCCACGTCGTCGGGCAGGTAGCCTGCGCGGGCAGCGGTGTAGACGTTCGCGCCCGGATAGCCGGTGCCCCCTTCCCTGCCCATGTCCGCCATCGCGAACACCGACAGCTTGTCATCGGGCTGGTACAGGAATGAAAGCCGCGCACCGTGTTCGTCCTGGATGCCGGCCGGATCCAGGTGCCGGGCTTCGCCCACGTTCTGGAACGGGGAATCCTTTTCCACCGTGTAGCCGGCGACGCGGATCGCAGCCCAGCCGCCCAGCGGCATGTTCAGCGCGAACTCGCCGCCACGATGGTCGCGGTTGCCGGCCTCGGCCTGTACGTAGCCTTCGAACGCGTCCAGGTTCGGGCGCCTGGTGATGATGTTGAGCGAGCCGGCCAGTGCGTTGCGGCCGCGCAGGGTGCCCTGCGGTCCCTTGTTGATCTCCACCCGCTCCACGTCATAGAACAACCCGCCCAGGCCACGTGGACGGGCGATGTACGCACCGTTGATGTGCGGCGCGGCGCCGGGGTCGCCCAGTTCGGTGTTGTTGGACGACCCCACGCCGCGGATGAATATCTCCAGGTTACCCTCCTGGTTGGCCATGCTCATGCCTGGCACCAGCGCCTGGATGTTACGCAGTTCGTTGTTGATGCCCAGCGCGCGCGTATCGTCGGAGGAAATCGCCTGCGCGGTACCCGCGTACTTCTGCAGGTCCTGTTCGCGGCGCTCCACGGTGACGATCACCGCGTCCAGCGTGGTGGCATCGTGCCGGCGCGCCGGCGATTGTTCTTCAGTCGCCGACTGTGCGGCGGCGGGCAATGCGGCGGTGCTTGCCATGAGCGAAGCAAGGATCGCGCTCGCAAGCGCGTGTTGCCGACGGTGGCTGGCCATCTGTGTCTCTCTCCCCAACGTGATCCATAACGAATGTCACGGCTTCCAGGCCGCACGCAGGAGGTTGTAAGCGGCCCATGACAGCGCTGTCAATCGTTATTCGCCCGTCAAGCTGGACACGCAGGAACCGGCGGGAGGTCCGCCTTGGTCAGAACAATTTTTCGTTGCGGTGCAGCACGGTTGCCAGGGACTCAGGGAGGAACTCAGGCCTGGGTGCCCGCTTCATCCGCGCGCGGCGCCGCAATCCGGTAACCCACCCGTGGAAGCGTCTGGATCAGCTTGGCCTCGAAGGGCCCGTCCACGCTCCGGCGCAGTTCGTAGATATGCGAACGGAGCAGGTCGGCATCCGGCGGCTCCTCTCCCCACAGGGCGTATTCCAGCTGCTGGCGGGTGACCGCCGCAGGACTGGCGCGCATCAGCACTTCCAGCAGCTTGCGGCACGCCGGATACAGGTGCAGCGAGCGTCCCTGGCGCGTTGCTTCCAGCATGCCCAGGTCCAGTGCGAGGTCGCCCACCACCAGCCGTTTCTGCGCGGTGCGTCCCTGCGCCCTGGCCATCAGCGCTTCCAGCCGTACTTCCAGCTCGGCCAGCGCGAACGGCTTGGTGAGGTAATCGTCAGCGCCGGCACGGAAGCCGATGATCTTGTCGGGCAGTTCATCGCGCGCGGTGAGCATCAGCACCGGAACCGCGCTGCCATGCTCTTCGCGCAGCCGCTTGAGCACGTCCGGGCCATCCATCCGCGGAAGCATCCAGTCCAGCACGACGGCGTCGTAACTGTTGGACACCGCCAGGTGCAGGCCTGTGGCGCCATCGGGCGCGACATCCAGGCTGTACCCGCGTTCCTCGAAATACTGGAACAGGGTGGATACCAGCTGCCGGTTGTCCTCGATGACCAGTATGCGCATCGGCTATTTTCCACCCATGTCCTGTCGGAAAAATGTCGTCTTGCGCGGATCAGTGCATGCCGCGACAGGCAGCGTAGCACTCCCGGTGGCTGCGCTCAGCGCCTGGTAATGGAATTAACGAAAGCATAGCCAGTCTCCGACCGAAATCCGACCGCGGCGTCAACAGAATCGCAGCCCTTCTTCCCAGCCTGGCGTGCGATCGTGGCATCTCCGAATACCTTGCAGACAGCGGCCGGCTTCAACGCGCCGCCTTCCCCGGCCGCTGCCGCGACGGACACCGGCCTCACCCACCGTGTCCGCAGCTGGCGGCCGGCGATCAGCCAGGAAACGCTGATCATCGCCTGCAGCCTGTTCTTCGTGACGATGAGCAACGGGCCGTTCTGGAAGGCGGCGCATGCGCTGCATCCAGGCAGCGTGCTGTTCGCCTTCTCCCTGTTCGGCCTGCTTTTTTCCATCACCGGCGTGCTGCTGTCGCTGCTCGTCTGGCGCTGGAGCGCCCGGCCCGTGCTGACGGTACTGTTCTTCACCACCGCGATGGCGGTGCATTACATGACCACCTATGGCGTGTTCATGGATGCGGACATGGTGCGCAACGTGCTGCACACCGACGTCAAGGAATCGCGCGAGCTGCTTACGCCTTACATGCTTCCATCACTGCTGCTGCATGCGGTGCTGCCTTCGCTGCTGCTGTGGCGCGTGCGCATCAGGCAGCGCAGCTTCCTGCGCACGCTGTGGGTGCGGTCGGCTTTCATCGCGCTGCTGATGGCGTTCGGAGCCACCGCGACCCTGCTGTCCTCGGCCGATGTCGCCGGCATGGTGCGCAACCATCGGGAGATCAAGTACCTGGCCACCCCCTTGAACTACCTGGTGGGGCTTCAGCAGAACCTGCGTGCCAGCTCTCCCATCAAGAAGGCGCCGCGGAGCCCGATAGCCCTGGATGCCGCCGCGACGCCTCGCGCGGCGGGCGCCCGGCCGCGACTGCTGGTGCTGGTGGTGGGGGAAACGGTGCGTGCCCAGAACTGGGGACTGAATGGATACGCGCGGCAGACCACGCCGGAGCTGGCGCAGATCGGCGTCATCAACTTCCCCGACATGCATTCCTGCGGTACCAGCACCGAAGTCTCGGTGCCGTGCATGTTCTCGCAGCTGGGCAGGCGCCAGCATGATGAAAAGGCGATCCGCCAGCAGCAGTCGCTGCTGAACGTGCTGGAGCGCACCGGCATCGGCACGCTGTGGCGCGACAACCAGTCCGGCTGCAAGGGCGTCTGCGATGGCACTGCGTTCGAATCGGTGGCCGATGCGAACGAGCCCGGCCTGTGCGCCAACGGCCGCTGCATGGATGAGGTCCTGCTCCGGCACCTGGGGGAGCGCGTGCGCGAAAGGAAGGGCGATCGCGTGGTCGTCCTGCATCAGCTGGGCAACCATGGCCCGAGCTACTACCAGCGTTATCCGGACAGGTTCCGGAAATTCGTGCCGGCCTGCGAGAACGCCGAGCTGGGCAACTGCCCGCGTGAGCAGATCGTCAATGCCTACGACAACGCCGTGCTCTACACGGACCATTTCCTCGCCCAGGCCATCCACGAACTGCAGGCCATGGATGACTACGACACTGCGCTGATCTATGTCTCGGACCATGGCGAATCCCTCGGCGAGAAGGGGCTCTACCTGCACGGCATGCCGTATGCCATCGCGCCTGTGGAGCAGACCTCGGTACCGATGGTCATGTGGTTCTCCAGCCGCTTCACCGCCGGCAGGGGCCTGGATACCCGTTGCGTGGAACGTCGCGCGGCGCGGAAGACCGACCACGACGTGCTGTTCTCCTCGATCCTCGGCCTGATGCAGGTCCGCACCAGCGCGTACGATCCTGGCCAGGACGTGTTCGCCTCCTGCGTCACCGCCGGCCTGCCCTGAAACAGACCCATGCGACATGCCTCCGACACGGCAGCAGGTATGATCGCCTGCTTTGCAGCGCCCGGCGGGGGCAATGGCGGCGACGATGAATCCGAAGTCTTCCCAGCACGGGCCGGACGGGTCCCGCACCAGCCTGCGGACCCGGGTCACCCGCTGGTTGATCCTCTACGCGGCACTGCTGTCGATAGCGGTGTTCGTGCACGGGCATATCGTCAATTCCGAAGCCGAGTACCTGACCTGGCGATCACTGCTGCAGTCCGAGCTTGAACACTTCATCAAGCGCGGCGAGGAAGACCCCAATTACCACTGGACCGATACCGAGACCGTCCAGTTGTTCGGCGACGACGACCAGTCGCCCATCCCCGGCGAATACGCCACGTACGCACCGGGCATTCACGATGGCGTGCGCATCGGCAACCAGGACAAGGTGCTGCTGGTCAGGGAATTCCGTGGCCGCAAGCTGGTGCTGGTGCTGGACATCACCGAGCTGCAGCGCCATGAGGACAACGTGGGTCTCTGGATGCTGGGTTCCAACGTACTGGCCATCGTGCTGCTCGGCCTGCTGGTCGGCTGGGGCCTGGGACGGGTACTGAAACCGCTGACGGACCTGTCCAACCGCATCCGCAGGCTGGCGCCGGAGAAGCCGGGGCAGACGATCGACGTGGATCCGCAGGCCAGCACGGAACAGGCGGTCATCACCGATTCGCTCAACGACTACATCCGGCGCAACGAACAGTTCGTCGAGCGCGAAAAGCAGTTCGTCAACAGCGTGAGCCATGAGCTGCGCACGCCGGTGGCGATCATCGGCGGCGCGGCCGCACTTGCCTCCGATCCTGCCGCTTCGCCGGCGACCATCCAGGACCAGCTGGCGCGTATCAAGGAAGTGACCGCGTCAGTGGAGGAGCTGATCTCCATCCTGCTGGTACTGGCCAAGAGCCCGGAGCGCCTGGAAGACGCCAGCGAACTGGTGGCGATGGGCGAGCTGGTGGCCGGGCTGGTCGAAGACCACCGCCATCTGTGCGGTGACAAACGCCTGACCATCGAAGTGGTGGGCGTGGCGGACCCGGTGATCCTGGCACCGGGCGCAGTGGTGTCGGTCGTCATCAGCAACCTGATCCGCAATGCCATCGAGAACAGCGACAAGGGCGCGATCCACATCAGCCTCAACCCACGCGCCGAGGTCATCATCGACGATCCGGGGCATGGCATGAGCCCGGAAGAGATCAGCCTGCTGTACGCCAAGCTCGCCCGTGGCGGATCGCGCGATGGCCAGGGCATCGGGCTGGAGCTGATCGCACGGCTCTGCGGCCATCTCGGCTGGACACTGCACTTCGAACCGAAACCGGATGGCCGCGGCACGCGCGCCATCGTGGACCTGTCGGCCAGCCTCGCCAGGGCATGACACCGGATCGGGCGCAGCTTCCGACCTGGCTCCGACTTCCCGGCCTGCAGAATCGAAGGTACACCGCCAGCGGCGCGTGCCCTTCCCTTCTTTCCGTGACCCCATGCCTGGACAATTCGGACATCTTCCGCGCGGCCCTGTCCGCACCCTCAACGCATTGCGCTGGTCCCTGCAGGGACTGAAGGCAGCCTGGCTCCATGAGTCCTCGTTCCGCCTGGAGGTGGTGCTGGCCGCCGCCATGGTTCCCGGTGCACTGGTCATCGGTGACACCCGCATCGAACGCGTGCTGCTCATCCTGCCCGTGCTGGTGGTTTTGGCGCTGGAACTGCTGAACTCAGCGATCGAGGCCGTCATCGAGCGTTACGGGGCCGAGCATCACGAATTGGCCGGCCGCGCGAAGGACATGGGCTCGGCAGCGGTTTTCATGGGCCTGGTGTCGGTGGCGGCCAGCTGGTCGCTGATCCTCTGCTGATCATGTCCATGACCATGACACCCCTGGACGCCGCACATGCCGCGGAAACGAAAGGCATGCCCTGGCATCGTTGGCTGGCGCGCACGCGGGTACTGGTAGTGCTGATGGTGGCCAGCCTGGCCGCAGGCATCGGCCTGCGCGCGCCTTCGCCGCCGGACGAGCCGCGATTCGTGCTTGCCGCGAGGACCATGGTGGAAACCGGAAACTGGCTGATTCCACGCCGCGGCGTGGAGATCTATGCGGAGAAGCCGCCGGTCTTCATGTGGCTGCAGGCATCGGCGCATGCGCTGGTCAAGGACTGGGACGTGGCCTTCCTGCTGCCATCGCTGGTGGCGGCGCTGCTGACGCTGTGGATGACCTTCCGCATCGGCTGCCTGCTCTGGAACCGGCGCATTGGCGCGTACGCCGCGCTGGCGCTGTTCGCGACGCTGCAGTTCGGCCTGATGGCCAAGCGCGCGCAGATCGACATGGTTCTGGTGGCGATGATGACCGCGTCGCTGTGGGGACTGCTGAAACATCTGCTGCACGGCCCCGACAGGACGGCGTTGTTCTTTGCCGCCGCCGCTGCCGGACTGGGAACCATCACCAAGGGCGTCGGCTTCCTGCCATTGCTGGTGCTGCTGCCATGGGCGGCGCTGCGCGTGCGCGGAAAGCTGCCGCCCGTGCCGGGCACGCGCTGGCGCTGGCTGCTGGTCCCGGCCGGCTTCGCCGCAGGGCTGGCGGTCTGGCTGGTGCCGTTGGGCATCGCCGTCTGGCAAGCGCCTACGCCCGGACTGGATGCCTACGTACGGGAGATCCTGTTCCGGCAGACGGCCACCCGCTACGTGGGCGCATGGCATCACGTGCAGCCTGCCTGGTATTACATGCAAGTGATCCTGACGCTGTGGCTGCCGGGTTGCCTGCTGTTGCCCGGGCTGCTTCCGGCGTGGGCCCGCCGGCTCGCCCGCAATGACGCCCGCTACGGGCTGTTGCTCGGCTGGGCCCTGCTGACCCTGGTGTTCTTCAGTGCCAGCCCCGGCAAGCGCGAGGTCTATATCCTGCCGATGCTGCCTGCGTTGTGCCTTGCCGCCGCCCCACTGCTGCCGGGACTGCTGCGGCAGCGCCATGCGCGCGTGGTGCTGGCCGGATTTCCGGCCGTGCTGGGCGTGATCGCGATGGGGCTGGCAGCGGCGATGGCTGTGCACGCCGGCTGGGTGCAGCCGAAGCTGGCCGGGCGCGACCTGGACCCGGCCGCCATCCAGGCCGTTGCCTGCTGGCTGGCGCTGCTGGGCGTGGTGCTGCTGGCGCTGGTCGTCACCCTGGGCCGTCGCAGGCCTGGGCTGTTGACCGTGCTGGCGACGGTCTCCCTCTGGACCGCTTACGGCTTCGGTTTCATGCCGGCGCTGGATCATTCCGCTTCTGCCCGCCAGGTCATGCAGCGGGTCCAGCAGGCCATCGGGCCGCAAGGGCAACTGGGGCTGGTCGACTGGCGCGAACAGAACTACCTGCAGGCGCTGACGCCTCCGGTCGATTTCGGCTTCAGGCACCCCTGGGACGTGCAGTGGCACCGGGCACGCGCATGGGTGCAGGCGCTGCCGGAACATCGCTGGATACTGGTGACCGCCAAGGCCCTGGGAGACTGCATGGATCGCGACCAGGTGCGTGCCATGGGACAGGCGAATCGCAATACCTGGCTGCTGGTGCCGGCGACAGCACTGGTTCCGCAATGCGAGGAAAGAATCAGCTGGGTCGAGGACGATGAATAACGCACCGCTGGATCAGCCTGCCTTCCCTGGAACGGCCAGGCCATGGCCGCACGGCATCGACCTGCGCAGCCATGCGCTGTTGCCGCTGGCCGGCCTCGCGCTCGGCACCTGGCTGCTGGTCGGATTGCAGGGCGACCAGGCGCTGGCGTCCTGGCTTTACGCGCTGCAGGGACATGCCTGGGTGCTGAAGGACCATTGGCTGACCGAGGGAATCATTCACCGGATGGGACGCAACCTGTCCATCATGGCCGGTCTTGCCGTACTTGTCGTTGCCCTACTCGCCGAGTGGAAACCACCGTTGCGCCGGTTCCGCCGGCCGCTGTCGCGGTTGTTCGTTTCGCTGGTGGTTTCCACGCTGGTGGTATCGCTGCTGAAGAAGACCACCAGCATGGATTGCCCCTGGGATCTCACCGCGTTCGGTGGCAGCCGCGAGTTCCATGGACTGTTCGATCTGCGTCCGGTGGGCGTGAGGGCCAGTGGCTGCTTTCCTGCTGGCCATGCCAGTGCGGGTTATGGATGGCTTGCGCTGTACTTTTTCGCGCTGGAAGTGAAACCGGCCGCAAGGCACGCTGCGCTGGCTTGCGGCATGGCACTGGGACTGGTCTTCGGCATCTCCCAGCAGCTGCGTGGCGCCCACTTCCTGTCGCACGATCTATGGACCGCCGCCGTCTGCTGGACCGTTGCGCTGCTGCTGTTCATTGTCTGGCCGCCACGGCCGGCCAGCCGCTGATTGCCTTTGGAGCCGGGCGCTGCCTGGCGTGCGGTCATGCCATCACCGCAGCCGGGCTGCGTATGCATCGTCTTCACCGTTGCGCACCCGCCGCTCACATACCTGCCGCCTAGACTGGGCCACGCCCGAAAACCAAGCTTCCCCATGCCAGATACAGGCCTGTTCCACATCGTCGCGTTCGACGCCGACCACCGCGAGGACCATTCCATCTCGCGGGTAAACGCCTTGACCATCCGTTGCCATCAGTGCGGGAAACTCACCGCATGGAATGCCGACAACCTGCAGCGCCTGGAAGGCGGCACGATCCTCGCCTGCCGCCATTGCCAGAACCGCCAGGCCATCAGCAATGCGCGCCTCAATGAGGGTCCCGTCGCCAGCCTGTCCAGCAATGAGCGCCTCGCCAGTGGCGCCAGCCGGGGCAAGGCCTGGCTGCGTCATCGTCCGTCACCCTGACACCTCCGGGAAGCCGCAGCCGTCTCTCCCGCCAAGGGTGGGCTGTGCCGATGCATCGTGGCCATGTGAAATGAACGTCACCGGCTTCATACGCGACCAGCGTCAGCATGCATGCCTGTTCCCTTGCCCGATGCCCTGAAGGAAGCCCCGTGAGAGTCTTCAATATCGCCACCATGGCCCTGGTCATTGCCGGTGCGATCATCTTCGGATTGGCAGGGCTGTTCCAGTTCGATCTCGTGGCGCATGTATGCGGAAGCAGCGACTCCACGAGTGGCCGCGCACTGTATGCGCTCATCGGCCTGTCCGGCCTGTGGCAGCTGGCCTGGCTGGCGACCCACAAGCCCACCGCGCAGCTGGTGTGATGCTGGCCGGCATCGACACGCGGGCTTGTCGCACCCTCACGTAAGCTGGGGACATACCGCATACCACGGGA
>Ga0160467_100920_pt1 | contig 17427 bp, 11 predicted proteins | sample HID1972I_E11MG_FD_108221 | JGI IMG/M metagenome (GOLD analysis project Ga0160467, IMG submission 108221) | Enriched pill bug-associated microbial communities from UW Madison campus, WI, USA - HID1972I_E11 MG | ecosystem: Host-associated > Arthropoda: Insects > Digestive system > Unclassified ...
AGCTGTAAAAAGAAAACCGAAAAGCCAATCCTACCGCCGATAACAACAACAGGAGAAAACACTTTCGGCTGCTATATTGATGGAGAACCTTATGCAATTTTTAATGGAAATCCGGATGATTGGATTTGAATTGGACGAAATTTTCAGTTTTTTCAAGTGACAGTATGCTGTTTATAAACACAAGCTATGAAAGCCCAAGATGGAGTTTTAATTTAACAATAAAAAATTATTTCCAAAAAGGCACTTTTCATTCTAAAGGCTTCCCTTATGATTCTGTATTTACAGATTATAAGGATGGAGGTACTATGCCAACTCCTTCTAATCTTTATAATACAAATGAAGAGCATTATTTAATATTTGAAATCATTATAGCACAAAATAAGCAATACTCAGGTACCTTTTCCGGTGAAATGGTTAATGAAGAAGGAAAAGTTATTAAAATAACAGAAGGCAGATTTGACATCAAAAAAAATAACCCTTAAAATACCAATATGAAAAAGATTTTTACACTTTCTCTTTTTATTTTCAGTAATTTCTTACTATTTGCACAAGAAGAAGGCGATCCGGGAAATATTATAGAAATAGATGCCAACGGTCGGAGTTATCAACAAATTACAGACAGTTTATTCAGTAATCTGGATAATTCCCAAATCCCTTTTGGCGTATTAACGGACAGGGTTTATTTCTATAAAAACAAATACTACCTTTAACAGATAAATAAATTTACAATCATGAAATATCCACAAGCGATTTTATTCCTTTTATTTTGCAGTTTTGCTTTATTAAGCTGTAAAAAGAAAACCGAAAAGCCAATTTTACCGCCGATAACAACAACAGGAGAAAATACTTTTGGCTGTTATATTGACGGAGAGCCTTATGCAATATTTGATGGGACTCCTAATCCTTGGTATCATACATGGACAAAAATAGATGATTTATTTGCTAACGGTACGCTTGAAGTGTTTGTTCAAAAAGAGAACCCAAGATGGAGGTTTAATATTATGACCTTCAACCCAAATCATCTAATAGGTACATTTATTTCTTCAGGAGAATACCCATATATATCAGAATGTCAAATTAATCTAGATGGGGGAACCATGCCTTCAAATGAAAATCTATATTATACAAGTAATTTACAGAAAATTAAAGTAGTTTATTCAATTGCTATCAGCGGAATGCAATATTCAGGAACATTTTCAGGAGAAATGATAAATAGTGAAGGAAAAATTATCAAAATAACAGAGGGTAGATTTGACATTAAAAAAAATTAAAAACCCGAAAAATAAAATAACATGAAAAAGATATTTACTTTTTTATTATTTGCGCTTACCAGCTCAATATTATTCGCACAAGAAGAAGGTGATCCTGAAGGCATAGTGGAAATAACTGCAAATGGTCGATCATTTCAACAAATTACAGACAGTTTATTCATTAATTTGGATAAATCCCAAATTCCATTTGGTGTATTAACGGACAGGGTATATCTTGGGAACAGTTTAAATTCTTATGGCAATGGGGACACTATTGCTGCAGAAACCATCAAACAGGTATTTTGGAATGCTGAAAATGCCACTATCCCCAATTCAGGATTCATACCTCGTTACCAAAGAGTTTCTGATTCTCTTTTTTTAGCGATCAACAAAGGTGAACTACCTTTAATGATTGTAGATTATAATATTTCAAGTATCAAAGAAGATGCTTACGAAACAGGTGCATTAACCATTGATCCAAATGGGTTTATTACCAATGGCGACAATGGTATTACTCCTTATGAAACTGCAAGATGCATGGTTGCAGGAATAACAGCGAAAAATGCTTATGCCAATTTCCCTTATCAATTTACTTTACCATTTGATAATATCTTAAGTAATACAACTTCCAAAATAGAACAAATAAAAATTACAAATGTGAATTCAGGCAACGAATATATTCTTATTCCGGGTGGCAAAATAGATGTAACCTTCCTTATAGAAGGGACTCAATTTCTTACAATTCAAATAAAGTATCAAGAAGGCATTACGAATATCTATACAATACCATTTGAAGTAACTCCATCAAGGCCAACTGGAGAAGGTGATTGTAACCCTATAAGCATTGCACTTCAATCCAAAATACCTTATAAAGGTATAGGGGAATCTTATGCCACTACAACTTGGATCGATTATCATATTTATTATCATTATGAACCCGGAAGCACAACAAGTTGTGAACCGATTTTAAAAAAACCGGTTCTTATTTTGGACGGATTTGACCCTTTGGATGGCAGAAGCTACTCTAATTTATATAATCAATATTTCGGAAATCAATCTAGTGAATTGATTGCTGATAAACTTCGTCAAAAGGGTTACGATGTTATTATTGTAAATTTTCCTGTTTTGGGTAATACGGGCGCTTCTACAAGCGTTCCCATTCCGAGCATCGTCAAAAAAGAAACCAGTCCCGGCGTTTTTGATGATGTCAATAAAGAAGGCAGAGATGGCGGTGCAGATTTTATAGAACGAAATGCAATGGCAGTCATTGCCTTAATTCAAGAAGTAAATACCCAACTTATTCAGAATGGGAGTTCTGAAAAATTAGCTGTTGTTGGGCCTAGCATGGGTGGACTAATAGCAAGATATGCTTTAGCCTATATGGAAAAGCAAAATAGTTTGGGTGTGCCTAATATGAATCACAATACCCGTTTATATTTAAGTTATGACAGCCCTCACGATGGTGCCAATATAGCTTTAGGCCATCAAAACGCCTTGGATTTTTACGGTAATGTAATTGGCATTCCAAAAGCAAAAGAAAAATTAGATACGGAATTATTATCCATTGCTGCAAAACAAATATTAATAGAACAATTAGATGGACAAAATAACACCGCTCCTTATAGGTCTGCATTTTATACTAACTTAAACGATAATGGATTGCCCAATTCACATGGTTACCCATTAAATTGTAGGAAAGTCGCCTTAACAAATGGCTCAGGAAGTGGGCAAAAATACCAAATCGAAGGAGCGCAAGTAATTGATGCTTGGGGTAAAAAAGTTACATGGTTATTTGGAGGCATAAAATTCTTCATTAATCAAACGAATTTCATGCCTAATTATGGTAGTAATATCAGGATTTTTAGAGGTCGTGGTGCCATGACAGGTTTGTTGTCCTTAACAGTAATTACTGAACCTCGATATGTAACGAATTCAAATCTAAGAGGTTCGATGGATGTGGTTCCTGGTGGGAATTTTGATGTTCAAACAGAAATAAAAGAAGCTTTTATTCCTGCATTAGTTGATAATAGCATACCTATAGCTAATCAATATTGGAATATCAAAAAAGGCATGAGTTTTATCCCCACTATAAGTGCCCTAGGGTTTAAAAACCCTAATTTTAATTGGAATAATAGGGTAGATGACAGGAATTTAGTTTGTAATAATGAAATTTATTTTGATAATTACTTTACCCCATCTACAAACGAGCAACACATTGCTGATCCGGACAATAATGTTTATATTAACAATTCCAGTGCCAATTGGGTTATTCAGGAAATAGAATATGGCCAACAAGGCTGTCCTGTTGTTTGTGCAACCGGCCTTAATGGACCTTCGAGTGTTTGCGCTAATCAAAATGTTACTTATACCATCAACGGAACCTATCCGGCAAATACAGTCCTGAGCTGGAATGTGCCTTCTGGATATCAAACCATTGGCCAGAGTGCAAATAGCATTACTGTAAAAGTTACTGGTAACGGCACTTTAGAAGCGGTATTGTCGCCCACCTTAAGCGGCATAAAATGCAGCGGTGATGTTATTCTTCAAAAAATTATCTCTGCATCTCCTGTCAACTTCAATATCAATTTTAGCCCTGGTTCAACGAATGATATATTCATTGCGAAAATAACCTGAAGTTCCTGGTTTATCTGTAACATGGAGCTTTGATGATAATAATTATTCTATTTCCGGCAATCCTCATACTTTTCATTATGCTGATGCGGACGGCATTATTTATGCTAAAATACATACATCTTGTGTTACACAAACAAAGCATAAATTCATTCCAATGGCGGCATCTTCCAAAATAGCCTTAGACACACTATCTCCGTTTACCCCAATCCAAGTTCTTCCAGTTGGAATGTTACACTGCCCTATTTTAATGATTCAGAAAACAACCTAACGCTTTTTGATAGCAAAGGCGCAAAAGTTTGGCAAAAAACAACGACCGATAAATCATTGACAATAGATAACAAGCACCTCTCAACTGGTTTGTATTTATTAAAAGTACAATCCGGGGATAATTTGCAGACTATAAAATTGGCAAAAGAGTAGGAATGTGTATATATCGTAGTTCCGCATAACTCTGCGACGCTACGATATATACACATTCCTACTCTCGCACAACACATTTTCCCATAATCCAAAATAGAACCACCCCAATCAGCCCACCAATACCATCAGCCAATATATCATTAGGCTCATAAGACCGACCACGCACCAGCCCACTTCCTTGAATCAGCTCTACACCCCAACCCAAAAGAACGGAGGAAGTAAAAATCAATGTTTTTTGCGGCAAGTTCGGGTGCTTGAACAAGCACAAAGCCAAAAAACTGTAACCGGCAAAAAACACAAAATGAACCCATTTGTCGATTAATGGTATATTGACGCTGGGGATGTCATCACTTGGCAAAAAACAGCCAATAAAAATGATTGATATCCAAATAAGAAACAAAATCAAGGTCAATTTTTTCTTTTCCCGTAGTAGGTTAAATAGTGTTTTCATAAGGTTATTTATCGGAAGATACCGTCATTTTATTCTCTATCAAAGATTGGTTATATACTTGTACAAATGCTTGCCATAACTTAAGGGAAGATAGATTCACTTTAAAACTTCTGTCCTTCAATAGATTATGCTTCCGCAAGGAATCAGAAGGGAATGCATATATTTCCTGTACTTTATCGTCTGTAATTACCATTTGATTGCCCGCATTGATCCAATGGTAAACACCGCTCAATTGATTGATGACAAACCGGGATTTCAAACCTCTGAAAACACTGTTTCCAAAGGAAAAAAATGGTTTGTCAAAATGTAAATAATCCAAAATGGAAGGCATGATGTCCATTTGTTGCATCAGCACATTGTTTCTTCTTCCTTTTAGCTCCTGGTCCCCCGGCGCATAAAAAATAATGGGAATTTCATAACGCCCTGTACCACTTGCATAATAGGCATTTGATGACATTGGCGAACAATGATCGGGCGTGATTACAAACAGCGTGTTTTTAAACCAGGGTGCTTTCTCTACCTTCTTAAAAAATTGTTGCAAAGCAAAATCCGTATAACGAATCGTGGATTGAACTTCTAAGCCATCATTATGAAATCGCTCTTTGTATTTTTCCGGAATCGGATAAGGAGAATGCGAAGTAACGGTAAACACCGTATTGAAAAAAGGTTGTTTCTGGCGACTCATTTCGCCGGCAAAAAATTGCAGGAAAGGCTCGTCAAAAATCCCCCAGGTACCGTCATAATCCTTTTCGTCGTTATATTCCGTCCTGCCAAAATAATGATCATATCCTGCACTTTTTGCAAAAATGTCAAAGCTCATGGAACCATTGGTCGCACCATGGAAAAAAGCGGAATTATAACCCAAAGGTTTTAATAAAGAGGGCAATGCGGAAATCGTGTTGGTGCTGTATGCCGAAACGGAAAATGCTTCATTCATCAAAGAAGGAATGCTGGAAATAATTGCCGGAATACCTTCAGCAGAATGCAGGCCATTAGCAAAAGCATTCGTAAAAACCATTCCGCTGTCCATCAAGCCATCCAAAAAGGGAGTATAGCTTTTTCCCGGCCCCAACTTGGTAAATTCTTTTGAAAAGCTTTCCAGGATAATGACCACCACATTTTTTTTGTCAAATGCCATATTTTGCTGATAACTTTTTACCGGTTCAATTAAGCTGATGGCTTCTTTAGGATCCATAAATTTTTTAGGTTCCAAATGTGCATTCGTAAAAGAATTGACGATACTAAATGGCGTATTCAACACGATTGGCGCATATTCACTTTTTACCGCTTCCACCGCATTCCTGATATTTATGGGAATGAGCTGAAGTCCCCCCCGAACACCGATTACAGAAAAAATTGACAATAATAATAACATCGAAAACCGAACGGCCAAGGCCAGCCATTTGTTCCTTATCTCCGGTTTTTTATCTACAAAAATCAAAAGTTGCGCTTTTGTTTTGTAATGCATTTCAATTTTCCCATAAACTTTTACCAACAAATAAATAAGCAAAATCGCAAGCAAAAAAGCATACCAATAATCTTTTAGGAAAGTGGGCAACAGCATCAAGAAATCTCCTTTCCTTGAAATCATATCCAACACTTCAGCAGTAGATCTTTTATGATTGAATGGGAAATACAACCAATCTGCCACTTCGAACAACAAAGCAATTGCATTGATAAAAACAAATAGAAAACGCAATAGCTTTTGATAAAACGGGTATTTTAAAACAGGAAACGGAAGTAAAAACAAAAAGATAAACAAGCTATTCAGCACCAAAATTGCGGATATATCAAAACGCAAACCCTGAAGAAAAAAACGGGGAAGGAGATTCCATTTAAAGTCAGGGAAGACAGCATGATTGAACAACAAAAAGCCACAACGAAAAACCGCATAAAAAACCATGAGACTGAATAAGTGCATCATTAATCTCTGATAAGGCAGTAGGATTCGGGACATATATTATGCAATTTTGTTGTTCTTTAGTTTTGGAACAACGGCAATGTAATTAATACGACTTTAAAAAGACATTTTTGCAAAGATAATGAATAAGCAATCTTTTCTTTAAATCGGATTGCAGCAAAGTTCCATTCATTTCTATTCAGATCAAAAAAGAATAATTAATATATTTATATTTGCAGCACTTATGAAAACAAACAAGATTTATCGTTCTATCTTTCTTTTATTTATATGCTTCCTGGTAAGTTTTCCCTCTTTCGCCCAATATCATTATGATTTTAACGAACGCTGCGAAGCCGCTTACAAAGCCATGATTTCTTTAAAAATAGAAGAAGGAAATGCTTTAGTCGCCCAGGAATTAAAAGAAAATCCAGAAAATTTAATCCCTGTTTTCCTCGCAAATTATAGCGACTTCCTCAAACTTTTAATGAATGGTTCTGCAAGTGATTATAAATTACTCAAACCTAATATGGACAAACGATTGACTATTTTAGACAAAGGCAACCCCTCTGATCCTTGGTATCTATATTGCAAGGCCGGCATTTATTTTCAATGGGCTTCCGTACGCCTGCGGTTCAACGAATATTTCAGTGGCGGAACGGAATTCCGGAAATCTTATTTATACTTAAAAGACAATCAAAAAAAGTTCCCCGATTTTAAATATAACCAAGTTTTATTGGGTTTAGAGGAATCCATTGTAGGCACTATCCCGGATAATTACAAATGGATTTCCAATATGCTGGGTATGCGGGGAAATCTCACAAACGGCATTTCAAAAATTACACATTTCCTCAACGACAAAAGTCCAGATGCACGCCATTTAAGGGAAGAAGCCATATTTTATTACTGTTACCTGAAGTACTATTTACTTTCGGCCAAAGAAGAAACATTCCAATATATCAACAATTCGGATTTAGACACAAAAAACAATTTATTGTTTTCCTTTATGGTATCGAATTTATCCTTGGACGACAATAAATCCGATATTGCAGAACAGATTTTGCGCAATCGTAATCAAAGTTCCGGCTACTTAAAAGCACCTATTTTTGATTATCAATTAGGTGTCGTGCTTTTACAAAAAATGGATGACCAGGCCATTATTTACTTAAAACAATTCGCCAATAATTATAAAGGCCGCTTTTATGAAAAAAGTGCTTATCAAAAAATGAGTTTTTATTATTTGGTCAAAGGAGACATTGCTCAGGCAAAAATTTATAAGGCTAAGATATTAAATATTGGCAGTACGGAAATTGATGTTGACAAGCAAGCCCAACGATACGCCAAGCTGCCCGGCTTGCCTAATGTTTCTTTATTGAAAGCCAATCTGTCGGGCTCCGGCGGCTATTTCAATAAAGCCATTAACGAACTCAATAAAATAAAAGTTTCGGAACTATCGGGAATTGATGAAATGACAGAATACTATTACCGTTACGGTCATGTTTATGCATTGATGGGAAAACCCAAAAACGCCATTCCCTATTTCGTGAATGCGCTTAATTTAGGAACAAACAGCAAAGGGCAATTTGCAGCAAGGGCGGCATTGGAACTGGCATTACTTTATGAAGATCAAGGTCAAAAGACAAAAGCAATAGAATATTTCAAAAAATGTTTAGCCATGAAAAATCATGATTTCCAATCTTCCATTGACCAGAAGGCGAAAGCGGGATTAAGCAGAAACTGATAGTATTAAATACATAAAGCCGGATACAATCCGGCTTTATGTATTTGGAATAAAAACAAAATCTACTTATTTTTTCAAGCTTTCATAATTGTTTTGGTATTCAACTGCGTAAGGTGTGTTTACAGTTGCATCAGCAGCGATTTTTGCTTCTTTTAAAGCTTCTGCATTGTCACCCATTTTTTGTAAAATGCGTGCTTTCAACCAATGAAGATAAAACGCTTTAGGATTGGCATCAATCGATTTTTGTGCGTATTCCAAAGCAAGTTTCATGTCTTTTCCATTCTCCAAATAATAACTTGCAGCTTGTTGGTAAGGTGGTTTTGAACCTTTTAATTCTTTGTCTAACCAAGACATGATACGCGCGTCATTATCAGCCGTGATGGGAACAATTACTTTTGTATTTGCCCAGCTCAAAGCAAGGTCACACGATTTAGAAGTCATGTTTTCAAACCCGATAGTAAAAGTTTCCACTTTATCAGTCAGGTGATGTACCGGAACTTTAAATTCAGCAACATCATCTTTTTTGTCAAATCCTGTCGTACCCCAGCTTCCTGTATTTTTGTTTAAAATAATGGTCCATTCTTTTTCACCGGGGATAGTATATAAGGAATAAGAACCCGCTTTGATACCGACATTATTTAAAGAAACATCTCCGACAGCGACATTATTAAAAAAAACATCTTCGGCAAAAGTTATTTTGGTGGCACTATTGGCACCTGTTCGCCAAACATCTCCGTAAGGTATAAGCTTACCAAATATTTCACGGCCATGCATTGATGGCCTGCTGTATACGATTTCGATGGAAGTGGTGGAAAAATCCTGTTGAACCGTCGTGGTTGGACTTGGTGCCGGCATTTTAATATCCTGAGCTTGACTGGTCAGGGCAAATGCGCCCATCAATACAAAAGAGAAAATCATACTTTTCATAACTTGCAATTTTAATGTGGTTTAAAAATTATTGAATTGGCAAATTTACTGAATTTAAAATTGAACAGTAATTTAAGGGTTTAAGCTTTTGTCAATTTAAAAGATAAGTCCCATTTAAATGTATCAAAAGACAAATAAACAAACTAAAAAATCTCGAAATGAATACAGGAGGCATATTCAAAGAAAAATTGCTTCAAAAAAATAAATAAAACTTAACTTGCATAACTATTTCATTCAGGAAAATATGTATTCCTTTACATAGAGATAGAATTTAAATTAAAGTGTCAATAACCAGTTTGTAATTTCCAACTTGGTTTTTGAAGCAAAAAGAACTATATGAGAAAAAAGAAAGATCAACATATTCCCAGAAAAACACCGCAAAAATCGCCTATGGAAGGGAAAACCGCAGTAGGCAAATTAGATGTTTCCCTTCATGGCACAGGTTTTGTAATCGTAGAAGGCCATCAACAGGATATCATGGTGCGGCCGGAAAGATTGATGGATGGGATTGATGGCGATAAAGTAAGGGTAAAGATTGTAAAAGTGGCTTCCAATGGGCGTACTGAAGGTGAAATTGTAGAAGTATTGGAACATGTGCAAACCGAATTTATCGGAAAATTAAAAGTAAGTGAAAACTTTGCCTTTTTAATTCCGGACAAAAAAAATATGCGCCTGGACATTTACATCCCCATCAATAAATTAAAAGGCGGGAAAACCGACGACCGAGCAATAGTACGCATTGTAGAATGGCATAATGCAGCATCTAAAAACCCGGAAGGCATTGTTACCGAAATCCTGTCTGCAGAAAGGGAAAATGACATTGCCATGAAGGAGATTTTAATTGAGAAAGGATTCTCCCTCCATTTTTCAAAAGAAGCCCTCAAAGAATCGGAAAAATTACCACAAACGCTTCCTGAAGAAGAAATCGCTAAAAGAAAAGATTGCCGTGATATCCTCACTTTGACGATTGATCCGGCTGATGCCAGGGATTTTGATGATGCGCTTTCATTAAGAAAATTGAAAAATGGTAATTACGAAGTGGGTGTCCATATTGCGGATGTCAGCTATTATGTAAAGCCAAATTCCGAATTGGACAAAGAAGCATACCAGCGCGCAACTTCCGTTTACTTCCCTGATCGCGTAACACCCATGTTGCCGGAACATATTTCCAATAATTTATGCTCTTTGCGACCGGATGAAGATAAATTTACTTTTTCTGCAATTTTCCAATTGGATAAGAAAGGAACGGTAAAGCAATATTGGATCGGCAGAACGGTAATCCGTTCCAAAAAGAGGTTAGCTTACGAAGATGCGCAAAAGATAATTGAAACAAAAGAAGGGGAATTATCTGAAGAGATTTTATTGTTGCATGAAATTGCTCAAAACCTCCGGGCAGAACGGTTTAAGAAAGGGGCTATCAATTTCTCTTCACAAGAAGTCCGCTTTCAATTGGATGAAACAGGAAAGCCGATTGGCGTCATTATCAAAGAAAGTAAAGAAGCTAATCAGTTGATTGAAGAATTTATGTTGTTGGCAAACAGGACAGTTGCCACTTTTGTGAGCAAAAAAGAAATCAATCGACAAACTGTACCTTTCCCATATCGTGTCCATGATTTACCGAATGAAGAAAAACTGAAAGTCTTTGCCGCTTTTGCAAGCAGGTTTGGTTATAAATTCAATTTAAACAATCCTGATCAAATTGCACATTCATTTAATGAAATGCTTCGTCTTGTAGAAGGCAAACCTGAACAACATGTGCTGGAACAATTAGGTATCCGGACTATGTCGAAAGCCGTCTATAGCACCGAAAATATTGGCCATTACGGTCTTGGATTTGAAAATTACTGCCATTTTACCTCTCCAATCCGCCGTTATCCTGACGTCATGGTTCATCGGATTGTCCAGGAATGTCTGGACGACAAAATAAAAATGGACAAAACGATGGAACAAAAAGCCCGCCATTGCAGCGACCAAGAGAGAAAAGCGATGGAAGCTGAGCGGACCGCAAATAAATACAAGCAAGTGGAATACATGCAAGATTTTGTGGGCGAAGATTTCGATGCAGTTATCAGCGGCATTTCCACCATTGGTTTTTGGGCAGAAATAATCAGTACAAAATGCGAAGGATTAGTTTCCATTGCCGATTTGGCTGATCTTGACGAATTCAGCTTTAGCGAAAGTGATTATGCTTTAATAGGCGCACATCATGGGAAAAAATTCAGGATGGGCGATAAAGTCAGGGTAAAAGTAGCTGCCACCAATTTGGATAAGCTCCAAATTGATTTGGATTTTGTAGATACTGAAGAGGAAAAAGCGACTAAAAAGTCACCCTCAAAAGTTAAGGCACAAGCTGGGAAAAAAGGCAAAGGAGCGTCAGTTTCCGCAAAATCGGTTACAGCAAAAAAGAAAACGGTATCTCCTAAGAAAAAAGACGCATAAAAGACCTTGCTTAAAATTCCTTTGTGCTTTATAGGAAAAAACAAAAAATAATTTTTACATTTACATCCACTATAAAAACAGAATTTCAATAATGAAAAAGTTACTCCTTATTTTTGCTGCTTTCGGTCTCTTAATGGCTTCTTGTCAAAAAGATTTAGATACCGCTACCGATGCCCCACTAATCGATGCGTCCAAAGCCCGGTTACTGATGGATGGATATTGGCAATTGACCGCTTATACGGTTAATCCTGATTTTAATGACAGCACCGCATTTCCGACAGATGTATTTCCTCAAATGCCTGGATGTGAAAAAGATAATTTATACAAATTCGTAAGTCCTACCCTACTCTCCATTCAGGAAGGTGCAACCAAATGCGGGTTAAGTGCCCCGGACAGCGTGGATTATGTTTACTCATTAACCAACAATGAATCTCATTTTACAGTTTGGTCTAATCCTGATGATTTAGAACATTCTTTGGTTTATGATGCTGAAATCACTTATCCTTCCACTAAAAAATTCATCATCGTTTACCATGTTTACAATGATGCAACTAAATTAACTTCGGAACATATCAAAACTTTTGAGAAGATAGCACAATAATCGACTTAGCTGTAAGCACACAAAAAATGGAGTTGGAACAATTTGTCCAACTCCATTTTTTGTTATTCATCTATTTTTATTCAGATTTAACTCAATAGATAAGCGATATCTTCTTTGGTCAATTTCTTTAAGAATGCGTTTTCTTCACTGATCAGATCTTTTACTAAAGATAATTTCCGTTCTTGTAGAATTAATATTTTCTCTTCAATGGTATCTTTACAAATCAATCGATATGCGAAGATATTTTTTGTTTGCCCAATACGGTGCGTACGGTCAATTGCTTGCTGTTCTACCGCCGGATTCCACCAGGGATCAACAATGTAGACATAATCCGCGGCAGTTAAATTGAGCCCCACACCACCCGCTTTTAAGGAAATCAGGAATACCCTCACCTCCTCGTCATTCTGGAATTTATTAATGGCTATTTCGCGGTCCGTTGAAGAGGTTCCCCCATCAAAATATACATAAGGGATATTTAATTTATCCAGTTCTTCACGGATTAACCTAAGCATCCCTAAAAACTGAGAGAAAATCAGCGCCTTATGTTGACCTGTATTTTCTGTTAATCCTCTTACTAGTTCCTGGATTTTTACGGAATTATTCTCAAATTGTTCCTCCTCATTCAGAATAGCCGGAGAATCGCAGATTTGCCGCAACTTCATCAACCCGGTCAATACGCTTAGTTGAGCACGCCCCAGACCCTTTTCTTCAATTTCGCCCAAAATTTTGGAGCGGAACGAGTTTTTATAAGATTCATATACTTTTCTTTGCTTAGCACCCATTTCGCAATACAAAATCATTTCTGTCTTCTCCGGAAGATCAGGCGCGACCTGTTCTTTTGTGCGGCGCAATAAAAAAGGGTGAATCAATCTCCTTAAATTCTCCTTTGCTTCTTTTTCCTGATTTTTGTCAATTGGATTTGCAAATTCATTCCGGAAAAATTCCATCGTACCAAGCATGCCCGGATTCAGGAAATTCATTTGTGCAAATAAATCAAAAGTATTGTTCTGCACGGGTGTACCACTTAATGCAATCCTGTTTTTACCTTTTAACAAAAGCGATGCTTTTGCAACTTGCGATAATGGATTTTTTATAGTTTGCGATTCATCCAAAACTATATAGTCAAATTCAATATTACTCAATACTTTTATATCACTTCTTAAAGTCCCGTAAGTAGTGATGATGAGGTTCTTTCCAGTCAAAACATCAAGGTTCGTTGTCCTTTGCGAGCCATGATGGATCCGGTAAGTAATCTCAGGTGTGTATTTCTTTATTTCATTTTCCCAGTTATAAATCAGCGTCGTAGGGCAAGCTACGAGGAACATTGCATTGGGATGCAAATTTAGGTAATGCTGCAAGATAGTTAATGCCTGCAATGTTTTACCCAAACCCATGTCATCGGCCAAAATACCGCCCCAGCCTGTTTCTTTCAAGAAAGTCATCCATTGGAAGCCAGCTTGCTGATAAGGCCTTAATGTCGCATTTACATTGTCAGGGATTTGAATATTCAATTGTTCGTCGTAATCAAAGGTATTTAACCGTTCTCTTTTTTCATTTAAATGATCCCTGATTTCCTCTTCTTGAATGTCATCACCCAAGTTTTCCAATGCAGAAAAATGGAACTTTTTCAACCTTAAAGCATTGGGTCCGGTAATGGTTCCCAATTTTATCATCAAAGCATATTTATCCAGCCAGTCTTGCGACAACAAACCGATACTGCCATCAGGAAGGTTGACGAAATTCTGTTTTTTCGACATTGCCTTTTTAATTGCTGCAAGATCTACTTTTTCTTCGCCAAACGATACGCTGACGGTTGTATCAAACCAATCTATACCTGTGTTTATCTGTAATTTAGTAGTTGGTTTATGCGGATTTACCTTTAATTGCTTGAGATGCTCATAACCCACTATTTCGGCATTGAAATCCTTCAGCCTGTCCAAAAATTCAAAATACCAATTTCCCTGAAGTGCCTCCGAACCCAAAAGCCAAAATGAGGATGCTTTCCTGCTTTCCTGCATGGAAGGGTGAAGGTGCCGCAGAAAAGTAAGGAAAGACTGCTCGGCAGCTTCATCTCTTTTCTGAACAATCACTTTACCATTTTGCGCAATACGGATCGGCTCAAAATCCAGCCATTCTTTCTCTATTGATCCATAACAAAATAAGGGCTTGAATATCAATGACTTCTCCGTCTCCTTTAAGTGCACCTTCAATTTGGGCTCTTCTTCTTCTTTATAAATAACTAATGATTCATCAAAAACCACTGCTGTCGTATTGGAAAGGGGCAAAATAGTTTCTTCCAGATATAATGGCCATTCTTCCTCAGGAATCAATCGTTGCGCTGCCCCTTTAAATTGATCCATCGCTGAAATGACGAACATGGAATCCGCAGAAAATAAAGTGGATTCTTTATTGATCAATGCATTATTCAGGATAATTAAATCTTCAGGATTGTATTCTGTTTCATTGATAACGACTTTTAGTTGAAGCAACACTGCCGATTTTTTCTTTTTCGGGTTTTCCAAACTTACGGTAATCGTCGTTTTAAACAATTCTTGTGAAAACAAGAGTTTGTGTAAATTCTTGGCAACGATATTTTTTTCTTCTTCTGCAAAATAAACAAAAGGATAATCGCTGAATTGCTTTAAGAAATTCTTGTATCGTGGCAGGTAAAATTCCCAAACTTGTCGCTTTAAATCCTCAGTGGGAGTAGTTTTTAATTCTTTAGGAAGGCTATCCCAAAATTCACCAAAAGGACTGTCTCTTTTCAATGACTTCATCAGTTCTTCGGGACTTTGCTTCCTGATAGCCGTAATCAATATCTTATCCCTTTCTTTTAATCCAAGCGAGGAGATGTACTGGCTCGGATCCTGGACTTCTATTTTGCCTTTAAATTCTGTCCCTTCATCATTGGAAGTCCCGGAAATTAATTCAAATGTTGTATGTGGGAAGTAAGTTCCCTTTCCTTGAACTACCACACCCATCCTAAGATTAGCCGGAGCTTCAGGGGCTAAAGTCACGGGCGTATTCGTCTGTAACGCTATTTTCTTTATTGAAGGATTTAAAACCCTCAGGAAAAGCTTGCCTTCATGAAATGAAAACTCAAATTTACCCTTCAGGTCGTCTTTTAAACTATATCCATAAAGTGCCAAAAGCTTACTCTTCTGCGCATCCCAATCCCTGATTGTGCTAAAGTAATTCGTTCCAAAAGAATGGAATAACTTCAAAAAACCTGCAACTTTATGGATACATAAAGGATATTTAGTTTGTGAACAAGTGCAGGAAGTATCAAAAAAGCGTTCCTCATTTTGTTTTAAAACAATGGGAAATATTTCGTCATCTACTTGAACTGTTGCATGTACCGTATCGTTTTTCCCTTCTAATATTTCCACATTCCCTGCCGTAACCAAATCCGCAGCGCCATCAAAAATCTGTTGGTCTGAAAACAACCTTAGGAAGTGCGTAGTGATTTGGCGCATCCGCACAACCGTGTGACTTTGGTCATAATCAATTTTTACATTTTCAAAATATCCGGTTTGCAATAAATCATTCAATTGAAAAAGAGCCGCAGCTTCATGTCTGCAAACAGTTCCCATATTATATGGGCATTGACATCTGATGGATAAATTACCGGGTTGACCATATTTTTCAATCACTACTTTGTAATGATTGTAATAAATATCATTTCTAACCCGAAATGAAATCGTTTCTGTTAATTGATCGCTTTCCAATAATTGCACGCCGCCGGTATGGAAGATTTTCTTCCCCCTTCGGATGACTTCATCGGTTGCATTATGGTAAATATGTTTGAGGATATCAGGTAGAGACATAAGTTAAAAAGCCTTCGTAAAAAGCAAGCGACAAAATTACGAAAAAAAGAGGACAATAAAAAAGAGAGGAAAATTAGGAAGATCGGGAAATTGAATACTGATGAGGAGCCGGCAACCTCGTTTTAATTAAAAATGACCAATGTCATTGTAGGTTTCAATATTCAAGGTCCAATCGGCTCCTGTGCCAATTGCAGTACCGTTTCTCTCAAAACAACAATCTTTAATAGTATAAATCATTATAACAATAATGGAGGCAATCAATTTCCTGATGCCTCCATTATTTATGACTCTATTTTTTTTACCTCACAATCTCTAATTTCCGCGTCACATTCCCTTTGTCAGTTAATATGTGAACCGTATACAACCCTGAAGCAATACCTCCCAAAGATATTTCATGGCGTTGGGGACTGTCCGCCTTTTGCTTGTAAACGCGCTGACCCAAAACATTCAATACCTCTACACTTTCCATCTTCAAATCGCCATTGTTCACAATGGCTGCCTGACCAGTCGTCGGATTGGGATATATCGTCATTTCCGAATTATCCACTTTCACTTCCCCTATTCCCACAATATGGATATAAGTGGAATCAATAAGGAAACCACAAGTGCCCAATATCTTCAGCTTCACCAGATAATTACCCGAAGTTGGATATGAATGCGACGGGTTGGCCAGGTCGCTGTGTTCACCATCACCGAAATCCCAATCGTAACTTACCGCATTTTGTGGATCAACGGTATTGAAACTGAAAGTCTGGGCGGCCGTGTTGGTCACTTGTATCCCCGCAATAGTCGGGATATGGCCGCTCATCACAACATCTATGGTATCCGTCTTCGTACAACCGATCGAATTCGTAACGATTACCGTATAAGTTCCGGCGTGGTCAACATCAATCTCATTGGCAGTTTCCCCCGTGTTCCAAAAATAAGAAATGCCTTCGTCACCCGCATTTAGGGTCAATATGATGCCTTCACAAACAGTCGTGTCACTACCTAAATCAACTACCGGATTATGCCTGATTACCACATTTACAGTATCACGACCCACACAACCGTAACTATTGGTAACTGCAACACGATAAGAACCAGAAGTATTCACGCCCCGTGTTTGGTTAATCGTATTGTTGTCCCAAAGATAGCTTGGGCTATTCGGGAATGTGCCCGCATCCAAGGTAAAATTTGCTCCGGAATCAACACATACATTAAAATCGTTACCTAAATTCACGGATGGAATAGGACGGAT
>Ga0160467_100921_pt1 | contig 17426 bp, 11 predicted proteins | sample HID1972I_E11MG_FD_108221 | JGI IMG/M metagenome (GOLD analysis project Ga0160467, IMG submission 108221) | Enriched pill bug-associated microbial communities from UW Madison campus, WI, USA - HID1972I_E11 MG | ecosystem: Host-associated > Arthropoda: Insects > Digestive system > Unclassified ...
CAGGGCAACCAGCAGGGCCAGGGCAACCGCCGCGACCGCTTCCGCAACCGTCGCGACCGTGACCGCAACCGCGGTCGTGATGATGGCCTGCCGCAGGACAGCAACGAACAGCAGCCGTTCGTTTCACGCCAGCAGCCGAACGTGCCGGAAGGCTTCCCGGTCTACTCGTTGAGCGATCTCAAGCGCATGCCGGCACAGAAGCTGCTGGAAATCGCCGAGCAGCTGCAGATCTCCGAAGGCGTGGCGCGTGCCCGCAAGCAGGACGTGATCTTCGCCCTGCTGAAGGTGCTGACCCGCCATGGCGATGGCGTCGCCGCCGACGGCGTGCTGGAAATCCTGCCGGACGGCTTCGGCTTCCTGCGCGCGGCCGAGGCCAGCTACCTGGCCGGCCCGGACGATACCTACATCTCGCCCAGCCAGATCCGCCGCTTCAACCTGCGCACCGGCGATCACCTGTCCGGCCGCATCCGCTTCCCGAAGGACGGAGAGCGCTATTTCGCGCTGTCCATCGTGGACACCATCAATGGTGAGCCGCTGGAAGCGTCCAAGAACAAGGTGCTGTTCGAGAACCTGACCGCGCTGTTCCCGCGCCGCCGCTTCACCCTGGAACGCGGCAACGGTTCGTCCGAAGACATCACCGGCCGCATCCTCGACCTGATGGCGCCGCAGGGCAAGGGCCAGCGCTCGCTCATCGTTTCCCAGCCGAAGGCGGGCAAGACGATGATGATGCAGCAGGTCGCCACGGCCATCACCACCAACCATCCGGACGTGCACCTGATCGTGCTGCTGATCGACGAGCGCCCGGAAGAAGTGACCGAAATGCAGCGCACCGTGCGCGGCGAGGTCATCAGCTCCACCTTCGACGAGCCGGCCGCCCGTCACGTGCAGGTCGCCGAAATGGTGATCGAGCGTGCCAAGCGCCTGGTCGAGCACAAGAAGGACGTGGTGATCCTGCTGGATTCGATCACCCGCCTGGCACGCGCCTACAACAACGTCGTGCCGAGCTCGGGCAAGGTGCTCACCGGTGGCGTGGATGCCAACGCCCTGCATCGCCCGAAGCGCTTCTTCGGCGCCGCGCGCAACGTGGAGGAAGGCGGCAGCCTGACCATCATCGCCACCGCGCTGGTCGACACCGGCAGCAAGATGGACGAGGTGATCTACGAAGAGTTCAAGGGCACCGGCAACAGCGAAGTGCACCTGAGCCGCCGCATCTCCGAAAAGCGCGTGTTCCCGGCCATCGACATCAACCGTTCGGGCACCCGTCGCGAAGACCTGCTGATCGAGCCGGAACTGCTGCAGAAGATCTGGATCCTGCGCAAGCTGCTGCATCCGATGGATGAAATGGCCGCGATGGAATTCCTGCTGGACAAGATGAAGAACACCAAGTCCAACGACGAGTTCTTCGGTTCGATGAAGCGCTGATCCATCGAACGCACGAAGGCCCCGCATCCGCGGGGCCTTTTTCGTTCCGGCCGCATGCAGGCCCATAATGGCGCGATTTCCGCCGCGTTGCTTCCGACCCCATGCGAACCCTCCTGCTGCTGATCAACCTGCTCGTCCCCGCCGCGCTGTGGGCTGCGCCTCCCGGTGTGCACCTGCAGGAAGGGGATCTGCTGTTCGTCACCGCGGGCACGACCGGCCTGAGCGGCGCCATCGATGAAGCGACCGCCCGCCAGGACACCGCCGGCTTCGACCATGTGGCACTGGTGGCCGACGGCGCCGAGGGTCGCACCGTGCTGCATGCCGACGAACTGGGCTCGCGGGAGCAGGCGCTTGCCGAATTCCTGGACAACGCCCGCCAGAAGCATCGGCAGGTGATCGTGTACCGGCTCGTCGCCGCCTACCAGCCGGCCATTCCCGATGCCGTGGCCAAGGCGCGTACCCTGCTCGGCAAGCCTTACAACGCGACCTACGTGCAGTCCGAAGACAGCTATTACTGTTCGGACTTCATCGAACGTGCGTTTCGCGCGCATCAGGTATTCGCCCTGCAGCCGATGAATTTCCGCAATCTGCAGACCGGGCGGATATCGCCGTACTGGACGGAGTTCTACCGCAGCCGGGGCATGGAGGTTCCGCAGGATGCCCCCGGCACCAACCCCAACGACATGGCGGCATCGCCGGCCCTGCAGCGGCTGGGCGGCCTGTCCCTGGCGTCACGGCCCGCGCAGGCGGCGGACATCCTCCAGCTCTAGCCGTGCTGCGCCGCGCCGTGGCAAGGTGACGCCGTCGTTGCACCATCGGCAGGCCAACCGGCCGTCCAGCGTGCCCTTCATGGAGAGCTGCCCGCACCATGCGTAGTCGAATCGAAGATGTCGCTGCTGCGGCAGGGGTCTCCATCAAGACGGTTTCGCGCGTACTCAACCGCGAGCCCAACGTGCGCGAGGAAACCCAGGCGCGTGTGCGCGAAGCGGTTGCGCGACTGGGCTACAAGCCCAACCCTTCCGCGCGCAGCCTGGCCGCCCAGCGCTCCTACGCCCTGGCGTTGGCCTACAACAATCCATCGCGCAACTATCTGATGGAAATCCAGAACGGCATGCTGGAAGCCTGCCACGCCAACCACTACAACCTGCTGCTGGGGCCGGTCGGTATCGGTCGCCACGCGTTGCCGGACCTTGCCGCGATGTTCGAGAATTCGCGGCCCGATGGCGTGCTGCTGATTCCCCCGCTGACCGATGATCCCGTGGTGCGCGCGTACCTGGAAGACAACGAGGTGCCGTTCGCATGCATCGCACCGCGCGACGTGGATGGCTGCATCGGCGTGCGCATGGACGAGACCACCGCAGTCGTCGAGCTGATGCGCCACCTGATCGGGCTGGGCCATCGCCGCATCGGCCATATCAGGGGTCCGCGCACGCATGGCGCACGGCAATGGCGGCATGCCGGGTACCGCCTCGCCCTGCGCGAGGCCGGCATCGCCTACGATCCGGAACTGGTGGTGGAAGGTCGGTTTTCCTACGAATCCGGGCTTGCCGGCGCCAACGCGCTGCTGGACCTGGCCGAGCCGCCCACGGCGATCTTCGCCGCCAACGACGACATGGCCGCGGCCGTGTTCCGCATCGCCGGCGAACGCGGCCTGCACGTACCTCGCGATCTGTCCGTATGCGGGTTCGACGATACCCCCATTGCCGGCCACCTGTTTCCCGCCCTGTCCACGGTGCGCCAGCCCACTGCCGACATGGGCCGGCTGGCGACCCAGCAGCTCATCGAGCGCATCCGCTCACCCGGGGCGGGCCGCATGATCACGATGGATCACGCGGTGCTGGTGCGTGAATCCACGGCCGCTCCACGCCGCCGCAGAAGCTGACCGGAGGCGGCAAGGCGCGCCGTCCGGCGCGAGGTTGTCGAGCGCTGTCAGGAATTCCTGCCCGACGCTGCGCCTGCGGTTTCGAGGCCTGCGCAGATCCGTTCCGCATCGCAACACGCGTTGCCGCCTGCCGCCCTCCCGGACGGCCACGATGCACATGGCCGCAAACCCACGCCCGGCAGCGTTTTCCGCCACCTCGCGCGGGTTGTGCCTGCATTCAGCCACGCACATGCCATCGACGGCCCCGGCCGGCTTCATGTCCGTTTGTTGACAACGCTGTCAACGTGCACCCAAATCGCATCCGCGAATGCAGTTCAAGCCTCTGCCGCCGAACTTAACCCGCTGTCCGCACTCCCTGGGGAGGGATCTCAAATGAGCAAGTACAAGGCCGTACCCCGCAAGTCGATGCTTGCGTCAGCACTGGTGGTCGCCATCGCTGCGCCTGCCTGGGCGCAGGATGCCGTGACCCGCGATGCGCCCGGTGCGCAGTCGCCCGCCGCCGATCCGGCCACCCTGGATACGGTGGTGGTGACCGGCATCCGTGGCAGCCTGACTTCGTCGATGAATCTCAAGCGCGACAGCCAGGGCGTGGTGGATGGCATCGTCGCCGAGGACATCGGCAAGTTCCCGGATACCAACCTGGCCGAGTCCCTGCAGCGCATCAGCGGCGTATCGATCGACCGCACGTCCAGCGGCGAAGGCTCCAAGGTGACCGTGCGCGGCGTCGGCCCGGACTACAACCTGGTGCTGTTCAACGGGCGCCAGATGCCAGCTTCCAACCTCGGCCCCGGCGGAGGTGGCGTGTCCGGTTCGCGCTCGTTCGATTTCGCCAACCTGGCCTCCGAATCCATCTCTGCCGTGGAGGTCTACAAGACCGGCCGCGCCGACAATCCGACCGGCGGCATCGGCGCCACCATCAACGTCAAGACGCTGCGCCCGCTGGATTCCGAGCCGGTGGTCAGCGTCGGCCTGAAGGCGGTCAACGACAGCTCCAACGGCAATCTGCCGCGCACCCTGCAGGGCTCGGACTTCACCGGTGAGATGTCCGGCATCTTCAGCAACACCTACGCCGATGGCCGCTTCGGCGTGGCCCTGAGCGCCAGCCACCAGGAACGCGATTCCGGCTTCAACCAGGCCACGGTGGCCGAAGGCTGGGCCACGATGCAGGGCAGTGACACCACAGACTGGCGTGCACTGCCGCAGCCGGGCCAGGGCTATTCGGATCGCATCCAGAACCGCCCCGGCGCCGACGATGTCTACGGTCGCCCGCAGAACACCGCGTACAACGTGAACGGCGTACAGCGCCAGCGCACCAACGCGCAGGCCACCTTCCAGTGGATGCCCGCCGACAACGTGACCACCACGCTCGATTACATGCATGTCGAGAACAAGGTCCAGCAACAGCGCAGCGAACTCTCGGTATGGTTCAACTACGGTCCCGGCGACAGCGTGTGGACCAATGGTCCGGTCGCCGCGCCGATCATCTACTCCGAGGACATGGAGTATTCGGATCTTTCCATGGGCGGTGCGAAGCTGGCCACCAAGAACACCATGGATTCGCTCGGCTTCAACGTGGAGTGGGAAGTCAACGACTCGCTGGACCTGTCGTTCGACTATCACAACTCCACGGCCGAATCGCAGCCTGACAGTCCCTATGGCTCCGCCGGCGTGCTGGGCGTGGCCGCCTACGTGCGCGGCAAGACCACCGTGGATTACAGCGGCGACCTGCCGATCATCAACGTCGAGCTGCCGCCGGGCGTGACCCAGGTGGAAGCTTCCGATGCACTGGTCACCGGCTCGGTGTTCCAGAACAGCTACAACAAATCGGAAGTGGAACAGTTCCAGGCGCGTGGTCGTTTCCGCTTCGCGGATTATTCCGCCCTGGACTTCGGCATCGGCTCCACCGAGGTCGACAACCGTTCCGCTTCGGCCGTCATGCAGCGCGACAGCTGGGGCGGCGTCGGCACACCGGCCGACTACGATGACAGCATCTGGTACGCCGACGACATGGCGCGCTATTTCAAGGCCTTCTCCGGCCATGGCGATCCGCGCCTGACCGGCCGCTTCCTGGTGTTCGATTTCGACCGCCTGATCGATCGCGCCGCACAGGTCGGCAGCGCTTCGGACCCGGCCTGCCCCACCTGTTACCTGGCACCGACCGAATACAGCGAAGACATCCGCACCAGCGAAAAATCGCGCAGCGCATACCTGCAGTACCGCACCACCTTCGACTGGAACATGCCGCTGAACGTGGCTGTCGGCGTGCGTTACGAGAAGACCGAGGTGGAATCGCAGGCGCTGGTGCGCGTGCCCACCGCCATCAACTGGGGCTCGGCCAATGAGTTCAACATCGAATACGCCAGTGAAGGCGCCATGGTCGGCGGCAAGGGTGACTACGATTACATCCTGCCGAACGTGGACCTGAAGCTGGACATCAGCGAATCGCTGGCACTGCGCGGCAGCTACAGCCGCAGCATCGGTCGTCCCGGCTGGACGCAGATCCAGAGCGGCCAGAGCCTGGCCAGCATCGTGCGTACCCAGGGCGGTTCCGGCTCCCGCGGCAATCCGGGCCTGGAGCCGCTGCTTGCGGATAATTTCGATCTGTCGCTGGAGTGGTACTACGGCGAAGCCAGCTACGCTTCGGTCGGCTTCTTCCGCAAGAACATCAAGAACTTCATCAGCGATACCATCGTGCGCGAAGAACCGGGCAGCCTGCATACCCCGGTGGGCGGCGCGTACTGGAACGAGGCGCTGGCGTCCGGCTGCGGCACCACCGACATGCCGTGCATCCGCGATTACATCTTCACCAACTTCGATGGCATGCCAGGGGTCAACTACACGGGCACGAATTCGGCCGGGCAGATGACAGGCACCATCACCGGGCAGCCGGGCGATCCGGTGGCCGGCTTCGACATCACCCTGCCGGCCAACCAGCGCTCGGATCATCTTGATGGCTGGGAGGTCAGCCTGCAGCACCTGTTCGGGCAGTCGGGTTTCGGCCTGGCGGCGAACTACACCAAGGTGAAGTCCGGACTCACCTTCAACAACCTGAGCCTGGGCGACCAGTACCCGATGATCGGGCTGAGCGATTCGGCCAACCTGGTGGCGTTCTATGACAAGAACGCGTGGCAGATCCGTGCCGCGTACAACTGGCGCGACAAGTTCCTCAACGGCATCGGCGGCCAGGGCCCGAATCCCAACTACACCGAAGCCTACGGCCAGCTGGACGTGAACATCAGCTACGCTGTGACCGAACAGCTGTCGCTCAGCCTGGAAGGCATCAACCTCACCGACGAAACCATGCGTACCTACGCCCGCCACAGCAACATGCTGCGTTACGCCACCCAGACCGGGCCGCGTTACATGTTCGGCGTGCGTTACCGGTTCTGAGCGGGGACGGAAGGGCAACGTGCTTCCAGCCGCCGGCGCCATCGAAGAAGTGGTCGATCTGGACCCGCAACGGCTGGCCGACAGCCTGCGCGGGTGGACCACGCCCAGGGTGGTGCGGGGGCTGGTGCGTGGCTGGCCGATGGTATCGGCCGGCCGACGCTCCGCGGTGGCGGCTGCGGCCTATCTGAAACAGTTCGACCGCAGCGGCATGCCGGTGACTGCCACCACAGCGCCACCGCAGGCACAGGGGCGGGTGTTCTACAACGAGGACATGACCGGCTTCAATTTCCGGCGCGAGCAGGTGCCCCTAGCCGTCGTGCTGGATACCCTGCTCAAGTATGGCGGCGCGGCCAGCGCGCCGTCGATCTACGTCGCCTCCACCACGCTGGACAGCTTCCTGCCTGGCTTCCGCGCGGATAACCCGCTGGATGTCGGCGTGGCCGACCCGCTGGCCAGCATCTGGATCGGCGGTCCATCGCGCATCGCCGCCCACCAGGACGTACCGGACAACCTCGCCTGCGTGGCCGCAGGGCGTCGCCGGGTCACCCTGTTTCCGCCCGACCAGGTAGGCAACCTGCATGTCGGTCCGCTGGATTTCACTCCGGCGGGGCAGGCCGTCAGCCTGGTGGATTTCGCCGCACCGGACCTGCAGCGTTTCCCGCGCTTTGCCGATGCCATGCAGCATGCCCAGGTGGCCGAACTCGGCCCCGGCGATGCCGTGTTCATCCCCTCCTTGTGGTGGCACCACATGGAAGGCCTGGAAGCGTTCAACGTGCTGGTCAACTACTGGTGGCGACCGGTGCCGGCATGGATGGATGCACCGATGAACGCACTGATGCTGTCCATGCTGGCGCTGCGCGACCTGCCTCCGGCACAGCGCAAGGCCTGGCAGGCGATGTTCCGGCACTATGTTTTCGAGACGGACGACACCACCGCCGCGCATATTCCGCCGCATGCCCGGGGCCTGCTGGGGCCACTGGACGAAACCACTGCCGGCAAGCTGCGTGCGGTGCTGCGCCGGCGGCTGGAGCGCTGAGCGGGGCCGCCCCCCTGCCCCGAACACCTGCGGTTTTGCTCGCCCGTCTGTTTTGGCCATAATGGGGCCGCAGTTTTCCGACGTCGCGTGAGAATCCCGCCGCGCGTGTACCGATCCGCTGTCGTTCCAACCGACGATCCGGCTGGGCCGGCCTCAGCCCGACCTGCCTGATGCTTTCCATATCCAGACGCCTCAACCTGGGCAAGCTGATCCTTGCCCTCGCGCTGCTAAGCGCCATCGTCACCCTGGCCAACACGCTGTTCGCCAGCCATCGCGTACAGCGCGACCAGTTGATCGGCAACACGCTGGAATCCAATCGCGTGTATGCCAACAAGCTCGCCGAAACCACCCAGAACTTCGTGCTGTCCGCCCAGCAGCAGCTGGCTTACACGGCGTCGTTGCTGGGCAACGACGGCATGGAGTCCAGACGCGCACAGGACGAGGCCAGCCGGCTCCAGCTGCAGACCAACAGCTTCAATTCCGTGCTGGTGGTGGACGAGACCGGCCGGGTCCTGGCGACGTCCCCGCAGACGCTGCCGCTCAAGGGCATCACGCTGCGCAGCGAGGGCAATCGCGTGGCGCTCGAACGCAAGCAGCCGATGGTCAGCGACCCCTACGATTCGGCCACCGGCAAGCTGCTGGTCGCGCTGACGCACCCGGTGTTCGACGGACAGGGCCATTACCGCGGCTATGTCAGCGGCACCATCTACCTGCGCGAGCGCAGCATCCTGCAGAGCCTGCTGGGCACGCACTATTACCGCGACGGCTCCTATCTGTACGTGGTGGACCGCAACGGCCGCCTGCTGTACCACATCGATCCAGGACGGGTGGGCACGCACCCGGCCGGCAACCCGGTCATCGATGCCGTGACAGGCGGGCAGCGCGGCTCGCGCGAGGTGGTCAACAGCCGTGGCGTGGCGATGCTGGCCGGCTACGCCCCGGTACCGTCCACCGGCTGGGGCGTGGTGGCACAACGGCCCACCGCCGCCACGCTGGAGCCGTTGTCGCAGCTCATGTCGTCGGTGATCTGGCGATCCATCCCGCTGGGCATCGTGGCACTGCTGCTGACGTGGTGGTTCGCTCGGCGCATCTCGCTGCCGCTGTGGCAACTGGCGCGCAACGTACAGGAAGGCGATACCGGCCGCGCGATTTCAGACGTCGGCGGCATCCGTGCGTGGTACTACGAGGTCGCCCAGCTCAAGCAGGCCGTGCTGTACAGCCTGAACGTGCTGCAGGAACGCATTGGTACGCTCAGCCGGGCCAGCAGCACCGATCCGCTCACCGGCCTGCTCAATCGCCGCGGACTGCAGCAGGCCCTGGAGGCATGGCGCGTACAGGGCGTGCCATTCGCGATCCTGGCGATGGACATCGACCGCTTCAAGGCCATCAACGACAGGCACGGCCATGCAGTAGGCGATCAGGTCATCGTGCACATGGCCGAGCAGATGCGTCGCCATTCGCGCGAAGGCGACCTGCTGTGCCGCAACGGTGGCGAGGAATTCCTGCTGCTGTTGCCGACCACCGATGCCGATGATGCGCTGCTGATCGCCGAACGCCTGCGGCAACAGGTTGCCGCCGAGGCGCTGCCGGTCGTCGGCCATGCCAGCGTTTCGCTCGGCGTGGCCCATTACCCGACCTTCGACGCCGACCTGGAACAGGCACTACGCATGGCCGACAAGGCGCTGTACATGGCCAAGGAGCAGGGGCGCAACCGCAGCGTGGTGTACCCCTGGCAGAACAGCTAGCGACGGCACCGCGCGGCTCTCCTCCGGGCGCTGCCGCTATCCGCCCAGCGGGGTCAGCAGCTTCGGGCCCTTGTCGATGCCGGCCATGTAGACGCCACCTTCAGGCAATGCGTCCGCCGAAGCATCATCGGTGGCCGATCCCACATCCCAGAAAGCTTTCTGCCTGGGGCCGGGAACATAGGCCTGCCAGCGCCCGTAGCGCTCCTCCCGATCGCCAATCCTGAAGGTCACCGGTATCCGCACCGTCCAGGAGGCCTGATCGGCATGCTCGCCCGTGGACGGCGGACGGAACGACCAGCGCCTGGCGGCGTTGATGGATGCCTGCTCCAGGCGGTCGCGCATCTGCTGCATGAGCCGTGCGGCACCCGCCACATACAGGTTGACCTGCTCGGCGGCCACGTTGGCGACACTGCCATCGCGCGCCACCTGCACGAGCAGCAGCACTTCGCCCGCGCCGCCCTGGCTGAAGACGTCTCTCGGATACCGTGGCGGCGTCATATTCTCGTATACGACCTCATCGGTCGAACCGGAATCATAATTCCGGAAACTGGCACTCTTGAGTTCCACGTCCATGCCGTTTTCCGGCGCCTGCCTTGCCACCAGGCGCAGGCTGACCGGCGTACGCGCGGGCACCGCCACACCGTCGCGGATGACCGGTTCAAAGCGCCATTGCACCACGTTCTTTCGTACGAAATCCTGCAGATAGGACTCCACCTTCGCCTCATCGCGCAGAGTGAAAGCCTCCACCGTACCCCTTGGCGAAATATCAATGGTGCCGGTCAACACCATGCTGGCTTCCGCCTGCGCACGTGCAACCCTGGCATTCTGCGCCGTGGCCTGGGCCGGCAACAGCGAACCACCTGCCCCCAGGGCAAGCACCAGTCCAAGCACTATCGGAGAACGCATCGCACCTGCTCCTTGTGGATGAGTGCCAAGCCTATCATTGCCCGGCAACGCGATCACGCCAGGCGGTGCGTGCCCGCATAAGGAGGCGTATCGGGATAGTCGCCGCGCGCGAAGCGCTGCTGCAGGCCACGCCACCACGATGGATCGAACAGGTGCGCGAAATGTTCACGTACCGCTGCCAGTTCGCCTGCGGGCAGGCCCATGAAGGGCCCGAAGCGTTCCGGAAACACATCATGCGGCCCCACGTGGAACCACGGCTCATCGGCCAATGCTTCTTCATCGCTGCGCGGTGCCGGCCAGTCGCGGAACACGCAGTCGCTGACCAGGCAGAGTTCGTCGTAGTCATAGAACACCGCGCGTCCATGGCGGGACACGCCGAAATTCTTGGGCAGCATGTCGCCGGGGAAGATATTGTTGCGAGCCATGTCGGTGATCGCCTGCGCGTAGTCCAGTACCGCCGCACGCACCGCCGGTGGACCCTGCTCGCGCAGGTACAGGTTCAGCGGACGGAACCGCCTCTGCACGTAGCAGAGCGCGATCTCGATATCGTCGCCGACCCTGCGCACGCTCTGCGCGCACTGTTCCAGCAGCTCCTGCAACAGCGCCGGAGCGAAACGCGCGGCGGGAAAACGCAGATGACGGTATGGCTGTGCATCAAGCAGGCGGCCTACGCGATCCAGGTTGAAGACCAGTGCGTACTTCTCCTCCACGTCCCCGCGCGACATCGCCTTGGGCCAGGCGAAGCGGTCGCGGATCAACTTGAACACCAGCGGGTAGCTGGGCAGCGTGAACACCGCCATCACCATCCCGGGGGTGCCTTCGGCGTGCACCAACCGTTCGCTGGCGTGTTCGCGGAAGTGGCTGAAGAAGGTGCGGTAGCGCTCGGTCTTGCCCTGCTTGGCGCGGCCCAGCACCGTGTAGATCTCATCCACCGGCTTGCCCGGCAGGAGGCTGCGCAGGAACACCACCGCATCGCCCACGGTATGCAGGTCGGCCTGGAAATAGCTGCGCGACACCCCGAACAGATGTGCAACGTCGCGGCGATGGGTGAGCACGGCATCGGCACGCAGGCCGTGTACGTCGTTCACCAGGGCGATTACGCAGGGCGAGAAGCGATGTTCGCCGAGCACGCGACCCACCAGATAGGCGCGCCGTTCGCGGTAGAACACGGTATCCAGCAGCTCGATGCTGCGGACCGGATGCTCGCCCCAGTGCGCCAGGTCGTCCTGCAGTCGCACGGCGATCGCGGCAGCGCAACGCAGCTGATGGGCATAGGGGACATCGAAGCCATAGCTGCCCAGCACGCGCATCAACGCCTCGGCCGGGCGCATGGCAGATACGGTGTAGGCATGCCGTGCCACCGGATGGGTGATGGCATCGGACGGCTCTACGTCGAAGGCCAGGAATTCCATTTCCGGATCCACCCCATGCGTGGCGAACAGCCGCCGTACCAGGGTGTTGTAGAAGGTCTTGTACAGCTCGGCATCGATCAGGCCATCGACCCCCCGCGCATAGCCAGCATGTACCTGCCGCCAGAGCCCACGATCACCTGTTGCGTCTCCGGCCAGCCGGCGCAGCACATCCATGCAGCTGGCGATGCACATGTCGTACAGGGCGATGCGTTCCACCGCGTCCTGGCGTGCCTGCTCCCATTCGCGGCGTTCGAACCGTCCACGGGCACGCGACGTGATCGCTGCAAAGCGTGCATGGTAATCCTGGAAGCCATCGCGGATGGTGCGTGCGATGCGCGTTGCCAGTTCGTTCCGGGGGGACGCGTCGGACATGCGGGACTCGGTGCCGGGGACGGTGCCTACCTTACGACGATGCCAGCTGGCGCGCTGCATGGACAGATGGGAAAGGCCCGCGCGGATGCGCGGGCCTTTCCTGTCACCGGCCATGTACCGGCGCTGCCGGGGATGGCCCCGGCACGCCCTCGGGCGCGGTCAGCGCTGCAGCTGCTCCAGCGCCGCGTTGAACGTGGTGCTTGGACGCATGGCCGCAGCGACCTTGGCCAGGTCCGGACGGTAATACGCGCCAATATCCACCGGCTTGCCCTGCACCGCGACCAGTTCCTCCACGATCTTCTGCTCGTTGTCCGCCAGCGCCCTGGCCAGCGGCTCGAAGCGTGCCTTCAGGCCTGCATCGTCATCCTGCGCGGCCAGCGCCTGCGCCCAGTACAGGGTCAGGTAGAAATGGCTGCCACGGTTGTCGATGCCACCCAGCTTGCGCGACGGCGACTTGTCGTTGTCCAGGAACTGGCCGTTGGCCTCGTCCAGCGCCTTGGCCAGCACGCGGGCGGCGGCATTGTCGTAACGGTTGCCGAGGTGTTCCAGCGAAGCGGCGAGCGCCAGGAACTCGCCCAGCGAATCCCAGCGCAGGTAATCCTCTTCGATGAACTGCTGGACATGCTTGGGCGCCGAGCCACCGGCGCCGGTTTCGAACAACCCGCCACCGGCCATCAGCGGCACGACGGAGAGCATCTTCGCGCTGGTGCCCAGTTCCATGATCGGGAACAGGTCGGTGAGGTAATCGCGCAGCACGTTACCCGTCACCGAAATGGTGTCCTCACCCTTGCGGATACGCTCCAGCGAGAACGTGGTCGCCTCCACCGGCGGCAGGATACGGATGTCCAGGCCGCTGGTGTCGTGGTCCTGCAGGTACGTTTCGACCTTGGCGATGACCTGCGCGTCATGGGCGCGGGCGGCATCCAGCCAGAACACCGCCGGGGTACCGCTCAGGCGTGCGCGCTCGACGGCCAGCCTGACCCAGTCCTGGATCGGCGCGTCCTTGGTCTGGCACATGCGCCAGATGTCACCCGCTTCCACCGCATGCTCGAATACCACGTTGCCGGCATCGTCGGTGACCTTGACCACGCCATCGGCGGCGATCTGGAAGGTCTTGTCGTGCGAGCCGTATTCCTCGGCCTTCTGTGCCATCAGGCCGACGTTCGGCACCGAGCCCATGGTCGCCGGGTCGAAGGCACCGTGCGCCTTGCAGTCCTCGATGACGGCCTGGTACACACCGGCATAGCAACGGTCGGGAATGACGGCCTTGGTGTCCTGCAGCTTGCCTTCGGCATTCCACATCCTGCCCGAGTCGCGGATCATCGCCGGCATCGACGCATCGACGATCACGTCGCTGGGCACGTGCAGGTTGGTGATGCCCTTGTCCGAATTCACCATCGCCACCGCAGGGCGATGCGCGTATTCGGCCTGCAGGTCGGCCTCGATGGCCGCACGCGTGGCCTCCGGGAGCGAGGGCAGGCGTGCGGCGAGGTCGCCGATGCCGTTGTTGGCATCGAAACCGGCCTGCCTGAGGACGTCGGCATGCTTGCCCAGAACGTCCTTGTAGAACTGGTTGACGGCCACACCGAACATGATCGGGTCGGAGACCTTCATCATGGTCGCCTTCAGATGCAGCGAGAAAAGCACGCCCTGCGCCCTGGCATCTTCGATCTGCGCATCGATGAAGGTGGCCAGCGCCTTGCGGCTCATCACTGCGGCGTCGACGATTTCGCCGGCCTTGACCGCAGTCTTCTCCTTCAGCACGACGGTGCTGCCATCGTTGCCATGCAGGGCGATCTTCAGGCTGCCGGCGCCGGCCAGCGTGGCCGACGTCTCGCTGCCGTAGAAATCGCCGGCGTCCATGTGCGCCACATGCGATTTCGATTCGCTGCTCCATGCACCCATGCGATGCGGATGCTTGCGCGCATAGTTCTTCACCGACAGCGGTGCACGGCGGTCGGAATTGCCTTCGCGCAGGACCGGGTTCACCGCGCTGCCCTTGACCTTGTCGTAGCGCGCCTTGATGTCGCGCTGCCCATCGTCGGCGGGGTTTTCAGGGTAGTCCGGCAGTGGGTAACCCAGGCCCTGCAGTTCCTTGATCGCAGCCTTCAGCTGCGGCACCGACGCGGAGATGTTCGGCAGCTTGATGATGTTGGCGTCCGGGCTAGTGGCCAGCTGGCCGAGTTCGGCCAGGTCGTCGTTGACCTTCTGGTCGTCCTTCAACAGGTGCGGGAACTGCGACAGGATGCGGCCGGACAGCGAGATGTCGCGGGTTTCCACGGCGATGCCGGCGGTGGCGGTGAACGCACTCACCACGGGCAGCAGTGACTGCGTGGCCAGGAACGGCGCTTCATCGGTCAGCGTGTAGAAGATCTTGGGCGTGTTGGACATGAGGGGCTTGGACTCTGTAGCGGATATCAGGAAGGCCGGGCCGGCGCGGGCCGATGGCGGCCGCAACGCCGGATCCGCACCACGAGGGACGAACCCTTTCCGCGCCGTGTCATCGGACGTGATGCACGGCAGCGAAACCCCTGCATTGTCACGCTTTCACGGGCCAGGGGCAAAGGCATGCCATACGCCGCTGTACTGTGGCCGGCCCGGTCGCATGTCGCTGCGCCCACGAAAAAAGGGACGCAGCCTTCCAGCTGCGTCCCTCGTGAGCCTGCTGCCGGGAGAGAGTCGGCAGCGCTCGGTCAGCGGACTTCGAACTCCTGCGGGGTGCCGGCGGTCCTGCCGTCAACCATCACCTCGGCGCGATACTTGCCGGCCGGCCAGCCGTTCGCGTTCTTGAAGGTGATGTTGGTGGTTTCCATGCCGGAGGTCGTCAGCGCAGCGCTCTGCTCGCCGGCCACCTGGCCGTCCTGGAAGGTCAGCTTGGCGCCGACATTGGCATTGTTGGCCGAACCGTCGGTACGCACCGACACGATGATGTCGTCGCGTGGTGCGAACAACGCGGTGTTGGCCACCGACTTGTCCGCTGCGGCGGTCTTGCCAACGGTCACGGATGAAACGTTCACCGCGCCCGTTGCCTGGTCCATCGGCGGGGCGGTGCCGGTCATCGGCGCCGGGGCTTCGGTTGCCGCCGGAGCTCCAGTCGCCGCCGGCGCGGTGCTGTTGACGTCGGCATCGTTCTTCTTGCAGCCGACCAGGGCAGCACTGCCCAGCAGGGCGACCAGTACGGCATTCTGCAGCGGAGTAGTCTTGATCATTCGGGTGTCCTCCCAAGGGATGAAATGGATGGCGCTCAGGCGCCGGTAGTCTTCGAAGGCAGCTTGAGGACCTGGCCGGGCTGGATCCTGTCCGGGTCGTCCAGCACATCGCGGTTGGCTTCGAAAATCTGCTTCCAGGCATTGGCGTCGCCCAGATGCTGCTTGGCGATGCGCGACAACGTATCGCCCTTCTCGACCGTATAGGTCTGCTGGGCGACATCCGCCGTACTGTCCACGCTGGCGCTCACGCCGGAAAAATCAGCCTTGGGCTGCTGCGCGGCCGTGCTGTCGACGCTGCTGGTGACGCCGGAAAAATCGGCCTTCTTGTCCGTGCTCATCCATCCGCTCCCGTCTTTGTGACTTCGTGGATCGCACGGTGTCACACGGCTTGTTAAACGGGGATGGTTTTGGCGTGAAGCCGTCGCTGTGGCGGTCCGGATTCCATCCATGACCGCCGCTGGATGGCAGTCGCGCGGCGGCTACTGCCGCAGTTCGCGATGGATGGCTGCCGGTGCGTGGATGCCCGGGCTTGCCCGCCACGGGTTGATGTCCAGGCCACCGCGACGGGTGTAACGCGCTTCCACTTCCAGCCAGTGCGGCGAACACCGCTGGCTGATCTCGCTGAAGATCCGCTCCACGCATTGTTCATGGAATTCCGCATGTTCGCGGTAACTCACCATGTAGCGCAGCAGCCCGGTGCGATCGATCCGTGGTCCACGGTAGCGCACGCTCAGCGTGGCCCAGTCCGGTTGCCCGGTTACCGGGCAGTTGGATTTCAGCAATGCCGAAACCAGCGTTTCTTCGACGACATGCGATGCATCGGCCGACAGGAACGCCGGGCGCGGCGGTCCGTAACAGTCGATATCCACGTCAAGCCCATCGATGGATTCACCCTGCGGAGTCTGGCACAGCGCAGGCAGCCCGAAGGCCACCTGTACCGGCGCGCCGGCGCACGCGGAAAGATCGGCCACGATGCGCGCGCGCAGCGCCTCGGCATCCGGGAAGCGGGTACTGTTGAGTGAGTTCAGATACAGCTTGAACGATTTGGATTCCACCAGATGGGGCGAGGTACAGGGCACCTGCACCGTGGCCACGGCGACCTGCGGTTTGCCGCGCAGATCCAGCCAGCCCAGTTCGAAGGCGTGCCAGCGATCGTGGCCGACAAAGGGCAGCGCATTGTCTTCGAGGCCGATCTCGGCACGGGCAGCCGCGCGGGGGATGGGAAACAGCAGGCCGGGATCGTACTGCGACGGGTAGCTGACCTCGCGACCGAGGCTGGAATCCTGGGGGGTGTTGTTCATGGCCGCCATTGTACCGGCGAACGGCTGAGCCCCTCGTGGCTGGCGCGCTGCGTTTCGTGGGTTGGCCGGGTGGGAGGGACTTGTGGGGGACGGCAAGAGCCGCTCCTGCGTGCCTTGTTTCGCGCTTGCTCGTGTGCGCTGTCCTGCGCACACGGCAAGACCGGGGTTGAGCTCCTGCCCAACCCGTCAGACGCATGCGTCCGACCCATGGCGCTCAACACCCCCGCCCCGCCCCCCAGCCGGCCCTGACAATTCCAGATCGCCCGCCACGGAAAGAGAGAAAAAAATCAAAATCAAGAACCACATCAAATCCCGGGCAGCCGTCAGCGGCCCTCCAATGCCGGGCAAAGCCCGGCACCCCCTGGGCAACCGCGGTCTGTCGGAGGAGGGGCGGGGTGGGTTGGCGGGGGTGTTGAGCGCCAGGGATGGCGCGAAACAAGGCCCGCAGGAGCAGCTTCTGCCGTCCCCCGCCAACCCACCCCGCCCCTCCCCCACGACGCAGCAGCACCGGCCGTTGCTCTGGCTCTGGCTCTGGCCTTGGCAGGGTGCCGGGGCGCAGCCCCGGCTTAAACACCCCTCAGCCCGCCCCGTGGAGGTAATCCAGGCTCACCTGCAACAACGCGCGCAAGCCCACGTCCAGCGCCTTTTCGTCCAGCAGGAACTTCGGCGAATGATTCGCCGGCGCCGTAGCCGGATCAATGCCCTCGCCGGTGGACCCGACGAAGAAGAACATGCCCGGCACCTCCTTCGC
>Ga0160467_100922_pt1 | contig 17364 bp, 17 predicted proteins | sample HID1972I_E11MG_FD_108221 | JGI IMG/M metagenome (GOLD analysis project Ga0160467, IMG submission 108221) | Enriched pill bug-associated microbial communities from UW Madison campus, WI, USA - HID1972I_E11 MG | ecosystem: Host-associated > Arthropoda: Insects > Digestive system > Unclassified ...
CGGTGGCGGTGGCGGTGGTCATGGGCATCAGGAAGGCATCGGCAGGCCGTCATTCTCGCCCCATGGCCCCGGCGGCACAATGCGCCCGGGCAGCCGCGCGTGCACGTCAGTCGAGGAACAGGTCAGGCACCAGTGGCCGGCTGGCATCCACGGCGTAGCCGGACAGGTCGCTCACGCCGGCCTCGCCCAGCACCTCGTCGTCCAGCAGGAAGTGGCCATGGAATCCCGCCGCTTCGCGTACCAGTACCGCATGCGCGGCGTCAGCCACGATCTGCGGCGTACGGCAGCCCGCCACGTCCACGCCGGGAATCATGTTGATCGCATCGGTGGCGATCACCGTGCGCGGCCACAACGCGTTGACCGCCACGCCACGCGGACCGAACTCGGCGGCCAGGCCGAGGGTGACGAAGCTCATGCCCATCTTGGCCAGGGTGTAACCGGTGTGCGGCGCCCACCATTTCGGGTCCAGGCTCGGCGGCGGTGCCAGCGACAGGATATGGGGATTGGGCGCTTCCAGCAGGTACGGCAGGCAGGCCTGCGCGCACAGGAAGCTGCCGCGCGCGTTGACCTGCTGCATCAGGTCGAAGCGCTTCATCGGTGTGTCCAGCGTGCCGCGCAGCCAGATCGCGCTGGCATTGTTGACCAGGATGTCGATGCCACCGAATGTGTCCACGGTAGCGGCGACAGCGGCCTGCACCTGATCTTCCTCGCGGATGTCGCACTTCAACGCCAGTGCCTGCCCACCGGCGGCCGTTACCGCCTCTGCGGCGCTGTGGATGGTGCCGGGCAACCTGGGATTGGCGACGGCCGACTTCGCCGCGATGGCGACGTTGGCTCCATCGCGGGCCGCGCGCAGGGCAATGGCCAGGCCGATGCCACGCGAGGCGCCGGTGATGAAAAGGGTCTTTCCCTGCAGGTTCGCCATGACGCTTCTCCTCGCCGGCCCGTGGTGCCGTAACGACATTATGCCTCCGCGCACGCGGCGTTAACTGCGGTTGTCGATACTTCATGCACTGCCCACTCCATCAGGAGGACCGCACATGACACGCCTCATTCCCTCGTATTCCCGCCTCATGGTTCCGCTGGCATGCGCTGCGCTGTTGATGGCCTGCCGGCAGGAACCCACGCCCGAACCCGCGGACGCCGACGCGCCCGAACGGGCTGCCGTCCCCGCAACGGCCAGGGACGCCGCCACCGACACCGCGCTCGCATGGAGCGCCTCGGTCGCATGGGATGGCGATCTCAATGCCTGCCGGCAGGGCGCGGATGCGGCAACCCGCGAATGCCTGCTCGATGCGATGCGCTCCGGTGGCGCCAGCAATGACGCGGTGACCGCCGCCGGGCAGCTGTCCAGCGCCGGTGAACTGGCCTACGTATCGGCGTGGCATGAGCAGGATGGCATCGGCGTGGCCACGGTAACCTATCCCTTCCGCGCCAACACCAACGAAGGCACGCGCCTGATCGATGCCAGGGGTCATCGCATCGATGTGGATGCCGACCCGATGGCCGGTGAAGCCGCCGCCGATCCCGCCGTGCAGGCACTGGCGGCGGCGCATCCCGGAGCAGCCCCGTTCCCGCCGGCGCAGGCGGCCGGCACATCGCCCCTGGAAGACGGCGGCGTCAGGCTGCTGTACCGCACGCCATTGCGCGAGTGCCATGCCTGCGCGGATGTCGCGCAGGTACAGCAGGCTTACGATTTCGATGCGCAGCGCAACTTCATCGGTTCCCAGGTGGTGCCGTAGAAGGGCGTGCCAGCGGTTGCCGGTGACGTGGCGACCAACGGCCGTCACCAGCCGGCTCCGCCAGATGCGGGTTCATGGCTTCGGCCCCTGCCCTTCGTTGTCTTCCCAATGCAGGATGCGCCGGGTGACGAAGCGGTACACCGGCTTGCCGGTGGCGAACCACAGTTCGCGCACCCACGAGGTGCGCTTGAGCACGCGCTTCTCCACTGGAGTGAGAGAAGCGCGGCAATACATGCGCTTGTGCTTGAGCAGATGGCGCAGGTCTTCGCGGGCCAGCAGGCGCATCCAGCGCGAGCGCGGGTTGCCGATCACCGCCAGCTGGAAATCGATCAGTGCCGGGCGTCCGTCTTCGGTCACCAGCCAGTTGGCTTCCTTGGCCAGGTCGTTGTGCGCGACGCCGCGACGATGCAGCTGCTGCAGCAGTCGCCGTGCCGCACGGAACCAGGCAAGGTCCCCACGCGGGGGACGCTGGTACATGGCATCGCCAGCCATGAAGCTGCGGTCCAGCCAATGACCATCCCATGCCAGCAGTTGCGGCACATCGGCCATGCCCTGCAGATGGCGCAGCGCGCGCGCTTCCCGTCGTGCCAGCCACCACGCCGGCACGCGCAGCCACCAGGGCGTGGCGCCAAGGTCACGACGCACGAACCGCCGCGAGCCGTCCTCGACCAGCAGGATACGGCCGAAGCTGTCTGATTTGAGCGCCGTGTGCGCCTGGAGCCGTGGATTCGCCATGGTGCATTCTAGGCGATCGGCTCCACGCCCTCCGCAGGCAGCGGGCAGTCACCCGCACGCCTCTATAATCCGTCGATGGACTCTTCATGGATCGACGCCACCCTCGCGTGGATTAGCGCTCATCCCGTGCTTGCCGGCGCGGTCATCTTCCTCATCGCCTTCTGCGATGCGGTGATCATCCTGGGTGCGATCGTGCCGGCGCTTCCACTGCTGTTCGCGGTCGGCGTGTTCATCGGCCTGGGGCAGATATCGGGCCCATACGCCGTGGCGTGCGCGGCGGTCGGCGCGTTCGCCGGCGATGGCATCAGCTACTGGATCGGCCGCCGCTGGGGTGACCGCCTGCGCGGGGTGTGGCCGTTCAGCCGCTATCCGCAGCTGCTGGACCGTGGCGAAACCCTGTTCCGCCGCAATGCGTTCAAGAGCATCCTGATCGCCCGTTATGTCGGTGCGGTGCGCCCGTTCGTGCCTGCCATCGCTGGCATGCTGAAGATGCCCGGCAGCCGTTACGTGCAGGCCAGCGGCATTGCCAGCCTGTCCTGGGCGGTACTGTTCCTGCTGCCGGGTTGGGTGCTGGGCGAGGCCTACGACGCAGTCGCCGCCGTGGCTGGCCGGCTGGTGGTGGTGCTCGGCCTGCTCGGCGTGATCCTTGGCCTGGTATGGGCAGCGGTGCTCTACGGCTATCGCTGGTCTGCCTCGCGGATGGACAGCTGGCTCGCACGCCTGCTGGCCTGGTCGCGGCGCCATCCCACGCTGGGCCGCTATTCCGTATCGGTATTCGATCCACAGCGCCGCGAATCGGTGCCGCTGGCCATGCTGGCACTGATGCTGCTCATGCTGGGATGGGGCGGCTTCGCGCTGCTGATGGTGGTGGTAGCACACGGCGAACCCCTGAGCGTGGACCTGGCCGTGCACCAGGCGATGCAGGCGCTGCGCAATCCGCTGGCCGACCATCCGCTGGCCGCAGCGGCATCGCTGGGGGCCTGGCAGGTCCTGCTGCCCGCCACCGCCGCCGGCATGGGCTACCTGCTGTGGCGCCGCCGCTGGATGGCCGCCGCACACTGGCTGGCCGCCCTCGCGTTCGGGCTGGTGCTGACGTTGCTGCTGGGCGCCACCGTGGACGTGGTACGCCCGCCGGATGCCAGCAGCGGCTTCGGCTTCCCGTCCGTGTCGGTGACCATGGCCACCATCACCTTCGGCTTCTTCGCCGTGCTGATCGCCCGCGAACTGCCGGGGCGCACGCGCGTGTGGCCGTACCTGGTATCCGGCATCGTGGTCAGCCTGATCGGCTTCGCGCGCATCTACCTGGGCGCGCACTGGCTGAGCGATGTGGTCGGCGGCATGCTGTTCGGTACGTTCTGGCTGCTGGTGCTGGGCATCGCCTACCGCCGCCGGTTCAATCGTTCGTTCTGGGTCAAGCCGGTGGCATGGCTGTTCTACGGGACGTTCGCCGTCGCGGCGATCTGGTATGCACCGCGCAACATCCCCCACAAGCTGGAACGTTTTGAACCCCGCCAGACGGCACAGGCTGCGTTGCAGGCCACGCAGTGGTGGCAGCAGGGCTGGCAGGATCTTCCCTCGCGCCGCAACGAATTCGATGACGACCAGCGCTGGCCGCTGGACGTGCAGGTCGCCGGTCCACTGGCGCCCCTGCAGGCCCAGCTGGAAGCACGCGGATGGCGCACGCAGGAACAGGCTGGCTGGGAAGAAGCGCTGCTGATGCTGGACCAGGGTACCGGCGCACAGGAACTGCCGGTGATGCCCGCCACCCTGGACACCCGGGTGGAAACGCTGCTGATGGTGCTCGACGGCGAGCATGCCGACGAACGCCACGTGCTGCGCCTGTGGCCGGCCGGCGCGATGCTGCAGCCGGGCAACCAGCCGTTGTGGCTGGGCAGCGCGCAGACCCTGCGTTTCACCCGTCATTTCAACTGGATCGGCATGTGGCACCCGATGCGGGGCGTCGATCCGGCGATGGCGGCCGTGAAGCAGTCCATCGATGGACTGCCGATGCAGCAGCAGATACACCCGGCCACCGGGCTGCCGGTGCTGATGCTGCGGACAGATCAGGCCGAGCCACTCGAGGGCCGACGGGATCCCTGATGGTGTAGAGCCGACCCATGGTCGGCTGGAGCCCGCACGTGCCGAGCAGGGCTCGACTCTACCAGGGCATCCAGCCCAGCAGCCGTTGCAGGCGCTCATGCGGATCATCGATCTGCAACAGCTGCAGACGCTGGCTTTCCTGCAGTGGCAGCAACTGCGCCAGTTGCCAGCCGACCCAGGCGGCCTGGTCCAGCAGCATCGGGGATGCCGGCGCGTAGGCCTCGCCGGCCTGTTCGATGATGTGCCCCAGCAGCGTGCCCAGCAATGCATGCTGCGGACGCAGCTCGTCGTCACTGTCTTCCTCGCACCAGGTGACCTCGCCGACCACCAGCCCGTTGTCGCGCACCCGGGTGCGTTGCACGTGAAAACGCCGGGCACCACGCAACCTGAGCTGCAGCACGCCGTCGGCACCCATGTCGAAATCTTCCACCCGCGCTTTCACGCCGAACGCGGCAGGCACGGCCGGCGCACCCACCTCTTCGCCCTGCAGGATCAGGCAGACACCGAACCCGCTACCGTCACGGCTGGCATCGCGCAGCATGTCCAGATACCGGCGCTCGAACACGCGAAGGCCAATTGCCGCGCCAGGCAGCAGCACGGCATGAAGGGGAAACAATGGCAGCGTCGAAGCATCGGTCATGGAAGTGCGGACGGACCGCAGGATGGAGCATGCAGCCATGGATGTTACCGCAGCGTATCGTGAAGCCGGCGCGGCCTCGAAGCCGCGCCCCATGATGATCAGAAACTGTACTTGACGTGGGTGTGCAGGCGATCCAGGTCGCCACTGCGTCCATTTTCCAGGCGACGCTCGGCATGGCTCAGCTCGGCGCCGATATCCAGCTTGGGAAACGGCGAATAGATCAGGTTCGCGCGCCATGATTCCGCACGCTCCGTCACCCCTTCGCCCGTCCAGCGCGCATCGTTGTCCAGCCACGCACCGGAATAGACCAGGTTGCCGCGCAACTTCGGCGTGAAAGCATGGCGCCAGGCTACGAATCCACCATAGCCGTCCTGCGCGTGCAATCCACCGGTTTCATCCAGCACGCTGTCGGCTCCCAGCGCGAAGCCCAGGTATCGGCCAATGCCCTGTCCACCGCTGACCATGTAACGCAGGTCATCGCGATCACCCATGTTGAACCGCCCCGAAACACTGGCGGCGATACCCGTATCGGTTTCGCCCAGCTGCCGCAGCTGCCGCACCATGCCCGCCGCCGTGAAATGCCCCCACGTTCCTTTCCGCGTCCAGCGCGCCGTCACGTCGGGAACGGTGTCGTCTGCGCTGTTGAGGCGTGCACCATTGCCCTGATAGGTCGCCACCGTGGTCTGCGGATTCTCCAGCGAGAAGGACCAGGCACCGCGCGTGTATCGCAGCTGCGCCTGCCGGGAAAATACCGTGCCTTCGGAAGGCCCGGTGAAGTCCACCGTATCCGGCAGGGCGGCCACATCCTGGAAGTTGGACCAGGTCTGGCCGGCCAGCCAATGGTTCCAGCTTACGTAGGCCTGGCGCAGCGTGAGTGCGTAGGTGTTGGTGATGACTTCGTTGCCGGCAAAAGCATTGCTGCCGCCACCGTACATGTCGGCTTCTACATAGGCCTTGAGCGTGTCGCCGCCGTCCGTGACGGTGTCAGCGCCGAGCCAGAACCGCGAAAACTGCGCGTGCACATCGCTGAAGCTGGCGCTTCGCCCATTGCCGTCGGCCGCCACCGGGGTCGCACCGGGAAAGTAGAACAGGCGTCCGGCAGAGCCATCGGCGATCATTCCGTCGCTGGCATGGGTGGTCATCGCATCGAGCTTGATGAAGCCGCCGAACGAGAAACGCGTTCCTGCCATGGCGCCCGGCAAGGTCACCGTGGTCGGCGCGGCAGCGGCCGGTGCCGGTAACCGTGCCGGCCTGGCGGTGCCGGTCGTACCGGCGATGGCAGCGTCGCGTTGCTGGTATGCCTGCAACTGGATACGCATCTGCTGCATCTCCGCCTCCAGTCCCGCCAGCCGCGCCTCCAGCGTCGCCGCATCGGTGGCCTGGGCCAACGCCGTGCACGGCATCGCCGCCATCATCAACCACAGCGGCGCCAGGGCCGCGGTCCTTCCCATCCTGCTGTTCATCGTTCCCCTCCCAGGGCATGGCCAAGCCAGCGCGGCCCGCCTTGCAGGCCACGTCGTGTCGTTGAAATCTACTGGTGCGGCTTCTCAGCCCAGCCGCATGGATACCGTGCCGATGCCATCGCCGCGCACCAGCACGTTGTCGCCCGCCTGTACTGCGACAGCCGCGGTGATGGCGCCGGAGAGCACTACGCTGCCCGCGGGCAATGTCTCGCCCTGCATGGCCAGCAGGTCAACCAGCATCGCTACGGCCTCGGCAGGATGGCCAAGCACGGCGGCACCTGCGCCGACTTCGACCACCACGCCGTTCTTCTCCATCACCACGCCAAGGGTCGGCAGGTCCAGCGTCGCCGGATCGGTCGGACGTGATCCCAGTACGAAGCGCGATGCAGACGTATTGTCGGCAATGACGCTGGGGAGATCGAAACGGAAGTTCTCGTAACGCGAGTCGATCAGCTCGATCGCCGGAACCACGTAGTCGGTCGCGGCCAGCACCTGCTCAACGGAGCATCCTGGTCCCTGCAGCGTATCCCGCATCACAAAGGCGATCTCTGCTTCCACCTTCGGGTGGATCAACGCTGCGGCATCGACCAACCCGCCGTCATCCACCGCGTTGTCGCTTCCCAGGAACCCATGGATCGCGGTCTCCACCCCCATCTGCTGCATCTTCGCGCGTGAGGTCAGCCCCATCTTGCGGCCAACGATGCGGATGCCTTCGGCCTGCTTCAGCGCGGCGATCCGGGCCTGGATACGATAGGCATCGTCTACATCCAGCTGCGGATGGTCATCGGTGATCCTGTGCACTTCCCGCCGTCCGCGCTCGGCTGCCAGCAACAGCGCGGCGCACTGCTCGATCAGGGTATCGTCAGGATTCATCGGGCTTCCTCCATTGCGGCAACGTCACGCCGACGCAGCATGTCCAGGGCAACGTCCACGATCATGTCTTCCTGGCCACCCACCATGCGGCGCCTGCCCAGTTCGACCAGGATGTCGACGGTATTGATGCCGAAGCGCGCAGACGCGGCTTCAGCGTGTCGCAGGAAGCTGGAGTACACACCCGCGTACCCAAGCGCCAGCGTTTCACGATCCACGCGTACGGGACGGTCCTGCAGCGGCCGTACGATGTCGTCCGCTGCGTCCATCAATGCGTACAGGTCGCAGCCGTGATTCCAGCCCATGCGCTCGGCGGCCGCGATGAACACTTCCAGTGGCGCATTTCCCGCACCGGCGCCCATGCCGGCAAGGCTGGCATCGATGCGGATGGCCCCTGCCTCGGCGGCGACAATGGAGTTGGCCACGCCCAGCGAGAGGTTGTGGTGTGCGTGGATGCCGATCTGGGTGGCAGGGTCCAGCGCCTGGCGCAGTGCGTGGACGCGCTCGCGCACGTCATTCATGCCCAGTGCGCCACCGGAGTCCACGACGTACACGCAGGAGGCACCATAGGCTTCCATCAGGCGCGCCTGGGCAGCCAGGGCATCGGGGGCTGCCATGTGGCTCATCATCAGGAAGCCGACGGCGTCCATGCCCAGCGCATTGGCGGCTTCGATATGCTGGCGTGATATGTCCGCCTCCGTGCAGTGGGTGGCCACGCGGACCACGCGCGCACCTGCCGAGAAGGCATCCTTGAGATCATGCACGGTACCGATACCGGGCAGGAGAAGTGTGGCGATACGTGCGTTCTCGACCACACTGGCGGCCGCCTCGATCCACTCCAGATCGGTATGCGCGCCGAAGCCATAGTTGAATGACGAGCCTCTAAGCCCATCGCCATGGGCTACTTCGATGGAGTCGACTCCGGCCTTGTCCAGGGCACCGGCAATGGTACGCACCTGGTCCAGGCTGTACTGATGGCGCACCGCATGGGATCCATCCCGAAGAGTGACATCAGAGATATAAAGCTCGGAAACGGTCATTTCTTCCTCCTCATGCCTGCACGTGGCTGGACGACAGCGACTGCGCGATGCGCTCGCCGGTAGCCAGTGCCGCGGATGTCATGATGTCCAGGTTTCCGGCATACGCCGGCAGGTAATGGGCAGCGCCTTCCACTTCCAGGAAGATCGAGGTCTTCAATCCTGTCGTGACACCCAGCCCCGGAATCGGCAGCGGCAGGCTCACCGTCTCGAACTGCACCCGCTGCTTCAGCCGATAGCCGGGCACGTACGTCGACACGCGCTTCACCATGTCCTGCACCGCAGCTTCCACCGCCGCGGTATCGGCCATCCTGGACAGGACGTACACGGTATCCCGCATCAGCAGGGGAGGATCAGCCGGGTTGAGCACGATGATGGCCTTGCCGACCGCCGCGCCCCCTACATTCTCGATGGCTCGCGACGTGGTCTCGGTGAACTCGTCGATGTTGGCGCGCGTACCGGGCCCGGCCGAGCGGCTGGCGATGGACGCGACGATCTCCGCGTAATGGACCTTGGCCACGGATGCGACCGCTGCGACCATCGGGATGGTGGCCTGGCCACCACAGGTGACCATGTTGACGTTGCGGGCGCCAAGGTGCGCTTCCAGGTTCACCGTCGGCACGCAGTACGGACCGATCGCCGCGGGGGTCAGGTCGATGACCCGGACGTCATCGCGTGCGGCACGCAGCAGCGCATCGTTGCGCACGTGCGCGGCCGCGGATGTCGCGTCGAACACGATATCGATGTCGGCGAACAGCGGCGAAGCGATCAGGCCTTCGACACCGTCGGCGATGGTAGGCACACCGAGCCGCGCAGCGCGTGCGAGTCCATCAGATGCCGGATCGATGCCGACCAGCGCACCCATCTGCAGGTGCTTGCCGTGGCGCATTACTTTGATCATCAGATCGGTCCCGATGTTGCCGGGCCCGATGATGGCGACTTTCAGGGTCATACCGCACTCCTGCAGGGGGAAGGAATTGGGGGGAGGGAAGCAACGCCGATCAGGTGGCCGGGCTATCAGGCGAAGTGGACTTCGGCACTGCCCAGGCTGCCGATGCGCACCCGCATGTGGTCGCCGCGCTGGACCGGCACCAGAGGCACCAACGCGCCGGACAGGATCACTTCACCCGCCTTCAGCGACGTGCCGAGGCGGCCCAGCGTGTTGGCCAGCCAGGCAACGCAGTTGACCGGCGAGCCCAGTGCGGCAGCCCCGGCGCCCGTGGCGACGACCTCGCCGTTCTTCTCCACCACCATGCCCAGCGTGCCCAGGTCCAGCCCGCGCGGTGGCACGCGCTTCTCACCCAGCACGAAGGCGGCGGCGGACGCGTTGTCGGCTACGGTATCGGTGATGCCGATGCGCCAGTCGCGGATGCGCGAGTCAACGATCTCGAAACACGCCGATATGGCCTCCGTCGCCGCCAGCACATCATGATGGGTGATGCCAGGACCCCGCAGGTCGTGCTTGAGATGGAAGGCGATCTCGCCTTCGGCGCGCGGGAGCAACAACCCATCCAGCGACAGCGTGCCGCCGTTGGCGATCTCCATGCGATCGGTCAGGAACCCGAAATCAGGCTGGTCCACCTTCAGCATGCGTTGCACCGCCATGCTGGTCGCGCCGATTTTCTTGCCCACCACGCGCTCGCCGTCGGCCATGCGCAGCTCCAGCAATGCACTGGAGATCGCATAGGCATCCTCCAGGCGCAGCTCCGGCACCCGCTCACTGAGTGGTTCCAGTGGCTGCCCCTTGCGCAGCGCGCGGTACAGCTGCGCGGCATGGTCGGCAATGCCGGCCGCATCCAGTGCTGGACTCATGATGCGCCTCCTTCGGGTGGATCGCTCTTCAACCTGTCACCTACCGCAAACCGCTGCGGCGGCACTTCGTTGACCATCACGCGGATGGTGTGCATCGGCGCACCGAGCTGTTCATGCGCGGCCCTCGCCACCGCACGGATGAAGGCCTGGACCCTGGCGTCGTCGCGGCCCTCCACCAGGGTTACCTGGATGATCGGCATGTCTGTCTCCTGTAATTGCGTTCAGGCAAGTTCCACGCCCTTGGTTTCTGGAAGGAACAGCCACACGATCAGTCCAGCCAGGGCAAAAAAGGCAGCGGTTGCGACCAGGCCACTGGCCACGCCGTATGAAGTGGCGAGGAAGCCGATCAGTGCCGGTGCGATGGCCGCGATCGCGCGGCCGCCGTTGTAGACGAAGCCCTGCGCGGTGGCCCGTACCGACGTGGGAAACATCTCCGCGAAGGTAGGAGCAAAGCCGCTGTAGAAGCCTGTACCGAAGTAGGCGACCACGATGCCGAATACCATCAGCAATGTGGGCGACTGGATGGTGGCGAATACCGGTACGGTCAGCGCCGAGGACAGGAAGAAGATCAGGAAGGCCTTCTTGCGCCCCAGGCGATCGGCGATGTAGCCGAACGTGACGAAACCGAGCGCCGCACCGACCTGCATGATGACGATCCACACCGTCGATTTCACAAGGTCCAGCCCCGGCCCACCCTCGCTGACCGGCGTGGCCAGATAAGTGGGAATCCAGGTGAACAGGCCCCAATAGCCGCACATCGCTGCCGTGGTGAAGGCAAGGCCGACCAGCGTGTTGCGGCGATGTGCCCCGAACAGCGAAGAAACGGTTTCGCCGAAACCAAGGCGGTGCTTCTGGTTGACCCAGATCTCCGGTTCCTTGACGTGACGGCGCACATAGAACGCCAGCAACGCGGGCAGCAGGCCGACTGCGAATACCCACCGCCAGCCAAGCGTAGGCACCACCACCGCAGCCACGATCGCCGCCGCCGCATAACCGGCTGCGAACGCGCTCTGTATCCACGCGAGCACCTTGCCGCGATGCTGCGCGGGCCATGTCTCGCTGACCAGCGCGGAGCCGGCCGACCACTCACCGCCAACACCCAGGCCGACAATCACCCGGAACAGGAGCAGCTGGCCAAGCGTGTCGGACAGGCCGCACAGCGCGGTACCTATCGAGTAACACACGATGCTGAGAATCATCGATTTCGCACGGCCCAGGCGATCGGCCAGGAAGCCGAACACCAGCCCGCCGCCGGCGGTCGCCAGCAATGTGGCGGACATCACCATGCCGGCCGCGGACTTGTCGAAGCCCAGGTCCGCGCTGACGTGCTTGATCACCATCGCGAACAACATCAGATCCATGATGTCCAGCGCCCAGCCCAGATAGGCCGAACGGAACGTGCCCCATTGCTGCGTGCTGGCACCCTGCCACCAGCGCTTGCCGACGATCTGCGACCCTGCCTGACTGCCTGCCATGGTTCCCCCTCCGGAATCTGTGGCGTGGATAACGACGTATCGCAATTCGATACATGCGTTCCAATATACACGCATCTTTCAAAAATAAAACATTTATTGTGCTCATGTATCGTTGTACGATACGAAAACCACACTAGAAGGCAGATTCCTCATGTCCATGCTCACCCTTCGCCTGATCGAAGATCGCCTTCCCGGAGGCTGCCCGCCGGTTTTTCTTCCTGCAAGGCCCCGCGCCATCTACGTCCGTAATGGTGGGATCAGCATCGAGGGCCCGCGGGAAGGACGTTATCTCGCATCTGGACAAGCAGATGTATCGCAGAACGAGACAACACTGCTATGTGGATCTGAGGACTCGATCATCTGGCGCTGGGAACTCTCCTCCACCGATCAGCCGGAACCCGCCCGGCTTCCCTCCGCCCCTGGGACCCAGAGCACGCTGAAGCTGTCGGCGGATATCGAGCTCGACACGGAATTCGAATGGCTGATGCGCTGTGACCGCGTGGATTTCCCGCCGGGTGGGGTCGCCCTCACTCATGTTCACCAAGGCCCGGGCATCCGGATCTGCCTGCATGGAGAGATCCGCATCGAGACACTCGGCAGGGTCCATGACCATCCTGCAGGAAACGCGTGGTTTGAACTCGGCCCGGAGCCTGTGCTGGCCCCCACCACGGAGCGGGAGCCGACCGCGTTCGTGCGATGCTTCCTGCTGCCCCGCGCACTCAAGGGCCGCAGCTCCATCCGCTACGTGCACCCGTCCGATGCCGCGGCACCCAAAGTCCAGCAATACCGGGTTTTCGCCGAGCGATACATAGATCTTCCCGAATGCCGCTGACGGTACGCTACCCTAGCCCGCCAAGCCTCCACTACGTGGTCAACCTGGATATCCATGCCCCGACAGAATCTGCCCGCGACCGACGAATCCCAGGCCACCACCCGTTCGCATTCTGCCCCGCCGCTCGCGACCGACGACGGTGACGGTCCCGGGCTGGGCGGACAGGGGTCAGCGGAACAGGGGCTGCCGACGGCAATCGTCTCCCTGAAAGTAATCGAAGCGCTTGCGGCCGCACCGACGGGGTTGGGGGTTACCCGCCTTGGGCAATTACTTGGCATGCCCAAGGCCCGCATTCATCGTCATCTGACCATGCTGCGCGAGCATGGTTATGTCGATCAGGACCCACGCAACAACCATTACCGCGTTGGCTGGCAGATGTTCCTGCTGGGCCGGGCCTGCACCAGCCGCTTCGATGTCATGTCGCTGGCCAAGCCGGTTCTGGAACGCCTGCGCGATGTGGTTGGCCAGACCGTTGTCATCTCCACGTACTCGGACGAGGAAGTGGTGGTGATCGACGTCCTGCGCGGCACCGCCCCCGTGGAAATCAGCCTGCGCTCAGGTACTCGTTTCCAGCACAACACGGTGGCGCAGGGCAAGATCGTGCTCGCGTTTGCACCCGATCGGGTCCGCCAGCGTTTTCTGGAGCAGCCACTGCACCCGAGCACACCACGCACCATCACCGATCCTGACCGCCTTCGCGCGGAAATCGAACTGGTCCGCCTGCGTGGCTGGGCGGATGCACCCGAGGAGCTGTATATCGGCGTCAATGCCTTGGCCGCTCCCCTGCGGCAGGCCAATGGCGAACTGTTCGGTACGGTCGCGATCATCGGCTCGATCCACTACCTGCCCAGCGCGCCAGACCCCGCCCATGTGCAGGCGCTGCTGGACGCCGCACGGGAAATTTCCACGCTGATGGGCAACAGCCACTGAGCGGGTGAAGGCCGGTCCCCCAGGGGCATGCCGCCCGTTGATCCCGCGCCGCCTATCCCTGCAACTGCGCGAAGAAACGCCGCGGTGCGCCATCGAACCCGCCGTTGGACATGAACACCACATGGTCGCCCGTGCGCACGCGCGCATGGAGCTGCGCCAGCAGGGCGTCGGTATCGGCAACGGCATGGGCGGAACCCCGCACGGCCGCGATGACACCCGCCGCGTCCCAGGCCAGTTCCGGCCGATGCAGGAAGACGACCTCGTCCGCCAGCTCCAGCGACGGCGCCAGCGCATCCGCATGCGCGCCCAACCGCATCGAATTGCTACGCGGTTCCATCGCCACCACGATCCGCGCCTCGCCGACCTTGGCACGCAGGCCCTCCAGCGTGGTCGCGATGGCCGTGGGGTGATGCGCGAAATCGTCGTAGACCGTGATGCCCCCCGCCTGGCCGATCACCTCCAGCCGCCGCTTCACGCTGCGGAAGCGCGACAGTGCCGGCAGCACCGCCGCAACGTCCACGCCGACCGCATGCGCGGCCGCCAGCGCGGCCAGTCCGTTCAGCACGTTGTGCCGTCCCAGCAGCGGCCATTCCACCTCGCCGAGGCGCTGGCCCTGGCGATGCACGGCGAAATGACTGCCATCAGGACGCAGCAGCTCGGCATGCCATTCCAGCGACGCGTCGAAGCCGAAGCGCTCCACCGGTGTCCAGCAGCCCATCGCCAGCACCTCGGCCAGCCGCGTGTCCTCGCCATTGACGATCAGCCGGCCACGCGCCGGCACCGTGCGCACCAGATGGTGGAACTGGCGCTGGATCGCCGCCACGTCCGGGAAGATGTCGGCATGGTCGTATTCCAGGTTGTTGAGGATGGCGACCAGCGGCCGGTAGTGGACGAACTTGCTGCGCTTGTCGAAGAACGCAGTGTCGTACTCATCGGCTTCGACCACGAACTCACGGCCCTGGCCCAGCCGCGCCGACACGCCGAAGTCCTCGGCCACGCCGCCGATCAGGAAGCCCGGCGAACGGCCGGCCGCTTCCAGCAGCCAGGTGAGGATGGTCGTGGTGGTGGTCTTGCCGTGCGTGCCGGCCACGGCCAGCGTGTCGCGGCCGGGCAGCACCTGTTCGCTGAGCCACTGGGCCCCGGAGGTGTAGCGCTGGCCGGCGTCGAGCACCGCTTCCACGGCCGGGTTGCCACGTGAAAGGGCGTTGCCCACCACCACCTGGTCGCTGCCGGCTGGCACGCTGTCGGCGCGATACCCCTGGTCCAGGCGGATGCCCAGCTGTTCCAGCTGGGTGGACATCGGCGGATAGATCGCCTGGTCGCTGCCGCTGACTCCATGGCCCAGTTCGCGTGCCAGTGCCGCCACGCCGCCCATGAAGGTGCCGGCGACTCCAAGGATATGTACGTTGCTCATGGCCTTCATTGTCACCGATCACCCGGCTCCGAGGGCAGCGCCGACGCACCAGGGTGAGATAAGTCCTACACACGCATTAGGGAAATCCTTCGCGTATGTAAGGAAAATCCCGATAGCAGTTATATATGAATACGTACAGAATCCGCTCTGCCAGCCGCAGTTCCCTACCGGTCCTACTCCCCAAGAGGCCATCCCCATGGGAGCTCACGCTGCGGAGCCCTGAGCAAGCTCGATCGCTGGCACTTACAGGAAAAGAGGCCTGGTCCATGGACCAGGCCTCTTTTTTTGCCTACGCCGCCTGCACCATCAACGCAGGGCGGTGGTGATGCGACCTTCCACTTCGTCCAGCTCGCCGACGCCGTCAACGCGGGCCAGGGTGCCTCGGCCGGCGTAGAAATCGACGACCGGTGCCGTCTGGTCGTTGTAGACCTGCAGCCGCTGGCGCACGGATTCGGGATTGTCATCGGCGCGCCCCTGCTCGGCAGCACGGCCGGCAATGCGCTGCACCAGCAATTCGGTCGGCACGTCCAGCTGCACCACCGCATCGAGCGGCTGCCCGATCTCTTCCAGCACGCCATCCAGCGCCTCGGCCTGGACCAGGTTGCGCGGGTAGCCATCCAGAATGAAGCCCTTGGCCACGTCGTCCTGCTTCAGGCGCGAACGCAGCATGCCCAGCAGGATCTCGTCGGATACCAGGTTACCGGCATCCATCACCGCCTTGGCCTGCTTGCCCAGGTCCGAACCGGCAGCGACTTCGGCGCGCAGCAGGTCGCCAGTGGAAATGTGGGCGATGCCGAGTTTTTCCTTCAGGCGGGTTGCCTGCGTCCCCTTGCCCGAACCGGGCGGCCCCAACAGAACCAATCGCATCAACGTGACTCCAACATGTTGAAAATCCAAAAGATGTCGCGTCCGGACGCACCGGTATCGCTGCACCGCAATACCCCCACTTTACCGCATCCGGGTAATGTCCCTGCAATGCCCTCCCCCGTGAACCGGAGTTTCCATGCGCCAAGGCACCCTGCTGTATGCCCAGTCCGGCGGCGTCACCGCCGTCATCAATGCGACCGCCTCGGCGGTGATCCAGGAAGCGCGTGCACGCGGCATCAAGGTACTGGCCGCGCGCAATGGCATCCTCGGCGCGCTGCGCGAGGACCTGATCGACACCTCGCGCGATTCCATCGCCGCCATCCGTGCCCTGGCGCATACGCCGGGCGGTGCATTCGGTTCGTGCCGCTACAAGCTCAAGTCGCTGGACCAGGACCGTGCCCGGTATGAGCGGCTGCTGCAGGTCCTGCAGGCGCACGACGTGCGCTGGTTCCTCTACAACGGCGGCAACGATTCAGCCGATACCGCCCTGAAGGTGTCCGAACTGGCCCGCGCCCACGGCCATGATCTCACCTGTATCGGCGTGCCCAAGACCATCGACAACGACCTGGCCGTTACCGACACCTGCCCCGGTTTCGGCTCGGCCGCCAAGTACACCGCGGTGTCGGTACGCGAGGCCGCACTGGACGTGGCGGCAATGGCCGAAACCTCCACACGGGTATTCATCTACGAGGCGATGGGCCGCCATGCGGGGTGGCTGGCGGCGGCGGCCGGACTTGCCGGCAATGGCGCGGACGAGGCGCCGCACCTGATCCTGTTGCCCGAGCGCGCCTACGATGAGGCAGCGTTCCTGACGCGGGTGAAGGCAGTGGTGGAGCGGGTCGGCTACTGCGTGGTGGTGGCCTCCGAAGGCATCGCTACCGCCGATGGTCGCTTCGTCGCTGACGCTGGCGGTGGCAAGGACTCGTTCGGCCATACCCAGCTGGGGGGCGTTGCCGCCCATCTTGCGGCTCGCGTGAAAGACCAGCTGGGCTTCAAGGTGCACTGGACGCTGCCGGATTACCTGCAGCGTTCGGCCCGCCACATCGCATCAAAGACGGACTGGGAACAGGCCCAGGCGGTCGGGCGGGCGGCGGTACGCATGGCGCTGGCGGGCCAGAACGGCGTAATGCCGGTCATCGTGCGCAGCAGCGACAGGCCGTATCGCTGGAAGATTGAAGCCACCCCGCTGGCGAAGATCGCCAACCACGAGAAGAAGATGCCCGCAGGCTTCATCCGCCGCGATGGCTTCGGGATCACCGACAAGGCACGTGCCTACCTGCAGCCGTTGATCCGGGGCGAAGCGCCGTTGCCCTATGGCCAGGATGGATTGCCGAAATATGTAACCCTGAAGAATGTGCCAGTGAAGAAAAAGCTTGAAGCCTTCGAGGCGTGATGACACGCGCTGGAGCCAGCCCATGACCGGTGGGCTGGCAGGCGCAGCCGATCC
>Ga0160467_100925_pt1 | contig 17301 bp, 17 predicted proteins | sample HID1972I_E11MG_FD_108221 | JGI IMG/M metagenome (GOLD analysis project Ga0160467, IMG submission 108221) | Enriched pill bug-associated microbial communities from UW Madison campus, WI, USA - HID1972I_E11 MG | ecosystem: Host-associated > Arthropoda: Insects > Digestive system > Unclassified ...
AAGCGCACGACAGCCTGGACGAGGTGGATGGCGACCTGCCGGAACTGGGCGTGCGCGATGCCTGCGCCGGCACGGAACGCGATCTGGAGCGTGCGCTGGCGACGTTGCCGCCGCGGGCCCGGGCCGTGCTGGTGCTGCACGACGTGGAAGGCTGGAAACACCATGAGATCGCCGCGCAGCTGCGGATGGCGGTCGGCAGTTCGAAGGCACAGCTTCATCGCGCGCGCGGCCTGCTGCGCGCGCGGCTGGGAGACATGACATGAACGATCATCGGGACCAGGGCCGGCCGGAGCCTGCCGGCAGGGATGTGCCATCGCACGACGAGGCCTTGCGGCAGCGGTTGCACGCGTTGCCGGCCTGCATGCCGGTTCCGCCGGACGGCTGGGACCGGCTGAAGGCGGCCTTGCCACCGCGCGAGGACGTCAGCGCGGCGTTGGCGGCCGCACCAGTGGCCAGGATCGCGCCGGCCAGCCGTCGCCGCCCGCGTCGCTGGGCGTGGCCGGTGGGGGGCGCGCTGGCCGCCGGCGTCGCACTGTATGCGGTGCTGCCGGCGGTGATGCAGTCCCGGCATCCGGCATCCATCGTGCCGACAACACTGCAGGTGCAGGCCAGCGCGATGACCGAAGAATACCGGCAGGCCATGGCCGCGCTGCCGCAACAGCGTGTGGCCGACTACCAGCCTGCGCTGGCCGAACTGGACCAGAGCGCGGTGCAGATCCGCGATGCGCTGGCGCAGGATCCACGCTCGTGGCATCTGCTTGAACAGCTGCAGCGTACCTACGCGCTGCGGCTTGAACTGACCCGGCAGGCGGCAATGGCTGCTACCGGCCTGACGACCTGAAGGAGCCAACCATGCGAATTTCCATCCTGTTGAGTGCCGCCCTGCTGCTGTCCGCCCCGGCCTGGGCGGATACCCGTGTCGATGATCGCCACGCGATCGCCAGCGGTGGCCGCATCGAGCTGAGCAACGTCGCCGGCAAGGTCACCGTTCGCGGCTGGGACCGCAACGATGTGCAGCTGACCGGCACCCTGTCCGATGGCCTGACGTTGAAGCCGGAGAAGAGTGCCAACCGCGTGCGCTGGGAGGTGGAATATCCACGGCGCAGCAACAACGGCGGGGCAACGCTGGAGCTGCGCGTGCCGCGAGGGGTGGAAGTGCAGCTGGGCACGGTCAGCGCCGATGTCGATATCGACGGCGTGGACGTGAAGCGCCTGCAGGCCAATACCGTAAGCGGCGATCTGCGCGCCGGCGGGCGCAGCGGCGAAACCGCGTTGACCACCGTCAGCGGCGACGTGCTGGCGCAACTGCAGACCGCGCGGCTGGATGCGCGGACAGTGAGCGGCAGCATCCGCGCCGGTGGCGGGGTGAGCGGCGATATCGGCGCGCAGAGTGTTTCCGGGCGGGTCGGCGTGGATGCAGGACGGACCCAGCGGCTGGCGGTGGAGACGGTATCGGGCAGCGTCGAACTGTCGGCCTCGGCACTGGCCCCAGGAGGCCGCATCAGCGCGCAGTCGGTGAGTGCCCCCATCGTGCTGCGGCTGCCCCGCACGGTGTCGGCACAGCTTTCGGTCAAGAGCTTCAGCGGTTCCATCGACAGCCAGGCGGGAACGGTGGAACGTCCGCGGCATGGGCCGGGAAGTTCGCTCGAAGCGCGGCTCGGGGCCGGCGACGGCGACATCAGCCTGCAGTCGCATTCCGGATCGGTGCGCGTGCGGCTGGACAGGTAAGGCACCAGGCCGGCCGCGGCGGCGTCGCCGCCGCGGTCGCCGGCGCGGTCAGCTGGCTTTCTTCAGCGACCAGGTGTTGCCAAGTACTTCGATCTTGCCGCCCGCCTTGCGGAATGCGGCCAGGTCGGCCGCAATGCTGCTGCTGTTGAGCATCGCGCTGGACGAGCCGCTCTTGCGCTCGTTGCGGATGGTGTTGCTGGCCTTGGCGGGGGTCTTTGCCTTGCGGGGCATGGGTGCTCCTTTCAGGGGGAAGGGGACGACCAGGCCGCAGCCTGGTGCTCGTAGTGCCGCCGCTCGCGGCGGCAGTCATCGCCGCCCATCTGGAACTGGCGGCAGATCGCGGGACGCTGCGCATAGATCGTGCAGCGCAGGTGATAAGGGTCGATGGCCGCGCACCAGCCTTCTTCGTTGTGCGCCATGCGACGGCCGCCATGGCCGTCGCTTTCCACCAACCAGATGGGGACGTCGTCCCCGGGCATCAACCACACGGGCAACCGGCAGCAGACCGCCTCACAACGGCGACAGTCGATGGGGGAGGCAGGGTGTACAGGTTGTAAGGCCTCGTGGGCCTCCGTGATGCCCAAGGATGGTCTCGATCGTGGCTCGGAACGTCTGCGCGGCCATGGCAGAGCCAGGAGCATGGCCGCAGGGACCCTGGACGGGTCGTCCGCGCATGTGGCTGGCACCGGTGGGACCGGTGCGGAGCGCGGGAGGAATGTCAAGCCGACGGAGTTTAACGCGGATCGCGCCTGGATATGTTAATGAGCGCTGGCGGCGTGGCCGCCGGCCGCCGCCAGGGCCAGGCCCTGCACCACGCCGAACGAAGCATCGCCATGGACCTGGCGTGCGTCCGGGAAGGCCTCGGCGGCGGCCTGGCGCAGGTAGCCGGCACGCGACATGCCGCCGGTCAGGAATACCGCATCGGGCATCGCGCCGATGTCGTCGCGGACCTGCGCCAGCAGGTCGCGCAGCTGCCCCAGGTAGTTGTCGGCGACCTGGCCCAGGCCGGCTGCGGATGTATCGGCCTGCAATCCCGCTTCGATGAACGGCAGGGTGCTGGCATGGCCCGGTGCGCTGCTGAGCGCGATCTTGGCGCGTTCCACCTCGCGGTACAGGCGCGCGGTGTTGCCGGTGTCCTGCAAGGCCTGCAGGCGGCGTCCCCAGGGGTCCTCGACATGGTCGTAGCGGTGCTGGCGGAAGTCACGCTGGCGTGTCATGTCCTGCACGGTGGCCGCTTCCACGTAATGGTGGGCGGGCACCCGGGTGGAGCCGCGGCCGAACAGCGGCATGTAGGCGGCCAGGCTGAGCGCGAGATCGATGTCGGTGCCGCCACGGGCGATGCCCCAGGCGCGGTGGATGCGGGGCGGTTCATCGCCGCCGACGCGCGCGTGGGCGATGTCGGTGGTGCCGCCGCCGATGTCGACGATCACCGCATCGTGGGCCTGGTCGCTGGTGGCGTGGTAATGCATGGCCGCGGCCGCCGGCTCTTCCATGAAATCCACGTGGTCGAAGCCTGCGGCCAGTGCCGCTTCGCGCAGGATATCCAGCGCCTGGGCATTGCCTGCCTCGCCGATGGAGCTGCGGAACTGCACCGGTCGGCCCAGCAGCGCTTCGCGTACCACCATGCCCAGCTGCGCGCTGGCGGTCAGGCGGATGTGTTCCAGGATATGAGTGGCGATGCCGGTGATGGTCTGCCGCGCACGCGGGTGCAGGTTGTAGCCGAGCATGGATTTCGGGCTCTGCACCAGGTTGCCTTCGTTCTCCTCGAAATAGGCTTCCAGCGCGGCATCGCCATAAAGCGCGTTCTGCAGCAGCTGGCTGGAGCTGCGCGGCTCGGCCATGCGTGCTTCCATCCATTGGCGGCGCAGCACGCGCAGCGCGTCGCGGCGCAGGGCCTGGACGGTGCGTGGCTGGCCGGCTGCGCGGGCTTCGCGCGTGCCGCGTTCGATCATCTGCTGCAGTTCGTGTTCCTGGGCCGGATCGGGCTGGAAATCGCCCGGATCCTGCATGATGCCGGGGAAGTAGACCGTGGTGCGGAACTGCTCGGCATCACCGAAGCGGATGGGTTCCAGCCGCCCATCGCGGACCACGGCCGCGGCCGAATTGCTGGTGCCGAAGTCGATGCCCAGGCGCATGCTGAAGGTTCCGGTGGTCCGAGGGCCGCGCACTGTAACCCATAACGCCGGGGGCCGGCTGGATCGGCTCCACGGCGATCTGCCAGGGGGTCATGGGGCGGCCCCGGCGCGCCTCCCGGTTACACTATGGGCTGTCGAAATCCTGCAAGGTCCTGTCATGTCCGCTGTTCCCGCCTGTCCGCAATGCACCCTGGAAAACACCTATGCCGACGGGGCGCTGATGATCTGCGCGGACTGTGGCTTCGAATGGACGGCCGAGGAGGGCGGCACCAGCGGCGTGGTGGTGCGCGACAGCAACGGCAACGTGCTGGCGGCCGGCGACACCGTCACCGTGATCAAGGACCTGAAGGTGAAGGGTTCGTCCATCCCGCTCAAGCAGGGCACGGTGATCCGCAACATCCGCCTGGTTGAAGACGATGCCGAGCATATCGAAGGCAACTCGGACAAGATCAAGGGGCTGGTGCTGAAGACCTGCTTCCTGAAGAAGGCCTGACCCCGGGCCGTTTCACCGGCCGACTCGCGCGCTGGCCTGCCGCAGGCGCCAGCGTTGCAGGCTGTCCAGCTTGTCCTGGTAACGCGCCTGCGATGAAGCGCCGCCCAGCTCGAGCGCACGCCGCAGCTGCACATCCGCCTGTCCTGGCTGGCCGTCCAGGAAATAGGCGCGCGCCAGGGCGAAATGGAACTGGTGCGCGCTGCCGTACAGGCGCACGGCACGGCGATAGGAGCGGATGGCGCGCGCCATGTCGCCGTTGCGCTCTGCCTGCGAACCCAGCATGTACTGCACGAATGGATCGCCCTGGCGCACGTTCTGCAGCCGCTGCTGCAGGCGTGCCGCCTGGCGTGTGTCGCCCAGGCGCAGCAGCAGCGCGCTGGCGTTGGCCAGTGTAGGCGCGTGCCGCGGCGAGATGCGCAGCGCGGCCGTGTAACGTTCGAGGGCCTGTTGCAGGCGGCCCTGGCGGGCCTCCAGCACGCCCAGGTTGTTCAGCGTGGCGGTGAATGCCGGGTCCTGCTGCAGGGCGGCACCGAATGCCGCGCGTGCCTGGGCCAGCTCACCGGCTTCCATGTGCGCTGCGCCGCGGTTGTTGTAGAAGTGGGCGAGTGCCCGCGCGTCGCTGATCGGACGCGGCCCCTGGCGGTCATAGAGCACGTTGCGGTCCAGGTCGACGGTGCCCGCGCGCCCGTTGACCTCGATGCCGGCGTTGACGTGGCCGATGCTGTAGAGCGCGCCGGCATCCTGGTACCAGGATGCCACCCGTTCCACCTCCTGCACCCGTGCCTGGATGCCGGCGGCGCGCGCCAGGGTGACGAACAACAACGTGAAGGACAGGCAGTTGGCACGGCGATGCTGCCAGGTTTCGGCAACGGTGTAGGTGGCATCGGCGTCGTACTGCAGGTCCATGCCGTTGCGATCGAAGATCATCTCCACCAGCCGCTGCAGCCGGTCCTCGCGCCCGCTTGCCGGCGCGATCACGCGATCGTGCAGCAGGGTGGAAAGCGCGGGCGGGATGGCCAGCACCTGCTGCGGCGATGGTGGCAGGGACACATGGGCGGCGATGGTCGGTTCCACCGCGGGCAACGGCAGCGTGGCCGCCTGTGCACCTGCCTGCGCACAGGGAACCGCGGCCAGCAGGACGAGCAGCATCACGCGCGACATCGGCATCTTCCTCACGGCGGGCCTGCGACGAAGCGAGTCTAGCGCCGGTGCCGCCTGCCGCCGTACCGCTGGTCGGACATGCGTGGTGATCCACAGGCGATGTGGACGATGTCGCGACAAAGCTGTGCATAAGCAGGTGCGGGCGTTGTGGCGCAAGCGTCGTGAAGTGCTGGTGAAATATTCGCCAGCGCTTGCGCGGTAGCGGGTGGAGCGCGATGCTGGAGAAATGGATTTCCAGCCTGTCCCGTTGCCCGCCGGCCAGTGGGAGGCCCTGCAGGCCTGCTACGCCACGCCCCCGCGCGCGTACCACCACTTCGGTCATGTACGCGCCCTGCTGCAGCATTGCCAATGGGTGGCCGAACACTCGGGCTGGTGGCAGCCACGCGAGGTCTTCCTGGCCGTGCTGTACCACGATGCCATCTACGAAAGCGGCCGCAAGGACAACGAGATGCGTTCGGCGGAACTGGCGGCGAAGGAGATCGCACGCTGGCTGCCCGACGCCGGCATCGACGTGGCGCGCGTGCGCGAGCTGATCCTGCTGACCGCGCGCCACGGCACGCTGCAGCCCTGCGACGTGGACGAGGAAGCCGCCCTGTTCCTGGACTGCGACATGGCCATCATCGGCGCGCCAGCCGACGTGTTCGATGCCTACGACGACGGCGTGGCCGAAGAGTATGCCGGCAGCGTGCCGGGCTTCCTGTACCGGGCCGGTCGCCGGCGCTTCCTGCGCAACCTGCTGCGCCAGCCGCGCATCTTCCTCAGTGATCTCTTCCATCGCCATTTCGATGCGCTGGCGCGCGCGAACCTTCGGCGCAGGCTGGAGGGCTGAGGCAGGCTCTGGCTACACTGGCGCCATCTTCTGCAGGCGTGCATGCGTGTCCGATCCCGATCCCCGTCCGATTCCGCCGGAAGAACCCGGTCCCAACGAATGCTGCGGAAGCGGCTGCCCGCTGTGCGTGCTGGATCTGTACAGCGATGAACTGCAGCGTTACCGCGAAGCGCTGAAGGCCTGGCAGGCGCGGCATCCTGGCGAGGGTGCGGCATGAGCGGAAGCACCACGCGCGGCCTGCGCTGGTCCAGCGGAATCGCGCTGGCGGCGCTGGCCTCGTTCCTGGTCATCGCCACATGGACGCAGTTCCTGCGCGAGGACCTGGACTGGATACAGGCGACGCTGAGCCTGTACCTGCAGGGACCGGGGGGGCTGGCACTGCGCGGTGCCTACTGCCTGCTGGCGCTGGCGATCATCGTGCTGGGCATGGCGCTGTACCGTCACAGCGTGGGACCGCGTCGCAGCGCCGCCGCGCCGCTGCTGTTCGCCTGGGCGGCGCTGGGATTGATGGGTGTCGCGGTCGGCGACAGCTGGCTGCCCGGATGGGCTCCGCTCGCCTGGCCGCTGGTGCACGGCGTGGCGGCGATCACCGCATTCCTCTGCGCCAGCGTCGCGATGCTGCTGCAGGCCTGGTACCTGCGCCGCGAACCGGGCTGGCAGGCGGCGGGACGACTGTTGTGGTGGTGGGCGTGGCTGGCCTTCGTGCTGCTGTGGATGCATGTCCTCTGGCGCGGGCCACCGCGCGGGGCGGGACAGAAACTGGTCATCCTGGTCATCGTCGGCTGGCTGCTGTGGCTGGCGTGCAGCGCCTGGTTGCGCAGCCGCCATCGCGTGCCGTATCAGAGCCGATGATCCCGTAGCACGGCAGCATCGCGCAGGCGTATCGTGGCTGGATTGCCCGTGACGATGGAGAGGTGCATGCGGTTTGCCGGACGTTGCCTGCGGATGTTGCCGATCATCGTCGCGATGATGCTGGCGATGCCTGCCATGGCCAGTATCCTGCGGGTGGACCACGGGCGCTTCCACCAGGTGCCGGTGCACCAGCCCGACGGTCCGGCGCAGCGTGTGGTGATCTGGTTTCATGCGGATGGTCACGGCACGTTGGCGAGCGATGATGCCGTCGAGGCGCTGCGCCGCGAAGGTGCCCTGGTAGTGGACGTGGACATCGCGCACCTGCACGCGGCCCTGCAGCGCGAAGGCAACATCGACTGCGCGTTCGGTGCCGGCGACGTGGAGAATTTCTCCCGCTGGCTGCAGGCCTACCTGCACCTGCCGGGATATCGCCTGCCGCTGCTGGGTGGTGAGGGCGAAGGCGCGGTGCTTGCGCATGCGGTGGCGGCGCAGGCAGGGCCCGGAACCTTCGCCGGACTGTTGACCACGGAATTCTGCCCGCGTGCACCGTCGCAACGGATGGTGTGCGGCCCGCATGCGATGGTCGGCCGTCCGGAGCCGGCAGCGCTGCCGGTGCCCTGGCTGGTGGCTGAAGACGGCGGACGCTGCGCTGCCACGGCGGCACCGTTCCTGCAGGCGGCCAGCAGCGCACGATCATTCCGGCGCAGCGCGGCGGGCGATGCAGTGCCCGGCCTGGTCGCTGCCGCGCGGGTGATGGGCGATGCGCCTGGCATCGACATCGCGCCGCCACCGGAGGCGTTGCAGGGGTTGCCGGTGGTGGAAGTGCCGGCTGCGCGGCCGGGCGACACGCTGGCGATCTTCATGTCCGGCGATGGCGGCTGGGCCGGGCTGGACAAGGATGTGGCCGCAGCGTTGGCCGCGCAGGGCGTCGCCGTGGTCGGCGTCGATTCGCTGCGTTATTTCTGGAGCGCGCGCACCCCCGAAAGCGTTGCGGCGGACCTTGCGCGCATCGCGACGCATTACCGCCGGCAGTGGCAGAGACCGCGGCTGCTGTTGATCGGTTTCTCGCAGGGGGCGGATGTGTTGCCGGCCAGCATCAACCGTCTCGATCCGGCGATGCGCGCACAGGTGGACCTGATCGCTTTGCTGTCGGTCGGCCGCCGCGCGGATTTCGAGTTCCACGTCAGCAACTGGCTGGGCGGTGGCGATGATGGCCTGCCGATCGCGCCGGAAGTGGCGCGTTTGCCGGCGGCCAGGGTTCTCTGCCTGTACGGAAGGAACGATGCCGATGCGCTCTGCCCGGATCTTCCGGGCAATGGTGGCGTGCGGCGCATCGAGCTGCCCGGCGACCACCATTTCAACGGCGACCACGACCGCCTGGCGCGGGAAATCCTGGCGGCAGCACCGCGCTGATGGCCGTGCCTGCAGGTGCGCCGCCATCACGTTGGATGGCGCGGCTCCAGCGAGATCAGGCGCGTGGCATCCAGCAGCGCGGCAGGCAGATGCATGCCGCCAGGGGCGGCCAGGTAACGCGGCCGCCATTGCGGCGCGAACTTGGACTTGAAGCGGCGCAGGCCGCTGAATCCATAGAACCGTTCGCCATGCCGGACGACCAGGCCGGCGACACGGTTCCAGCGTCCGGCCAGGCGATGCTCGGCCAGTCCGGAAAGCGGCGCCATGCCCAGCGAAAAACGCAGGTCGCCCTGCGCGCGGCCCCACAGGAACAGCTCGATGAACAGGAAATCCATCGTGCCCTTGGGCGCGTCCGGCAGGTGCCGCATCAGGTCCACCGACAGTTCATGGCCGGCCGGTGCGCGCCACAGGTTGGCGAAGGCCACGATGCGTCCTTCCGCTTCGACCACCGCCATCGGAAAACGCGCCAGGTAGGTGGCATCGAAGCTGCCCAGCGAGAATCCCTTCTCCTCGCCGGCCTTGTCTTCCAGCCAGGCGCTGGAGATCGCGGCCAGTTCCGGCAACAGCGCCGGGACCTCGCCCGCCGGCACCACCCGGAACGCCAGGCCACTGCGCCTGCCGCGATTCCATGCCTGGCGCAGGTCCGCGCGCTCGCCTCCTTCCAGGCCGAAATCCTGCAGCGGCACCATGGCTTCCTCGCCCAGCTTGACCAGCCCCAGGCCCAGGTCCAGATAGGTCTGCCAGTACGCTTCGCCGACCTGGTAGAACACCGGGCGCAGGCCCAGCCGGTCGGCTTCCTCGCGGAAACGCCAGATCAGCGCGCGTGCGACCTGCGGCGGGCCGACCGGATCGCCCATGGCGATCAGCGATCCGCCATGGCGCTGCATCATCACGAAGCCCAGGCCCTGCTCATCGCGCAGCACGGCCTTGTCCGCGACAAGCACCAGGCAGGCCTGGGTATCGTGCGCCGATGCAAGGATGGGAGCGAGTGCCTGCAGCGTGGCTTCATCGGCCGCCGGCAAGGGGCCGCGCGTGCTGTGCAGCAGGCGGCCGAGGCCGAAGATGGCGACCGCCAGGGCGACCAGCAGCAGCGCCCGCAGCGCGCGCGGCGCATTGCCGGACAGGGCGAACTGCCACCACAGTTCGTGCTGGTATTCGACGTGGCTGTAGACGAAGAACAACAGCCATACCACGGCCACCAGCACCAGTCCGAGGTTGCGGATCCATGCCCAGGACCAGGCCTGGTCCAGCAGCGCACCTTCGCGGTAGAACTCCCGACGCGCAGCCCACAGCGCGCCAGCCACCAGCAGGGTCGCCAGGGTGATCGGCATCTGCCCGCCGCGCAACCAGATCGGCAGGGGCGCGGCCAGGCAGACCACCAGCGCCAGCATCCACGCAGCGTGGCTGCGCCGGGCCAGTGCCTGGCCGATCAACAGCAGCATCGCCCCGGCCAGGCTGCCCAGCAGGTGCGAGGTTTCCAGCAGCGGCAGGGAGGCGCTGGGCAGATGGCGGTGGGTCGCCGGCAGGGTGCCGTCCAGCAGCAGTGCGGCGCCCACGCTGAAAGCAGCCAGCGCGAGGATGTTGGGCAGCCACGGACGCAGTGTCTTCCAGCCCGTCCGCGTCGCGCCCGCGCCGATGCGCAGCGGCCGGCGCAGGGAGGGGGCCAGTGCCAGTACGGTGGCCAGCAACAGCGGCAGCACGTAATACGTCACCCGGTACACCAGCGCGGCCGCCAGCACCGCGCCGGGCGCGACCTGTGGCAGCAGCGCAAGCAGGCTCCATTCGAACACGCCCAGTCCCGCCGGCACGGTGGAGACCAGTCCCGCCAGCACCGCCACCAGGTACAGGCCGACGAAGCCGGCCAGGCCGGTCGGCGTGGATGCAGGCAACAGCACATAGAAGGCTGCGCTGGCGAGCACCAGTTCGACAATGCTCAATGCGGTGACGGCCAGCATGGTGCGGCGGTCCGGCAGCCACAGCGGGTGCCCGTACACGGAGAATCGGCGGCCATGGCGGCCCACCAGCAGCACGGTCGCCGCATAGCCCACCAGCAGCAACAGGCCGCACAGGCGCAGCAATCCATCGTGCACCGGCAGTGCCCGTGCGGCGGCGGCGGGTTCCAGGCACAGGGCCGCGCCGAGCAGTACCCAGGCACCGAACACGAAGCCCAGCGTGCTCATCAGCACCACCTGTCCGATCTGCGCCAGGTCCAGGCCAGCGCTGCGATAGCCGCGCACCCGCACCGCGCCGCCGGTGAGCGCGGCAAAGCCGACGGTCTGCCCCAGCGCATGGGCGAGGAAGGCGGTGATGCCCACGCGCACGGCCGGCACGTGGACGCCGCTGCGGCGCAGCCCGATGGCATCGAAGCCCACCAGGCAGGCGTAACTGGCCAGCCCGAGCAGCACGGCCAGCAGCAGCTGCCCGCCGCCGAAGCCCTGCAACGCCTGGCGTACGGAGCGGTAGCCGTGCTCATCGAATGCCCCCGCCAGGCCATGCAGCGCCAGTGCCAGCACCAGCAGCGGAAGCACGATGGTCAGGACGCGCCTGGGGCGCTGGCCGGAAGAAACTGGCACGGCGGAATCGGTCATCTGAAGGACGGGCAGTGCACCGTGGGCGGCGCGGGTGTGAGAATCGTGCGCCGCTGCCGGGTGCTTGGCTAGAGGGCCGCACGAAGGACGTTGCACTGGCGTTCCTGCTGGCCGGTTGCGCACGGAGGCGCCGGGTGGGGGAGAATGGAGGCCTGTCCCCTGATGAGGAGTCCACGTCCATGATGGAACGTTTCGATGTCGGTCCGCGCATGTCCGAGATGACCGTGCATAACAAGGTCGCCTACCTGTCCGGCCAGATCCCGGAAGACACCAGCCAGGACATCGTCGGTCAGACCCGGCAGGTGCTGGAGGAAATCGACAAGCTGCTTGGACTGGCGGCCAGCGACAAGCAGCACGTGCTGCGGGCGGAGATCTACCTGGCGGACATGGCCGATTTCGACGGCATGAACGAAGCGTGGGACGAGTGGGTGGTAACCGGCATGACCCCGGCGCGTGCGACGGTGGAAGCGAAGCTGGCGCAGGCGGACTGGAAGGTGGAGATCGTGGTCACCGCTGCGGTGCCGTAAGCCAGGAACATGCCGGCTGCGCCTGCCGGGTAGCGCCGGCCCATGGTCGGCTGCTTCCAATGCAGCAGGACATGAAGAGAAACCAGCCGACCGTGGGTCGGCTCTACCTCGTCGGTAGCAGTTCGATGCAGTCCACCGGGCACGGTGGAATGCACAGCTCGCAGCCCGTGCACAGGTCGGCGATCACCGTGTGCATGTACTTCGCACCGCCCACTATCGCGTCCACCGGGCACGCCTGGATGCACTTGGTGCAGCCAATGCAATCGGCCTCCACCACCACCGCCACCTGGGGTGGCTTGTGCGTGCCACGCGCGCGATCGTAGGGAACCGCCGGAACGCCCAGCACCTGCGCCAATGCGCGTGCACCGGCATCGCCTCCCGGCGGGCAGCGTTCCACGCCCGCCTCACGGCGCGCCATCGCCGCCGCATACGGACGACAGCCGTCGTAGCCGCACTGGCCACATTGGGTCTGCGGCAACAGGCGGTCCAGGCGTTCGACCAGCGGAGGAAGCATCGTACTCATGCGTGGCGGTGGCTGCGCAGGGCGTTCATGGGGCCAGGAGCCTGCCGCGATACCAGCGCTCATGGGCCAGTGCCAGCATCGGTCTGTCCTCGCGGCTGTCGCCATAGGCGTGGATGCGTGTATAGCGCGACAGATCGAAACGGCGGCGGACGTGCTGCACTTTCCGGCGGCCGCAGTCGCCGCCCGCATAACGGCCCGTCAGTCGGCCATCGCGTGTTTCCAGCTGGTTGCAGATCAGCTGCAGGCCAAGCGGCTCGCACCAGGGGCGCAGATACAGGTCCACCGACGCCGAAACGATGGCGACCGTATGCCCCTGCGACTGATGCCAGCGGATCTGCTCAAGCATCTCCGGCCGCATCATCCCTGGCAGCGCATCGCGGGCATAACCGGCGGCCAGCGACGTGATGTCGTCGGCATGGCGGCCAGTGAACACCAGCCGGGTGACCCGCGCGCGCAGGCGTTCGGCGCTGATCAGGCGCAACCGGTAAGCCGCCAGCCAGGGCCCCACCGTCCACCAGGCGCGACTGCGCTGTTCCGGCGTGGCCACGCGTCGCAGGAAGCGGCTGTAGGTATCGCCCAGCGTGACGGTGTGGTCGAAGTCGAACAGCGCCAGTTCCATCGCGGGTCTGCCTTCGGTGGCGGTGGACGGCAGGTCAGCGGACCGGCATGCCCGGCAGTGCGCTGCTGTCGGCATCCAGCAGGGCCAGCGCTCCGCCGTCGAAACCGGCCGACAGGATCATGCCTTCGCTCAGGCCGAAGCGCATCTTGCGCGGCGCCAGGTTGGCGATGAACACCACGGTGCGGCCGACCAGCCTTTCCGGTTCGCCATAGCTGGCGCGGATGCCGGAAAAGATCTGCCGCGTGCCCAGTTCGCCGGCATCCAGCTCGAAGCGCAGCAGCTTGTCCGAGCCCTCCACGAATTCGCAGGCGATCACCTTGCCGATGCGCAGGTCGAGCCTGGCGAAATCGTCGATGCCGATGTATGCCGGCGTGTTGGCGCTGCTGGCCTCATCCTTGGCCGGTGCGGCGGGCGTGGGCGCCTCGGCCCTGGCGACGGGCGCGGGGGGTGCGGGCTGCAGGGTGTCCCTGGAGGCGTCGGTCATGGCGTCGATCTTCTTCGGGTCTATACGGGTGAAAAGAGGGATGTAGTCGTTGATGCGATGGCCGAGCAGCGGTTGCGCCAGCGCGGTCCAGTCGTCGACCTGCGCGGCGAGGAAGGCTTCGGCCTGCGCGGTGGTGGCCGGCAGCACCGGCTTGAGCGCGGTCACCAGCACGCGGAACAGGTTCAGGCCCTGGGTGCATGCCGCCTGCAGCTGTGCGTCGGCACCTTCCTGTTTGGCGATGACCCAGGGCTTGACGTCGTCGATGTAACGATTGGCCTCGTCGGCAAGGGCCATGGTCTGGCGGATGGCCGCTGCCGGGTCGTTGCGTTCGTAGGCTTCGCGGATGGGCGCAAGCGCATCGACGAAGCGCTGGTACTGCTCGGCATCGGGTAGCTGCGCGGCCAGCAGGCCGTCGAAACGCTTGCTGATGAAGCCGGCGCAGCGGCTGGCCAGGTTGACGAACTTGCCCACCAGGTCTGCGTTGACGCGTGCGACGAAATCGCCGAGGTTGAGGTCCAGGTCATCGACGCCGCCCGAGGATTTGGCCGCGAAGTAATAACGCAGGGCTTCCGGCTCCAGGCCGGCATCCAGGAACGTCTGTGCCATCACGAAGGTGCCGCGCGACTTGCTCATCTTCGCGCCATCCACGGTCAGGTAGCCGTTGACGTGCAACCGGGTTGGCGCGCGGTGGCCGGTGCCGTGCAGCACCGCCGGCCAGAACAGGCCGTGGAAATTGACGATGTCCTTGCCGATGAAATGGTGCAGCTCGGTCGCGGTGCCGGCGCGCAGGTGCGCGTCGAAATCCTCGCCGGTCTTCGCGCACAGCGTCTGGAAACTGGACAGGTAGCCGATCGGCGCATCCAGCCACACATAGAAATACTTGCCGGGGTGGCCGGGAATCTGGAAACCGAAGTACGGCGCATCGCGCGAGATGTCCCAGGCGCGCAGGCCGCCATCGGCGTCCAGCCATTCCATCAGCTTGGCCTTGACGCCGGGCAGGGCGACATCGCCGGCCAGCCATTGGCGCAGGAACGATTCGAAGCGGCCGACCTCGAAGAAGAAGTGCTCCGAATCGCGGATTTCCGGCGTGGCGCCGGAGATCGCCGATTTCGGCTCCTTCAGTTCGGTCGGGCCGTAGGTGGCGCCGCAGACCTCGCAGTTGTCGCCATATTGGTCGGCGCTGCCGCAGTTCGGGCAGATGCCCTTGATGTAGCGGTCGGGCAGGAACATGCCCTTGGCCGGGTCGTAGAACTGCGCGACCGAGCGCCGGGCGATGTGGCCTTCGGCTTCCAGCTTCAGGTAGAAGGCTTCAGTCAGCGCACGGTTGGCGGCCGAATTGGTCGAATCGTAATGGTCGAAGGCGACGCCGAACGCGGCGAAATCGCGCTCATGGCTGGCCTGGATGTTGGCGATGAAGGCCTCTGGGGTGACCCCGGCCTTTTCCGCCGCCAGCATGATCGGCGTGCCATGGGTATCGTCGGCGCACACGAACCAGGCGGTACCGCCGCTCATTCGCCGCGCGCGCACCCAGATGTCGGCCTGGATGTAGCCCACCAGGTGGCCCAGGTGCAGGGGGCCGTTGGCGTAGGGCAGGGCGGTGGTGACGAGCGCGGTTCGGGTCATGGTCGCGGGGTGCTGCGGGGGAATCAGGGATTATCGCATGACCCCATGCCGGCCGCCGCGCAGCGGGGACCGGAAACGCGGAACCCGGCCGCAGCCGGGTTCGTTGTCAGGCACTGGGCGGCGGGATCATTCGCGCTGCCAGGTCTGCGCACGGCAGATGAAGGCCACGCAGCCGGACACGTCCAGCCTGGCGCCGCCCTGCTGAAGCTTCATCTTCGACTTGTAGGTCTTGCCGTTGGCCGGATCCAGGATGGTGCCACCGGACCAGCTGCTGGCGCCGTCGGATTTCAGGTTCCAGAGGATGGTCATGCCCTTGATCGGCTTGCCCTTGTTGGCGCCCTGGCAGTCGTTGCAGACAGGGTTCGGGCCCTTGTCCGACTGCAGGATGTCCACCACCTTGCCGGACAGCGTGCCGTTGGCGGCCTGGCTGATCTCCACGATCGACTTCACCTTGCCGGTCTTGTCGTCGATGGTCTTCCAGCGGCCCACGGCCGAGTCGGCCGCCTGCGCGGACAGCGCGGCCATGCACAGCGGCAGCGCCAGCAACAGGGTCTTGAAGGTCTTGCGCATGGTCCCCTCCCAGGGCATTGAGGTGTCGATGCCAGCGACGTCGCCGGCCTGTGCGGACTGTATACCCATTCGGCGGGGTATGGGGCAAGCGGTAGCGCGTGATGGCGGTTGCGGGCTCCACCGCGGTTGATGATGACGCCATGCCGGCCGCCTTCGGAGCGACGCGTTGCCGCGTAGTGCCGGGCTCTGCCCGGCAACGTCCGTTACCGTGATGCCGGGCACGCCGATCACGGAATTTCGTACAGCTCCAGCGGCAAGCCATCCGGATCGGCGAAGAAGGTGAACCGGCGACCGGTATGTTCGTCCACGCGGATCGGCTCACAGACCACGCCATGGCGGGCCAGGTGCGCGATGAACGGGTCCAGCGCGGTGATGCGGAAGGCCAGGTGGCGCAACCCCTGGGCCTCCGGATGACTTGGTCGCGGCGGTGGCGAGGGAAACGAGAAGAGTTCCAGCTGGCCGCCATCGGGCAACGCCAGATCGAGCTTCCACGAATCGCGTGCCGCCCGGTGATGCTCGGCCAGTACCGCCAGGCCGAGCACCTCGACGTAGAACGCCCGCGAACGGGAGTAATCGCTGCAGATCAGGGCGACATGGTGGATACCTTGCAGGGCGGGCGTCATCTGGGCGGCGGTCATGGGCAGGTGGGCATCATCGCAGATCGCACGTAAGGCCATGCGTATGGGATTGATCGGCTGGACGCAAAAACGAAAGTCGAAGCGTGTGCCGTTCGTCATGCTGCGGGTCCGCAACAGATCAATCCAGGAGCAGGTCGATGCCACCTTCAACGACCATAGGCCCCGCGCAACCGCATTGGAAGGTTACTGCCACAGCACGTGCCGGGAAGCCTGAGTGCGGCGACAGCGGCGGAATTCCAGCCGTCTGCAATGGCAGGATTCTCCAGCACAGGTCATGGGAGCACGGTAGCCTCACGCGGCAGATCATTGCCGATGCGCGGGCACGTACGCGTAACAGCGCGTCCCCGGACATCAGGTGGGCGCAGCCTTCCCGCGTTTCCTGTCTTGCCCAGCGCCAGCAAGAGGAATGGAAACGGTTTGTTGCCGATGCCAACCACGCGCGGCTGGGTGGATGCACGGGCACGCGGGCGGCTGAGGCCGGTGTCGTATGTGAGCACAATATCAGCGTCAAGGCATTTCTTGCCTTCAAGAAAACGCCCGCAACAGCCGAGGTGGGTGGAGATGTCCACGAGCTGTCGAAGAATAGCCGCGCAGCATCCACGGACCCTGTACGGGGTCCAGCCTGCAGCCGGGAGACACTGGCACCGGATGCCAGTCGCTGGCCGGCCCACCTTGATACGCCCGATAAGCAGCAGGCGCACATCGAATACTTGCGCACCGTCTACCGGGGCGAGGCGAAGCCTACGCCACTCGCTACCCGGTGGACCGAAGACGATCAGCCCGGCCGTGCCGCCGGGGACACGGTTCCCGATGCCAGGGATGTTATTTCGGATATTCCCGATTCGTGGATCGATGACAAGGAGGAATGCGTCTTCCTGCAGGGTGAGCGTCGCGCAGAAGTGGTGCAGGAGGGATCCGAGGATGATTGGGCGCCTCAGGGCGTCGGCTTTGTCGCAACGGTTGATGACGTTTACGCTGAGGTCTCATCGCCGCGGCTTCGCATGGAAGAGGCTTCATGCCAGGCCAACGAAGCGCTGGCAAACACGCCTGAGCCAGCAGCCAAGAAGAGCCGGAAGGTCCAGTTCCATCAATATGAAGTCGTAAAGGAATTCGAAGGA
>Ga0160467_100926_pt1 | contig 17243 bp, 12 predicted proteins | sample HID1972I_E11MG_FD_108221 | JGI IMG/M metagenome (GOLD analysis project Ga0160467, IMG submission 108221) | Enriched pill bug-associated microbial communities from UW Madison campus, WI, USA - HID1972I_E11 MG | ecosystem: Host-associated > Arthropoda: Insects > Digestive system > Unclassified ...
AAAGTTTTTCAAGAAAGTCGGCGCCTTCCTGCGCCAGACCTGGGTCTGGACCCTGCTGCTGGTGCTGTTCGTGGCGCTGCTGGTGTGGTTCGTCGGCCCGTTGTTGGCGGTCGATGATTACAAGTTCTGGGAAGGTTCGACCGCCCGCTTGCTGACCATTGCCGTGCTGTTCCTGATCTGGGGCCTGACCATGGTCTTCGTCAGCTGGCGCGCGGGTATCCGCAAGAAAGCCGACGAGGAAAGCGAAGACGGCCAGGATCGCATCCGCCGCGAAGAGCTGATCGACGACGAGCAGAAAGAGTTGAAGGCGCGCTTCAAAGACGCGCTGAAAACCCTGAAGACCTCGAGCCTGTATCGCGGCCGCAGCGAACGCTGGCGCAGCGACTTGCCGTGGTATCTGCTGATCGGTCCGCAAGCCTCGGGCAAGACCAGCCTGCTGGACTTTTCCGGTCTGGAATTCCCGATCAACAAGATCGACCGCAAGCTGACCCGCGACACCCTCGGCACCCGTCATTGCGACTGGTACTTCGCCGACCACGGTGTGCTGATCGACACCGCCGGGCGTTACACCACGCAACCGGATGTGGAAGTCGACGGCAGTGCCTGGACGACCTTGCTGGAGCTGCTGCGCAAACGTCGTCGCGGCCGTCCGCTGAACGGCGTGCTGGTGACCATTCCGGTGGAAACCCTGCTCGGCGGCAGTGAGCAGGACATCGATACCCTGGCACGCCAAGTGCGTGGTCGTCTGCAGGATGTGCATCAGAAATTGCACGTCGATGTGCCGGTGTATCTGGTCCTGAGCAAGGCTGACAAGCTGCTCGGCTTCGACGAGTTCTTCGATCAACTGACCCGCGAAGAAAGCGATCAGGTGCTCGGAACCAGTTTCCGCAAGGATCAGGTCGGCACCGACGTGGCTGTGCTGCGCAACGAGTTCGAAGAACTGCTGCGTCGCCTCAACAGCCAAGTGATCATGCGCATGCACTCCGAGCGCGACACGCAGCGCCGTGGCCGCATCCTCGACTTCCCGCATCAACTGGGACTGATCGGCGAGCGCCTGTGCCTGTTCGTCGACATGGCGTTCACCGGCAACCGCTATCAGCGTGCCACGCAACTGCGTGGGTTCTACCTGACCAGCGCGCCGCACCTGACCCAGGAAATGGACTCGACCACCGCCGGCATCGGCGCCAGCCTCGGCATGAACGCCGGTGTGCTGCCGACCCTGCGCAGCGGTCGTTCGCGTTTCATCCATCACTTGCTCAGCCGGGTGATTTTCCCCGAGGCCGATCTGGCCGGTCTGGACAAGCGCGAACGCAGCCGCATTCATTGGGGCCAGCGGGCGCTGTACGTCGGCGCACTGGCGGCATTGGCGCTGTTCGGCATGCTTTGGGCGGGCGGTTTCTCGGCCAACTACGAGCGTCTGGAAAACCTGCGCAATCTGGCGCAGAACTGGACACAGCAGCGCAGCGCCCTGACGCCGCGTGATGACGCCATGGGCGTGCTGAAAACCCTCGACACCAGCTACGCCGCGACGCAGGCATTCCCGAAAAAGGGCGACGTTTCCTATCACGAACGTGGCGGCCTGTATCAGGGCGAAGACGTCAATCCAGTGGTCAAAGAGGCTTACGAGCGCGAGCTTGAAAAGCAACTGTTGCCACGGGTAGCGACCATGCTCGAAGGACAGATCCGCGCCAACATGAAGGACCGCGAAAAGCTGCTCAACAGCCTGCGCGCGTACCTGATGTTGAACATGAAAGACCGTCGCGATGCCGTCTGGCTCAAGGACTGGGTCGCCACTGACTGGTCGCAGCGCTACAACGGCAACACCGCGGTGCAGAACGGTCTGAACGCGCATCTGGAGCGTTTGCTGAAGCAGCCATTTATCTACCCGCTGAACGATCAACTGGTCACTCAGGCGCGTCAGGTATTGCGCAGCGAATCGCTGGCCACCGTGGTTTATCGCATGCTTCGCGAGCAGGCGCGCAACCTGCCGGAATACCGCTTCAGCCAACACCTCGGCCCGCAAGGTTCGCTGTTTATCGGCACCGAATACGTGATCCCGGGTTTCTACACCCAGTCCGGTTATCAGCAGTATTTCTCGGTTCAGGGCGCAACGCTGGTCACCGACATCCTGCGCGACAACTGGGTGCTGGGCGAAGGTGCGGGCATCAGCGACATGGACTTGCGTCGCCTGATGGTCGAGCTGGAGCAACTGTACTTCCGCGACTACGCCAACTACTGGAGCGAAGCCGTTGGCCAGGTGGCACTGCCGCCGATCAGCGACGCCGGTGAAGGCGCCGAGCAACTGGCAGGCCTGACCTCGGCCAACTCGCCGGTGCTGGCGCTGTTGACCGAAGTACGCGAGAACACCCGCTTCGAGGCAGCCGCTGATCCTGTGGATGAAGCCGGTGATGCCGCTGATGCGTTGGCAGGGCAGAAAGGCAAACTGGGTAAAGTCGGCAAACTGGCGTCGGCCGTGGCGGACAAGGCTTCGGCCCTGAGCGTTGCGAAGAGCCTGCCGGACACCGCGAAGAAGTCGCTACAACGTCGCTTCGAACCACTGCATCGCCTGCTTGATGACAACAACGGCCCGGGCGCTGACCTGACGCCAGCGTTCAACGCGCTCAACGACCTGCAACTGCAACTGTCCGGCCTGGCCCGTTCCAGCACGCCGGAACAAGCCGCGTTCGAACTGGCGAAAACCCGCATGAGCGGCCAGCGTGATGCGCTGACCAACCTGCGCGCCGCTTCCGGTCGCCTGCCGCGTCCACTGAGCGTGTGGTTCAACGTGCTGGCCGAAGACTCGTGGCGCCTGGTGCTCAACGATGCCTACCAATACCTGAACGGTCGTTATCAGAACGAGCTGTACAGCGTGTATGGCAAAACCATCAGCAAGCGTTATCCGTTCAGCGCCAGCAGCACCAGCGACGTGGCGATCAGCGACTTCCGCGAGTTCTTCAAGGCTCAAGGCATCGTCGACCGCTTCTTCGACAGCTACATGCGTCCGTTCGTCAGCGGCGATCCGGGCAACTACCGCATGCGCAGCGTCGACGGTCACAGCCTGCCGGTGTCCAAGGTCTACCTCGATCAGATGGCGGCAGCGCTGACGATTCGTCAGAGCTTCTTCTCGATCAACCCGGCCGAACCGACCGTGCAGTTCAAACTGGAGCCGTACACGCTCGATCCGGCGGTCAGCCGTTCCGAGTTCAAGTTCGGCGACAAGACCATGGAATACCGCCACGGCCCGATCCTGCCAATGACCTTCAAATGGCCGACCGATGCTGAAGACGGTCGCACCAGTCTGGTCATGGACAAGATGGCCGGGCGCCCGATCGGTATCGAGAAGAACTCTGGCCCATGGTCGCTGTTCCGTCTGTTCGATCTGATGCAGACCGAGTACCTGACCGGTCGCGACGTGCTGGTGCTGAAAGCGGACGTGGGTGGCCTGCGCGCCAACTACCTGCTGAGCAGCCAGCGCACGCCGAACCCGTTCGACATGGGCGTGCTGCGCACCTTCCGTATGCCGGTGCAGCTCTGATGCTCGTGGCCAGTGCCTGGCGCAGCGCGGCGCGTACCGACCCGGGCAAGGTGCGGGCGCGCAACGAAGATGCTTTCCTCGACTCGCCACAGCACGGGCTGTGGGTGGTCGCGGACGGCATGGGCGGTCATCAGGGTGGCGACATCGCCAGCCAGTTGATCGTCGCCAGCCTGGCTGAACTGCCGCAACACGAGGACTTCGACGAACGCCTCAAGGCCATCCGCCAGTGCCTGCACTGGTTGAACCGGCGTTTGGGGCAGGAGTTGACGGTCACCGCCGGGCGTCACGACAGCATCATGGGCAGCACCGTCGTGGCGCTGCTGGTGGAAGGCAATCGCGCGGCCTGCATCTGGGCCGGCGACAGCCGTTGTTACATGTGGCGCGGGCAGCGTTTGTATCAGCTGTCCAAGGACCATTCGCTGCAACAGCAACTGATCGACGAGCAACAGATGAGCGTCGAACAAGCGGCAGCGCACCCGGCGGCTCAAGCCTTGACCCGAGCCGTCGGCGCTGCCGAACAACTGACCCTGGATGTCCTCGAACTCGAGGTCTATCCGGGCGATGCTTTTTTGCTCTGCAGCGATGGTTTGTATCAGGGCCTGAGCAGCGATGCCCTCGGCACCGCCCTCAGCCTCAGCGCGCCGCACGTGGCGCTGGAGCGTTTGTTCGACGGCGCCCTGCGTGGCGCCGCGCGCGACAACCTGACAGCCGTGGTGATCCGCCAATGACCAAGATCGAATCACCCATCGATGACTTGTTGATGAGCGAAGAGCAGGCCAACAATCTGACCTACTTCGCCTTCGCCAAGGAAAACAAGGCAGAGCCTTTGCTGGCGCCGACCAAGGCCAGCATCGGTGCACTGCCGGATGTGCTCGCCGGTCGCTACCACCTCGAGCGTCTGCTCGGGGCCGGTGGCATGGGCGCCGTTTACCGGGCGCGGGATCTGCTGCACGAACAGTTCGGTGATCCCGACCCTTACATTGCGCTGAAAATCCTCAGCGAAGAATTTGCCGAATCGCCGGACGCCAGTGCCTTGCTCTACAGCGAGTTCGCCCTGACCCGACGCCTGCGCCACGACAATGTCGTGCGTGCGCACACCTTTGAAGTCGACACCGACTGCCAGCGGGCCTTCATCACCATGGAATACATGCGTGGCCTGACCCTGGACAAATTGCTCTGCGAGCGGCCCCTCGGCCTGCCGTGGCAAGAACTGCGCGACATCGTCCTGCCGCTGCTCGAAACGCTGGCCTACGCCCACGGTCGCGGCGTGCTGCACGGTGACATGAAGCCGAGCAACGTCATGCTCAGCGAAGACGGCTTGCGCCTCTTTGACTTCGGTTTGGGCCAGGCAGAGGAGGGCGTGATGCCCGGCCTGCCGCACCTGAGCCGCGAACGTTTCAACGCCTGGACCCCGGGCTACGCCGCCCCCGAACTGCTTGAGGGCCAACCGTTGTCGGCCAGCGCGGACGTGTACGGCGTGGCCTGCGTGATCTACGAACTGGCTGGCGGCAAACACCCGTTCCGCCGCTTGCCCTCGACCCAGGCTCGCGACGAGCACCTGGAGCGCGAGTTGCACGCGCCAGCGAACTTACCGAAACACTGTTGGCCAGCGCTGCAAACCGCGCTGAGCTTCGACCCGGCAGCACGCACCATCACTGCCCAACAATTGCGTGACGCCTTGGGCGCCACTTCGTCCTGGCTGCAACGTCTGCGACTTCGGGCGTAACGGATGACATTCGAACAGGGAGCACTTTATGTTCAACCCAGCTAACGAAACCCACTTCAGCCTCAAGGTCGAAGACTACGTCGGCGACCTGCAAGTGCTGTCGTTCACCGGCACCGAAGGCATCAGCCAGCCATTTCGTTTCGACCTGGAATTGGTCAGCGAAAACCCTGATCTGGACCTGGAAAAGCTCCTGCACAAGCAGGCGTTTCTGGCGTTCGATCCGCAGGGCAGTGGTATTCACGGGCAGATCTACCGCGTCGCCCAAGGCGATGCCGGCAAGCGCCTGACCCGCTACAAAGTGTCGATGGTGCCGCAGATGCAATACCTGCATCACCGCACCAACCAACGCATCTATCAGCAGATGTCGGCGCCGAAAATCATCGCGCTGATCCTCGATGAACACGGGATCAAGGGCAACGCCTACAGCTTCCAGCTCAGCCAGCCGTGCCCGGATCGCGACTACTGCGTGCAGTACGACGAAACTGACCTGCACTTCGTCCAGCGCCTGTGCGAAGAGGAAGGTATTCACTACCACTTCCAGCACAGCGACAAAGGACACCTGCTGGTGTTCGGCGATGATCAGACCGTGTTCCCCGACCTCGGCCAGCCAACGGCCTACGTGCAGGGCAGCGGCATGGTTGCCGAAGAGCCGGTGATCAAAGGTTTCAGACTGCGTCTGGAAACCCGCACCAGCCGCACCACGCGCCGCGACTACGACTTTGAAAAACCGCGCCTGCAAATGGAAGCGGCGTACAGACCCGACGTCGCTGCCGACAGCGAAGACAGCGAACCGGATCTCGAAGACTACGACTACCCGGGCCGCTTCATCGACCGCGCCCGTGGCAAGTTCCTCAGCCAACGCGCCCTCGAACGCCACCGCGCCGACTACCGTCAGGCCGAAGGTCGCGGCGACCAGACCAAACTGGTCAGCGGCCATTTCATGGCCATGTCCGACCACCCGCGCAGCGAGTGGAACGACCTGTGGCTGCTCACCGAAATCTTCCACGAGGGCAAGCAGCCGCAAGTCCTCGAAGAAGGTGTGACCAGCGACACCACCGACAACAAGGACGACTTCCACCAAGGCTACCGCAACACCTTCCTCGCCACCCCGTGGGACGTGTTCTACCGCCCGGCCCTCGAACACCCGAAACCGCGCGTACTCGGCAGCCAGACCGCCATGGTCACCGGCCCCAAAGGTGAAGAAATCCACTGCGACCAGTACGGCCGCATCAAAGTGCAATTCCACTGGGACCGCGAACGCCTCGCCGACGACACAACCAGCTGCTGGCTCCGCGTCTCCAGCTCCTGGGCCGGCGACCGCTACGGAGCCATCAGCATCCCGCGCATCGGTATGGAAGTCCTCGTCACCTTCCTCGAAGGCGATCCCGACCAGCCGCTGGTGACCGGTTGCCTGTACCACAAGGAAAACCCGGTGCCGTACGCACTGCCGGCGAACAAGACTCGTAGCGTGTTCAAAACGCTTAGCTCACCGGGTGGCGGTGGGTACAACGAACTGCGCATCGAAGACAAGAAAGGTGCGGAGCAGATCTACATTCATGCCCAGCGCGATTGGGATGAAAACGTTGAGCACGATCAGAAGATTCGGGTCGGCAATGAACGTCACGACACGGTGGTGAAGAACACCTACACCGAGCTCAAGGCTGAAGAGCACCGCACCACGATTGCCGATCGCAAGGTTGAAGCGAAGCTGGACGACCACCTGACGATTGGGCAGAACCAGCATGTGAAGCTGGGGACTGCGCAACTGACCAGCGTGGGGAAAGAGATTCACCTCAAGGCTGGGGACAAGATTGTTATTGAGGCCGGGACGGAGCTGACCATTCTTGGGGGTGGGAGCTTTATCAAGCTGGATGGCGGTGGGGTGACGGTGGTTGGGCCGGTGATCAAGATCAATGCTGGCGGATCGGCTGGGTCGGGTACTGGCATTGGCATCAAGCCGCCGATATTGCCGGGTGCTGCCGACAAGGACATCGCCGGCGCCGTACCGCCGCAGGCGCTGCCGAACGCACCGCTGCCGCCACCACCGGTGTGCAAGGAATGTCTGGCCCGGGCCAAACGTAACGCTCAAGCCCTGGCCGCACGATAAAGGACGACTTCATGAACACAAGCAATGCGCGCTGGCTCGACGAGTTATGGGTCAACGCCCAACAACTCAAACAGCAGCACCTCGACGTGCTGGTCGACGCCACCAGCCTCGACTACCCGCTGCTGCAACAGCTCGCCGAACAGCCCGACGCGGCAAAACTGGCCAAGCTGTTTGAAAACACTCCCGAGGTTGCCATCGCCGACTTCGGCCCGTTGCTGCTGCGCGTCGACATCGGCCAACGCGACTGGCTGAAAACCTTCATCAACGCCGTCGACTGCAACAAACATGTCGTTGTTGTATTCAGCCCATGGCAATTCGAAGCGCTCGCCGATCACCTGCGCGGCTTCCTTCAAGCCCAATGGAACCAAGGCCGTTCCGAAGGCGTGTTGCGCTACTACGACCCGCGCATGCTGCTGCCGGTCACCGAAACCCTGACCCCGGTACAAAGCAACGCCTTCCACGCCGCCGTCATCTCCTGGCACTGGCTCGACCGCGACCAACAACCGCAAAGCCTGCCCGGCAACTACGTCCGCCACGCCCAAATACCCGCCGCCGGCCCGGTGATGTTCGATCACCCACAAGTGGCCAACCTGCTCGCGTGGACAGAAGCAGATGCCTACCGGGTCGATCGCTGCGCAGTGCCACAGAACTATGGCTTGAGTCGTAACGAGAGTTTGATCCGGCACTTGTATCGCAGCCAGTTGGCGGCGAATCAGAAGGGTTTGAAAGAGCCGGAGGAGCGCGAGCCGTTTATTGAACAGTGGTTGGTGGAGAACTCATCGTTTGTGATCGATGAGCCGCCGAAGGCGTTGATTTGATGAATGCGATTGCGCGTGGGTCGGTGCGGGAGGCGATGTCTTCCGGGCTGGTCTGTGTGTGGGTTTTGCTGGGGGTGTTGGCGTTGAGTGGGTGTCGTGGTGGGCCGGAGATGGTGAGTGCTCCGGTTACTGGCTTTAATCATACCTCTGCTGCGATCAATCGATTCTCCGTAAACGGTGCCGGAGGCCATCCCCTCTCACCATTTGAAGGCGGTGGAACGCAAGTTTGCTGCGGCCTACTTCCTGCTCAATGGAGTCCGGAGCTTCGAGCTACCGTTGAGTGGGAGAAAGACCCTAATCCAGATGAAATTAGTAAACGTGATAAGTATGGGAAATTAGATAAGGAAGATTACAAGCGGCATGCATTCAGTTATTCCGTTCATAAGGTAACAATTGAAATACCGAAATATGGTAGTGACTTCTGTGCCATGCAGGTTCACTTTCTTCCTTGTGATCAAATTAGGGTGTCTACTTCCTGCCTTACCCCGAGTCACCCGAACTATCCAGATAAAGCGTATTTTCAAATCAAGGAGACGGGTACATGTCCGACTTCTTGAGTATCTCTGAGACTTTTCCAGGGCTGCTACGTGGTCTCAGATTTTCACTGTGCGTAATTTTTTTAGGTCTGTGTGGTTGCCGCTCAAGGCCTGAAATGGTGAGTGCGTCTGTTACTGGCTATAATCACACATCTGCAGAAATTATACGATTCAGTATCAATGGCGCTGGCGGCCCCAGGATTCCACCAAATAGTGGCGGGGGCGCTGAAGTTTGCTGCGGTTTACTGCCTGTCCAGTGGAACCCCATGCTGAGTGCGGAAATCGAGTGGGATAAAGATCCAGAACCTTACGGAAACGTGGAACGTGATCTGTTCGGTCAAATAACAAAGGAGTCCAGGATTCGTCATGCTCTTGGTTACTCGCATCATACTGCGAAAGTTGGAATTCCTAAGTACGCTGAAGAGGTGTGCGCATTGCAAGTGCATTTCCTACCGTGCGATCGAGTGAGGGTTTCTACTACTTGTTTTCTTCCAGAGCATCCGAGTTATCCCGATAAAGCCTATTTCGAAGTCAAGGAGACGGATAAATGTTCCGTTTCTTGAACATCTTAGAGAGCTGTCTTGGAGCTTTGCGAGGTATTAGATTCTTACTGTCAATGAGTTTGCTAAGTTTGTGCGGTTGCCATACAGCTCCGGAGATGGTGTCAACGCCTGTAACAGGTTTCAACCATACATCAGCTGCTATCAATCGATTCAGTGTAAACGGAGCCGGGGGGCACCCTGTTTCAGCATTTCAAGGTGGTGCAACTCAAGTCTGTTGCGGCGTGCTTCCTGCTCAATGGTATCCAGGCCTTCGAGCCACCATCGAGTGGGAGAAGGATCCTAATCCACGAGAATTGATAAAACGCGATAAATATGGACAGTTTGATAAGGAGGACTATCAGCGGCATGCTGCCCATTACTCTCATCATGAGGCGACAGTTGAAATACCAAAATATGGTATCGATTTCTGTGCGATACAGGTTCATTTTTTGCCTTGTGATCAGGTGAGTGTTTCTACAACCTGTTTTACACCTAAGCACCCAAACTATCCCGATCAAGGGTATTTCGGCATCAAGGAGACGATGAAATGTCCTCACCTTTAAGGCAATATATTTTGTTTTTTTCTGCAAGATACCCGAATAACATGGAGGCGATTAAGGTATGTTAATTTTAGATGTTGTATTTAAAAGAATGCGTTTAAGTGCTGGTTCGAAGCGAAAGAATGTTGTTCAAGGGATATGTTCTAAGACTAAAAAGTTTAGCGCCAAAATGATATGGCGATCATTGGTTGTCGCGTGCAGCATGCTAGCGGTTGTCGCCTGCAATGCTGGTCCTGAGGTGGTGTCTGCACCGGTTACTGGCTATAACCATACCTCCGCACAAATAACTCGCTTTAGTATTAATGGAGCGGGTGGTCCCAGCATTCCGCCAAATTCTGGCGGAGGAGCTGAAGTCTGCTGTGGCGTGCTGCCTGTTCAGTGGAATCCGAAAGTAAGAGCAGTCATTGAGTGGGAAAAAGATCCGAACCCCGACGGTCCGATCGAGCGGGACCAGTATGGACAAATAAAAAAAGAGGCACTAGCTCGGCATAGAGCTGGCTACTCTCATCATACTGAAACGGTTGAAATTCCGAAGTATGCAGAGAAGCTTTGTGCGTTGCAGGTTCATTTTTTACCGTGTGATCAGGTGAAAGTGTCCACGACTTGTTTTGCGCCGTCACATCCAAATTATCCAGACAAGGCGTACTTTAAAGTTAAGGAGCCAGCAACATGTTCGAATCACTAATGGGGCCGGATGCCCCTTCGCCAGATAGTGCTTTAGTCGCTCCGGCATTTCCTCTTTCCCGTCGAATGCCAAATGAACCAGGCCAAGTGACGAAGAATATACAACTGCAAAAAAAAGACGAACGCGCTTTCGGTAATCAGCAACGTAAACTTGCTCAGGAAAAGGGGGAGGCCAATAGTGGTGCGCCCTGCTGTAAGACGCTACATATAACATTCGCTTTCGACGGTACCAATAATAACGATCAAGCGGACGGCTCATCCACTCCCAATTCTCGAAGTAATGTCGCGCGCCTTTTTCATGCGAGCTTGGGGGCAGACGATGATCTGGTAGAGAATGGATTTTTCAAGTATTACTGTCCAGGTGTTGGTACTGTATTTCCAGATGTAGAAGAATTCGTGCCAGATAATAGCGGGCTAGTGGGTGCGAGCGGCGGTGAGAATCGTATTAACTGGGCACTTACCCGACTGATTGATGCGTTGCAGTTTACTCTGGATAAAGAAAGACTACCTATTGAAAAAACAAAAGGCATGCTGAAGGACATGGCGACGAATGGTTATAAAAACACATTCGGTTTGGGCCTGTTCGAAAGCGGAGAACAAAAACGCGAAGCAATATTGCGGAAAGAAATTCAGGGACTTGAGGAGAAGCTGAAAAAACGTGAGGACTCTGGAGAAAAGCCGCATATCTTGGCTATGCGCCTGTATGTTTATGGATTTTCTCGAGGCGCTGCAGAGGCCCGTACTTTTGTTAATTGGTTACAGACACTCGTTCGTTGCGAAAGTGAAAGTGGTGGAGCTGAGTACCGTTTTGCGGGACTTCCAATATCGATAAACTTCCTTGGTGTTTTTGACACAGTAGCTGCGGTTGGGCTTGCCGATAGCGTTCCATTTGCAGCGGGACATATGGACTGGGCTGACGGCACGATGCGTCTTCCTGATGAGGCAACATCCTCATGTGCAAGCACAGCCCTGCCTGATGACTGTTCTTATCTAAAACGTTGTGTTCATTTGGTTTCTGGTCACGAGCAGCGGGCTAGCTTTCCGCTAGATTCAATACGTCGCCGCCCGAAATCAGCAGATGGTAGTCGTGATAAAAGCAAAGCTTCAAGTTATCGACCAGGCACAGTTGAGTATATTTACCCAGGGGTCCATTCCGATGTAGGGGGTGGGTATGCGCCAAATGATCAGGGCAAGGCAACTGCTGGATCAGATCATGTCTTATCGCAAATCTCTTTGCAGCACATGTACGCTGAAGCGTTCATGGCCGGCGCACCATTGACGGTTCCAGAAACAGTGCTGCAGGAGGGCGTTCATGACAAATGGAGAAAGTTACCCAAAGAACTTGAGGGCGATTTTTTAATCTCCGATACGCTAATCAAGCGCTTCAACGCATGGCAGGCTCAAGGCCAAAGCGGTCCGTTGGAAGAGATGATGAAGCGTGAGCACGCGCTGATCACTGGTTGGCGAATTGATCGATATGCTGGTGGTGTGGAGAAACAGTCATTCTTCAAAAATGCTGCTCCAGATATGCCACAGGCTCAGATTGATGCTTGGGAAGCTCTGGAAAAACGCCACGTCGCAGAAACTTCTGCGCCTATATTGGGCAAGCCGACACCAATCTACACAGCAGAACAGGAAAAAGAGCATCAGCAGAATATTCAAATTGTCGGCGAGGAAAAGTATAAAAACGCTCGCTGGGAAAAGGTGTTTGAACCACCGCTAGATCATCGACAGTTGCTAGGTGCCGCAGCGGAGTTCCGTCATGATTATCGAAGAGAATGGGGCTTGGTCGGTGATGGTCATACTGACGTCGCCGTAATCGATATGTTGCTTGGCGGCACGGTGTACCTGATTAACGAAGAGGATGAAGCAGAGGAGTATGCATACCTCTATAAAGAGGGTACGGCTCGCTATGAAAAAATGTTCAGCTCACCGAACAAGCCTAGAGCGGGTCAGGAAGATCTTGTAGCGCTCTTTGACGATCAGGTTCACGACTCTCGTGCTTGGTTTATGAACACATCCGGAATCGTACCCCGCGAGCCATTTACTGACTACTTCCGCATCCGGCTGGTGCATTTTGATAACGAGTCGAACAAACAACTGTCTCTGCTGGCTACTGCGGGCAGGGTGATTGGGCTCGGTATTGCTGTCGCGAGTGTGGGTTTGAGTATCAAGAAAAAAGACCCTCGCATGCTGTTGGGGCTGTTCCTGCCGTCGCTCGCGCTTCCAGTGCTGAGCGGCAAAGTGGGTGTAGCTATGTCGGAGCTACCAGAAATCAGCGCATTCGATCCGCTTACAGGGATTGCACTGCCAATGCTCAATAGCGTCGACTCGATACGTGCGTTCACGAAAGAACCAGGTGACATGGTTGCAAAAGTCGCAGCCTTGCCTCCGCTAAAACCGTTGAGCGAAGCCACTGCCAACACGCCTGCGCTGCAGAAAATCCTGGTTGCCCATCAAGCGGTTGAAGCAGCCGAAGCTGCTCGTAAGAAGGACTTCGGTTCATTGGCCGGTATGGTGGCGAAAGCCGCTAATGATGAAGACAAGCCCGGTGGCTGGATGGACTTGGTGGCCGAACAGGCCAGCAATTTGAAGTCGTCTGAGAAGAAGGTGTAATTGCGAAAGCATAGAGGGCGGCTTGATATGAGCCGCCCTCTTTGGTTAGCAAAAAAGCATTTCGAATGCCGCTGGTTTCACGACTTTTGAAATGACCATTGGCTTTCCGAGAGTCGATGGAAAGGGGACTTAACGTCCCCTTTTTTTTATCCAAAATTCCCGCTACGACTTAGCCGTCACGCTCCGCACTTCGATGTGGTCGAGCGTTCCTTCCACCATCAATCTCACCCCGTCCGCCATTCTGCTCAGGGCCAGTGCAACCGAGCGGCGTGAGCCGTGGAGGTCGTCGGCGAGGTCGCAGGCGATGACGCTGATGGACAGAAGGTCTTCGGAGGCGTTGGCCATGAGGGCTTCGGCGTCGGTGCCGGGGGAGAGGCTGAAGAGGCCGGTTTCGCGTTTGGGGTGTGGTTCGATGGGCGGTTTGAAGTGGTGGTCGAGGGCGCGTTCGGCGGCTTCGTGGAATTTCTTTGATTCCAGGGATTCGTAGGGCGATATGTCTGGGGATTCGGGGGGATTGGGTGTTGGTTTGATCATGGTGCAGCTTCCTGAAGTTATGAGGCCGACACCAATCGCTATGCACTTCGAATAGGTGGCAGCTGTGCGTTGGTGTGCAAGACCGGTTCAGGAACCCGGCAGACCCGAAGGTCTCCGACGCACAGCCGCCATAACGATTCGCGAGCATAGGAAAAGGCTCGGCGAAATGCCATCAAGGAATGTGCACCTGAACCGGACTTGCACGTCCGAGTCACCGATTTTGCGGCGACACACAGAGGCTATCGACGAACTGCCAAACTGCCTAGTTCATGGGTATCCCGGCGCTTTGCAGGAAATTTCCCATTGGGTTGCAGGGTTTAAGATCAAAAGATCGCAGCCTTCGGCAGCTCCTACAGGGATTTGTTTCAACAGGTGTAGGAAGGGCGATCAGTAGGCGAGCGCTGAACCGTGACTTGGTAGTCATCGTGCGGGAATTGGTCTGCATCCTCTTCCATCAGAGTCAGATACTGGCGTTATCGTCCGAATCCCTTACACTGCCCCGGCCGTTCATTTTCCTTTTGAGGCTGTGCGCATGAAATTTCGTTTTCTTCTGTGGATGATGGGTTTGTTGATGGGTAAAGCCAGCCGGACAAATCCTGCGTTCCAGCAGCAGTTGGGTGACAAGGATCTGGTGTTTCAGCTGCAGACGCTGGACGGGAAAGTGGCGCGGCATTTTGTGGTCAAGGATCAGCGCATCACCAGCAAGTCTGGCGTGGTGGCAGAGCCGGCGTTTGCGATTGCGTTTAAAGATGCCGGTTATGGCTTTGCGACGATGCAGGCGAAGAACAAGCAGTTGGCGTTTATGCAGGGGATTCAGGACAAGTCGATCCAGCTCAAGGGGAATCCGGCACTGGTGATGTGGTTTCAGGGGTTGATGAAGTATTTGGTGCCGAGGAAGGCTAAGCCTAAGGCTTGATGCGGTCAGTTGGACCGTGGTGGATTCATCGCGAGCAGGCTCACTCCTACAGGGATTACCTAAATCTTGTAGGAGTGAGCCTGCTCGCGATTGCGTTTAGGCCTGGCTGAACTGCGAGGCCAGTTCGCGCAGGAGGACTTCGGCTTCGAGGACTTTGCTGACGACGTCGTTGGCTTTGTCGCGGCTCAGGCCGACGCGTTCGAGCAGGGCGTCGGGGATGTCTTCGTCGGGGCCGGAGCCGATGCCGCGGCTGCGCAGCAGGCGTACGGCCAGGCAGACGAGGTTCGGGTATTCGGCGTAGGCGCCGTCGTAGCTTGGGTCGTGCTGGAAGCGCAGGGCGGTGGCCAGCTCATCGGGCATGTCCCAGTAGCGCATCAGCCATGAGCCGATCTGTTCGCGGCTGATACCGAGCAAGTGTTGCTCGATGTAGCTGTGGCACAGGTGCGGGTTGACCTCCAGGTGGCGGCAGATCAGCGAGAAGTGCGGCGGGAACACGTGGGCCAGCAGCAGATAACCGAAGTTGTGCAGCAGACCGGCGAGATAGGTCAGGCCAGCTTCCGGGCGCTGGGCGCGGGGCATGGCGCGGGTCAGGCCTTCGATGACGGCGGCGGTGTAGATCGACTGCTGCCAGTACGGCGTGGTGTGTTGCGGGTGGTCTTTGGGCAGGCTCAGGGTCTTGCCGAGGGCCAGGCCCAGCGCCAGATTGATCACCAGATCGAAACCCAGCACGCGGACGATTGCGTCTTCCACCGAACGAATCTTGCCCGGCGAGGCGTAGTACGGCGATGCCGCCCAGCTCACCACTTGCGCGGCCAGCGCCGGGTCGGTTTCAACCACGCCAGTGATGTCGTCGATGGTGGCGTTGGGGTCAACGCGCAGTTTGATGATTTTTTGTGCGGTTTCGGCCAGCGGTGGAATCTCGATGGTCGCTTCCAGACGCTGCTGAATCCGGCGTGCAGTGAACGCTTGCACGGCCTGGGTGATTTCCTCGCGGTCGTCGTCCGGGCGGTCGAGGTTCGGGCGAATGCTGCTCAGGGCTTCGCCGAAGTTGGCGGCGCTGGCCTTGGTCAGCATGGTCTTGAAGTCTTCGCTGGCGATCTCCAGTAGCAGGCCCGGCTCACCGGAGTTGATCAGCAACTTCGGCTCACGCAGCAGGCTTTCTTCGTAAAGGCACGGCGAACTGGTCAGCGCCGGCAGACCCGGCAGCAGGCTCAGGCTGTGCTTGCCGAGCATCTTTTCCAGGCGCTCGGTCGACACGGCAGTCAGACGCCGGCCAGTGAGTTCGGCGAGGCGGTTGAGGTCGAGCAATTGGCTCTGCGGAAACAGCACCATCAGCGCGCCGACGGCGTCGTCCAGCAACACGGCTTGTACCTTGCGCGAAGCATTGAGGCCGTGGTGGTCGAGCACTTCTTCGTAGGCGATCCCGAGTTTGCCTAGCAGCAGTCGAATGACAGACGGCGCGTGCGGGGATTCGGGGGCGAGGGCGGCTTCGGTCATGATCTGTATCCGTTTTTGAAACAATGGCAGGAGTATAACCAGCTTGGTCAGAACGATCTGTCAGAAACTGCGACGGTGCTCACACTTGGCCGTATTGCTGCCCGTGACGCAACCAGCGATCGAGTAATGGGCTGACGTGGGTTGGCCAGCGTTCCAGCAGGGCTTGCGCGGCGTCGCGGACGGCGGGCAGCAGGTCGGCGTCGCGCATCAGGTCGGCAACCTTGAATTGCAGCAGGCCGGTCTGGCGGGTACCGAGCATTTCGCCGGGGCCGCGCAGTTCGAGGTCTTTTTCGGCGATGACGAAGCCGTCGTTGGTCTCGCGCATGATGCCCAGGCGCTGGCGACCGATCTGCGACAGCGGCGGATGGTAGAGCAGCACGCAATGGCTGGCGGCGCTGCCCCGACCCACACGTCCACGCAATTGGTGCAGTTGCGCAAGGCCGAGGCGTTCGGGGTTTTCGATGATCATCAGGCTGGCGTTGGGCACGTCGACGCCGACTTCGATCACTGTGGTGGCGACCAGCAGTTGCAGGTTGCCAGCCTTGAATTCGGCCATGACGGCGGCCTTCTCGACGGGCTTCATGCGCCCGTGGATCAGGCCGACTTTCAGTTCGCCGAGGGCAAGAGTGAGGTCTTCAAACGTGGTCTCGGCGGCCTGACAGGTCAGCTCCTCCGACTCTTCAATCAGTGTGCACACCCAATAGGCCTGACGGCCCTCGGCGCAGGCACCGCGCACGCGTTCGATGACTTCGACGCGGCGGGTGTCGGTGACCAGCACGGTGTTGACCGGGGTTCGACCGGGCGGCAGTTCGTCGAGGATCGAGGTGTCGAGGTCGGCGTAGGCGCTCATCGCCAGCGTCCGTGGGATCGGCGTGGCGGTCATGATCAGTTGGTGCGGGCACATGCGCCCGCCGACGCCTTTCTGCCGCAGCGCCAGACGCTGTTGCACGCCGAAGCGGTGCTGTTCGTCGATGATCACCAGGGCCAGGTTCTTGAACTGCACTTCGTCCTGGAACAGCGCATGGGTGCCCACCACCATCGGTGCACCGGCGGCGATCTGTTCCAGCGCGGCCGCGCGCGTCTTGCCCTTGAGCTTGCCGGCCAGCCACGCGACTTCCAGGCCCAGGGGCTCGAGCCAGCGCTTGAACGTGATGAAGTGCTGCTCGGCGAGG